>WBZQ01000576.1_pt1 | contig 28919 bp, 33 predicted proteins | sample 5204251 | NCBI WGS metagenome assembly WBZQ01 (sample SAMN12412402, study PRJNA552823) | activated sludge metagenome | isolation source: activated sludge from nitrification reactor of wastewater treatment plant... | place: USA: Virginia | collected 2017-09
GCTCCTGCTCCCCCACTGAGGGGTCTAAGGATGCTGCCAGTTGGTCCGAGACTTGATCTGTCAAAGCCTCATCCGCAACTTGGCCGATAGGGGAAACAGCCTGTGCTTGTTCTTTTTTCTCGCCAGTTTGTTCCATATCAAGAATCCTTATTCCGCAGGAGGGTTGGATTTGGGTCAGATGCTTTGATGCCGCACGTCATCAGGATTTTGGTTCAGCCTGTTTCCCTGCTGCATGCTTCTTTCTTAACGAAAGCGCCCGTCGCTTACGCTGCACCCGCTTGAGGCGTTTACGCAAGGACCGCACGGCGGGATCACCCGATTTACGCTCATCTTTTGTGTTCGCGGCGATTTTCTTCTTCAGTCGGACTTCATCTGATTCACCGGTTGGTTTCTTTGCCATGCAACTTCAACCTCCAACAATTAAGATCAAGATATACAAAAAGAACGGCACGCTCAGCATACCAATCTAGATCGGGCAGTCTAATCAAGTGAAGGAGGAGGTGTCAACTAACGGAATGTCGATGGCTCGCTTTAGGAGACGATGAGACCGGGAACGGTATTGTGCGCCGAATGATCGGCAGCTAACATGCTGCCGATCCGCCGTTCACGGCGGACATACAAGGCTTCTTGGGGCATCATGCGCGGTAGGACTGCAGGCACTTCGACGCCTTCGTCCTGGCGCGTAGGCCGCTTCACGACTCGGGTATCGGTATTCAGCAGCATACCCGCCACAGAGGCGATCAATGAGGACGGTATGGGTGCCACAGGACGATGATTACCGATCACTTCTATCTGCACAGGGCTGGTACCGGCTTCCAGCATACCCAGTTCACGAGCCGCAGCTTGCGAAAGATCCAACATGCGGCCGGCTACATACGGACCTCGATCATTAATTCGAACCTGCACAGCCTTTCCATTGGCCAAGTTGACGACTCGCACGAGACTGCCAAGCGGCAATTTACGATGAGCAGCCGTATAGGCGGTCATGTCGAAGATCTCTCCATTCGCTGCGAGTTTTCCGTGAAATTCCTTCCCATACCATGACGCGACACCTCGATCTTTGATACCGAGATCCAGAGAGAGTTCGCCTTTTGGAACGGAGGAACAGGCACTGAGGAGAAGGAGGCAGGAAACCATAGGAACGACAGCATATCCCGTCTTACAACGAGAACGGTTCCGGAAATCCCTGACCATAGAAGCACCTCGTGTGAAAGCCTGAAATCACTGTCTGGTGAAACAGCTCCTCAAAAGTGATTTCAGGCTACGGGAGATTCCCCTTGGCGACAATACCGTCTGGGTAGCAAGGCCCCCTACAAACGGACAAAGCATCACACCGACTCAACAACGCACTTTTGTCAAATCGAAATACGCGAGAAGACCGCAATGCCTTCAAATTGCCTGAAATTGTTAAAACTCTGCAATCCACAACGCAGGGCAGTTCACAAAAGCACTGCCTTCAGAGCCCGAGGCTGACTCAGGCAAAACTCCACGCTGCTTCCGACTCGAGGAGATCCCGGGTCAGGATCGGTCTTTAGCGAAAACGAATCGAACGATCTTCCAGCTTCGTGTTCAGAACGAATCGCTCAAAATTCTTTTCCAGCACTTCGGCGAGCAGTTCTTCCCCGTCCTGAGGTTCGAACCAGAATACATTATCGTGACTGCCCGAATGCGCGTCGGTTCGAACGATCGAACTACCATCTTCGCGATTGTTCGCCTGGATCACCAGCTTACTGCGGGCCTCGATATCAGTCATAAGGAACCCACGCTTCGCCTCGACCGCCAAATCGAGAATCTTCCCAGACAGCACGATACTCGGACCATGTTCTGATTCCGCAGGGGCAGCCTTCTGATATTGCGCCAGCCAGCCCTTGCGCTTTAAATAATCCGCCAATGCTTGGCCGGTTTCTTCGCCGGCACTGCCGCTCGAGACCTGAAAGTCCGTTTCACCACCCCACATCGAGCTTCGGCTTCCCACCTTCGCATGATCGGCCCGCGCGTCTTCAAACGGAATGACAACCACCTTCGGCCCCGCCATCGGCTTCACGGCTGAAGAGGCGTCGGTCATCTCCTTGGCCTTGGGGGTCAGATTCATTGGAATAATGTCGCCTTTTCCGGAGCAGCCCATGAGGAGCAGCAACCCGACGGCTACCGGCGCAGATATCCCCCGCACCACATGCTGTCGAATCATAAAATCTCTCTACCTCCTTGTGAGAATCACACCTTCACGATATGAGCAAGTCAGATCACTTGCGATGGAGAACGATCGATCGAACCGTCAACCCATCGCGAGTCTTCACATACTTCAATGTCACCTTATCGCCGGCATGGATCTGATCGAGCGTGATCCGTTTTTTCCCACGCATAATGGTGGCACCTTGCTTCATCACAGCGCCGACCACGATCGCCTCACTCGATCCATGCTGCCCCTTGACCACGATGACCGGGGGATCCTCACTAGCATTGACGTTTTCAACCGTTCCCTTGATCTCATGGACAGTATTACTGGCGGCATACACTGATGTCAGAAAGCTTCCGAGTCCGGCAAGGGCCACACACAGCGCGGCGCCAATGACCAGTACGCCTAGCAGACTCGGCCTGGGTTGATTTATGTCACTCTTCATTCAGCAGAGACCTCTTCATCGGGCACTCCACCTGGCTGCCGGGTGGCTAAAGTCGCGGAACTGTAGCAGTTACGGATCACGCTGTAAAGACGGACTCACGCTTTTCTGCCTCCTCTCCTGCGCGGCTCATCCTTCTCTTGACTGCATCCCACATGGTCGGTAAGATCACGCTCGATTTGCCACACCACGTGCCGTATCAACGAACAGCAGGATCACACCCAGCCAGCCGTCAATCCCGACTGCATGATCGAAGTTTGTAACATCACCAAACGCTACGGCCACCTCACCGCGATTGACCGCGTGACCTTTCGCGTGGAGAAAGGTGAGGTTCTGGCATTCCTCGGCCCCAATGGCGCCGGGAAAACCACGACCATGCGAATCCTCACGTCCTTCATTCCCGCCACAGAAGGAACCGCGCAGGTCGCGGGCTTCGATTGTGCGGACCAACCTGAAGAGGTGAAGAAGCGGATTGGATATTTGCCCGAAACTCCGCCTGTCTACCACGAACTCACGGTCGCCGAGTACTTAGGTTTTGTGGGACAGCTCCGCGGGTTGAGTGGAACAAGCCTGACGCAGGCGTTGGATCGGGTCACGGAACGCCTGTCCTTGGGGACTGTCCGGCAGCGGCTTATCGCCAACCTGTCACGCGGCTACCGTCAACGCGTTGGGCTGGCCCAGGCCCTGATTCACGATCCCCCCGTCCTTATCCTGGACGAACCGACAGTTGGTCTCGACCCGAAACAGATCATTGAAATTCGTGAATTGATTAAGAGCCTGGCCGGCTCGCACTCCGTGATTCTGAGCACACACATCCTGCCGGAAGCCACCGCGGTCTGTCAGCGCGTCGTGATCATCAACGGGGGTCGGATCGTCGCCGAAGATACCCCCGACCAACTCTCCGCCCGGCTCCGGAAGTCGGAAAAGATCAGCGTCACCCTGAAAGCCCTGCCCGTCAATGTGGCAGAGCGGTTTCGCGATGTCCCAGGAGTGGAACATGTCCTGACCACCGCCGACCCACACACCATCCTGATCGAATGCGCGTTGGGCCGAGATATCCGGGAAGACGTGGCGCGTTTCGCTGTCGGGCAAAACTGGGGACTGCTGGAAATGAAACCCGTTTCGATGACGCTTGAAGATGTCTTCCTGAAACTGACCCAGCGGGAAGATGAACTACCGAAGTCGAACGTCACCACCGTGGGCGAGCAACCGTAACCGATGCCACCCGTTCAAGCGATCATCAGAAAAGAGTTGCGCTCCTACTTCGTCTCGCCGATCGTGTACGTCGTCGGCGGAGTGTTTCTCCTGACCTTCGGATTCCTGGCGTATCTCTACATCGTCTTTACCGGAGCCCAGGCCATTCAGCTCATGCAAATGCAGGGCGGCACCGCGCAGATCAATCTGAACGACCTCGTGTTCCGCAACCTGTTTGCCAGCATGCGGTTCGTGCTGCTGTTGATCCTTCCCATCCTCACCATGAGACTGCTGGCCGAAGAACGTAAACTTCGGACCTTTGAGTTCCTGATGACCGCGCCCATACGAGTCAGCGAAATCATTGTCGGGAAATTTATCAGTGTCTACCTGGTGTTCTTGGGAATGCTGCTGTTGACGACCTTGGTTCCACTCACGCTGGCGCTCTTTAGCGATTTCGATTGGTACCCCGTGCTCACCGGTTACCTGGGGTTGTTACTGCTCGGCGGCTTTTTTCTCGCTGTCGGTCTCTTTGCCTCGTCCATCACCGAGAACCAAATTGTGGCCGCCTTCACCAGCTTCGGCCTGCTCCTGATGTGCTGGCTACTGGCCGGACTTGGCTCGCTTTTGGGCGACACGCCGGCGGGACAAGTGGTCTCCTACCTCTCGTTCATGGAGCACTATGACCACCTAGTGCGCGGCCTGATCGATACGAAAGACCTGGTCTATTACGTCAGCGGAACCGTGCTCATGCTGTTCCTCGCCCACCGCATAGTGGATGCCTCGCGATGGAAATGACTCGCAACGCCCTTCCCATCGGCGCCATCGGAACCGGTCTGGCCATCGCCGGGGTGATTGTATACTCCCTGGTGCCGGACAAGCTGTGGCTCGTCACGCTGCTGGAAGGACTGGCCCTGGCCTGTTGTATCTGGGCGTTTGCCACGCACTTCGATCAAGTCAAACGCTTCTCCTCCCAGCGATCGACGCGAATGGGGGCGAACAGTGCGCTGATGGTCGCACTGTTTCTGGCGATCTTGGCCATCGTGAACTTTCTGGCCGCCAGGCATTCGATCCGCTGGGATTTCTCAGAGAATCAGAACTATACGCTCGCACCGGAGACCTACCGCGTTCTACGCAATCTCACTCGAGACATCAACGTGACGGTTTTTACACGGGAAAAGGACCCCGGCTACCAGGGCTATAAGGAGCGCTTCGACAGCTATCGGCAAGCCAGCCCCAAGCTGACCGTGCAATTCATCGACCCGGAACGCCAGCCGAAAGTCGCACAAAATTACGGCGTCACCCGTACCGACGTGGCGATCTTCGAAAGTGGGCCCCAATCGGTTCGCATTACGTCGCCGGCAGAAGTCGAGATCACCGGCGCACTCGTGCGGGTGTCGAAGGACAGCAAAAAACGGGTCGTGTTTTTGGAAGGCCATGGGGAACGCAGCTTGGACGACAAAGACCGCGGTGGGATGGCTCTCACCAAGGAAGTGTTGGAAAAGCAAGGGTATGACATCGGCACCGTCACGTTGCTGCAAGAACCCGCTGTGCCGACCAACACGGACGTCTTGGTCATCGCCGGGCCCCGCCGCGCCATTACCAAGGAAGAACAGGAACGCATTCAGGCCTACGTCGCACAGGGCGGCCACTTGCTGGTTCTGCTCGATCCGGATACACAAGCCAGCATGGATGGCCTTCTCAAGGTCTGGGGCCTGGAGCTCGGGCCTGGCGTCCTCGTCGATCTGCAAGACCGGCTTGCACAGGGCGACCTCACGGCCCTCCTGGTGCGCACGTTTACCGACCACGAAATCACTCACGAACTGACCGCAGCCGTCTTGTTTCCGTTGGCCCGCCATCTGACCTTTCACGAAGACCAGAGAAAAGATTGGGACTACGTTCCGTTGGCGCGCACGTCGCCACGTAGTTGGGCAGAAACCGATATGAAGGGTCGGGTCGTCAGCTATGACGAAAAGGAAGATGTGCAGGGGCCGTTGGCGCTCGCCGCCGCCTTGACGCCCAAACAAGCACCCGAAGAAGGCAAGCCCCGTCCCGCCGTCGTGGTGGTCGGCAATTCGGCGTTCGCCAGCAATGGCTTCATCAACTTTGTTGGAAACAGCGACTTCTTCCAACGCACAGTGGGCTGGCTCTCGGAAGAGCGTGACTTGATTTCCCTCACGCCGAAGGACCCGGCGGTTCGACCGTTTACGCCGAATCCGCTCCAGGAGCGGATCCTGCTCTACGTGCAGGTGATCTTTCTCCCGGCCATGACCGTGCTCTGCGGTCTGCTGGTCTGGCGGAAACGGCGTCGTTTGTAGGCCATGGCGCGTTATTGGCCGACAGCGCTCCTGGCAGGCGTCCTTGCAGGGCTTGGCCTGTACCTGTACTTCGTCGAACTGCCAGAGCAACGCACCGAACTCGTCACGGCCACACAGGCCAAACAGATCCTGCCGTTTGAGCAAGCTCAGATCAGCGCCCTACGGGTTCGCAGCCACTCCGGGGAAGTCGTCCTGAGCCAGGCACCCGGCCATCCCTGGGGGATTACCGCACCGATTCAAACCGATGCCGATCAACGTCAGGTTCAGGCGTTGCTCCGTGCGCTCGTCACCGGGAAAGTCTCACGCCTGGTTGAAACCCATCCGGTCTCATTGACGCCGTTCGGCCTGGATCATCCCTCCACCGTCGTCACCGTGACCGCGGGCGATCGCGAAGACACCCTCTCGATCGGGGACGCCGGCCCCCTGTCGTCCACACTCTATGTACTCAGAGCGTCGGACGAGGCGGTCCTCCTGACCGACCTGGCACCGAAAGACTTTCTGAACCGAACCCTCCTCACCTTCCGGCGAAAAGAATTGTTGCAGTTCAACCAGCAAGAGACGGAGCAACTCCGCCTCACCTATCCCACGACGGAAATCGTGCTGTACGGGATCGAGGAGAAGCCGAAGAAGAAATGGAAAATCCGTTACCCGATCGAGGCGGAAGCAGATCGCACGGAGGTCCAAGCCCTTTTGTTTCGCTTGGAAGATCTGAAAGCCTTGGCCATCGTCGATCCCGGACCTGAACGGGACAAACTCGCACCGTTGCTGACCAAACCCAAGGTGAAAGTGACCGTGCATGCGGCCGGAACCGATCAGGTCGTTCGCCTCTTTCAGCCCGATCCGGCCAGCGGCGAAGCCTATGCGCAAACCGCTCAGGACGGCCCGATCTACAAAGTCAGTCCCTCCGTCATTAGGGAATTGACCAAAGACCTGTTCGTCTTGCAGGACAAACGGCTGCTCGGCGTCGAAACGGGCGACATTGCCCTGCTCTCCATAAAGACACGAGACGAGCAATACACGCTGGTGCATGATCGAGACGGATGGATGCTGGAGGATCAGCCGAATGAAAAACTGCGGCAAGACGTCGCCGATCTGCTCGTCAGCCGTATTGTGAATCTCCCCGCGGAAGAACGTGTGCTCAAGCAAGCCGGCCCGCTGGCGCCCTATGGGCTCGTCGCCCCGGTCGCCGAATTTGTCGCCACCGGGAAAAACGGGCGTATGGCCGGACGCCTGGCCCTCGGCAATCAGTCAGGAGGACTGCTCTATGCCATCGGCCAACGGATACCGGGCGTATTCCAGGTCCGCCCCGACCTGCTAACCCAAATCCCTTCCCGATTGGCCCTGCTCGCGAGCGGTCCAGCCACACCGCCTTGACCCGCGACCAGAGGTGTTTCCAGGAAGAGGACGATTATGCTACTGTGCGCCCATCGCTCTTGATCAAGGAGGATCCTTCAATGATGTACTCGCGTTCCCACGGTGCCATTGTCCTGTCCTTATCTCTGCTTGTGCTCAGTGCCTGTGCGACGGAAGAAGCGATGACCAGCAGCGGATCGACGCACGCCGCATCGGCGAGTGGGTCGATGAAAACCGCCGCTCAAGCCTACGACTCGCTGCAGTCCTGCCTGGACCGAATCCCATCCTCGGGCACGGCAGGGAATCGTATGATCGCAGAAGAAAGCTGTCGCCGGGATGAGACGCTTCGCCAGTCGATCGCAGGCAACGCGACGACAAAGAGCGGGAACCGCGCCGCGGCCGGTGCCGCCGGCGATAGTTTGGAAGCCTGCATGGCTCGCATCCCGAAAGACGGCTCAGTGGGTCAGCGCATGCTGGCCGAAGAGAGCTGCAAGCGCGATCAAGCCAACCAGCGGTAACCTGACACTCTTGTTTGAGCTGAGATGCCCCTCCGAAGGTGACCACGCCCCTTCGGAGGCGAGCCTCGCTGTAGACAATCTCGCCAGCTTTCAGTATCGTACGACGACGCCCCCGTAGCTCAGTTGGATAGAGCAGCGGTTTCCTAAACCGCGGGTCGCACGTTCAATTCGTGTCGGGGGCACCAATTATCTTCACCTCACCTCCCATCGCTTTCAACGTGAAGCAGAGTCCAACACTTCACTGACTGTCTGCAGCCGGATGGCTGCGCGACCACTCGCTCCGAAAGCAGTTCGCAATCCTTCTCCGCATACTCATACTCGCACTGCCACAAAGGCGAACCGCCATCTCTTGAATCGCATTCACTTCCCCGGCCTCTCGCCCGACTACCCTTAGGCCTTCCGGCTCAGCGCAAATTGTTCTCATTGCACAGTTCTCTCCCTTGAATTTCGGTTTCCAAAGAAGCACTGCCGGCACAAATTACTTGGAGCACCAGTACAATCAATGGGTTGGTGCACCACAGGAGAACGGTACTGAGCTTGCACTGGAGACTCCACATAACAAAAGGAGTTCCATCATGATTGAGTTTCCGCTGCTCCTCATAGGTTATGCGCTTCTGCCGATCATTGCCTTTCAGCTGATGATCATGGCTGACCGTCCTCAGCAAAAGGGCGATCAAAACGCCTTTCCACAGGTCGAGATCCTGTAAGCCTGCGGCGGCTTCACAAACCATGAGTGGAGCCGCCGCTTTCCGGGCCACTGTCCTGACTCCCACCACCGTACTCCATTCCGGCAATTCAAATCCCGCGCTCTCGCAGAACGCACTCACCGGCCTCCCCTCGCCCGATTTCACGCTCTAAGTAAGTAGGGGTATATCGAGAGGCGTCAAAACCCAATGCACTCGACGAATCCAGCAGACGCAGGTAGAATCGGTCATGTATACTGTGGCGGGATCACCGAGTGTCCCTCCACGAAGCACGGACCGTTCTTGATAAAGATTCATTTCATGGCGAGTCGTCAGCGCACAGCCTCCCCAAGAAAGTCCTTAAAGCCGGCGAATCTATTAACCGGTTTGGTGCTGCTTCTCCTGGCCACGACCGGATGCCATGGGTATACCCTTCTGGAAACACCCACGACCGATGGTTTTCACTCCAAACTCCCTGCGCCCTATACGAGGGCAGTCGTCTGGGGCGGACGGTCCGACACCGTTCAAAGCGCCAGTACCTGGCTCCTCAAAAAGGGCATTCTCGTCGTCGACCAAACCAAAGTCTTGCAAGCCGCCGCCGATCAAAAGGTGAGCCTGTCGGGATATCAGTATCTCGAAACAGACGTGCTTCGAATGGCGAAACTGGTCGGCGCCAGGCTGGTCGTCTTCAGCAATGCCGAGGTGGGGTCTTGGGAAGCACTGGATTGGAGCGGGGGAATCCCCCGTGGTCAACGGGTCTATTCAGCCACGATTGCCCTACGAGCCGTCGATGTCAACACCGGCGAGATCGAATGGAGCGGAAAAGCCCAGTCCACCGAACGGTTCAGTAATATCGAGGAAGGGATCAGCCTGCTCACCTGCCATGCCTTGGCGACAGCCTGGGGCATGCGCAACCCGGGCTCCGTTGCTCCTGAGAACATCTGTCCCCCGGGATCGGGCCTCATGACCACCGAGGGCAGCAAACACCACGCCACCCCGGCGGCCTCGACGAGAGAAAACCTCACCCCCTCGATGAATAACTAGGCCGCGGGTCCATTCGCGGACTATTCACTCCCCCGACGCTCTTTCCTTCGTTGGCCTCCCGCACAAACTCGCTCTTTTGTCGATTTTCTTGTCCCACGCGTTATACTGCATGAGTGCTGCCGCTGACTGGTTTTTACCGAGTATCGCCTATGGTGCAGTACCCGCTCATTCTCCTCCTGAGTTGGAGCTTTTGGACGGCCTCAATCGCCGAGGCCAACGAGAATCGTCCGTTCTGGACAGAACAAGCCCTCTTTCATTTCGGTGAGGACGTCTTTTTTACCGGGCAAGCCTCCTGCGCGCCCAACGTGGAAGAAGGGCGGCAACGCGCGTACCTCGCCGCAGTCCAGGAGGTCAAAAATTTTACACGCGCCCAGGAAATCGGCGGATTTCCGCTGGACACGCAGATGATTTTCGAGGACAGCCATCCGGCTGACTGCGCCCCGGGATTGGTGACGGTATGGCGCCTCCTACGTGCGCCCCGCCTGGCCCTGGATGGACTCGCAAGACGCGGCAACCCCGGGAAGCCCGCCGACATTTCCCCTATCCTCGCGCAGGTCGCCGCGGTCAGAAATCTCACACCTCGTGTAGGGATGTTGCGGGATGAGGTGTGGAATCGATACGGCCTGCCTCGATCAATCTGGGCACGGCCCGAAAAAGGCGAACTGATCTGGGACTACGCACAGTTCGGCCTCACCATCGTCTTTAACCAGGATGATGTCTTAACTCGGTGGCGACTGACCGGCCCGAACCCTCGGTCCAGCGAAGATACATCACCGGCCCCCTCTCAGTCGGAGCCCCTCAGCGGCAAGGACCTTCCCGCAATCGACCTCACGGCGCGCCTTCAGCAACTCGAAGAACAGCAGGATCTCGAACGCCGACATGAGGCGCAACGCTATTGCTCCTTGCGTTTCGCGGAGGTGCCTGACAGCTTGCGCCCCACACAGGGCACCTGCGAGCAACGGGAATACCAACGACTCAAGGACCGTCATCCCCGATTCTAGTTCGCGGACACGAGACCTTGTCACCAAGGAGTGCCGGCATGGGCAACGAAGGAATAGCGCAGGCGACCATCCTTCTCGTTGACGACGATCCCTCGACGCTCCTGCTGGCGTCAAAACCCCTGCAGGGCCAGGGGTACACAGTTTTGCAGGCACCGGGAAGCGCCGAAGCGCTCAAGCTCTACACGGAACACCCCCGACCCATCCATCTCGTCGTCACCGACATCTTTCTTCCACCTCCCGGGTTCCAACTCTCCGTCGAGAAGAACCCGTATCCCCGGGTCAATGGTCTCGAAATGGTCGACCGGCTGCTCGAGAAAAAACGGGATCTCCGCATCATTCTGATGTCCAGCACACCAGGACCTGACCTGCAGAGCCGCGGGCTGATCCGGGAAGGATTGCCTTTCCTCAAAAAGCCCTTTACCAGCGAAGCCCTGCTGACGCTCATCCGCACCACCTTGGCCGGGCCTCCGGCCACGCAAGGCCCGGCCAAACACGCTGCCTCCGGCCAGGGTGAGGTCGAGTGGGTCGACTGACCACCCTCACCCGCATCGCATCATCCGCCACGAGTAAAAGCAGGGATTGCTTGTCAGACAACACCCCCCTCGGATAGACTTTTCTGACAAGAGGGATACTTCGCATGGCACGAGCAAAAGCAAACGAGGCCTTACGCAGCAAAGCCAAACCGAACGCGGTGGATGAACTCACACGAGGCATCGCCACCCTTCGGGAATTGAGCGTTCAGATCGACGATCTGAGTCGGGACGGATTTCCCTACCGGGAAGCGGTCCGCGCCAGAACCGAACTCTCCTTTCGGGAAACTATTCGACGCTTGTTCGGTGAAAAATCCCCGGAATACCAGACGCACAAGAATCACAAGCTCAAGGTCGGCACGCGCGCGGAATCCGCCCAGAGCACGGCGCTGCTCAAGGAGTGCATTGCCGCGCTGGAAATCCAAAAAGCTGAGTTGCTCGGCCTCAAGCCTGAGGAAGTCATCGCTGTGGTCGCGACAGAACCAGATCGTCCGTCGTTGACCGTGGTGCGGTCCGTCACGCCGCCGGAATCCACCACAACCCCGACCGCAGTGAACCCCACGCCGCCGGCAGCCGTGTCTGTTCCTCCCTCTCCTGCGACGGCTACCCTAGCGAGTGCCGCCATCGATCCACCCCCTTCGTCGCCGGCTCCGCATTTTGCAGCCGCACCGATGGTCGCCACTCCGACCTCGATCCCGGCCACGGAGACCGTGCCTCCGCCTCTACGTGACACCTCAGCAGCTCGCCCCATTCATCCAGCACCCTCGGTCAGCTTAGCTTCCGGCGAAGCGGCATCGGCACCACCACTCAGCAGTACAGTGCCTCCGGTCGCGCCACCGCCGACCGCCACCGGTATGGTCTCAGCAATACCGCCACGCATAAGCCCTAGCACCGCAAAGCCGGCCGCAGAGGCGCCGATTCCCACGACCACCATGCCTCCAATCGCATCGACAATCAGCACCGTTCCCCAAGGCACCATTCCACCTGTTCCCCATACGACCTTACGCCCACGACCGGCACCAGTCGTCAGTACCGACACCCCGGCACCGGCGCAGCCGGCAACGATCGTCACGACTCCTCTGACGCCGACGCCTGCTCCGGTTCCTGAGCCACCTCGGCAGATAGTTCCACCGCCGGTCCCGACTGCGGCCGTCTCGTGCCCTGTTCCTATCCAAGACAGTCGAACCGCGCCTGCGGTCCTGCAGACCATGGCGCCCACAGTGACCAGCCCGATCTCTGCGCCGCAGCAGGAGCCGACCGCTCTCCCCGGCTTGGCACAGGCACCCGCGCCGGTCCAATCATCAACGCCCGCATCCCCCCAGATTCCAATTTTAGCAAAGGCGCCCGAAGCGAAGGTCTCGGCCGAGCATGGCACGCTGGAAATATTGAGAAGAGTCTGCGCCCGGTTTCACCTTGTCGCGCGACAACTGCGACTCAGAAAAGAATACCGGCCGACGCTTGAAATCACCGACGAGTATGACTTGCAGGACCTGTTCTATGCGCTCCTCCGGTTGCAGTTCGATGAGGTCGGCACCGAAGAATGGACTCCCGCCTATACGAACGGCGCGCCCCGGACTAGCTACCTCCTCGATTGGGAAAAGACGGTGGTGGTCGTTAAACAGACCCGCTCGGGACTCACGACCAGAGATCTCGCCGAACAAATTGCGGCGGACGCTGCCCGCTATTCTGCGCGACCGAATGGAACCACCTTGCTGTGCTTTGTGTATGACCCGGACGGACGCGTGGGAAACCCGCGTGGATTGGAGGCGGACCTCTCATCCACCGCCGCAGCATACTGCATTGAAGTCATTGTGGCGCCCAAGTGATGGCATCTTTCGCCACGCGCAGACGTGCGTGCATCGTGTTGACATCATCCGGAGCAATCCGATAGGTTTCGATTCGCGAGCGGCTTAACGACCACCGCGCCATTTCACCGGAGATTCCCTGCATGCCCGACCGAGCGTACGTGTTGATCAACGTCCATCCCGGTCAAACCGCCGACGTCGTGAAGGCCTTGGCGGACATTAAGGAAATCAAACAAATCGACCCCTGTTGGGGAAAACCGGACATCTTCACGATCGTGGAAATTCCTCATCAGGATGCCTTAACCCAACTCGTGCTGGCAAAAATCCACGCCATTCCCGGGGTCGAGCAAACAGACACCCATAACGTCTATCGGCTTCAGGAGACGAAGCCCAAATGACACGCCTGATTGTCAGCCTGCTGCTCGCCACCGCCGTCGCCGGATGTGCAGCAGCCCCCCCCGCTCCGGAGCCGGATGTGATGGAAGTCACACTGGAGGCTCCCGCTGATAAGGTCCAACACGCCGTCACTGATGTGCTCACACAAGGCGGCTACTCGGTCGACCAGGATGAGACCGGCAACGTGACGACGGGCATGAGACAGGAAGTCAGAGGCCCCTGGAATGGATTGTTGCGCTGGAGATTCGGCGTAGGAAAGAGCCGAGTGGAAGCGCGCATCGTCCCGCAAGATGAGAGCACCACACGGTTACGGCTGCAGGTCTTTTACCGAGGAAAAGACGGCCTCTTCGACACGTGGGACGATGCGGAAACGCCCTTGCCGCAGAGCGCCGCCAACGAAATCCGCTTGATCAAGAACGCACTGCGATTGTTGTAGCGCCGGACTATTTCTCGTCGTTGTCGTCCCCGAAATCCAGCCCGAACCGTTCCGCCATCCGGTACAACGTCCGCCGATCGATGCCTAGGATCTTCGCCGCCTTCACCTTATTGCCCCGCGTCTCTTTCAGTACTCGCGAGAGATGACGCTTTTCCACCTCGTCCAACGTCAACAACGCGTCCGGATCGCCGTCGGATATTGCGCCTGCAGGCTTGTCGGATAAACCGGGCTCCGACCGGATTGATTCAGGTAGATCTTCGGGCAACAGCAACGGCCCATGACTCAGAGACACGGCCCGCTCCACGGCATTTTCCAATTCCCGCACATTGCCCGGCCACTGATAGTGCTTCAGCAACACCATCGTTTCCGGAGCAAATCCCCTCACATGCGAAGATTGTTTGGCATACTTCTGCAAAAAGTGGTGGGCGAGCATTGGAATGTCTTCCTGCCGCTGCGCTAAGGAGGGGAGCGCAATCCGTACTACGTTCAACCGATAATACAAGTCATCGCGGAATTTTCCCTCCTTGACGCGCGCGGCAAGATCCCGATTCGTGGCGGCAATAATGCGCACATCGACTTTGACGGAGGACGTACTGCCGACCCGCCGCACCTCCTGCTCCTGCATCACCCGCAACAGCTTGACCTGGAGCGCTTGCCCGAGATCCCCGATCTCGTCCAGAAACAACGTCCCGCCATTGGCTGCCTCAAATAACCCGGCCTTCGCGCCGACGGCTCCGGTGAACGCGCCCTTTTCATAGCCGAACATTTCCGATTCGAGCAGATGATCCGGCAACGCGCCGCAGTTCACGGGAATAAACGGTTTCTCGCGACGGGGACTGTTCAAATGGACCGCTCGCGCAATCAGCTCCTTGCCGGTGCCGCTTTCCCCTTCGAGAAGGACTGTACTCCGCCCGTCGGAGACCCGGGCGACCAGCTTGTACACCTCCAGCATGGCGGGACTGCTGCCCACTAGATGCGACCAGGGTTCGCGCACGCGCGCATCTTCACGGAACCGGGCATTCTCCCGAACGAGACGGCAATGCTCCAAGCTGCGCTGCACGACCAGCCGAATCTCATCTCGCTTGAACGGCTTTGCCAGATAGTCGTAGGCGCCCTGCTTGATGGCTTCGATCGCGCCCTCCAAGGACCCGAACGCCGTCAGCAGGACAATCGACGTATCCGGACTGAACCGTTTGAATTCTTTTAACACCAAAAACCCGTCGCCTTGCTCCATGCGAATATCGGTGAGCACCACATCGGGCGGGGCTTGTTTGCCACGCTCCACCGCGGCCTGCCCGCTGGCAAAGGCTTCAACTTCATACCCTTCTTTCACAAGCGCTTCCGCGAGCAGGGTCCGCGCAGCCTCATCATCGTCGACCACAAACAGTGTTGCCTGACTCATCAGCCTTGTGCTCCTACGCTGCGCCGGGATTCGTCGGCAATCCGGGAAGGATCACGGTCGCCGTCGTCCCTTGTCCCACTTCACTCTCGAGTGTCAGCTGGCCGCCGTGCGCCACGACGACCTCACGGCTGAGAAACAATCCTAACCCAGTCCCTTTCCCGATCGCCTTCGTCGTAAAAAACGGCTGGAACGCGCGCTCCATATCTTCCCGTGGCATCCCGCATCCGGAATCAGACACTGCGAGCGTAACCGCCGTGTCGAGATCAGTCCGACCGGTGCAAGAGCCACGCTCCCGCTCCTCCGCTGATGCCGGGCGCGCTGCCACCGACACCGTCACTTGCCCTCCCACGCTGGTCGCGGCCAGCGCATTGCTGAGAAGATTCACCAGGACTTGATGAATTTTTTCGGCATCCGCCCACACCAACACCGACGGCGCGACCTCCGCCTGAAGCGCCACGCCCTTCGCGTGATACCCCGGCTCCATCAAGGCCATCACCGGCTCAATGAGACGCTCGGCCGGATACCAGGTCGGCTCGGGCTTGCGTTGCCTCGTCGAGGAAAGAAGATCTTGAATGATCCGTACCACACGATTCAACTGTTCATCGATGATCCGGATCCGTTTCTGCATCTCGGCAGTCAACCCCGGTTCTTCCGCCAACGCCTCGACATGCCAGGCGATGGAATGCAACGGGGTCCCCACCTCGTGCGCCACCGATGCGACCAATTGCCCCACCGCCGCCAGCCGCTCCGACCGCGCCAGTGTATCCTTGAGCTCAACCAGTTGCGTATTGGCCCGGAGAAGATGCTCCGTTTGAGTCGCCAAGGCAGCCCGCGCCGCTTCCTCCCGCGCTTTCCGCTCCTCCCACGTCACGCCGATATAGGCCACCCCCGCCAGAACGCAAACGACCATAATGCGATTGAACACCACGGTCGTGAACCGTTCCTTTTTCTTCGCCGGCTGGAAGAGACCGATGAAGGTCACCAGGATACACAGCGCGAGGGTCATCACCATGAGCTGTCGGTTCCGAACCGTGGCTACCAGCAGAATCGGCAGGACAAACCCGAACGCGCCGACCACGTTCAGCGGAAACATCCACTCCATCACCGTCACGATGAGGAACAGGAGGGCGGCAATACCGAGCACAAGCTGATTGCGGCTTTTCATCACGCTCAGGCGCCTTGATAAATGAAGGGGTTCGCCCGCGATAGACGCACCATCGGAGCGATCCTGACGGGGAACAGCCCGATGCCTCTAACAAACCGAGCATTTAAGGACGCTTGAAACGGCCGGCGAAGCGAACACACGGTCGGAACTGTTTCTCGCAGGAGACTACGGCTGTGTAGTGGAAGGGCGGAGCATACGAAGGGCTGCGGAAAGAGATTGTACACGCTCATCCTGTTGGAGCTCCTCCAGCGACAGCGACAATTTGCGGGACCAATTTGGATAGGCATCTACGGTACCAGGCAAATTCATCTGTGTCACTTCCCCGATCACATCGTCAAGGTTGGCCAACACCACCCAAGCCGGCGAACCGGCAAGATACAGGTGAATCGCCCGGCACAAGTCGGGCGTCATGGCCGGCACAGATTCCTGCTGCGGGCTCACGCCGGGAGGTAGCAGCCCCGCAGCATGCAGCGCCGTCAGGAAGTGGGTCTTGTCCCTCGCCCGCTCCTCGAAGGCCTGCTGCACCGCCTGTTCATGCCCATACATGCCGAGCCTGGCGCGCAGCCGGATATCCTCGCCGCTCCAATACCCGGTCAACGTCGGGAGATCATGCGTCGTCACGACTGCGAGGGATTGATCGGGATAGGCCGACGGGGGCTTGCAGGACCCGTCCCAGTTCCGTTCGAAGTAGAACACGCGGTAGGACAGAATCTTGTACCGGGCGAGTTGTTCGCGAACATAATCCGGCACCGTTCCGAGGTCTTCTCCGATCACCAGGGTTTGCGCGCGCAGGCTCTCCAACGCAAGAATGCGCAGCAGGTCCTCGGCCGGATACTGCACATAGGCTCCCGCCGCGGCCGTCAACCCGCGAGGCACCCAGAACAGTCGGAACAACATCATGACATGATCGATGCGAATCGCCCCGCCCTGGCGCAACGTCTTCCGGAGGAGCTCGATGAACGAACGATACCCGGTCGACTTCAATCGCAGCGGATTGAACGGCGCGAACCCCCAATTTTGCCCCTGTGGAGCAAATGCATCCGGGGGAGCCCCGCAGTCTGCCCCTAACGCCAGCGTATCCTGCAACATCCAGGCTTCCGCCCCGTTGCGATCACTTCCCAGGGCCAAGTCCGGATACAGACCAACGATCATGTGCACCTGCAACGCGCGAGTGTTGGCCGCCCGGAGTTGATCCGCCGCCACCCACTGCACATACTGAAAAAACCGGACCCGTTTGCGATGGCGCCGCGCAAATTCCCGTAGCGCCGGGGAACCGGGGTTCCGGTATTGTGCCGGCCATTCAGACCACAGCTTCGGAGCCTGTTCGATCAGACGCCGGTCTTCCTCCAACACCTGGAATAAAGCAAACCGTTCCAGCGACTCGCCTTCATCCCGGATGAAACGTTCCAACAACCATCCCCGGGCACTAGTGGGCTGCAGCGACGGCTCTGTTCCGGCATAGTTTTCCGTCAGGAATTGCCGATAGGCCAGATCCAGCATCGTGCGCTTGGCTTTGACCACGGACTCGGAATCCACGAAGTCCGTCGCGCGTGCCTGCTCCACGCCTGCGTGAAATTCAGGGCTCTGTCTGAGCCGCTGCGCCTCAGGCGACGCATGGTATTCAGGCAGGCGGTCCAGATCGATATAGAGTTCATTCAAAAAGAGACGACTCGTCGGCGAGTAGGGGCTGAGATGGTGAGGGCGCGAATTCTTGAGCGCGTGTAATGGATTCAACCCGATAATGCCCGCGCCTAATTCCTTGCCAGCCCATTCGACGAGGCGGGCCAAATCTGTAAAATCGCCGGCTCCCCAATTGGTCCGGGATCGCAAGGCATAGAGTTGCAGCGCCAATCCCCACACCCGTTCTCCCTGCACCATCCCCGGCGGCACATAACAATGTGCCGGAGCCACCACGATACGGAGCATCCCTTTCGTGGTCGTGGTTCCGATTGTGCCGACGACCGAGAGGTCGTAATAGCCCAGCGCCAAATTCGGCACCAGCGGTAATTCGAGGCGGACCATGCGCTGCCCCGCCACCACCTGAACCTCCTGCGGGGCAAGCCGCGGACCGGCATCCTCACGATGAACGACTGTCCCTTTTTCATCGTAGAGATGCCAGGTCAGGACCAGCTGGGCCTCCTCCTTCTCTTCCAACGGGAGACGAAATGCCCATCTGGTCGGACCATACCCCTGTTCGAGGATCAGAATGGGATCACAGGGTTCTCTCCACGGCGCCTCGTCCCAGTCAGCCAAGACGGTGGCTAATGAGTCTCGCGAGGTGGTCTCAAACCCCATGGAAGAGAGGATGGCGCGACGCGTGTCGTCGCTGGTCACGTGAAGGGTTCCGGCGATGTCGTGATACTCGGGGGAAATACCGGCCCGCGAGGCGAGGAGGCGAAGCAGATCTTGCTCGGTGCCGTCGTACATACGTGTCGTCCGAGTGTGAGTGAAGACCTGCCTCAAGTCAAGGCGTCCTACGTTTTCCCGCATGGTTGCGATACAATCCCCGCATGCCCGCTCTGCTGACACACCGGCCTTTCTGTCGAGCCAATGCGTTGCTCACCTCTGCAACACTGCAATCCTCCGAGCGATGTGTTCGATGAGCAACCAGTTGCTGGTTCGTTTCGGCACCAGTTCCTGGGCCTACGAGGGGTGGCGCAATCAAATCTATCACCGCCCCTACCCGGCCAGCCGGTTTTCCAAAGATAGTCTGGCCGAGTACGCCGCATACTCGACCGGCGAGGCGCCGCTCTTTCGCACCGTCGGCATCGACCATTCCTTCTACCGGCCGGCCAGCGCAACGCAACTGGCGCACTACGCAAGCCAGGTTCCGGCCGATTTCCACTTTTGTTCCAAGGTCTGGGAAGAACTGACGGTTCCCGCCTATGCGGATCTCCCGCGATACGGCGTCAAGGCGGGAAAACCGAACCCTCGATTTCTCGATAGCAGCCTCTTTCGCGAAATGGTGCTGCAGCCGTTTCTCGCCGCCATCCCCGATCGAATCGGTCCCTTCATCTTTGAATTTCAGCGAACAGGAATGGAGCCCGGCACCTTTCTCGATGCCCTGGACCGTTTTCTGGCGGATCTCCCGGCCGGATTTCCCTACGCCGTTGAGGTCCGGAACCCTGCGGTGCTGAGTCCACGATACCGGGAGATTCTTATCGCACACCACGTCGCGCACACGTACAACCACTGGACCGGCATGCCGCCGCTGCTCACTCAGCATCGTCTCCTTCACGAATGCTTCACGGCTCCTTACGCGGTGATGCGTCTCCTTACTCCGCTCGGTCTTCCCTATGCCGCTGCCGTGGAACGGTATGCTCCCTACAATCGCATCGTCACCGCTCAACCGCAGATGCGCCGGGAGGCCGCCTCGCTGATTCACTCCGCCTCCTCCCAGGGCGTGACGCCCTACGTGCTGGTCAACAATCGCTCCGAAGGCAATGCGCCGCTCACCATCCAGGCGATTGTCGAAATGCTGGCAGCGCTCCCGGACCCACCTGCATTGCCGCCGCCTTCCTCGCGTGGTAGCATGATTTAAGCTGAGCATTCCGTGACCGCGCACCTACTCAAATCTGCCAGAACAGGGGAGGTATCCCGTATGACCCCGCTGCTGTGGATGTCCCGAAGCGGCACCCTTTTCGCAGTTGCCGTTCAGTGCCTGGCGGTCGCCATCTCCGCCCAGGCTGCATCAGACCATTCCCGTGTCGATATCACCGGCGATTATCGCTACGCCTATCACCAGCCGGAGACGCTGCCGGAGGCCAAACAGCATGCCTGCATGGAAGCGCTGCATCAGGCCGTCAGTACCTCGGCGGCGGTGCGTGAGCATACCGCGTCGATCGTCGACTCGAAACTGTTTCACACCCTCGTCCATACCCTGGCCACTCAGCATGTCACCGATCAGCAGATCCTCCAGCAAAGCGAGCAGGGCCGCACGGTGTACTGCAAGATCAAGGCAGTCTTCCAAGCGGACGCCGTAGAGCGAGTCCTCCTGGCGCAGACCACGAGCGGATCGGAGCAGGCGCTGGATCAAAACCGAGCCTTGAGGATTCTGTCCGCGCATGAGGAGCCCGACGGGATGCTGGTGATCACCTATCAGGCGATCAAGCGTCTCGATTGGCTCGGCACCGCCTATCAAGGAGGATTGCGCGAATCAGCCGATGTGATGGTGGATTTTTACGACGAGCAAGGGATCCTGGTCCGAAGCAGCCGACACCCGGCCAGAAAAACGGCGACGGGTGATGACGTGATGAATCCCGGCGAGGTGGGCACGCTCAAAATCGCGAAGCCCCTGAATGCCAAAACCTTCCGCGTGTGGGTCGTGAAGTAACTCCCGAACAAGCCAGGAGGCAAAACCGGATCTCTGGTTTTGCCTCCTGTTGCTCCATACACCTGAATCAACATCCACGAAGCTCGTTATCGATCAGCGCCTGACGACGGCATATTGATGCCGACTCGTTCCAATCCCATGATGACCGTCAGCGCCGACGGCGCATGCTGCACGATTTCCTTCTGCACTTCGATACGCCGAAGATCGACAAACTCCGGCGCGGTCAGCCCCAACGATTCCCGATAGGCGCGATCGGCGATCCCGCGCTGCTTCTCAGCTTTTTCGCGGGCCTCTTCGGCTTTTTGAAACTCCACCATCGTAATCTTTCGCTGCTCCTGGACGATGGTCTGCGTCGTCTGTTCGACCACGCCCTTTGGCGGTAGGATGCTGCCGACGACCACGCGATTCAGTCGAATCGGCATATTCTGTTTATCAATGAGCTTGTTCTGAACTTCTCGCGCAATGGCATCCTGCAGCTTCGTTCGGGTCGTCGGATCGGTCGTCAGCTGAAAGAGTGGATACCGTTGCACCTCTTCCCGCACAAAGGTGCGGAACGCTTCCTTCACGTTATTCTGGTACCAGGTGGCGCCGTATCGGGCGATGAGTTCAGGAGTCCGCCCTTCGACGACATTGGCGATCAGGAAGGCATCGAACGACACCGGGGCGTTTTCAGCGGAGATAATGTCAAAATGTTCGGAGTACTGTAATGGACGGATATCCACTTCGATGACCTTCGTGGTGGGCGCAACCCACACGCGGCCGGTCTTGGTCGGCGCCGGATCCACACCGCCGTGGCCGAAGAAGAATGGCTGTTCCACCATGACTCCCTCATGGCCGGCCTCGATCGCCACACAGCCTGAAGTCACCAGCATCACGCCCATCATTCCGAGCACGGACCAGGTTCCCTGTCTCATAGGTTCCTCCTGTGAAAGGTCTGACCCACGAGCCGAATTCCCTGACGAAGGGCATCCAAGGCTACGTGTGATCATGCAAACACCTTACGAACCGCTTGCGCGGTTGTCAAATCAGGCGTGAGACTGTCGCAGAGACCAAAGTGAGGAGAGGCTCAACCGAAACGGACGAGAGACGGCCGGCTAGTAAATTCCGGCGTCGCGCTGGAGCCACCGTACATACCGAATAATCTGTTCCACATCGGCCGGTGTCACCCCCTCGATCTTCGGCATATTGCCGAACTCCCAATGGTGGGCCCGAACGCCGTTTTCCGCCGCACGCTGGAACGCCATATCGGCATGATGATTCGGTTCATAAATCTTGTGGACCAGCGGCGGGCCCTGCTTCGTTCCAACACCGCGGATGCCGTGACAGGCGGCGCAATTGGCGCTGAATTTCGCTTCGCCCGCCTGCACATCGGCCGGGGTGGCGCCGACGGCAGGCTTGGCGGCATCTTGATTCGTGGCGTTCGACTCGCAAGCAGGCAGGGCCGCGACAAGAACGACCAGCGCGATACCCGCCATCCTCGCTTGCATCCGGCTCCGCGTAGACATATTCACAGTCATTACGGGAGCTCCGGGGGCGGCGAGGACGGTTTGGATGGTGGGTGATGCAACTGCTCGCGCAACATTTGCGTGGTGCGATTCAAGGTCAACCGTCGATAGAGTCGAGCGCCGATGGGCGCCATGATCACCAACGCGATGATCAAATACATGAAAAATTCTTCAGGCGTCATGGCCCCGTCTCTCCTGAGTCAGGTGCACTGCACGAAGCGTTCGTTAGAGTATCGCATAGCGGACCGGATCCACAACTCCCGCCAGGCGGAAACCTTCCCGTCGGATCAGGCAACTGTCGCACCGGCCGCAGGCGACACCTTCGACGCCAGGATCATAACAACTATGCGTCAACTCGAAGGGAACGTGCAGGTCCTGCCCACGCCGCACGATGTCTGCCTTGGACAACATCAGCAAGGGCGCGCGGACCTCGACTCCATGGCCCTCTACCCCCATCTTCGTTCCAAGCCGGGCCACGGTTTCAAAGGCGCGAATAAAATCGGGGCGGCAATCTGGGTAACCGGAATAGTCCAGGACGTTTGCTCCAAAGTAAATGGCCGACGCCTTCACCGTTTCCGCATAGGCCAATGCCAGCGAAAGGAATATGGTGTTGCGGGCCGGAACGTAGGTGACAGGGATGTCCCCTGCACGTTGCTCTGGCGCGCGATCCTTCGGCACCTCCACATCCGCGGTGAGGGCCGAGCCTCCGATGGCTCGCAGATCAACTGCAACCACGATGTGGCCGGCAGCTCCTAACGCCGTCGCGATGGCGCAGGCCCGTTCCACCTCCACCTGGTGGCGCTGTCCATAGGATACTGTGATGCAGTGAATACCATACCCACCCTGTTGCGCGATCGCCGCCGTCACGGTGGAATCCAGGCCACCGCTCAAGAGGACCACGGCCTTCGGCTGGAGAGGAGTCATAGACACAGGAAAGAATGAAGCGGACGCTGAATGCCGGGCATCGGAGCGCCACCGGCCGGCTTCTCATCTCGAAGCACACCGCACACCTGCGGAGGGAACGGACCGAGACTCACTTGCCGGCTAGTCCCGATCCTCTTCCTTCTCAATTTTCTCAAGGAGTTCCTGGCGGGACTGGCATTGCACGCACAACTTGGCGAAGGGCACGGCCTCCAAGCGTTTCTCGCTGACCTCGATGCCGCATTCCGCGCAGATACCGTAGGTCCCTTCGCTGAGCCGCGTCAGCGCCTCATCGATCGCCTGGCGCTTCCGGTTCCGCATTTCCATCAGGGAAATGCCGAGCTCGCGATCCAGATCCATGAGGGCTTGATCGCCGACATCACGGGCCGACTCCAAGCGGCGCTGCTGATCTTCTGTCAGCGACTGGCCGAGGTTGCCCTCGATCTCGCGCATGATCTCCTGGCGCTTGCCGAGCAGCATCCGCTGCAAGACTTCGCGCCGGCGCTGGCGTTCTTCTTTTTCTTTCGGTGTTTCTTTGAGCGTCAACGCGGCCACTACGCGCGCGGCTACGCTGTCTTCGTCTTTTTCAGTCATAGTGGGTACAGGAGCCGGCCGCTCTTTCTTCACAGGCTTTTCAGGAGCGACGGCTTTGGCTTTCGTCGTTGGTGTTTTTTTCTTCGCGCCGACTTTCGTCGCCATAGAGTCTCATGCCCTTTCGTGATGAGTGCAAGGCGAAAAAGTTTGGCTGGTATATCACGCTATAGATCGTTTGACAAGTACCATGGTCCCCAAGATCTTGGGGACTATGGATACACGATCATGGAGTGCACGTTATGCCCTGCAAGCCGGTCACGCCCACACAGGCTTTTCAGCTCGATGAGAAAGTCCAATCCCGCAATTTCCCCACCGAGCTGGCCGATCAGATCGACGGTGGCCGCGGCCGTGCCCCCTGTGGCCAGGAGATCATCGACAATCAGCACACGCTCGCCGGCCAAGACGGCATCACGATGAATCGCCAGCACGCTGGAGCCATATTCGAGGTTGTATTCGACCTCATAGATGTCGGCGGGCAATTTCCCGGGCTTGCGCACAGGCACGAACCCGGCGCCAAGCCGGACCGCCAGCGTGCCGCCGAGGATAAACCCGCGCGACTCGATCCCGATGACCTTCGCAATGCCCTGCCCCTCGTAACGGGCAGCAAGCTCATCGGCGATGGCCCGAAAGGCCTTCGGATCTTTCAGGAGCGTGGTGATATCGTAAAAGAGGATGCCCGGCTTAGGAAAGTCGGGAACTTCGCGGATGAGGGCCTTGTAGTTCATGGGCATGATCGAATCGGGACGTTCTCATAAAAGATCCGCCCGCTTCATGGTTTTCCGTTCGATGATCCCGCGAAGCCTTGCCAACGCCGCGGTTTCGATTTGGCGGACCCGCTCGCGAGTCAGCCCCATCTCGTGGCCGATCTCTTCTAACGTCCGCGACTCGGCGCCGTCAAGTCCAAACCGCGCCAAAATCACGATGCGTTCCTTTTCAGGCAACTCATTGACCCAGGCCATGAGTTCGGCCCGTCGCATCACCCCTTCGGTCGTATCCGCCGGCGTAAGACAAAGCGGATCCTCGATCACGTCGCGCAAGAAGGTGTCCTGCCGGTCGCTGATCGGGCTGTCGAGTGAACAGGTGGTGCGAACGAGCTGCTTCAGATCATCCACCTCGGCGACACTGGTTTTCAGCTTGGCCGCCACTTCGTCCGCCCGCGGCTCCCGGCCGAGTTCATGGACCAACTGCTCCACCTTCCCGAGGTACCGGTTCAACCGTTCGACCACGTGAACCGGCAACCGGACCAGTTTGCCCTGATTGATGATGGCCCGCTCGATATACTGGCGAATCCACCAGGAGGCATAGGTGCTGAAGCGGAATCCACGTTTGTAATTAAATTTCTCTACGGCTTTGATCAGGCCGAGATTGCCTTCTTCGACGATATCGGCAAACGGGAAGCCGCGGTTCATGTATCGCTTGCCGATACTGATGACCAGCCGGAGGTTCGCTTCGATCATCTCCTGACGGGCCGCTTCATCGCCGGCCATGACTCGTTTACCCAGCGATTGCTCCTGCTTGAAATTCAGCAGGGTCGACTTGCGGACTTCGCGCAAATAACTCTTGATGGTGTCGAGGCCTTCCGCGCGCCCGGATTCTGCCTGGCGGCTGTCTCCACCAGCGTCATCTGCCTCGGCGAGGCTTGGCGACTCCGCATCCTCATCGTCCTCCGCGCGCGCAGCACGCGGACGTCGGGTCGAGACCGGCGCACTTACCTCGCTATCCTGCCGCACGGTTGCACGTCGAGCCATAACGTCGTCACCTACCAAATCGTGAACTCGTGATACCGTCCCGTGGCCGTGCCCCACTCCACCTGGATCTGAGTCACACGCGCCCCGACCGGCCCCTTTTTGAGATCTGCGAGGAACTCCTCAAGCACGCCTCGTCGACCTTCCACATCCACCGCCACCTGCCCGCTATCGAGATTCTCCACTCCGCCGACCAACCCGCGCGCGACCGCCATGCGGCAAGTGAAGGCTCGGTACCCCACTCCCTGCACACGACCACCGACGAGAATTCTCGCACGCACGGATTCCCCGATATCGGTCATTGCGTCACACGTCCTCACTGCCGACTTGCCGCCGTAGAGCGATGGCCCGCCTAGCACAGAATACTCTCATAGCCACTACAGGTCGTCACGCGATTTACGAGTTTACACGGCTGTCTCAGACTCATACACGTATCTTATCGGCAGGACCGTCACAAACCATGAGCGTCATGCCCGACGCACAAAGCCGTGAGATGAACCGGCAGTGATGAGAGACGTCCGCGGGACGATGCAGATGACAGATTTCACGTCTAAGAGATCGCGCGGCGATGCACCGCCTGCGGAACAGGACCGCGGCCCGAAGCAGAATGTGGAGAACCAGTGTTGGATGCTTACAGCAAACCGCTGTGGGAGGGTTGCGTCCGTTGCCTCGTAAACAAAACCGGCTCGGGAGAGATGGAAGTATGTTTGGTCGGGGCGAGAGGATTTGAACCTCCGACCCCTGCGTCCCGAACGCAGTGCGCTACCGGGCTGCGCTACGCCCCGACCGGGCGGATCCGAAAACGGAAGCCGGATTGTCTTACAAGAGAGGGGTAAAACGCAAGCCGTGAGATTCGGCCACTGCCTGACACGTAATTTTCCCATTCATGACGTTCACCCCTTTGGCCAGGCCGGGGTCGGAGTGAATAGCATTCGCCACCCCTTCCGATGCGAGCCGGGCAATATAGGGGAGAGTCGCATTGGTCAAGGCCCGCGTCGATGTATGCGGAACGATGCCGGGCATGTTGGTCACACAATAATGCATCACCCCATTCACGGCATACACAGGATTGGAGTGGGTGGTGGGCCTGGTCGTTTCGCAGCAGCCCCCCTGATCCACGGCCACGTCAACAATCACCGAACCGGGCTGCATCTTGGCCACGAGGCTGCGCGATATCACTTTGGGCGCGCGCGCACCCGGTACCAGCACCGCACCGATCACCAGATCCGCCTCCACAACCGCCCGCTCGATGGCGGATGCGGACGCGGCACAGGTTGCAATCCGTCCCCCATAGAGATCGTCGAGTGCCCGCAATCGATCCAAATCCAGGTTGATCACTGTCACCCGCGCACCCAGGCCTACGGCGATGCGGACAGCCGAGGTCCCTACCACGCCCGCGCCAATCACCGCGACATGCCCAGGCTGGACCCCGGGCACGCCAGCCAGCAGAACACCGCGGCCGCCTTGAACCGTGCCGAGATAGTGGGCTCCCACCTGTACGGCAAGCCGGCCGGCAATCTCACTCATCGGCCGCAGCATCGGCAGGCTATGATCCGTTGCTTCGACGGTTTCATAGGCAATTGCCGTGATGTCGGCCGCCATCAACGCCTTGGTGAGGTCCGGCAACGACGCCAAATGTAGATAGGTAAACAGCACCTGGCCAGGCCGGAAGAGCACGCACTCCGACAATTGAGGTTCCTTGACCTTCACGATGAGTTCTGCCCGATGAAAGACCTCGTCTTTGGACCGCGCGATTTCGGCACCGGCTTGCCGATAGGCCTCGTCTGCAAACCCGCTTCCCTGCCCGGCCGACGGCTCAACCAACACCTGATGGCCGGCTTGCCGCAAAGCGCGAACGCCGTCAGGCGTGACACTCACGCGATACTCGTAATCCTTAATTTCCTTCGGAACCCCAATCACCATACCCGCCTCCTTGCCCTCGCCCCCCGCCCACGCCCCTCTTGCATTATACATGGGCCGAGGCCGTTACCACCGAGAACCGCTGGTGTACCTTGCCAGCCGAAAGAACAGTGCGGTAAGATTCCGAATCTGTCGACTTCTTCCCCGTAAAGGAGCACCTCGCGCATGGATGCCGGATCCTGTAATGCCTGCAGTACCGCAGGCACACCGTTGATGAAATTGTCGTTGGGCAAAGATTTTTTCGGGCGCAGTTATGACCGATTGTCGCCCTCCTCGGACCAAAGCCCAAAATGGTATTGCGAGCCCTGCTCCATGATGAAAAATCTGCAGCGCGATTTTCGTGATATCCGGACGGAATTCGACAAGCTCGCCAAAGGCCAAGCCTCGGCCCTGTCGGAACCTGAAGCGAAACAGCGCGCGCAGTTGCGCCTCCGGGAAATCGCAGCCATTGCCGGGAGTCACGCCGCCGGCTCGTCGCTGCTGAACCCCGCGGACGTCAAACAACTGATCGACCAGTTCCACGCGCGCGCCTGAGCTCGCAAACACCAGGTTGAATCGACCAGCACCGACACCCTGACGATGACCGGCTATCAACGACATATTTTCGTGTGCACCAACAAGCGGGAGCCCGATGACCCACGGGGCAGCTGCTCCAAGCTCGGTTCCGAGACTCTTCATGCCTGCTTCAAGCAGGAGGCCAAGCGACTCAACTTGAAGGGAATCGTGCGCGCGAATAAGGCCGGCTGCCTGGATTATTGCGTCCAAGGGCCCACCGTGGTGGTCTATCCCGAAGGCATTTGGTACCGGGTGCGGTCCGAGGCCGACGTGAAGGAAATCATGGAGCGCCATATCGTGAACGGAGAGCCGGTCGAACGACTCTTGATGCCCGACCAGGCACGGCCTCCCCTCCTCTCCCCGCTGAAACCTTGAGCCGGATCATCCACCGAATCTCGCGAGATCTGCATGCCAGCCGATGACAAATGGAAGGCCAACATGGAAAAGGTGGCCTACATGAAAGCGTTCCCCGGATTGCTTCGCACCTGGGATCAGCTCAGGGGAAAAACCGTGGAGGTCGTCTTGCCGCTCAAGAGCAAGACAGGATCCGCCGCGCTCATTTGCACCGATGGCTCATTTGTCGTGGTGCCGCTACTGAGCCCGGAACCATACGAGCTGGGCGAAGCGCTCCAGGCAGGCCGGGAGCACCTCGAGCCGAAACACCCTGAGGCCTATGCCAGATACGACCGCTTGCTCAAGAAAGACCGGGACGCGCAGCGCACCGCGCGACTCGAAAACATTCTGGGCGCGATTCAAAACAATGTGGAGCAGATCCCGGAATTGAAAGACCGGCTTGCGCAGCTGGTCAAGGAGTGGAAGTGAGCAGTCTCCCGCAAAAAAACATGTTCGAGATCTTTTCGCAGGGTCTCTTCGAAGGAGTGAAGCC
>WBZQ01000324.1_pt2 | contig 28874 bp, 27 predicted proteins | sample 5204251 | NCBI WGS metagenome assembly WBZQ01 (sample SAMN12412402, study PRJNA552823) | activated sludge metagenome | isolation source: activated sludge from nitrification reactor of wastewater treatment plant... | place: USA: Virginia | collected 2017-09
TTCTGGGAAAAAGTACGCTTCTTCGGGTTGTTCATTTCCTTCATGCCGATCTCGCTGGGTCTTTCGCTGTACAACGCCGTAGCCGTCATCGAAGGGCTGCGCGGCAAGGTTTCGGCCTTCGTACGTACGCCCAAGTACGGCAGCGCCAACGGTCAGGACGAAAGCAAAACCAAAGCCGGTTACAAAGACAAAAAAGTCTCCTGGGTGACCATTGCCGAAGGCTTCATGGCGGTCGTATTCGCTGCCGCCGCCATCATTGGCCTGGCCACCGACAATACGGCCTTTCTGTTGTTCCACTCGATGCTGTCGTTCGGCTTTGCCACCATCTGTTATTACTCGGTGAAGCACCTGCGTCTGCGCTAACCGGTAGCACGGCCTGCCAGGCCGCCAATAATATACACAGCCATTCATGGCCTCTTCTCCCGGCCTGAATATCCTCACACCCCTTGCGCCCATGCGGCGCAAGGGGTGGCTTATTTCTACCTTTGCCCCATGTCAGCCTTCCGGGAAAATGCAGTCCGCCTCACCGTTGGCGCTGTTTGGGCAGCCCTGACGGTTTATCTGGGCTATGGGGTGGAGCGCGCCGGCTTCCTATCCTTTATCGCCGCCTACGCCGTATTTTTTGCGCTGTATTTTTGGGTGGTTTTCCTGAAAAAAAGCCGCTCGCCGGGGGCGGACCGGTGGTGGGTGGCTACAGGCATTCTCCTGCGTATCATCCTGCTTTTCAGCATCCCCAACCTCTCCGACGACTTTTACCGCTTCCTGTGGGACGGCCACCTGACTGTGGCCGGTATCCATCCGTTCGCGCATCCGCCGGCCTATTACATGGACAACCGGATCTTCCCGGCCGGCATTACCCCGGAGCTGTTTGCCCAACTGAACTCGCCGCAGTACCATACCGTGTATCCGCCGGTATGTCAGGCGGTATTCGCCCTGGCGGCCTGGTGCGGCGGGGAAAACATATGGGCCGGCGTGCTGGTGCTGAAGTTGTTTTTGCTGGCGGGTGAGGTGGGAACGATCTGGCTGCTGGGGTGGGGAGCCCCCCCCGGCCCCCCCGATGGGGGGAAGATGGGCCATAGTCCGGATGTGATGGGAGAGAATGAGGGAGTGCACCTGGTTGCAGTTGGCGAAGATGCCGGCGGTGCGGGAGGGGCTTACTCTGCGGCTGTCGCCTACGCCCTGAACCCTCTTATCATCCTGGAGATCGTCGGCAACTGCCACTTTGAAGGCGCCATGATCTTTTTCCTGCTGGCGGGCTGGCGGGCGCTGGAGCGACAGAAAGCGGCGCGGGCCGCGGGATGGTGGGCTTTGGCCACGGCCACCAAATTGTTGCCGCTGATGTTTTTGCCGATCCTGTGGTTTCGGCTGGGCCGGCAAAAAAGACTAAGGTTTGGGGTGGCTTTTACCGGCGCCTGCCTGTTGCTGTTCCTGCCGCTGCTGAGCGTTTTGCCGAGTATGTTTTCCAGCCTCGACCTGTATTTCCGGCAGTTCCAGTTCAATGGCAGCGTGTATAACCTGATGCGCGGCCTGGGCTTTTTGCTAAAAGGATTTGACCCTGGGGAGACCCTGGGGCCGCTGCTGGGCCTGGTGACCGTGCTGGGGGTATTGATGCTGGCTTACCCCACCCCTGGCCCCTCCCCCACAGGGAGTTGGGGGGCGCTGCCTCCGGTATCCGTTGAGGTGCCCGGCGCTAAGGCACCCCTCCCTGTGGGGGAGGGGCCGGGGTCGCTCGATCCCCTCCTCTTCGCACTTTTTCTGCAACTTACCCATTCCGCCACCGTGCATCCCTGGTACGTGACCGTACTGTTAGCCCTTGGCCTGGGCACGCGGTGGCGTTTCCCGGTGGTTTGGACCGGGTTGGTTGCTCTTTCCTACAGCCACTACGCGGGAGGGCTGTTCCGGGAAAATTACTGGCTGATCGCCCTGGAGTACGCCCTGCTCTGGGTATATTTCCTCCGGGAAATGAAAATACTACCTTTATTCGGACACCCCGGCGCGGGTCGCAGGTCGTCAATCGTAAGTCGTCAATCGTAAGTCGTCAATCCTTACCGCCCTCTCCAGTGAAATAGTCCTCCTTGTTTTTGAACAGTATATTAAAGGTGGTCATGCTGCCGTAGCAGCGGGTGATGTACTGCTGGAGGTTCACCTTGTCTTCGTCGTCCAGTTTTTTGTGGGCGTTGATATTTTGTTCGAGCACGCGCAGCCGGTCGCGCATCATCACGATCTTGTGAAAAAAGGTATCGATGGGGATTTCCTTGGGCTGGACGCCGTCGCCGTGCAGGACCATTTTGCCGTTTTTCCAGCGTTCGCCGAGCGGCACCTTTTCAAGGCTGACGCCCGCCCAGGAGCGGAGGATGCGGATGAGGGATTCTTCTGCCTCAGTGAATGAAACGGATTCCTCCGTAGGAATGCGTTCGGTGACCTGCCAGCCGGAGTAGTCTTTGCCGACCATTTTCAGGCCGAACTGGATGAAGCAGACTTCGTAGGCGGCTACGTGCAGACGCACTACCACACCGTCGCCGAAAGCCGGGTGTTTGACCCGGGAACCGATGCCGAGTAATTCCATGATCGATGCTGTATTGATGATTGTTTAAAATGGATTTGTATTGAAATATCAGGGTTGTCCGGGTTCGGGAGGATCCGGCGCCGGCGGGGTTGCGGGGCTGGCCTGCGCGGAATCGATGAGGCGCATAGCCGTCCAGACCAGAAAAACCGAGATGGCCGCGCCAAACCAGGGCACCTGGATGTCTTTTTCCAGATCCATGGTCGTCGTCTCGTCCCCGTAGAAATACTGGCCGACGATCTGTACCCCGTTGTTGAAAAAATGCGCCAGCGCGGCTACCCAGAAATTGCCGGTCCGCCAGTAGAGCCAGCCCAGTAGCAGGCCGAGGATCAGCCGGGGCAGAAACCCTTCGAACTGGAAGTGGAAAAAACTGAAAATGGCCGCCGAAACGATCAGAGCCACCCAGGGATTGGCAATGCGCCGCATCAGTTGCTGTTGGATGACGCCGCGGAAAATGATCTCTTCGCCAATGGCCGGCAGCACGGCGACCACGGTCAGGTTGGCCAGCAGTTCGCCGGGGTTGTCCATGCGGAGCATGCCCTTGATCAGGCCTTCCGTCTGCTCCTCAGCCATTTTCAGGGCCTCCGGCAGGGGCAGCAACTGGTTGATCTGGAGCGCGAACAAGACCATTGGAAGAGAAACGATCATCAGCAGGATGGCCAGGCCGGCAACGTTCAGGGTCGGAGCCCGGCGGACGCGCAGGTAATCGGGCCAATCGCGCCCAACGCCGGTAATGTTGCGGTAGAAAAGCCAGACGGTGAGAAAACCCGGCACGGCGAAGGTGAAAAAATGGCCCAGCCCCAGTTGCAGCCGCACCTGCCAGCGTTCGGCAGCCGCGGAATCTTCGGTAAGCGCCGGCAGATCGGTCCAGCCTACCGCCATGGAAATAAGTTGAAACACCCCCACACCCAGAATGCACAGCAGCATCTGGGTCATCAGCACCAGCCGCACCCGCGGCTCGGGCAACTGGTAAGGTGGAAGCGGCTCGTCTAATATGTCCCTGGAATAATCGCTCATGCACGCTCTTTTGCGCCAAAGATAAGCAGATGAGTTCCCAACAAACCGTTGAAAATGACAGCATTTCGCAAAACCCCGAAATGCCTATTTTTGTCCCGGAATATCCGGCCCTGAAACCCGTTAACCCGTTAACCCGAAACCGACTAACCTCTTTCATGCACCAACCGCTATTCAAGATCCGCGAAAACGGCTATTTCGGCTTCATCAACTCCCGGGGCGAGGTGGCGATAGCCGCTCAGTACCTGGAGGCCGGCGAGTTCAGGAACGGCTTCGCCCCGGTGCGGCTGAATGGCCAATGGGTGCTGATGGACACGCTGGGCCGACTGCTGATCCGGCGTTTTTACCGGGCTCTGGGCCATTTTGAGGAAGATCTGGCCCGCGTTCAGGTAGTCCGGGCCTGGGGATACGTCGACCGGCAGGGCAACGAGGTTGTGCCGCCCCGCTTCGAGGAAGCGGGTGATTTTTGCGGCGGCCTGGCCCCGGCGGCTTTCGACGGCCGGGCCGGTTTTATCAACAAGGAGGGCAAATTCGCCGTCAAGCCCGTTTTTTCCGCTACCGGTAATTTTCGCGACGGCCTGGCCCCGGCTGCTGACAACGGCCGGTGGGGCTTCGTAGACCCGGGCGGCACTTTTGCGATCGGGCCGGCGTGGGACGGGGCCCAGGCGTTTCAGGGGGATGTGGCGCTGGTGACCCGGGGAGGGTACTGGGGGCTGGTGAACCGCGCCGGACAGGAAGTAGTATCCCCGCAGTTCGAGTTTGTAAAAGGCCACGCGCACGGCGAGTTTTTCGACGGCATGGCCCTGGCCTTCCGCGACGGCAAATACGGCTTTGTCGACCAGCAGGGTAATGTCGCCATTGAGCCGATGTTCGACCTGGCCGGCGACTTTGGCGAGGGTCTGGCCCTGGTGGAGATCAACGGCGCTTACGGATACGTCGACAAAGCGGGCAAACTCGTCATTATGCCCAAGTTTGAAGACGCCGGCGTTTTTTCCGACGGCCTGGCCCAGGTACGGGTCAACGGCAAATGGGGCTACATCAATACCGACGGCCAAATGGCCATTCCGGCCTCCTTCGATGCTGCTACTCCTTTCCGCGACGGCCTGGCTCTGGTCATCTCCGGCGGCCTTTGGCAATACGTCGACCGCTTTGGCGGGGCGGTGTGGCGGGAAAAAAATCAGCCCCGTTAAAAAAAATTTTTTGTCGCCCGAATTGCATTTCAAAACAATCACGCGGGCCGCATTCGGCCATTTATCCGGCCTTTTTACCCGGTTTCTTCCCGTTTTTCTATCTTTTTTAGGGTATGTCCAGAGGGCATGGTAAGAATCTCTTTCCGTTAAAAAAAATTTAAGAAAAAATTTTTTTGGTTAAAACACCCTGTCCCGCCGCTACTGGCACGCGGTTAGCAAGTCTATAGTTCGTGTCCAGATTGTTGGACGTACAACTTAGCCAAACTCATTAGCCATGTGGCACTTCAAATTTTTAGTCCCTTTTGTCCTGCTTATTCCCATGTCGCTGGACGCACAGAAAAGCCAGACGGTAACCATAGAAGGGTTCGTCGTTGACCGCGTTAGCCGGGCGCCGCTCGATCAGGCGCGGGTAACGATCTATGACGATGTAATGAAAGTGCCGCTTACCACCGCTAATACCGACGAAGACGGCTCGTTTTCCGTGGACGTACCGAAAGTGGAACGTTACCTGATCCACGCCGACCGCCAGACCTTTTTTGAGAAAGACATGACGGTAACCCCCGACCAAAACAACTTCGCCAAGGCCAAACTCGGCCTCGAGCGCAAACCGGGTTACGTGTTCGACATCACGCTGTTCGACAAAGCCTACGAACACAACCCGATCAATACCCTGCGCGAATGCAAGGTGGAGATCTACAACAACACCACGAAGCAGCAGGAACTGACCATCGAAAAACTGCCCAAGGCGACTTTCAACTTTTCTTTCGCCGAAGGCAACCACTATACGATCCTGGTGCGCAAGCCCGGATATTTAAATCACCGCGTGGAAGTTTACGTCAACGTGAACGGATGCATTCTGTGTGTGGACGGGATGGGCGTGAAGGAACCCGACGTGGTGCCGCTGATGACCCACGGCAACGAAGTCGGTTATTTCCTCGGTGCCATCGACCTCGATTCGCTACAGATCGGCAAACGCTTCGAGTTCAAGAATCTCTACTACGATTTTAATAAATGGGACATTCGTCCGGAAGCCGCCAAAAACCTGGACAAATTGGCCACATTTTTGAAAGACAATCCGGGGCTGAAATTCGAACTCGGTTCGCATACCGACTCCCGCGGCTCCGACCCCTACAACCTGACCCTCTCGGAAAAACGCGCCAAGTCCGCCGTCGATTATATGGTTGCCAACTGTGGCGTCGATCCGGAAGCGATTACTTCGAAAGGTTACGGTGAAACCCAGTTGATCAATAAGTGCGACGACGGCGTCGTGTGTGCCGAACCGCAACACCAACTGAACCGCCGCACCGAGATAAAAATAACCGGCTGGAACGAACGCGATCCGCTGTGGGACCGAAGCCTCAAAGAGATCATCGAAGACAAAGACCTGTACAAGAAGATCATCGACCAGGAGAAACGCCAGAAACAGAAAAACCTGAGCAGCCGCAAATAACCGACACAACCAAAACATACTTGTTTCAATCCGCTTAAATCTGATTACCATGAATGCCATCCAAAATTTCAAAAATCGCTTTACGCTCCTGTTCGTACTGGCAGCAGGTACCCTGTCGGCTCAAAACCAGATCCAGTCGACCGAAACCGACGAAAAATTCGGCAATACGACCGTTGTTTATACCAAAGACTCCAACTACCAGGACCAGGCTATTCTCGCCCAACTGGATAACTCCTACGGCGTAGGCGACGTGGTGCGCATTGCCATAGCCGAACCCAAACCCGCCGCTTCGGAAATGTTCGCATCCGACGACCCGGCCGTGGCTTTCGCCGCTGCCGCCAAACCGGCCCCCAAAACCACGCCTAAAGTGGTGATGGTAGCCCCGAAAAAAGTGGAAGTGCTGGAGACGCCGGCACCGGCTCCCGTAGCCGCGCCCAAAAAAGTCGCCGCCCCGGTCACCACCAACATCGGTGGCAAAATGGTGAAGAAAGGCAGCATCTTCCGCCTGGAAAAAGTGTACTTCGATACCGATAAGTACGCCATCAAAGCCGAAAGCGAAGCCGAACTGACCCGTCTCTTCGAATTCCTGAACGACAACCCCGGCGTGGTGATCGAAGTGCGCGGCCATACGAACAACCTGATGTGGCCCAACGTCGACTTCGCCAACGAACTCTCCACCAACCGCGCCAAAGAAGTGGCCGACTGGCTGATCGCCAAAGGCATCGCTGCCAACCGGATCCAGTCCAAAGGCTTTGGCTGGACGATGCCGGTAGAGCCGAACATCAACGCGGAAGGACGCAAGAAAAACCAGCGCGTGGAAATAAAAATCCTGAGCATGTAAGATATGGCGCCGGATACCGGCTGCCGAACGAAAGACCGGGGAGAACCGACACTCCGCCTGTTGTGGACTCCGGTCATTCCATGAGGTTAAATAGATCCGTCTTGTGGCACAGGCTGCGAGGCGGATTTTTGTTTTTACCGCCTGGTCCCCGAAAAGTCTTCCCAAGCCTTTCCGGCCAACTGAACGGTCAGTTTTTCCAGGTAATAACTGCCGGCCGCCGGATCGGGAATTTCGTCGAGGTGACTCTCCAGTTTCAGCAGGTGCTGCACGTTGCGGGCAATGCGCCGCCCGAATTCCGGGGGATAGGTAGCCTGCGCCTCACGGCCGGCATCGTACGGCAATACCGTCAGCCGGTCGGCGCCTCCAAGTACGGCGGACATGGCCAGGGTTGTTGCCCGGATCATATTGCCGTACAGTTCACCGGTATAAACCCCGGGCCGGAAGCGCGCCGCCACGTACGGCCATTGGAGAGGCAGTTCCCAGGCCTTCAGAACGTTGAGCCACAGTAATTTGAACGCCCGGAGGGCGGCTATTTCCAGGAAATAACTCTGGCCTGTTTGCCAGGAAAACTGAAGGGTGCCGGCAGTATAGGCCGCGGAGACACCCCGTCCGCTCAGTTTTTGCAGATACCAATCACCCTGCCGCAGCAGATCCGCCAGGATCTGAGAAACCCCGGCAGCACCTTCCGCGCCGGCCGTCGCCTGGAGCGTGACCAACCTGAAGCCCGGAAATTTTTCTTTGGCAAACTCCAGCAGGTCGGCCAGGTAGCGCCAGTCGGCGATACCGCCGGCCGAAGCCGGATCATAGCCGAGTGAGCCGCGCAACCGCCGGGAAGGAACACCTCCGGACGCGCACAACTGTTCCAGGTGCGACAGGATGGCGCCCGGATTCGCGGCTACGCCGGGGCCGGTAAAGTGCAGGCCGATGTAATCAGGATAGATGCCCGCCATCAAATGCTGAAAGTCCGCCGCCCCGGGTGGGCCGGAGAAATGGAACTCCAGGTCTTCCGCACCGCCTTCCAGGGCTTCGAGCGCCTGCCGGTTGCCCTGAACGGCATCAGTCACCGGAATGTCCTCCGCTATTTTCCAGTCGTTCGGTTCATCCGATAAGGCCAGAGGCGGTTCGGTGAAGTCGTCGGCATGAACGAAGGGCGATACCTTCAGGCCGGGCTCGGCTTCCCAGTCCAGTTCTTCCGGTCGTTTCCCCTTCAGGTCGCGGGCAATCTGCTGTAGCCACTCGTCTTTGCTGACCGGTGGAAAATCGGAAAAAAAATCGTTCTGGAGCGCCATGTAATGTACGTGGAAATGGTGTGGCGGCAAAAATACGCCGGAACTCCTACAAACTATTCCCCGAAAATATGCCGGTCTGTTTTATCCAGGAAGCGGGCGTCGGAATAACCGCTGCGGTTCATAAATACCGCGCTGCCGTAACCGGCTTCCGGATAGATCCGCAACTCGCAGTAGTACCCGCCCCCGCCGCCGGCATGGCAAAAATAGGTCTGCCCCGACAAAGTGCCGGTATACCAGGCCAAACACATGCCGCTGGCTTTGCCGTCGTTCAGCCGGTTTTCCTGCAGCATTTGTTTCCGGCTCGCCGCCGACAACAAACGTGCCTGGGGCTTAAGAAAATCCTGGGCAAAGGCGATGAATGCAGCGGGCCGGCCGATCAGGCCGCCATAGGCGGAACCGTTCAAATAAAAGGGCCGAAAACTTTTCCAGCCGTCCGTTGCCGGGCCCATGTATTGTTTTTTGTCCAGGAAAAAACCGAGCAGCAGGTTGCCGAAACTGAAGGCCTTGTGGTAACCGGTGGCTACCTCCCACTGTTTTTGCCGGACAAAGCCCAGTTCCCGCCCGACGGATAACGGCTCCAGGAGATGCTGCTCTACGTATTGCCGGTAAGTCAGGCCCGATACCCGCCCGATCACTTGCCCCAGCAGCAGGTAGTTGAGGTTGGAATAGGCAAACCGGCTATTGGGCGTCGGGCCGGGTTTGACGTTTTTGCGGAAAATGGGACCAAAGAAGCCCCCTTCGTCGAAACCGGCGTCGTCCTCCGGGCGGTGTACCCAACTGATGGGCAGCGGATTGGGCAACCCCGCGCTGTGCGTCAGCAAATGACGGAGCAGAACGCCGTCGCTTCCCGCAAAATCGGGCAAATAGGCCTTTACCGGCTCCTGCAGGTTCAGTTTACCCTGTTCGGCCAGTTGCAGTATCGCGGTGGCGGTGAATAACTTGGTAACGGAATAGCCGTGAAAAACGCTTTGCGGAGACACCGGCGCGCGATTGGCCAGATCGGCAATGCCGCCGGCGAAGTCGTGCAGTACCGTATCGGCGTCGAAAAAGGCGTAGTAGATCCCCGGGGTCCGGCGGTCTTTGATTTGTTGCTGCAACTGCACGTCGAGAGCGATGGTATCGATGGCCTGGATCGTTTTCATGAGCTTGAAATTTGTTGATACTCAGTGGACAGTCCGAACCGCGGGAAGGTCGCAGGTCAGGGTGACCTTTAGAATTCTGGCGTGAAATTTTTTTTCAGCGACAAAAAATTTTCCCCGGTCAATGCCGGTAATGTCTTCCGCTAGGTTTACCATCTGGCTTTTGCCTGAGCCGATGCGGCTTTGTCCTGATGCGGTTTTCGTAGGGATATAGGGTTTGTCAGCCCGCTAACCTTTCAAATCACGATAACGCCCCTGCCTCCGTCATCCGACGAAAGCAGGGGCGTTGGTTATCTACGCCGGCAACTACACTGTTGCCAGGCCAGGCGCTCCGGTAGCGTAATCGAAGCCCCGCCAAATTATCCGGCGGATACCGGCATGGCGCTTACTGCGGCTTCTGCTTCGGAATACTGTGGATAATACTTTTTGTAACCCGGCAACTGCGCGAAGCCGCCCACCGCGAAGCCAAGCGCTCTCTGTACGGCAAGGGGAATGCCGGCCAGGTACAGATGGTCATTATATCCCTGCCTGGTACCGCTGCACCTGATTTTTGATCACCGGCACCGTTTTCAGGTAAGTGTAAATGGCGCTTACCTCGTTATCGCTCAGCATGGGGTGCGGGGCCATGGGGTAGGCGAGGGTGCCGCCGCCGGGCTTTTTACCAAAGCGTACGGCCTCAATAAATTGCTGCTCGGTCCAGTTGCCGATACCGGTCTCCTTGTCCATGGTCAGGTTAGCCGACATGACGATCTGGCCTTCCTGATTTTGCATCGGGATGCCGCCGCCGAAATAACCCACGCTGTGTTCCGGCACCAGTTCGTCCACTTTCAGCATATCCATCGAGTGGCAGGAATAGCAGTGCCCCAGGGCGGTGCCCACGTATTTGCCGAAGGCGACCCGGTCGGTGGAATCCGGGATCGTGATGGGCCGTTCCGGCATGGGCGGCGGTTCGAACAAGGTGTTGGCCAGCACTTTGACGAACAGGTTGTACTGGTTGGGCGGATATTCCCGGCTGTCGGGGGCCAGGCGCGGGTCGTCGGAGCGCAGCCAGGCGATGACCGAGTAAATGTCCTCGTCGGCCATCAGCGAATATTTGGGCATGAAGGGCGGCGACCAGCGTCCGTCGTTGTGAATACCGGTGCGCAGGAAATAGTACAGTTCGCCGTCCGTCCAGGCGCCGATGCCGTGGACCGAATCGCGGGTAAGGTTCAGGCTGTGCACCGAGCCGAACACTTTCGGGATCTCGCCCATGGGTTTGCCGACCAGTTTGCCGTCGGTGGTGTTGGCATGGCAGGCCATGCACTGCATGGAGGCGATTTTTTCCCCCCGGGCCACCCGGACGCTGTCGGGTCTTACTTTCAGGTGGAGGACTTCGGCGGGCGGGTTGTAAGCGTGGTCGGGAATGCCTTTGAGGTTAAAGTAAAGCAGGCCGGCTGCCACCAGCAAGGCTACGGCTCCCAGGCCGTAGCCCAACACTTTCATGATTTTTTTCATAGCAAAATTGTTTCAGTCGATTTGAACCTGCGGATTCCGATAGTCGCAGTTATGTTTTATTTCCGTTGCAAAGGTGGTGGCAGCGACCGGCGGCGGGCAATCACACGAATGTGCGACCCGGCCGGCCGGCCGGCTGAAAATGCCTCGCATGAAAATGCGTATTCAGATTTTTCCGCGGTAAACCAGCACTCCGGCCCAGGCCGCCCACCCGATGGCCAGGATCAGGTAGAGGTTCAGCCCCAGTTCGGCTACCGCACCCAGTCCGAACATGTTGCCAAGGCCATCGAGTATCGAAGCAATTCCCAGCACCTGAGTTACTGTCGCCAGGGCTTTATGTTCGTGCCGCAACATCCGGCCGGCGCTCAGCCACCAGACCCCGGCGAGCAGTACCTCCAGGACATTCCACAAGCCGCCATAGACGATCCAGGTGATGTTCTCCGCTTCCCGCTGCAGGACGGCCTGTTGCGTGGCGTCGGCAGTCAGGTATTGCTGCATCTGCTGCGGCCACACGGCGGCCAGCACGGCGGCGCCAATGGCTCCGATCAGGATGTACGCGAGACCGCAAAATGTCAGCAGGCCCGCCCAGGGGGTTCTGGCCTGTAGGTACCCGTGCAGATAGAAAGCCAGCGGCAGGAGCAGCAGGTAGTACCCCAGCATATCGGTGTACAAAAACCATTTGGGTAAGCAGGCGGACTTAATAACATGGAAAACCCGAATACCCTCTGGGTAACGATGCCCATCATCCGGAACATCGTGCTGATGGCGGCGGAACGCGGCGCCAGCCTGGACGAACTATGCCGGCAAAGTGGCCTCGAACGCGCCCGGCTCGACGATGCAGGGGCACAGGTAGGCCTGGAACTGAACTGCCGGATCATGGAGGTAGCCCTGCGGCTGACCGGCGACCCCTTTCTGGGGCTGCACATCGGCGAAACCACTTCTCCCGTAGTGCTCGGCATGGTCGGGCATCTGATGGAGAGCAGCCCGGACGTGCAAACGGCGCTGCAGAACCTGGAACAGGCGGTTGTATCCGGTGCGTATGTCGTTGCGCTATGCACGCCCGCGCGACACCGGAGAATACGTGCGGATATTAAAGGTGGAGCCCTCGTTCAGCCAGCCCTGCAACTGCATCGTGTTCCGCCTGCCCGATATGCAATTGCCGGTGATCGGCAACAACCCCGCCCTGAACGCCCTGTTCCGCGACCTGCTGGAAAAGGAGATCGCCAAAACCCGGGAACATGAAACCATGACCAACGAAGTCAGGCGGGTGCTCCTGCAAAACTTCCACACGGCCGTGCCGCAGCAATCGGACGTCACCGGCCGGTTGAACATCACTCCGCGGACCCTGCAACGAAAACTGAAGGATGAAGGCACCACATTCCAGCAAATTGTGGATTCGGTAAAATCGGAACTGGCCATCGGCCTGCTGAAAAACCGCTCGCTTACGGTGAACGAGGTGGCCTACAAACTGGGCTACGCCGAGCCAAGCGTGTTCCGGCGCGCTTTCAAAAAATGGACGGGGCAGAACCCGAAAGGATACCTGGCCGAAACGAGCCGGTAACAGGCCGCTACCGTTGGTTGCCGATCCGGAACCGGTAGCCCGGCAGTACGCCGAGGGCCGATGCTTTGTTCGGGTCACCGTGGTCACGGGAGCCGGCAAAGGAGGGGGAATACCCGGCTTTCTCCACCCGGACGGTACGGGGAGTCTGGATTTTTTAAAAAAAATGAAAACTGGCGAGGAAGCCTATAAAAACAAGGGATTGCCGGTTTCGGGTGTTCCGGAAATGGTCCGGTTGAAATGCCGGATCTCCGCTTCGAAATTCAGTTCGGGTGCTTCGATTCTTAATTGTTCTATGGTCGCCAGTTGGGCCTGCGCGAAGGCCCGGTGCTCCGCCGTTTCCGGGTGAAAAGGCCGGTGGTGGGATGCGGCGACGATCTTGCCGATGCGCCCGTTCAGCCGGCGGGTATTTTCCGAAAAAAAGGTGCTGGCGAAAAACTCCCGGATGTAATCGACGGCGGTATCGGAGGGGTGGACCATGTCCGGGGCGTAAAAGCGATAATCGCGCAGGTCGTCGAGCAGCAGTTCGTAGGCGGGGAAGTAGCCGGCGAAGGGCAGTTGCCGGCAGATCTCTTCGCAGGCCAGCACCAGCGTGGCCTTGCTGCGCTGGTTGGCCACGGCGCCGTTGCGCAGGTGCCGGACGGGGCTGACGGTCAGGATGACCTGCAATCCGGGCTGGCCGGACCTTATTTTTTCCAGAATGCTCACCGTGCCGTCCACGATTTCGGTTGCGCTCAGGCGGCGCTGCCCGAACCGGTCGGCCGGCACCTTGTGGTTGTTGGCTACCACGCGGCCGGTTTCAGGCAGCACGAATACGTCGGCGGTGCCGAAGGTCAGCAGCAGGTGGCTGGTGTTTTTCAAAAAACCGGCGGCTTCCGCGTACGCTGCGCGCATGCCGGCCAGCGCTTCGTCCCGGCCAGGCCTGGAAAACTGCCCGTGGTGCTCCCAACTGTGCCACAGCCCGGCGTGTTCGAACAATTCGTTTTCTTCAAAATCGCGGTCGCCGGCCCACAGGCGCTCCAGGCAGGCCGTAATGGAACCGGGGTTGTACACAATGCCGAACGGATTGGTCAAAACCGGGAATTTATTCTCAGCCAGCCATCCGCCGATGTGTTCGGTGAAGCAGGAGCCCAGCAGCAGCAGGCGGCTGCGGTGGTCGATAAAAAACGGTACGCGCTGCACGCTCAATGCGGTCCGAAATTTGTCAATCATGGCTGTCCAATTATTTCCCGGCAAACTTGCTACTTTTGGCGCTCATTTCCAGAGCCGAAGCATTCTTACATGAGCCTTCTTTCCCGTATTTTCGGTTTAGAAAAAACGCCCGCCGCACCCGACATCCCGTTCGGGCGCTACACCGACGCGTACAAGACCGATGCCCAGCAGCAGGCCTTCGACCATTCGCTCGAATTGTTCGACGAGGGTAAACACCTGGAAGCCTACCGGGAATTTATGGTTTACCTGAAAGACCAGCATTCGGACAACATCGAATGGGAGGAAGAAGGCGGCACGCTGCACTTCCGGTTCTGGCAGGGTTCGCAGCGGATCAGCGGGGTAGCCACGGCCGAAAAGGTAAAGGTGGAAAGCAAAATAGCCCGGGCCGAGGACCTGAACGTGGGTTTTCTGCGCCGGCTCATGGAAGCCAATTTCAACCTCAAATTCAGCCGCTTCGCCCTGTCGCCCGACAATACCCTGTCGATCCTGTTCGATACGCATGTGACCGATGGGTCGCCGTACAAACTCCTGTACGCCCTGCGCGAACTGGCCATTCACGCCGACAAGCAGGACGACCTGCTGCTCGATGAGTTCAAGTCGCTCAGCCCGGCGCAGGAGCGCACCTACGGCGATATTCCGGACGCGGAAAAAGAAGTGAAGTACCATTTCGTCCGCCGGGAGGTCGAAGCGGTTTTTGCCGAAATGGACAAGGCCAAACCCGATCCGAACACCTATCCGGGTACCTATGCCTATATGCTGCTCGCGCTGGCGTTCCGGCTCGACTACCTCATCCGGCCGGAAGGCTTTATGATGGACTCCCTGGAACGCATCCACGGCATCTATTTCGCTAAAAACGACCGCGCGCCGCAGGTGAAGGTGACCAACATCCGGCGCGAACTGCAAAAACTGCTCGAGCGGCCAAAAGAGGCGTTTTTCCGGGAAATGTACCGGACGCGCAGCACTTTCGGCATCAATCCGGCGGTAAACCACGACACGATCGTCAATCTGATCGAAGGCGAACTGCCGAATATGGAGTGGCCGCTTCAGCAGAACTACGAAGCGCTGGCTCTGGCGGTACCGCAGTACGTGGTGGGATTTGCCCTGTTTCACTACGCGCCGCCGAAACCGGTTCGGGAACTGTTCCACCTGTTCATTCGCATCATGGAGCCGGTGTTTTTCCGGGAACTCGGTTTTGCGGACAACTATACCGATGCCACCGGGCGGCTGAACAAAAACGAGGTGGTCCGGGATATCCGGAACATCGTCGAACGCAACCGCCAGCAATTTCCGTTCCTGCGCCCGGACCTCAACCGCCTGGACTTCGCTTCCCGCGTCCTGTTCGCGAAGTCTTACCTGTTGATGGTGAAGGAGTTGAATTTGATGAAAGAGATCTGACGTTGGACTTTTTGACAATGGACATTTGACACACCCAGGCAGAAGTTGGTCCAACGTCCAACGTCCAATAATCCAATATCGAACATTCCAGCAAATGAGCGACTTCGTAGAAACATACCGCAACATCATCGTGCAGATCGCCACGCCAAACAGCACGGGGACGGGCTTTTACCTGCGCGACCAGGGGCTGATCGTGACCAACAACCACGTGGTGGAAGGCAGCCGTTCGGTTGTGGTGGAAGGGGCCAGATTTACCAAACAACTTTCCCGGGTGCAGTATGCCGACCAGCGCTACGACCTCGCCTTCCTGGAAGGCCCGAAAGCGGAGGACAATCTGCCGCTGGTACGGCTGGGGGTAGGCAAAACCCTGCGGGAACGCGACCCGGTCACGGCGATCGGCCACCCTTTCGGCCTGAAATTTTCGGTAAAAAGCGGCATCGTGTCCAATACCCGCGAAGTGATGAACGGTATCCCGTACCTGCACATCGACGCAGCGCTCAACCCGGGCAACAGCGGCGGGCCGCTGGTGGACAACGACGGCGAGATCGTCGGCATCAATACCTTTATCATCCGCAACGGCGACAATACCGGCTTCTCGCTGCCTGTAAATTTTTTGCAGGAATCGCTCGAAGGCTTCCGGCTGCTGAATACCGACAACGCCTGCCGCTGCACGGCCTGCCTGAACATCGTGACCGAAAAGACCGTGGAAAACGGTTTTTGCTCTTTCTGCGGCAACCGGGTGGAACTGCCCGCCGATGTGGACGAATACCAACCCTCGGGCGTGCCGAAAACCATCGAGTCCTTAATTGCCCTCATCGGCCACGACGTGCTGCTGAGCCGCTGCGGCCCCAATGCCTGGGAGATCCGCCAGGGCAGCGCCAAGATCCTCATCACCTACCACGACAAATCGGGCCTGATGTCGGCCGACGCCATTCTGTGCCAGTTGCCCAAGGAAAACATCAAAAGGCTGTATGAATTCCTGCTGCGCCAGAACTACGAGAACGAGGCGCTGACCTTCAGCGTGCACGACCAGGACATCATCCTTTCGCTGCTGATCTTCGACCGCTACCTGAACGAGGAAACCGGCCAGGCCATGCTGACGACGCTGTTTGAAAAAGCCGATTACTACGACGACCTGCTGGTGAACGAGTACCAGGCGACGTGGAAGGTGGAGGAGTAGTTGGCAGCGGCAGTTGGCAGGAGGCAGTAGCAGTGGGCAGGGTGTGGCATAAAAATTCAAAGCCGTTTCCTGAAATTTGCCGGATTTCAAAACTTTCCCTCAAATGCTGTGCGGGTCAATTACAGTGAGGCCAACCACATTTTTGAAATCATTTTTGTTTCTGGAAACCAATTCTAAGCCATTGGCCAATGCCGTTGAAGCAATTATGGCATCCGGGAGTTTTATTTTTATTTGTTGGCGAAGTGTAATTGTTTGATTGACAACCGTATCACTCAGGCCTAATATTATAGAATCATTAATAAAATCGATCAGGAGTTGTTGGGAGCCAGAAGGCAAATTTCCATAGCCCAAGACTTCAATTTTAGTAATGATCGATATTTGGGGTACGGCATTGACTATCCCATCTATAAATTTCATTCCACCGGATGGCAGCAGGCCGGACAGGTAATCAATTACGGCGTTGCTATCGATCAGGTATTGCGTTCCCATTCATTTCGGCTTTCGGAAAGGTGTTTCTGCAAAGCATTGCCGATCTCAGGCGACATCTTACCTCCATACTTCTCGGAAAGTTTCGGTTCCGAAACTGTTTGAAGATCCTCGTCCGGTTGCGCAGCCGGTAATCGTTTGTAGGCAATTTTCAACCGCTCCAACAAGGGCAACAGCACTTGCAGGTCCTGTTCCTTCGTAATATTTAAGATCAATTGCATAGCCGAAAATTTGATTCAAAGATAAACAAAGTGTTTGGAAGTTTGGAGCCCAGCCAAATCTCACTTAAATTTGCACGTGTGTAGTTTGGTAGAATAAAAAAGCACAGTCAGTTGACCGTGCCTTTTTATTACGAGTTATAGTAAGCGGCGAAAACGCCGTCAGGCAAAGGCTGACTGGGGATTGGTTCTCCAGATTTTAGTTCAATTATCCGCACTGTTTGTGAATGTTGCGAGCATTTTCGAAGCAGTGAGTAACTATCAGCCTTGAGCCAATGGCCCCCTTTGAAAGCAAAGGGGGCTTTGTTTTTATATCAACTCTTTTGTTGATCTATGTAGGACAAATGTGGTACAATTGTCGTACAAATGTACGGGACTTTGAAACCGTATGCAAGCTTTTCGGTACCAATTTTCCCATACCCGGTACCGCTACAATATCCACATAACACTGAGTTTGAAATCTTTTAACTAAAATACAAGCGGGAGCGACTACCTCAAAAGCCCCTCCCGCCAACTGCTCCCGCCTCCTGCCCCTCACTTCGCCCCTTTCAAATACTCCTCCACCAACTGTTTGTAGTATGGCTTGAGGGCGGGGCTGACCGTGCGGAACTGTTCGATCTCGGCGCGGCGTTTTTTCAGGTATTCTTCGAGGGCCGGCGGCATTTTGGCCGGCTGTTGTTTGGCGGTTTCGGCCTGGCGCTGCTCGTCCTGTTCGCGTTCGCGTTCGGCTTTTTCGTGTTCGAGCAGGCGGGTCAGGATCTCCTGCTGGCGCTTGAGCATGTCGTTGGTCAGGCGTTTGTTGACGAGTTCGGTTTCGATCTTGTTCATTTCGTCCATGATCTCGTCGAGCATCTTGTCGCCTTTGCCCTGTTCCATTTTTTTCTTTTGCATTTCGCGCAGGGCGTTGCGCAGGGCAGCCTGTTTGGCCGCCATTTTGGCAAATTCCTCGCTTTGGCCGGGCTGGCCGCTCTGGCCGGGGCCCTGCTTGCCGGGAGTGCCTTTCCCCTGCTTGTCGAGGCGCTCCTTGAGGTCTTTCATGATCTTGTTCAGGTCTTCCTGGCCCTTGCTCATTTTGTCTTTGGGCTCGCCGCCCTTGCCCTGGCCTTTGCTGTTGCCGGGCTTCTGGCAGGCCTGGCTGCCGGGCATCATGGCGCTCATTTGCTGCTGCATTTGTTCCATGACCTCGGATAGCATGAGTGCCAGGTCGTTCAGGTTTTTCATGCTGCGCTGCTGGTGCTCGGTAGCGGTGTTCACGCGGCGCTCTTCGAGTTCTTCCAGGCTGTTTTTGATGGAGGCCTTGATCTCGCCGACCTTTTCGGTGATGATGCTTTCCATCTGGAAGTTACGGCTGGCCAGGGCCTGCAGGCTGTCTTCGACCAGTTTGAAGTCGTCCTTGATCTTGTACTGCTGCTGGGCCAGTTCCACGTAGTGCGGGGTGTTCACGGTGGAGTTGGTCACGTCTTTCATGGTCTGTTCCTGGTTGAAGGATAGGCCCACGAGGTTTTCCAGCAGTTGGCGCAGCGCCTTGATGTCTTCTTCCATTTGCTCCATTTCTCCGGCCTGGCTGTTCTGCTTCATCTTGTTGGCCATCTCCTTCATCTTGTTGGCGGCCGACTTCTGCTTTTTGCTGGCGCCTTTCTTCTGCTTCTGGTCGAGGTTCTGCTTGGCGTCCTTCATATCCTTCTGCGCGTCTTTCATTTCCTCCTGGTTGTCCTCGATCTTTTCCGGGCGTTTAAGTTCCTCGTTCTTTTTCATCAGTTCCTCCATCTTCTTGGCCAGTTCCTTCATCTTTTCGTTCAAATCTTCCTGTTCTTTCTGGAGTTGTTCGTCGGGTTTGGATTCCTCTTCGGTTTCCTTGGCCAGTTCGTCCTGTTCTTTGGCCAGTTCCTCCAGTTGTTCGATCTGCTGGTCCAGCAGGTGTTCCACTTCGAGTTGTTTGTAGAGTTCCTGCAGGCGTTCGAGGTCTTTGGCGAGATCCTCGCTGTTCATCTGCATTTCCTCCATTTTTTCCAGCATCTGCTCCTTGTTCATTTCCTGCAGGAGTTTCTGGATGTCCTCCATGAGTTGTTTCATCTCGTCGGACATGGTTTCCTGAAACATTTCCTCCAGTTTTTCCTGCTTCTGCTGCAATTCCTCGCTCTGCTGGTTGAATTCCTGCTGCTGTTCTTTATTCTGGTCGAAGTTCTGTTTGGCTTCCTCGATCTGTTTTTCCAACTGCTTCTGGCGGTCGAGCAGTTTTTCCATTTCCTTGCGGGTCTGCCAGTCGAGTTCTTTCTTTTGCAGCACTTTATCGCGCAGTTTTTTCAGTTCTTCCTGGACTTTAAGGCTTTCTTTCAGCGCTTTTTCCAGGTCGTTCTTGATCTCTTCGGAGTTCTGGGCCTGCTGGTCGCGGACCTCGTCGAGTGTCGGCATGCGGTACTGCATCAGGCCGGTGCGGGCGCTTTTGGAGCCGTTTACGCCGTCGTTGTCGAATACCTCGAAGTAATAGGTCACTTCGTCGCCGGGTTCGAGGCTGAGGTTGCGGACGTCCCAGTTGTACTCGTACTGGACCTGTTTGCCGGCCGGTTTTTCGATCTTCACTGTGTTCATCGGCAGTTGCCCGCCTTTGGCTTTTTTGATCTGGTAGTTGAAGGTCAGGTTCAGCAGGCCGTAGTCGTCGGAGGCATCGCCGGCGAAGTAGGACTGCTTGAGGTTGGCGCTGTCCTTGAATTCCTCCACCGTGATCTGCGGGTGCAGGTCGGGGATGACGGTGATGGTGTAGGCGATGGAGTCGGCGCCGGAAAGCAGGGCGTTGCTGAGGAACACCTTGTAGGTTTCGTCCTTCATGGCCCGGCGGTGGAACTGGAACAATTCGTCGTCGAAGCGTTTGGCTTCAGCGCCCGGGTCGCTGCCGAAGCGGAGGGCCAGGTTGTCGGTATTTTCGGCGTTGAACACCCAGCCGATGTTGGTGCCCTGCGGCACGACGAGGTCGCCGACGTTGGACAGTTCTTCAGTGGCGCGGCCGATGTAAGCGGGGTAATTGAGTTTGGTGTTGAAAGACAGGATGTTGGGCTTTCTCAGGACTTCCAGGGTATAGTCCCGGCTTTCGATGTCGCCGGAGAACAGGCTGAATTCGGTGTCTTTCTGGACGTTGGCGAATTTGTAGGAAAACTCGTTGCCGGCATCTTTGGTCAGGCGGTACTGCACGTTGCCGAGGTTGATGAACACCTCGTTGGGCAGGGCCGAGCCTTCCACTTTTACTTTCAGCAGGAAGTCAGAGAACTGTACCGCGCGCAGGCTGTCGGCCTGGATCACGAACTTGAAGGGCGCCGGTTTTTCAAATTTCGTACCGCTGTTCCACAGGCGCATGGAGCCTTCGCGCAGGATGTTGGGCGCGCCCAGGAAAAGGAACAGCAGCATGAGCACGGGCGGCAGGGCGTAGCGCAGGTATTTGCGGTTCTGGCCCAGGTCGATGGCGGCCTGGAAAGGCACCAGGCGGATCTCGTTGCTCTTCTGGTTGATGCTGGCGTTGATGAGTTCGGCGTAGATGGCGTTGCTGCTCTGCTGCTTGAGTTGCAGGATGTTGAGCAGTTTGTCCTTCACGTCGGCGAAGTGCTGACCGATGATCTGGGCGGCCTGCTCGTGGCTGATGACCTTGCCGAGGTGGAAATAGTGCATGAGCGGCAAGGCCACCCATTTCCACAGCGCGGCTCCGCTGAGGGCCACAAAACCCCAGAACATGCCCGTGCGCACGCCGGTGCCGAAATAGAAGTAATATTCCGCTACGTTGAGCAGGATAAACAGTCCCAGCACGGAACCCACCGTGTACAGCGCCCCGCGCAGCAACTGGTTGATGTAGAACTTGCGGATGAAGGCATCCAGTTTTTCAATGAGGAGGGAATAATTATCTTTGAGCATATCGTTATAGGGGAATGGATTTGCCGGGGAGCGCAACGAAAATTTTTTCTGAAAAAATTTTCGTTGCGCTCCCCGGCAAATCCATTTACAATTTTAAACGTGAGTTATTGCCGATGAACCTGTTATTTGCAATGACTTTCGGGCGCCTTCAAAGGTTGTTTGGCGGGGCCAAAATAAACGGCTTTTTGGACGAAAAGTTGGGATTTAACGGTTTTTAACCGGGATGTGACAGTTTCCGTACATCGTACATCCTAAATCGCAGGTTTTAGGTCGTAAATCGTAAGTCGCAGGTCGTAAGTCGCTTACTGCCGGTACTTCTCCTCGAACCGCCGGTTCAACTGCTTGTGCTTGTTGTCCAGGTTGATCTCCCGGCCCTGAATGAACGCCGCGGTCACCTTGCTGCTCCGCATGTCCAGGGCATCGCCTTCGCTGATGAACAGCGTGGCGTCCTTGCCGGTTTCGAGCGAGCCGCAGGTTTTTTCAATTTGCAGGATGGTAGCCGTATTCAGGGTCAGGGCGCTGACGGCCGCTTCTTTCGGCAGGCCGAAACCGACGGCTTGTCCGGCCTGGAAGGGCAGGTTGCGCTGCCGCCACGCGCCGGTCTCGCTGAAGGCGAACAGTACGCCTTTCTCGTGCAGCAGCGCCGCCGTTTTAAAAGGCTGGTCCACCGCGTCGTCGTCGCGCTCGGGCAGACGCTGGGTGCGGTCGAGGATGACCGGCACGTTGTGTGCCTGTAGGAAATCGGCCGTCAGCCAGGCGTCGTCGGCGCCGACGAGTACCGCGCGCAGGCCGAAGGTTTCGGCAAAAAGTACCGATTCCTGGATGGTTTTGGCGTCGTTGACGTGCACGTAGAGGTTTTGTTTCCGGCTGAACAGGCCGCGCATGGCCTCGAAGCGGGGGTTGCTCACTGCCGGCGCGGCCGACTCGGCATAGGCCCGGGCTTCGCCGAAGAACTGCCGCAGGGTCTGCACGTCCTTGTCGTATTGCTCGTTTTTCCGCTCTTCGGGCGGGTTGCCGCCGCCGAAACCGCCGAAAGAACGCAGGGCGGGCCAATTGAGGTGAATGCCGTCGTCCGGGCGGTAGGCGGCGTCTTCCCAGTTCCAGGCGTCGAGTTGTACCACGGAGGAGGTGCCGGAAATGGTGCCGCCGGTCGGACTGACCTGGGCCAGCAGCACGCCGTTGCTGCGCACGGTGGGGATCACCTCGGAGTCGGTGTTGTAGGCCACGATGCTGCGGGCGTTGGGGTTGAGGGCGCCGGCTTCGGCATAGTCCTGGGTGGGGCGGGCGGCTTCGATCTCGACCAGGCCGAGGCGCGAGTCGGGCGCGATGAAGCCGGGGTAGACTTGTTTGCCGGCCGCGTCGTATATCTTGCCGTATTTCGAGCGGTCGAGGCGGATGACGGTAGCGTCGGCCACCAGGGTCAGTTTGCCGCCCTCGAAGCCGATGGCGCTGTTGGCGATCACCTGCCCGTTGCCGAGGTGGGCCGTGGCGCCGAGGATGAGGATGGCCTGTTTTTGCGCCGGGGCCGGGGTGGGGGATTGGGCGTGGAGAAACTGGAAATGGAAAATCAGAAATGATATGAGGAGGAAACGGGAGTTCATAGAGCGCATAACGGTGCAAGGTATTTGTTGCAAAATTGCTTATTTCCGGGATTCCTGGTTTTCCGGAGCCGGCGTTTCTTTTTCCGTTTTCGGCGTGGCAGCAAACGGTTTCTGCCGGGCAATGACGGTTTCAAAGATAGAATAAAAAAAACGTCCTTTGGAGTAAACGCTTTCGCGCCTCACTACAAAGGAAAACAAAAACGACAGCGCCACCCCAACCAGGTACCAGGCCGGGTGTTTTTGCCCGATAATGTTGAGCAGGACCATCACGCCGGCCAGCACCAGGAACAGGCTGACGCCCCGCAGCATTTTGGCGACGGCCATGTAGCGGTCGATCTCCAGGGCCAGTTCCAGGTTCTCACGGCGGATGCTGGCAAACCAGATGGCCCAGTCTTTCGCCTCGATGTCGACTGGCAAGGCCGGGTTTCTCTTTTTAATGCGGTCCAGAATGTCCTGTTCAAAATTGCGGGACTCAAACCAGCTGCTCCATTTGGTGGCAAACGGATTGAAAATGAAACCGACCAGATAGGCGCCGACGACCAGTAAAAAGATCTGCGGCGTAGTCAGGGCGTTCAGTTTCTCCCAGATCCCGGCCACGCCGAAAGAATCCATTCCGTAGAACAGCAACAGGAGCAACAGCCCACCGGGAATGGTGTAGGCAAAAAAGTCGTATATGCCGATTCGGATGGACATGACCGGTTATTTCATTTGATCGTGCACTTCAACAGGGTTTCCCCTTCGATGCTGCCCTCCAGTACATCCCCCGGCTGCACCGGTCCCACTCCCGCCGGCGTGCCGGTAAAAATATAATCGCCCTTGTGCAGGGTGAAGTAACGGGAAATGTGGCAGATCAGCGTATCGAAAGAAAAGATCAGGTCGCGGGTATGGCCGTCCTGTACGACCGCACCGTTCTTTTTGAGTTGGAAATGAATGTCCTGCACGTTTTTCAACGCTTCCAGCGGAACGAAGCGGCTGACCGGCGCCGAGCGGTCGAAACCCTTGGCGATCTCCCAGGGCTGGCCTTTCGACTTGAGTTTGTCCTGCAGGTCGCGGGCGGTGAAGTCGATGCCGAAGGCCACCGCATCGTAGTAGCGATGGGCGAATTCGGGCTGCACGGCGCGGCCGTTTTTGGCCACGCGCAGCACGATCTCGCCTTCATAGTGCAGATCCCGCGTGAAGTCGGGGTAATAGAACGGGCGGTTATTCAGCAGTAGCGCCGTCGGCGGTTTCATAAAAACCAGCGGCTCCGAAGGCACCGGGTTGTTGAGTTCCTTGGCGTGGTCCACGTAATTGCGGCCGATGCAGAAGATCTTCATGTTTGTTTATTAAACCTTCGGATCGCGGGGTGTTCCCTTCGGGCGGCTTTTCGAGAAAAGCCGCCCGAAGGGAACACCCCGCGATCCGAAGGTTGTGGATTTGAGTGGTGAACGAATGCTAATGGTCAATTTGGTTTCCCGGGTCCAACAGTCCAACAGTCCAGCGTCTCACCTCTCCGTCGGATTCCGCTTCCCGCCCAGCAGCATTTCGACGGTTTTGTGGAGGCGGTTCCGGCGGGTTTCCGGCCTTTTGGCCTCGTTGATCCACTGAACGTATTCCTTGCGGTGGGTATAGGACAGTTTGTCGTACCGGGCCTGTGCCTCCGGGTTTTCAGCGAACAAGGCGGCCAGTTCTTCCGGCAGTTCCACGATCCGTTCCTCGGTATCGCGCCGGACGGTGATCCACACCCGGTCGCCGGCATTCTTGCCGATCTGGGCGCGGATGTCCTTGCGCACCACCAGAAAATGGCAGTGGTGGCCCATTCTGGCCAGACTGCCCCGGTAAGGCACCCCGTCGAAGGTGACCTTTACCTTCACCTGCCCGCGGGTGCCGTACATTTTTTCCACATCATAGGGAAAGTCGACCGAAAGCGCCTGGGTGCCTGCAACGGTGTTGAGAATGCCTTCGAATTCCAGTATCTCGTCCATGTCGGATGTATTGAAGCGCAAAGAAAATCAATTCTGAAGGGGTTTGAATGGTTTGAAGGGTTTGAAGGGGTTTGAAGGGTTTGAAGGGGTTTGAAGGGGTTTGAAAGTTTGAAGGGGTTTGAGAAATGCGATTCCAACCATCCAACCATCCAACCATCCAACCATCCAACCATCCAACCATCCAACCATCCAACCATCCAACCATCCAACCATCCAACCATCCAACCATCCAACCATCCAACCATCCAACCATCCAACCATCCAACCATCAAACCATCCAACCATCAAACCATCAAACCATCAAACTATTCCACCAATATCTCATCCACGAACACCCAGCATTTCTCTCCGGCGCTGGGGTGCCATTTGGGGTTTTTCAGCAGGTTCTCCACTTTTACTTTGAGGTAGCGCGTCCTGACGGCTTGCGGAGCGGGCTCGCTGACAATTCCGGCCTTGTTCTCCTGCGGGGCGGCCGGTTCGGGGTAGCGGGCGCTGATGCAGGGTTTCCAGTTTTTTCCGTCGGCGGAAGTCCACACCTGCAGGCCGTGCGGCGCGAAGATCCACGAACCGTTGCTTTCGGCGTAATGCACGCTCAACCGGTGAAAATCGACGGGTTCGCCGAAGTCCAGTACGGCGGTCAGGTGTTCGCCCTGGTAGCCCAGGAAGGTGCCGTCGGCGGGGCTTTCCCCGATCCGGCCGTCGGCCAGCGGGTTGCTGCCCTGGCCGGGATATTTGGGCGAGGGCGGTGCGGCCAGCCTCACCGTTTTCGGCGTCCACCTGCGTTTGATAAACGAAGCCTGCACCACCGGGCTGTTCTGCCAGCCGTCTTTGGCGGCGATCACCCGCAGGGTGGTCGACTGGTCGAAAACGAGCGGCTCGCCCCGGTAGCGGCTCGACTGGGTGGTGGGCGAGGCCTGGTCGAGGGTATAGAACAGGTCCACCGTTTTAAAGGGGAAATCCAGCAGAACCTGCACCGTGTCGTCGAAAATATTCCGGGAGAACAACACCTTCGGCGGCCGCAGTTGCAGTGGTGCGGCACTGGTATCCGGCTGCCCGGCCTCGACGCGCAGACCCGGGATCCTGGCCCGCAGCCGTTCCAGTCCGGCGGGAGTGAACCGGCTGTTCCAGACAAAAAGGGAACGGAGGGCGGGTAGTTGCTCCAGCGTTTCCAGGCAGTCATCGCCGGCCGGCGTACCGGTCAGGTTCAGGTAGTCGAGGTATTGGCCGCCGGCAAGGTTTTTCAGGCCGGCTCCGGTGACGGTGGTGTTCGAAAGGTTCAGGCGGGCCAGATGGGGCAGGTCTTTCAGGACCGCCAGCAGCGGATCGCCGGCGTTGCTGTGGCTCAGGTCGAGATACAAGACCTGTTTGCCGACTGTTTTCAACAACTCCGTTTTGGCGGCGTCGAGGTCTTTTTTGCCGGCAAAGGACACCGCCAGCCACGGAATGTTTTCACCCAGTACGGTCACCGCGATGCGGTTTTGGCGCAGCAGGTCGAGGTCGTCGGGATCGGCCGCCTCCACGTTCACCGGCGGCAAGGCCACCGGCGTCGGGCCGTTCTTGCCGGCGCCCTGCAGTACGGAGGCGGGCGCGGAGAAGTCGGCGCCGAGCGCGATCCATTGTTTTATCATCTCGATCTCCTCCGGGCTCAGTTGCAGTTTTCCGCGGGGCGGCATGTGGTCGTCGTCGTGGCCGGGCAGCACGATGCGGCGGTACAATTCACTGGAGTCGGGCCGGCCGGCTACGAACACCGGGCCGTGTTTGCCGCCGGCCAGCAGGCCGTCGCGGCTGTCCAGCAGCAGGCCGCCTTTCTTTTTGTTGGGGTTGTGGCAGGAAACGCATTTTTTTTGAAAAACGGGCCGGATAAAAGCCTCATAAGCCGATCCGTCGCCGGAAGGGGCGGAAGCCTCGGGCGCGCCGGGAATTTCAAATAAATAATCTTCCCCGTGGGTGAGTGCCCCGCCGAAGTGCCCGGCCAGGGAAACGGCGCCGACGGCACCCGCCAACGCCGGCAGATACCAGCGCGATCCGCGCAGCAGCCAGGTAGCAACGGCCGTGCCGGCGGCCAGGAAACCGGCCCACTGGTGGCGGGTGAGCAGGGCTTCTTCGTAGCCGCCTTCGCGGGCCAGCAGCCAGCCGCAGGCCGCGGAAAACAGGGCGGCCAGGGCGCCCAGGGCGATGGTGAGGTCGAGCGCGGGGCGGTAGTCCGGCTTTTTTTTCCAGGCTGCAAACAGCGCCAGAGCCCCCGCCAGCAGCAAAAAACCGATGGGCAGGTGCAAAAACAGGAGGTGCAGGCGGCCGAAAAAGTATAGTAAATCGTTCATCGTGGGGCAACCGGCTTGCCTGCGGCGGGTGGTTCGGGTTCCTGGCCGGCCCGTTCCCGCAGGTGCAGGGCGGCTATGGCGGCGTTTTGTTCGTTCATAGACCAGGTGTTGAATTTGACAGCATTAAAGAGAAAAAGCAGGGTAAAAAACACTGCTCCGATCAGGAGCAGGAACCAGGGCCAGGGGCAATCGTTCCAAAGCCGGACCAGCCGGACGGACACAAAGATAAAAACCAGGATATTGGCCAGGGCCATGTTGTACGACATAAGCGAGTACACGTGCCAGGACTCGATGTAGCGGAAATTCGGCGGGGTCAGGGCCCGGACGAGCACGTATTTCTGGGAGATCGGCAGGTTTTTTTCCGGTGGGTTGTTATCGTCGTCAAATTCGTAGTAGTCTTTGTTAAGGTTGCCCTTCAGCAGATCGTGCGTGATGCGGAACAACCGCCCCCGGCCGTTTTGGTGATAGGCCTTGCAAAGCCGCCGGCCCAGCGGGGTGATGGCGAAAGCCGTCATATAGCCGGCCGCCAGCAAGACCGTCACGCCGCCCAGTTTCAGGCTTTGGGCAAAATTCAGGTAGTCCTCGAAATTCCGTTTCTCTTCGTCCAGGATGAACAGGGAAAGGATCATGAAACTCCCCGGCAGGGCATAGGCGAAAAAATCAAAGGCGGAGTTGATGAGTTTTTCCATAGGATTTCAGACTTTGCACAAACGTAAAGAGAATAGTTATGTCGAAGCGTGTCTTTCGTATCGCCCTGCTCATTGCCGCTTTTATTTCCCTGATGGTCAACTGTCACCACGAGCCTGCACCGGACGCTATAGACACGGCCGTACCGCCGCCCGGCGCGGTTACCCTGGAGTCTTCGCAAGCAGTCGAAAACTGACGCAGGCTGATAAATTTTTCAAATTGCATTTATGTCAAAATTTTGCATTTAAAATATTAAAAAAACATTATTTTTGCGATAATAAAATTGCTTTCTATGAAATCAAATGCAAATTTCTTCCTACTTTTTCCACTATTAATTTACGCAGCCTGTATTGTAGAAACCCCTGACCAAAATGAAAAGAAACAAGTCGGATTATCGCAGCAAGTATCAATGCTCCAGCCAAATTTACCAGACTCGCTCATTTATAATTTTCCCGACAAGGTCGAGTGCTCCTCGGATTTTTCGGAGCAGTGTTTTTCCAGCCCGGAAGAATACGCCGTTTACTCAGCGGCTCAAGTAGAAGAACGCATGCGCAGTGTGGTAGATATTGACATTAAGACCGAAAACGAAGTGGGCGACAAATTTCATAAAGAGCAGAATTTTACTTTTATTGAAGACTCGACCACTGCCCGTTTGCGCCGTATTCTAAAAAAGATGTTGCCGCATATCAACCGGACGGAACTGAAATACCAGATTTATCTGGTCTCCGATCCGCAAATCAATGCCTGGACCGTACCCGGTGGAAAAATTTATTTCACAACGGGTATTATGAAGTTCGTGGAATCGGACGACGAAATAGCCAATATTATGGGGCACGAGATCGGCCACAACGAATGTCGCCACACCCTGAAAATGCTGCAACGGCTGGCTATCGCACAAACCCCCCAAAAGGCCCTCAAAGACTTTTTTGGAATTGAAGTCCCCATTAATGTGGAAACTTTCGTCGGACTTTTGAGCGTGGGGACCATGGTATTCAACCAGCATGAAGAACTGGAATCCGACCGGACGGGGATGCAACTGTCTGCGCATGCCGGCTACAACCCGATCAAAGGCCTTGATTTTTGGAAAAGGATGTCGGCTAAGGAAAAAGAGACCAAGTTCGAAAAAATGTTTCGTTCGCATCCCTATTCCAGGGCCAGGTACGACTGCGGCAACACCTATCTTAAAAACAAGAAAAAGAAGAAATAACCCGCAGATTCAATTATTTACCTCCGATACTTGTATAAATCAATTGATAACCATGTTGCGAATCTTTATTGCTATCATTTTTTGTGGCGCCGCGGGAATAAGTGGATGTTTTAAGCAACCGGAATTAGTCGGTATTGACGATATCGAGGTACTTTCCGTGGTGGACACTTT
>WBZQ01000554.1_pt2 | contig 28728 bp, 27 predicted proteins | sample 5204251 | NCBI WGS metagenome assembly WBZQ01 (sample SAMN12412402, study PRJNA552823) | activated sludge metagenome | isolation source: activated sludge from nitrification reactor of wastewater treatment plant... | place: USA: Virginia | collected 2017-09
CAATCGATTGAAAACGCAGTAGGTCAGCATGTTGGTTTGGCGATAACCAATACAAGTGGAAAAATAAACTATGCCAGTAAAAAATTTTGTTCAATATCGGGATATTCGGCGGAAGAACTGTTAGGGCAGGATTATCGGGTTATTCATTCAGCATTTTATTGCGAGGATTCTAGCAAAACACTATGGGATACCATCTCTAATGGTATGGTCTGGAAAGGAAGTTTGAAGAATTGTACACCTGAAGGCTTTTTTTATTGGATAGAGGCAACCCTAGTACCGATTGTTGATGCTACGCAATTTTCCGGTAAATACGTTGTAATCTGGATGGATGCTACGACTTATAAACAATCGGCAGAGAAGATGCAGGCACAAATTAAGGAACTCGTACGTTCCAACAGCGAACTCGAACAATTCGCTTATGTAGTCACACATGATCTACAAGAACCTTTGCGCGCGATTAACGGTTTTGTTCAAATGCTGAGAAAATACAGTGATCATCAATTAGATGAACGTGCTAATACACTGATTTCTCATGTTGTTTCTGGAACTGATCGGATGCAGGCCCTGATCGCTGATTTGTTAACCTATGCGCAGATTGACGGTAATCAGGCATTGGTAGAAGTTGATTGCGAGAAATTACTAAATAATGTATTGACAGATTTATTGGTGGTAATCAATGAGTGCAATGCCGTAATTACGCATGAGAAGCTTCCAATAGTAAAAGGTATTCCATTTCAACTTATTCAGTTATTCAATAACTTAATTAATAACGCACTTAAATTCCGAAGAGAACAACCGCCTAAAATTCACATCGGTATCGAAGAAAATCTTGTCGAATGGGTTTTCTCAGTGGCTGATAATGGAATTGGCATAGAAGAACAATATTTAGAGCGCATTTTTAAGGTTTTTCAGCGACTTCATACTCGTAGAGAGTATGTAGGTACCGGCATCGGATTGTCGATTTGTAAAAAAGTGGTGGAATATCACCATGGAAAAATATGGATTAACTCACAACCAAATGTAGGCTCAACAGTTTATTTCACAGTTCCAAAATCGATTGAGGTTTTGTTATAACGGTTTGTAAATAAGTTCTTTGTACCTCCTCTATTTTTAGAACGACTGGGTTTTATAATAATGCCTTACTATCATTTTAGTGATGAACTGTATGGAGTAGAATATAGTTTGGCTCAATTAGTTGGGATCATAGTGAGGATGGTGAGCAAATGGCATTTTCTAATCCTATCGCCAGCCCATTAGCTGGTAATGCATACATTGATGGTTTATTTTGGGGCAAGCACTGGAATGATCCAATGGCGGGCACACGCTTGAAGGTATATATTGCTGGTCAAAGTGGAAGTGAAGTTTTCGATTTTGGTGGTATTGCTGTTACGGCAAATACCGCTGTGCAAGAAGTCGCGGCGTTTCAGCGCGCTTTCGAACTGATTGAAAATATTTGCAATATTGATTTTAGAGTGGCTGTCAGCCAGGCAGATGCAGACATCATTGTTGGCGCTGTTAACAACCACGATGCGAGTGGCGATCTGGGTGCATCGGTTCCTCCTGGTGAAGATGTAGGTCCAGTAGTTAGTCAGCAAGGAGCAGCGATTGCAAATTTTGATGCTTATTTTTCAACAGATTATACGAGTCTCCGGCAGGGCGGCTATGACTTCATTACTTTTATTCATGAACTGGGTCACGCCATTGGATTAAAACATCCTCACGATGCAGGAGGAGGAGGTCAGCCTAATTTTCCAGGTGTTATAAATGGTTTTGAAGATTATGGCGATTTCAATTTAAACCAGGGTGTCTATACCATGATGTCTTATAATGACGGCTGGCAATTAGGTCCTAACGGTCCATTGGTTCCTAGTAGCATTTCAGGATATGGGTATGAAGGCACGCCTATGGCTTTCGATATCGCAGCTCTGCAATTTCTTTATGGTGCCAACACAAGTTTTCATACGGCAAACGATGTTTATACTTTGAGTGCAGTTAACTTGCCGGGAACGTATTATTCATGTATTTGGGATACAGCCGGCATTGACACTATTCTTAATGCATCGACAAAAAATGCAATAATAGATTTGCGTCCTGCAACTCTGCTTCATGCGATTGGAGGAGGGGGATATTTATCGGTCGTGAACGGTATCAATGGAGGGTATACTATTGCAAAGGGTGTATTGATAGAGAATGCCACCGGAGGTAGCGCTGTCGATATCATCACAGGTAATGCAATAGCTAATGAACTGATTGGTAATGCTGGTAACGATAATATCAAAGGACAAGGCGGAGCTGACAAAATCATTGGAGGAAGCGGTGCCGATATATTAATCGGAGGCGGTGGCGCTGACGATTTTATTTATCTTGTTGCTGCCGATAGCTCCAACCAAATCGATGTTATCAAGGATTTCGTGCATGGACTTGATGATATTGATGTTGCTGCAATTGATGCGAATGGTGCGGGTGTTGGCAATGCTTCATTTACTTTTCGTGGCAATGCCGCTTTCACCGGTGCAGGTGCAGAAGTGCGATTTGTGAAAAATGTACCCAGTAATATTACTAATGTATTTTTTGACATTGATGGCAATCAAATTGCCGATATGACAATCCGCTTGTCAGGTTTGATTGCATTAGATGCAACTGATTTCATTTTGTGAGTAAGGCAAGGGAAAAAAAGACGTTTTGAATCGAGTAATTGTGTTCCACTTGATATTGGCATACTCTCGCTAAAGCCTGTGTTATGCATCAATAAAATATTTTATTTATTGATTAAACTGATTTTTCTTTGCGACACTCCAGTGGCTGATGGGTTAACTGGTTACTCGTCGAGATTTTTTATAGTCATTCTTATTTACACATCTTATAATCTACACGTAATAAATAACGCAATCTACCAGGGGCGTCAGTAAAAAAGCTGGTCACTGGTGTCTCCACTATCAAATATGGAATGAACCCAAATCTGAATCATCTACAACCTTATCCGTTTCAAAAACTACGTCAACTGCTCGAAGGTACGGCATGCAATCAAGCATTGAAACCTATCGAACTACAAATCGGTGAACCGAAGCATGCTACACCTGATTTTATTTGCCACGCATTGATTGATCATTTGAATGGACTATCGACTTATCCTACGACACTGGGAACATTTGACCTGCGCAATAGCATTGCCGAGTGGATAAAACGCCGCTTCAAAGTATCGGAAATTGATCCGGCGACTGAAATTATTCCGGTAAATGGTAGCCGTGAAGCATTGTTTTCTTTCGCTCAAGCCATAATCGATGCCAGTGCCGATCGCCCGGTGGTGGTTTGCCCCAATCCTTTTTACCAGATTTATGAAGGCGCGGCATTATTGGCGGGAGCAACGCCATATTTCATTAACACCATGCCACAGAATCATTTTGCGCTCAATTTTTTACAATTGAGTGATCAGGTGTGGTCACGTACGCAATTGATTTATGTATGTTCGCCCAATAATCCTACTGGTGGTGTTATGACACTACAAGAATGGCGCGAGTTGTTTGCGTTATCAGACCGCTATGGTTTTGTAATTGCTTCTGATGAATGTTATTCAGAAATTTACTGTGATGAATTAAATCCGCCACTGGGTGCTCTGGAAGCAGCACAGCAACTCGGTCGTGAAGGATTCACACGTTTAGTGGTGTTTAACAGTCTGTCGAAACGTTCGAATGTACCCGGTTTGCGCTCTGGCTTTGTTGCTGGTGATGCCGAGCTGTTAGACAAATTTTTATTGTATCGAACTTATCATGGTTCTGCGATGAATCCTGCTGTTCAGGCCGCTAGTGCAGCGGCTTGGAGGGATGAAGCGCATGTCGTGGAAAATCGTCGCTTATATGCGCAGAAATTCTTGGATGCAATACGAATATTGTCCGATGAAATGACAGTAAAAATGCCTGATGCAGGTTTTTATTTATGGATCAGGACGCCTATCAGTGATACCGAATTCACCAAGCGGTTATATCAAGATTATAATGTGACCGTGCTGCCGGGCAGTTTTCTTGCTCGTGATGCACGCGGAGTCAACCCGGGAGAAAATTTTGTCCGGATTGCGCTGGTTGCGTCACCACAGGAGTGTAGCGAAGCTATGAATCGAATTAAGGCCATGTTGACTCAGCTCGTCTGAGCCGATCAGGTTGAATTTAAATTATTAAGGATGATTATGAATGAATTGCAAGCCATTATTGAAGCCGCTTTCGATCGGCGTGCCGAAATTACGCCGCGCACTGTCGATGCCAGCTTGAAAGAATCCGTTACGCAAGTTCTCGCTATGTTGGATAGCGGCAAGTTGCGTGTGGCGGAAAAAATTGCTGGGGAATGGGTAACGCATCAATGGATTAAGAAAGCGGTATTGTTGTCATTTCGCATCGAAGACAATAGTTTCATCAAGGGTGGATTTTCCAATTATTTTGATAAAGTACCGTCAAAATTTGCTGATTACAGTTCCAGGGATTTTCGCGATGGTGGTTTTCGTGTCGTGCCCCCTGCGGCTGTGCGCAAAGGATCATTCATAGCCAGCAACGTGGTGTTGATGCCGTCGTATGTCAATATCGGTGCTTATGTCGATGAAGGCACAATGGTTGATACCTGGGCTACGGTTGGATCGTGTGCGCAGATCGGTAAAAATGTGCATTTATCCGGCGGTGTTGGTATCGGGGGCGTATTGGAGCCTGTGCAGGCCAATCCCACTATCATCGAGGATAATTGTTTTATTGGCGCTCGTTCGGAAATTGTAGAGGGTGTAATTGTCGGCGAAAATTCAGTGATCTCTATGGGTGTGTATATTGGACAGAGCACCAAGATTTATAATCGTGAAACAGGTGAAGTCAGTTATGGACGCATTCCTCCGGGGTCAGTTGTCGTTTCAGGCAATTTGCCTGCGGAGAATGGAAAATACAGTTTGTATTGTGCTGTAATAGTGAAGCAAGTAGATGCTAAAACCCGTTCGAAAACCGGTATTAATGAACTGCTGCGGGGTATCTGATCATTATTATTTCAGCAACAGTAAAAACATAAAAGCCCCACTTGGGGCTTTTATGTTTTGAATGATGGGCGTTGATCAATTTTTGGCAATCTGATTGTCTACGTTCTTTACACCATCGACAATCCAAGCATGCATATTGACACGAGTGAGTTGGTCATCGTTTTTGACCGTGCCATTCAAGGTGACATGACCATCTTTGACTTTAATTTCGATTTGCGTTCCTTGTAAAACCGGATCAGTTTGAATCGCGGCTGAGATGCGCGCATAAATGCTTGAGTCGTCGTAAACCGGTGCAGATGGTGGTGGTACCCAGGATTTGTGCGTTCTTTCTGCGTAGTTTTCGCAACCGTACAAAATAAAGGTAATCGCTAATAGTAGAGATAAGAAAATTTTTTTTAAATTAACTGGCATAATATTTCATTCCTATTAAGGGTTATTGGATTAACTGAAACACTTGTAACATCAGAAAAAAATTCTTGCTCTGATTGTTTTGTCAGTTCTACTTATTGTTTTTGTTAAGTGATTGGAATCATAAACCTACCTTTCATATCTATACAAGCTAATGGTTCAAAATCCCATGGAGGTATCAGCACAATCGTCTATTGCTCGTCAAATTTCAGAGAGTATTTGTTGTAAAAAAATCTGCACTTGAGTGCTTGCATCATCCGCTAAACAATTAAATTCCTGGCGAGTGTGCATTTCCATGTTACGCAGCCATGTCAATTGTCGCTTAGCGAGTTGACGAGTGGCGGCAACTCCCTTGTCATGTAATTCTGATACATTGAGTTCACCGTCCAAAAAAAGGCAAGTTTGACGGTAACCGACACAACGCATTGACGGAGATTCGTTAGTGAGAAAGGCAAATTGGCGGCGGATGAATTCGACTTCATCAATTAAGCCATTACGCAACATCGCTTCAAAGCGTATTGCAATACGTTCATGTAATTGACTGCGTTCTTTGGGAATGAGTGCAATGTTAATCGCGCGGTACGGAAAGTCTGCTGTTTTAGGATTTTTTAATAATTCAGACAGTGGTTGTTGCGTTAAATAACATACTTCCAGAGCACGTTGAATACGTTGACTATCCGTTGATTTAATACGTGCTGCGGTTTCCTGATCCAATTCTGCAAGTTTTTTATGCATGGCTGGCCAGCCTGATTCTTTAGCCATGCGCTCAATTGACAGGCGCAGATTTGCATCAGCAGAAGGCAATTCCGCCAAGCCTTCTTGCAAGGCGCGAAAATAGAGCATGGTGCCGCCAACCAATAAAGGAATCTTGTTGCGTTGTGTGATGGCTTTCATAATATTTAAAGCATCAACGCGAAATTGCGCGGCTGAATAATGCTGATCCGGATTGATAATATTAATGAGATGATGCGGTATTTGCGATAATGTCGCCTGATTAGGCTTTGCTGTGCCTACATCCATAAAACGATAAACTTGCGCAGAATCGACGCTGACAATTTCGACTGGGAAATGCGTTGCGATTTCCAAGGCAATTTGACTTTTGCCACTGGCAGTAGGACCCATCAAAAAAATAGCGGGTGGTAAGTTGTTGGCTGGAGGCATTGGAAAATTGGCTGATAATTTTTGCACGAAATAACTATTGGACAATGAATGAAACTCGGCTAAACTTTGGCGCATCCATTGAATTTTTTGTAGGAATAATCCATTGAAAATATTTGCAATCCTATTATTTCTGATCATACTGTATAACTTAGGATCAGCGCTTTATTATATGTTTAAGGACCAAGGCCATTCGACTCGTATGGTCAGATCGTTGACCATACGCATCGTATTATCACTTATTCTGTTTATCGTCATGATGATAGCATACCGGTTGGATATGCCATCCAACTAAGTATTACTGTTGCCAAAAGTTACTGGCGCATGTTTTAGTCAGTGGTTGTGAAACAGATATGCAAGGATGTCGCCATCATTGGCGCGGGTGCTGCTGGCATGATGTGTGCCATTGAGGCTGGTAAAAGAGGCCGAAGCGTTTTACTGATCGATCATGCACTTAAGCTAGCCGAAAAAATCCGTATTTCCGGGGGTGGACGCTGTAACTTTACCAATCGTCACACTGCCGCAGAAAATTTTCTCTCCAATAATCCTCATTTTTGCCGTTCCGCATTGGCGCGATTTACCCCCCAAAATTTTATTGCACTGCTTGATAAGCATGGTATTCGTTATCATGAGAAAAAATACGGGCAATTGTTCTGTGATGATAGCTCACAGCAAATTATCAATATGCTGCGATGTGAATGTGCTGATGCAGGAGTAGGTTGGCAAATGCCTTCGCAAATTAAGCAAGTCGAATACACTTTTCCTATCGCTGAGGCGACGAGCGAGGCAGGGCGGCGTTTTATTCTGACGACAGAACGCAATGTGGTCATTGCGGAATCGCTAGTAATTGCAACAGGCGGCTTATCGATACCGCAAATAGGCGCCTCAGCTTTGGGTTATCAGATCGCTAATCAATTTAGTATCCCAGTAACAGCTTTGCGGCCCGGTTTAGTTGGATTAACTTTTGCAACTGAGAATTTTTATGCTTTTAAAGATATTGCAGGCGTATCGTTGGATGCGGAAGTCAGTTGCGGCGGTGCCACCTTTCGTGAAAATATTTTGTTTACGCATCGCGGCTTAAGTGGTCCGGCCATCCTGCAAATTTCTTCTTATTGGCAGCCGGGAGAGGCGCTGCACATTAATCTGCTGCCGCAACAGGATATGCAGAAAATTTTCTTTACATACCGACAAAGTGGGACGGAATTGTCTACTGTGATGACGCGATACTTACCCAAACGATTTGTGCAGGCTTGGTGCGCCGTAATATTTGCACAGCTTGGTTTGGCTATAGAACCTGTCAATCAATATCGCGATATCGAATTGCGCCAAATTGCAACCGCATTGCACGATTGGCAGATTACCCCAAGTGGGACTGTAGGTTATAAAAAGGCAGAAGTTACGCTTGGTGGCATTGATACGCGCGAATTGTCATCGAGAACAATGGAATCCAAGCACGTCCCCGGACTATATTTTATTGGGGAAGTAGTAGATGTCACAGGTCAGTTGGGCGGGTTTAATTTTCAATGGGCATGGTCGTCGGGTTATGCAGCTGGCCAGTTTGTGTAGAAAACATCTACCGATCGGCAGTGTTTGTTTTATTCGCATTGTGGGAGATGATAGTATTAATGATAGTTGAGACCTGTCAATGGTTAATATTAAGATAGTTTATTATTTTATTACAAGGATTTAATATGATTTGTCCAAAATGTGGAGCAGAAAATACCGATCAAGCTAAATCTTGTATGGTGTGCCATGAAAGTTTGCCTCAACAAACTCAGGTGAATGCAGAGAGCAGTGAGCGCAAAAATGCTGGGCAAAATATTTCCGACGATACCCAATCGACTGCTACTTTGTCGGCGGCTAATGAAAAATTATCTTCCGTATTTGTGAAACAAAAACCAGTAGTTTCACTAGGACTCAATATTGCAATTATTGTTGCAACACTTGTTTTTCCAATTGTCGGCATAGCGATGGGATACACTTATTTTCGAAAAGACCATCCGGAGGCTAAAAAAGCAGGGAAAAATTGGTTGATACTTGGATTTGCTACGCTCTTAGTGAATATTATCTTAATCAATTTAGTGAAGTAGGTTATTTAGAATGTGTTGTAAAACCCATTTTAAGAAAAGTGAAAAATGACAGTCGCTTACTTAAACTGCCATATAGTCGAACCCGACGTGTATTTTGTTACTTTCCCAAGCTAAATCCATAGTGTAATTTTTCAGTTTTTATAGTCACTGAGTCAATTGTATTGATTTTATGCATTCACTACCTTATTGGCGCTTATCTGGTTTTTATTTTTTCTATTTTGCTTTTATTGGCGCTTTTGCACCTTACTGGAGCTTATATTTGCAATCGCTATCTTTTAGTGCATTGCAAATAGGTGTTTTGATGTCATTGTTGCTCGTTGCGCGAATTTTTTCTCCAGCCGTGTGGGGTTGGTTGGCTGATCATACAGGTAAGCGTATCCGGGTTGTACAAATAGCTGCAATATGTGGTTGTGTAAGTTTTTGTGGTTTTTTCTGGGGTGAATCATTTGCTTGGATTTTTTGTGTCATGTTACTAATGAGTTTCTTTTGGAGTGCATCATTGCCGTTGATGGAAGCCATCACCCTTTCACATTTAGGAGATTACACAGATCGATATGGCCGTATTCGTTCGTGGGGATCGGTTGGGTTTGTGGTGGCAGTTATTGGGATTGGTTACTTGTTGGAGAATATCGAAATTTATTGGCTGTTGTGGATTGTATTGGGACTTAAATTAGGTATCGTATTTTTTTCTTATCAAATTCCTGAAAAAGAAATTATCAGTTATACCAGTGGCTTACATTCAATAAAACAGATTTACCGAAGACCGGAAGTCGTGGCGTTTCTGATTTCCAGTCTGCTCATGTTGTTTGCTCATGGCGCTTACTATACGTTTTTTTCAATTTATTTGGTTGACAACGGTTACGACAAAGGATTTGTCGGTTGGTTATGGGCGATAGGGGTAATTTGCGAGATTGGCATTTTTTTCGTTATGCCGTGGTTAATGCGGCATTTTAGTGTAAAAAAAATTCTGATTTTCAGTTTCGCCTGCGCGATCGTTCGCTTTTTGATAATCGGTCAATATGTTGCATGGCCAATCATGTTGATACTTGCGCAAGTATTGCATGCAGCGACTTATGGCGCGCATCACGTGGCAGCAATGATGGCGATTCATCATTTTTTTCAAGGCCGTCATCAGACACGCGGTCAAGCGATCTATACCAGTGTTGCTTATGGACTGGGCGGAGCTTGGGGTGCGGTATTTAGCGGTTATACGTGGGATTGGCTGGGTGCGGATATCACATTTTTTATCAGTGCTGCGGTGGCATTGCTGGGTTTGGTTTTGATCGTTTTTAAAATGAAATCATTCAGTAAATAATGCAATTACATTACTTGGTTTGTTGAATCAATAAACTTTATGGGATAATTCGACATTTTTTCAAAAAATGAATCTGCATAATGCAAACGTTATACGATAAGCTGTGGAGTCAACATGCGGTGCATGCTGAGTCCGACGATTCTGACAGCATGACTTTAATTTACATTGACCGCCACTTAGTGCACGAAGTGACGAGTCCGCAAGCATTCGAGAGTTTAAAACTGGCTGGGCGGAAGCCCTGGCGGCTGAATTCTATCCTTGCTGTCGCGGATCATAATGTGCCGACTACGGATCGCAGCCACGGCATCCACGATCCTATATCGCGTTTGCAAGTCGATACGCTTGATCAGAATTGCGATGAGCTGGGAATTACCGAATTCAAAATGAATGATCTACGTCAAGGTATCGTGCATGTTATCGGCCCCGAGCAAGGCGCGACATTGCCTGGTATGACGGTTGTTTGTGGCGACTCCCATACCAGCACGCATGGCGCATTTGGTTGTCTGGCATTTGGCATCGGCACTTCTGAGGTGGAACACGTTCTCGCAACGCAGTGCCTGTTAATGAAGAAATCTAAGACCATGCAAATTTCCGTAGAAGGTGAATTGGGCCGGGGAATTACTGCAAAAGATATCGCTTTGGCAATAATTGGAGAGATTGGTACTGCCGGCGGGACAGGTTATGCCATTGAATTTTCGGGAAGCGCTGTTCGGGCGTTATCGATGGAAGGGCGTATGACATTGTGCAACATGGCGATAGAAGCTGGCGCACGTGCGGGTATGGTAGCGGTTGACGATATTACGATTAATTACATCAAAGGGCGGCCTTTTGCACCGCAAGGTGAATTATGGGACAAGGCTGTTGCATATTGGCGCACACTGCATAGTGATGCCGATGCCGTTTTTGACCGGACCGTCACACTTGACGCTGCACAAATCAAACCCCAAGTGACCTGGGGGACATCCCCTGAAATGGTCACGACGATTGACGGTACGGTGCCTGATCCTTCACATATTGCCGATGAAGGGAAGCGCCATGATATCGAGCAGGCGTTGAATTACATGGGTTTGAGCCCTAATACGCCGATTCGGCAAATCATGCTCGACAAGATATTCATTGGTTCTTGTACGAATTCGCGCATTGAAGATTTACGTGCAGCGGCACAAATTGTGAATGGCAAGCATATAGCTGCAAATATCAAGCAGGCATTGGTTGTTCCTGGTTCCGGTTTGGTTAAGAAACAAGCCGAGCAAGAAGGATTGGATCAAATTTTTCTCGCGGCCGGATTTGAATGGCGTGAACCCGGTTGCTCTATGTGTCTTGCCATGAATGATGACCGCTTGGCCGTAGGTGAACGTTGTGCCTCGACTTCAAACCGGAATTTTGAAGGCAGGCAAGGACCGGGAGGCAGGACGCACCTTGTCAGCCCAGCGATGGCAGCGGCAGCCGCAATTGCCGGACATTTTGTCGATGTGCGTGAAATGCACCAATAACGATCATCCAGTAACGAAATTGCCCTTAAAGTAACATTACAATTTTAAATGAATAAATTTCATACTTTTACAGGCTTGGTGGCGCCATTGGACCGCGCCAACGTGGATACCGATGCCATCATTCCGAAACAATTTCTCAAATCCATTAAACGTTCAGGCTTTGGGCAGAATTTATTCGATGAGTGGCGTTATTTGGATCATGGTGAACCTGGTATGGATTCATCAAAACGTAAGCTGAATCCTGAGTTTGTGTTGAATCAACCGCGTTATCAAGGCGCTGAAATACTACTGGCGCGTGCTAATTTTGGTTGTGGGTCGAGCCGTGAACACGCCCCCTGGTCGTTGCAGGATTACGGTTTCCGCGTAATTATTGCTCCGAGCTTTGCGGATATATTTTTTAATAATTGTTTCAAAATTGGCTTATTACCGATTATTTTCGATAGCGGAACAGTAGATTATTTGTTTGATGCGGTTAAAACGATCGATGATTATCAGCTTACGGTAGATCTGCAAAATCAGGCTGTGACTACACCAAAAAATGAGGTGTTTAATTTTGATGTCGATGCTTTTCGCAAGCACTGCCTGCTAAATGGTTTGGATGAGATTGGATTGACTCTGCAGCACGCCGAAAAAATCAAGCAATTTGAACAAAAGCGGCGTAATGAGCAACCGTGGTTATTTGCATGAGTGCATCGGATAGAGTGAAATTATGATGAAAATTGCTGTCTTGCCAGGGGATGGCATCGGGCCGGAAATTGTTACGCAAGCCATTCGTGTAATGGAAATGTTAAAAGCTGACGGCTTGAAAATCGAGTGGGAATATGGGCTTATTGGAGGGTGCGCAGTCGATGCGAATGACGAACCTTATCCCGAAGCGACGCATCGGCTTGCCAGTCAGGCTGATGCCATATTGCTGGGTGCTGTAGGTAGTCCGCAATATGATAGCCTACCCCGCCAGAAACGTCCGGAGAGTGGTTTGCTCGCTATCCGGAAAGAACTTAATTTGTTTGCTAATTTGCGCCCGGCTATTCTTTATCCGGAATTAGCGAATGCTTCCAGTTTAAAATATGACGTAGTAGCGGGTCTCGATATCTTGATTGTACGCGAATTGACTGGTGATATTTATTTCGGAAAACCGCGTGGAATTGAAATTCGTGACGGGCAGCGTGTTGGGTTTAACACGATGATTTACAGTGAAGCAGAAATACGACGTATTGCGCAAGTGGCTTTTCAGGCAGCGGGTAAACGGCAAGGAAAATTGTGCTCTATCGATAAAATGAATGTACTGGAATGTACGCAACTGTGGCGTGATGTCGTTATTGAAGTAGCAAAAGAGTATCCTCAGGTGACACTTTCACATATGCTGGTCGATAATGCCGCCATGCAGCTGGTTCGTAATCCCAAACAATTTGATGTTATTGTGACTGGAAATATGTTTGGCGATATTTTATCCGATGAAGCTTCGATGTTAACCGGATCCATTGGAATGCTGCCGTCCGCTTCTCTAGATAGCAATAATAAAGGTTTATACGAACCCATTCATGGGTCAGCGCCGGATATTGCAGGCAAGGACTTGGCCAATCCGCTTGCGACCATTCTCTCTGTTGCGATGATGCTGCGCTATACCTTTAACCAGGAACAAGCGGCGCAACGGATTGAAAATGCCATTAAAAAAGTCTTAGCACAAGGACATCGCACTCAAGATATTGCCGAAACGGGCATGAATCCAATCGGTACAATCGCCATGGGAGATGCCGTATTGGCGTGCATGTGATAGCTTTGCAAACACAGATTGAAAGATAGGGTGGAATTGTTGCGTAAATCAATTGTTATGGACTTGTAAAGTAAGTTAATATTTACGCACGTGTTTTTTAGATTAACGGGTAGTCAATTTTTGGATAAGAGATAAGCAATGAAACAAGTTGGTTTTGTAGGCTGGCGAGGCATGGTGGGCTCTGTTTTGATGCAGAGAATGCGGGAAGAAAAAGACTTTTCCTTAATAGATCCTGTCTTTTTTACAACTTCCCAGAAAGGCGGTACCGGTCCTGAAATCGGCAAAGATACTCCCCCTTTAAAAGATGCGTTTGATATTGATCAACTTGCAGCAATGGATATCGTGATTTCCTGTCAGGGTGGCGATTATACCAATGGAGTTTTTAAACAGTTGCGCGAATCCGGTTGGCAAGGATATTGGGTAGATGCTGCATCGGCGTTACGCATGGAGAAAGATGCGGTTATCATTCTCGATCCAGTGAATATGCCTGTAATCGAGCAAGCTCTGCATGATGGCGTAAAAAATTATATTGGTGGCAATTGTACGGTAAGTTTAATGTTAATGGCAGTTGGGGGGTTATTTGAGAAAGGTATGGTGGATTGGATGAGTGCGATGACTTATCAAGCCGCCTCAGGTGCCGGAGCAAAAAATATGCGTGAATTGCTACAGCAAATGGGCGAAGCACATCGTGTTGCAAAAGATTTATTGAATAATCCTGATTCGAATATTCTCGACATTGATCGTGAGGTTGCTGGCACCTTGCGCGATAAAAAATTTCCAACTGAAAATTTTGGCGTACCATTAGCAGGTAGCTTGATTCCATGGATAGATAAAGAAGTTGCCAATGGTCAAAGTCGTGAGGAATGGAAAGGTCAAGCTGAGACTAACAAAATTCTAGGTAGGAGCGATCGGCAGATACCTGTTGATGGCATCTGCGTGCGGGTTGGTGCTATGCGATGCCATAGTCAGGCATTGACGATTAAATTGAAGCAAGATATACCTTTGGATGAGGTTGAGGAAATTATTGCTAGCTCTAATAATTGGGTGGAAGTTGTTCCAAATGAGCGAGAAGCAACAACTTCAAGATTAACACCGACCGCCGTAACTGGATCTTTATCAATACCGGTCGGCCGTTTACGTAAACTTGCGATGGGTGGGGAATATTTATCTGTTTTTACAGTGGGAGACCAATTGTTATGGGGAGCCGCAGAACCCTTACGTAGAATGCTGCGCATACTGGTTGAACATTAAATAACAATTTAATTTTTTAAATTGATTAATTGCTTTTTATGGATGAAAAAAGATTTATTAAAAAAAATTAACTTACAATTCAAGGCATAATCTCATTTTTTTGTGATTACGTTACAATGCTAGTCTGCCGATATTTAATTTCAAAAAACTAAAGAGGGTATTTCAGTGTATAAAACTGCTTTTAGAGTAAGCTTGTTTGTAATCATCCTGATGTTTCCATGCGCCGTAATTCATGCTGCGGGGCTCGGTAAATTAATACTTAATTCTGCACTGGGACAACCGCTGAGTGCCGAAATTGATATCGTTGTAAACAATCGAGAAGAAATTCCAACTTTAAAAGCGAGTATTGCCCCCCGGGAGGCTTTTGTTCAGGCAGGCATTAATTATGAGCCTAGTTTTTCAACCATTAAGCTTTCGATAGAATCGAAGTCGGATGGTAATCCTTATATCAAACTTACTTCGCCTCAGGCTATTAATGAACCATTCCTAAATATTCTGGTGGAATTAAATTGGATTTCTGGACGCATATTACGAGAATATGCTGTTTTGCTTGATCCTTCAGAAGGGAGTGTGCAAAACATAGCGGCACCTAATGTCAATTCAACCCCTCCGGTGGCGGTCAATACAACCGAAAGTATACCAAGTATTCGAAATCGATCAGAGAGAAGTTCGCCAAAACAATTAAATCGTGCCAATCAACTCGATACGTATGGACCGGTAATTCGGGGTGATACGTTATCGTCGATTGCACGCCAGGTTTTGCCTGCTGGTGTCGATCTCAATCAGATGCTGGTTGCACTTTATCGTGCCAATCGCGATGCTTTCATAGCCCACAACATGAATTTACTTAGAGTTGGTGCAGTTTTAAAAATACCAGAAAAAAACGAAGTTGCATCAATTGACGCATCAACTGCAAGAACTGAAATTAGAATGCAGGTGCAAGATTGGCATAATTATCAAAGCAAAGTAGCGGCAACTAGAAGTGAATCGCCTTCTGCTGGTATTCGTCAGTCGGATCAAGGGAAAATTATTACCAGCATTGAAAAGAAATCCATGGCGGATGGTGAATCTGCAAAAGAGGTTTTGCGACTATCGAGTGCTCAGTTAACGGATAACAGTGGTTCCGCTTCTGAATCTGCTTTGCTAGACCGTTTGCGCGTAATGGAAGAAGATGCTATTGCTCGAAATCTTGCTTTGAAAGAAGCTAATGAGCGTGTGGCTATACTTGAAAAAAGCATTGAGAATTTGAAGCACCTGCTCGAGCTGAAAGATTCCGTACTAGCTCAGGCACAAGTAAAGGCGGAAGGTACCAATCCGGAGATTAAATCACCCACTCTTCCATTAGAGGAAATTAATCCTGTATCTGCTGGTACCGATACTGCACAAGAAATTACGACTCAAGAACCGCAGGTTCCAATTGTTCAGCCTGAAAAAGCGCTAATGCCGGTATCACCACAAGAGGAAGAAAAATCATTATTCGATTTAGTTTCCGATTCCATTGAATATATAGGCGGTGCTGTAATTCTAGGATTACTGATTATATTGTTAATCCTTAAGAAACGTCGTAGTCAAGCGGCAGAAGCAGAAGATTTGAACGAGAAAGCTGTGGGTTTTTCTTCTGAAATGAAATCTCGATTAGCCTCGGCTGCGGCTGCTGCACATACAATATCTGAAGCTGAAAGCAATCATTTATTTTCAGAGCATGAGAGAAATGAGGCAACATATGAAGATATGAATTCGTATCCTGAAACTGCAAGATACGATGATGAGTTTGATAAAAATGTAACTATTTCTGACGAACCAGCTGAACAGGTTGATATATCTATATCACCTACTCAACAACATTCTGATTCATTGGGTGAAAATGAAGATTCGACGGAACATTCGCAGGCTAATACGGGAATTATCTTAGGATTTTCGGAAACTGAAGATCAATCAATTGACTTAAGTAAAGATGATGTTGAGGAAGCGTCTAAAAATCAGATAGATTTTGACTTAGCTGATACAGCCGGCAAAGTAGATCAAAATCTTACTCCTGAGAAATTGGCCGTTGCTGATCAAATTGACGACGATAAAATTGAGTTATCGGATAATCCTGTAAATTTTCAGGAAACTATCAGCCCCCCAGATTACGAAAAGGGCATGGATTTCGATGATTCAGAATTTCCTTCTCTGGATGCAGTCGATTCTGGTCGCAAGGCTACTGAGAAAGATGATTTGATCGACTTTGAATTAGATCATGCAGATATCAATTTAACAGAAGAACAAACGACGAAGGAAATTGAGTTACCGGTAATAAACTTTGAATCTCAGGCAATTGATAAAGATCCTAAAGTTCAGGAGTTCACGAAAGATACAGCAGCGGATTTCGATCACCCGCAAGAATTTTCAGATCATGTGAAAAAATCGCACGTGCCCGAACTTGGGTTGGCAGATATTGATTTGAATATTGAAGATTCAAATTTGGCACCTAAAAAAGATGAAATATCCGATCTGAATGAAAAAAGTGAGCAGTGGCAAGAAGTTGAGACCAAATTAGATTTGGCTAAAGCTTATAAGGAAATGGATGATAAAGAAGGCGCAAAAGAAATGCTGGAAGAAGTTATTCGTGATGGTGATGCATTACAAAAGAAAGTAGCAAAAAAATTACTGAAAAATTTATAATGCATTTCGCTTTTCATATATCTGTAATCAGTATTGCATTTAATGAGTTGAAAGCAACTTTTTATTCGTGCGTATAGCGCTTGTCTTAGAATATGATGGCAGTCGCTATTGTGGATGGCAGAGTCAATTACAAGGCTGTTCAATTCAGGATGCACTTGAAGCAGCATTATCTGCTATAGCTAAAGAAAAAATCCGAATTATCACTGCGGGACGCACGGATAGTGGGGTACATGCATTGTACCAAGTTGTGCATTTTGATACTTTAGTACAGCGGCCACTCAATGCATGGATGCGAGGCACTAATGCATTATTGCCGAATGATATAGCTATCTTGTGGGCTACTGAGGTTTCTGATCAGTTTCATGCAAGATATAGCGCACTCGAACGACGTTATCGGTATTTGTTATTAAACCAATCGACTCGACCAGGTATTCATCATAATAAAGTTGGATGGTATCACGTACCGCTTGCTCTGGAAAAAATGCAATTGGCAAGTAATGCTTTGATTGGTGAACACGATTTTTCATCCTTCCGGGCAGCCGAATGTCAAGCAAGATCGCCTATACGAACAATTACGCACTTGAGCATTACTCGCCATGGAAATCTTTTTGTGTTTGAGTTAAGTGCGAATGGCTTTTTACAACATATGGTAAGAAATATTGTGGGTTGTCTTATTTACGTCGGTAAAGGTAAATTTTCTCCAGAATGGATGGATGAGTTACTGAAAAGTTGTAATCGGAGTTATGCTGCACCAACTTTTTCTTCTGCAGGTTTGTATTTGATCCATGTGAAATATGATCAAATGTGGTGTATGCCGGAATTTTCTGAAATGCCTTTTTTTCCTGCTTTATCTTTATATAATCAAATTCATAGTAAGGATTGTTAGTATTTATGTCAGTGCGCGTGAAAGTATGTGGCATTACACGTTTTGAAGATGCGATGGCGGCAATTAAATTGGGAGTCGATGCAATCGGCTTTGTTTTCTGGCCACATAGTGTGCGCTATATTGATCCGGATTCGGTGTATCAAATTGCCGCAAAGGTACCCCCTTTTGTTTGTACTGTAGGTGTCTATGTTGATCCAGATACTACCTGGGTTGAAAAAACTATTCGGATAGCTAAATTGAATTTGCTGCAATTTCATGGTGATGAAACGCCAGAATTTTGCAACCAATTTTCGCTACCTTATATTAAGGCGATTAGAGTCAAACATGATATGGATTTGTTACAATATGCAGAACGTTATAAGACAGCTAAAGGATTATTACTTGATACTTATGCTGAGAATATGCCCGGTGGTACAGGGCATGCGTTTGATTGGCGCTTGATTCCACAGCATTTGCCATTGCCGCTTATACTCTCAGGTGGCTTAAATCCGAATAATATTGCAATGGCGATTAAACAGATCCGACCATGGGCTGTTGATGTTTCGAGCGGTGTTGAAGCTTCGAAAGGTATAAAAGATGAGAAAAAAATTTTTGCTTTCATGCAAGGAGTCAAACAATCGTGAATGCTTATGATCTTCCCAGCAAAGACGGTCATTTTGGTCCATACGGCGGTATATTTGTTGCGGAAACACTGATTTCAGCTTTGGAAGATTTACGCAAGCAATATGAACATTATCGCGACGATCCGGCTTTTCAAGCTGAGTTTGCGTATGAATTAAAGCATTACGTTGGGCGTCCCAGTCCCATTTATCATGCTAAAAGATGGTCTGAGCAATTAGGCGGCGCCCAGATACTCTTAAAACGTGAAGATTTAAATCACACGGGTGCACACAAAATAAACAATACCATCGGCCAAGCACTGCTGGCCAAACGCATGGGCAAAAAACGTGTTATTGCGGAAACTGGCGCAGGCCAGCATGGCGTGGCCAGTGCTACGGTAGCGGCACGCTATGGGATGGAATGTGTAGTTTATATGGGTTCAGAGGATGTTAAACGCCAAGCTACCAATGTTTATCGTATGAAGTTATTGGGTGCAACGGTAGTGCCTGTCGAATCTGGTTCTCGAACATTGAAAGATGCGCTAAATGAAGCAATGCGTGATTGGGTTACCAATGTTGAGAACACGTTTTATATCATAGGTACTGTGGCTGGCCCGCATCCATATCCAATGATGGTAAGGGATTTTCAAGCGATTATCGGAAAGGAAGCAAAAATACAAATGCAAGAGACTTTTAATCGCCAGCCCGATGCATTAATTGCTTGTGTAGGGGGGGGGTCCAATGCCATTGGCTTATTTTATCCGTATATTGGTGATAATAATGTTCAGTTAATTGGTGTAGAGGCTGCTGGAAAAGGCATTGATACCCATCAACATGCAGCCACTTTATCAACGGGTAAGCCTGGTGTTCTGCATGGAAATCGTACCTATCTGATTCAAGATGAGAATGGTCAGATCATTGAGACGCACTCTGTCTCGGCCGGTCTGGATTATCCCGGGGTAGGGCCAGAACATGCATGGCTTAAAGATTGCGGACGTGCTGAATACGTTGCAATTACCGACAATGAAGCTTTGGATGCATTTCATGCACTCTGTCGATATGAAGGTATTATGCCGGCATTAGAGTCAAGTCATGCGCTGGCTTATGCAGCCAAGCTTGCGCCAACATTATCAAAAGATAAATTATTGCTGGTTAATTTATCCGGGCGAGGTGATAAAGATATGGCAACCGTTGCGCAAATGTCTGGTTTAATCCTGTAACAGTCATTGTCAGTGTAGTAATAATTTTCTAAAAAGAGTCGTGAGAGTAAATTGATGGCATTTAACTTCGATGGTATAAAAAATTTTTTTAGTTTTTTCAATGAACAGAATGGAACAAAAAACACAAATCGCATTGCGAAAACATTTGATTTATTGAAAACGCAAAGTCGTAAGGCGCTTATTCCATTTATTACAGCAGGTGATCCTAAGCCTGAAATTACAGTGCAATTGATGCATCAGTTAGTTCGCTCCGGTGCTGACATCATAGAACTCGGTGTACCTTTTTCAGATCCGATGGCTGACGGACCCACGATACAGCGATCATCAGAGCGGGCTTTAAAATATCACGTGAGTCTTAATGACGTATTGGCTATGGTTGCTGAATTCAGAAAAATGGATGCAAAAACGCCCGTTGTCCTAATGGGTTATGCCAATCCTGTTGAAGCATTAGGCTATGAATTATTTGCAATCAAAGCAAAAGAGTGTGGTGTAGATGGTGTTTTAATTGTTGATTATCCACCTGAAGAATCGGGTAGATGGGTGCAGTGTCTTGATGAACAAGGAATTGACACAATCTTTTTGTTATCGCCTACTACCCCTCAGGAACGTATTGAACAAGTAGCGAAAATGGCCAAAGGGTATGTTTATTACGTTTCTCTAAAAGGAGTGACTGGGGCGTCACACCTTGATCTTAACAATGTCAGCGCGATGTTGAAGCAATTGCGCGATTATATTGCACTGCCGATTGGTGTGGGTTTCGGTATTCGCGATGGAGAAACTGCCAAAGCTGTGGCTAGTTTAGCCGACGCAGTGGTTGTTGGAAGCAGAATTATTGAAGAAATAGAGAAGTCTTCAGACAAGGAGTTGCTGGACAATGTTGGAAACTTATTAATTTCGTTGCGCAACGCCTTAGATGGCAAAGAAAGTAATATTCAACATTCAACCTAGGAGACAATACTCATGAGCTGGTTCCAGAATATTATTCCACCAAAAATAAAAAGAAAAGAAGCAGGTGAGAAAAAAATAGTGCCGGAAGGCTTGTGGAGTAAATGCAATATATGTGAGGCTGTTTTATATTATACGGATTTAGCCAAAAATCTAAATGTCTGTCCTAAATGTGATTATCATAATCGTATTTCTGCAAGAAATCGTCTTGATCAATTACTTGATCCCGAAGATCGGCGCGAGATTGGTGTCGAAGTGGTTGCTACGGATGTGCTGAAATTTAAAGATAACAAACGTTATACAGATCGTCTAGCGCAGGCAAAAGAAAGTACTGATGAAGATGATTCTTTGGTGGTGATGCAAGGAACTATCAAGACTATTCCCGTAGTTGTGGCAGTATTTGAATTTGGTTTTATGGGTGGCTCCATGGGCTCAGTAGTGGGCGAGCGTTTTGTCCGCGGTATTAAGGCTTGCATTGATCAACATTTGCCATTTATCTGTTTTAGTGCCAGTGGTGGCGCGCGAATGCAAGAAGGGTTATTTTCACTAATGCAAATGGCTAAGACAACTGCTGCTCTGACACGACTAAGTCATAATAAACTACCATTTATTTCAGTGCTTACTGATCCTACCATGGGTGGTGTTTCTGCGAGCTTTGCCTTTATTGGCGATATCGTTATTGCCGAACCGGGGGCACTGATTGGTTTTGCAGGGCCACGTGTTATCGAACAAACGGTACGTCAAACACTTCCTGAAGGTTTCCAACGAGCGGAATTCTTATTACATCATGGGGCCATTGATATGATTGTAGATCGTAGACAAATGCGTGACAAAATCGTCAATCTTTGTACCCAGCTAATGCGTGTGCCTATTCCTGTTTCTTAATTGAAGTATTTCATTTTTTTAAATCGCTACCATTTATCGATGTATAGTCGTTCGTATTGAATGGAAGTTTTACATAAAGAATTAAGTTCACTCGCTGATTGGTTGGCATACCTTGAGGCGCTTCATCCTACTACCATTGAAATGGGATTGGAGCGTGTCAATAAAGTGAGATTAGCGCTTGGCTTAATACCCCGTTTCCCAATTATCATAGTAGGCGGCACTAATGGTAAAGGTTCAGTTTGTGCCATGCTTGAATCCATATTGCATCGCGCGGGCTATATTGTAGGATGTTATACATCCCCGCATTTGTTGCGTTATAACGAGCGCATTCGCATTGCCAAGAAAGAAATTGATGAAGGTAGGCTATGTTATGCATTTGAACAAATTGATGCTGCAAGAAAGCATTGCCATACTTCATTAACTTTTTTTGAGTTTGGTACCTTAGCTGCTGTGCAGTTATTCGTTCAAGCAAGGGTTGATGTGGCGATTCTCGAAGTGGGTTTAGGTGGTCGTCTTGATGCTGTGAATATTTTTGATGCTGATTGCGCAATTGTTACTAGTATTGATCTTGATCATATAGATTATCTTGGAGATACGCGCGAGAAAATCGGGTTGGAGAAAGTTGCAATTTTTAGAAAAAGCAAACCGGCAATTTGTGGCGAAACTGATTTGCCTCAATCGGTTAAGCAACAAGTGGCAAATATCGGAGCAGATTTTTATCAATTGACGAAAGATTTTGGTTTTTCTAAAAAAAATACACAGTGGGATTTTTGGGGGCCCAGAGGTTGGAAATTTTCTTTACCTCTCCCAGCATTACATGGCGATAAGCAGTTGCAAAATGCAAGTACTTCTCTGGCTGCATTGGATGCACTTTATGAGTTAGTGCCTGTGAGCATGAATGACGTTCGTCAAGGTTTGGCTGAAACAGTATTGTCAGGCAGGTTTCAAGTAATTTCAACCCAACCAATGATAGTCCTAGATGTCGCCCATAATCCTGCTGCAGCTTCTGTTTTATCGAGAAATTTGGTCGTAACAAAACCACCTGGTTATACTTATGCCGTATTTGCCATGCTACAAGATAAAGATATTGGCGGAGTCGTGCAAGAATTAAAAAATGATATTGACTGTTGGTTGGTATCTACAGTTGATTCTTCGCGTACCGCAACAGCCGAACATGTGATCAATGAAATTCGAGAAGCTGGTATATCGTGCAGTGGAGATCGTGTTCATAAATTTCCAAACTGTGTAGCAGCTTTTGTTTTTGCCTGTGAACGAGCGACTAAAAATGATAGAATTTGTATATTTGGATCCTTTTATACGGTGAGTGATGTGTTGCAGTATATAAACTCGAATTGAGCAAAGAATGATCGGATACTTCAAATGAATAAAAATGTCAGTGAAGAAGAACTGCTGTTAAGAAAACGCGCGAGAAGGCGTCTTGTCGGTGCAATTGTATTAGTAGTCTTTTCTGTAATTGTTTTACCGATTATTTTTGATGAGCCGAAACAAGATAATGAGCAGCATGAAATTACAGTCAATTTGCCTGCAACGAGTAAATATAGTCAAGCTGACATTGCAAAGCTACTGCCCAATCAAGAGATTGGTGAACAGGAAGCACTAAATAGAGCGGATCCACTCTCTGATTTTTACGCCGAGTCCAAAAATAAACCGCATGACACTGAGGAAGCAACAGAAACACTTAGTGAGCAAAAACGAACACCGATTCCAGGCATTAAACCAAGAATTGAGAGTAAGCCTATCACTGAAACAAAAACTATTGCTACCGCGACAACAACCATCAATCCAGCTAATGACAACACTATTTCTGATAGTAAGCTTGCTGCAGTAACTGATGTACCAAAAGAGTTTGTGATACAACTAGGTGCTTATTCTGATCAATCAAAAGCTAAGCAGCAGGTTGAAAATCTCATTTTCAATGGATTCAAAGCCTATACTGAAACTCTTAGGACCGGCAATACTGAGGTAACACGTGTAAGAATTGGATCATTTCCCACAAGGAATGCCGCTGAGAATGAAATAAAAAAACTGAAAAAAGCTGGCTTTGATGGAGTGGTAACAATCAAATAAATTTTTTCGTTAAAATTATTATTTGTTATTTTTAATAATAATTTACTATAGATATTAAATAATTAGAGCTATCTCAGTTTTATCAATGACCGTTTTTGATTATATCGTTGCAGGGATTTTCCTTGTATCCATTGTCTTAAGTATCATAAGAGGATTTGTTCGAGAAACGCTATCAATAGCGGGGTGGATAGTTGCATTTATAATTGCTGGGGCGTATACGTCTTATTTTGAACAATTTCTTCCCGCTGAAATAACGGGTGAAACTTTAAGGTTTTCAATTGCATTTATTTTGGCATTTCTCTTGATATTACTCATAACTGCTTTAATAACGATGCTTTTATCAAAGGTGTTGGATTAGGTTTTATTGATCGTCTGCTGGGTTCGGTTTTTGGGTTCCTAAGAGCATTAATTATTGTAACACTGATGGTTTTATTAGCAGGATTGACGGCAATTCCCAAGCAAGTTTTCTGGCAACAAGCTGTTTTGAGCCAACCGATGGAAACTGTAGCAATGCAAGTGTTACCGTGGTTGCCTAACGATTTATCAAAGCATATTAGTTATGAAAAAAAAGAAAACTCTCAATATTAGTAACTATTAAAATTTGCGCATTGTTTTTAATATAAGATGGTTTTTATCTTGGGTGTGTTTTAATAGGCTGAAGAAAGCAAAATTTTTGGAGTATTTCTATGTGTGGAATTCTCGGTATCGTTGCACAATCACCGGTTAATCAGTTACTTTATGATGGTTTATTAATGCTACAACATCGTGGTCAGGATGCCAGTGGTATAGTAACTGCGCAAGGTAATACTTTTCATATGCATAAAGGATGTGGTTTGGTACGTGATGTGTTTCGCACAAGAAACATGCGCGTTCTTAATGGTAATATGGGTATTGGACATGTTCGTTACCCAACAGCGGGCTCTGTGAGCTCACCTGCTGAAGCACAGCCTTTTTATGTCAATTCACCTTTTGGTATTGTCTTAGGTCACAATGGTAATTTGACTAATGCTGGGCAATTGAGCGAAGAATTATTTAAAGCTGATTTGCGGCATGTTAATACTAATTCTGACTCTGAGGTACTTCTCAACGTACTTGCCCATGAGTTACAAGCTACTACCCGTAATTACCAGCTGGATCCTGAAACAATTTTTGCTGCTGTATCCGGCGTGCATAGACGTTGTAGAGGTGCTTATGCTGTGGTGGCGATGATTGCTGGTTATGGCTTACTTGCTTTTCGTGATCCGTATGGCATACGGCCTTTGGTTTTTGGTATTAATGAAAATGAACTGGGTGACGAATATTTGATTGCATCAGAAAGTGCTTCACTAGATTCGTTAGGTTTTAAGCTGATTCGTGATGTAGCGCCGGGCGAAGCAATTTTTATCGATGAAGGCGGAAATTTTTATAATAAACAATGTGCAACTGAATATTCACTCAATCCCTGTATATTTGAGTATGTTTATTTAGCTCGACCCGATTCAGTAATTGATGGTGTTTCTGTGTATGAGGCGCGGTTAAACATGGGAGAATTTCTCGCTGAAAAGATTATCAAATCTATGCACCATCTTGATATTGATGTTGTTTTTCCAATACCGGATTCAAGTCGGCCTAGTGCTTTACAACTTGCCAATCGATTAGGTGTTAATTTTCGTGAAGGGTTTGTCAAGAATAGGTACGTTGGTCGTACTTTTATTATGCCAGGGCAACAGCAACGGCGCAAATCGGTGCGACAAAAATTAAATGCTATGAGTGTTGAATTTCGTGGCAAAAATGTATTGCTTGTTGATGATTCTATTGTGCGAGGTACTACGAGCCGGGAAATCGTTCAAATGGCGCGCGAAGCAGGAGCAAAGAAGATTTTTTTTGCTTCTGCGGCTCCACCGGTTAGATATCCTAATGTATATGGTATTGATATGCCTACGCGGCGGGAACTAATCGCCACTGATCGAAGCACTGAGGAAATTTGTAAAGAAATTGGCGCGGATTATCTTATTTTTCAAGACTTGGATGCACTCAATGAGGCTGTTTCGAAGGTATCACTTTCGGTAAAGGACTTTGAGACTTCTTGCTTTGATGGGAATTATATTACCGGTGATGTGACATCGGATTATTTACGAGCTATCGAATTACAACGAAATACAAGCTCCCCCTCAGTGCATTTGAGATCTACAACTCAACTTGACTTAAGTTTAGTTGTTTCTGATTAACGTATTTTCCGACAGGAACTGGAATAATCACCTATTATGGCAGCTAATCAATTCGAATCAATTTTAATGAAATAACAAGAGAATTACATTCTAAGGGTTTGAGGTCTTATTAACATGTCAGATGATTTGCAACCAGAAACACTTGCAATACGTACGGGTATACATCGCAGCCAATTTAACGAACATTCTGAAGCAATATATTTAACTTCAAGTTTTATTTTTGATAATGCTGCTCAGGCAGCGGCTCGTTTTACTGGAGATGAACCTGGTAATATTTATTCCAGATTTACTAATCCTACGGTAACGGCATTTGAAGAGCGGCTTGCGCAACTTGAAGGTGCGGAGGCGTGCGTAGCGACTTCATCTGGTATGTCGGCAATTCTGGCATGCATTATGGGGTTACTGTCTGCGGGAGATCATATTGTTGCTTCACGCAGCATATTCGGTGCAACGGTAAATTTATTCAATAATATATTGAATAAATTTAATATCAAAACAACATTTGTATCCGCAACTGATATTAAATCGTGGGAAGCTGCTATACAGCCAAATACGAAGCTTTTTTTTCTCGAAACACCGTCAAATCCACTGACAGAGCTATCCAATATTATTGAATTATCGAAAATTTCCAAAAGAAATAAGATATGGCTAGTAGTTGATAATTGCTTTTGTACTCCAATTTTGCAAAAACCGCTTGAACTAGGCGCTGATATCGTTATTCATTCTGCAACAAAATATTTGGATGGACAAGGCAGGGTATTAGGAGGCGCAGTATTAGGTAATCGAGATTTACTAATGGATGGCGGTATATTTGGCTTTTTACGAACGGCAGGTCCGACATTAAGCGCATTTAATGCTTGGATTATCCTGAAAGGCCTTGAAACCCTTAAAATCCGCATGGAAGCCCATTCAGCTCATGCGTTGCAAATAGCGCAGTGGTTAGAGTCTCAACCTAATGTGGCACGAGTTTTTTATCCCGGATTGGTTTCCCATCCTCAACATGAGCTAGCAAAGCAACAACAAAAGTCGGGAGGCGGAATTGTCACCTTTGAAGTAAAAGGCGGAAAAGAAGCGGCGTGGCGTGTTATTGATTCCACTCACTTGATTTCAATTACTGCTAATCTTGGCGATGTTAAAAGTACATTGACACATCCTGCCACCACAACTCATGCGCGTATCAGCCAAGAAGCGAGGGATGCGGCGGGGATATCGGATGGATTGTTGCGTATTGCGGTAGGATTAGAAGCTGTTGTAGATCTTCAGAATGATTTAGCACGCGGTTTATCTTAATCATTACGAATGATAAGCGATAGATTTTCTTTCTTCTTTTGTCAGAAAAATACCACCTCAAAATCTATCCCGCAGAATCATATAATCTCAGCTTTCTGGATGATCACATCTTCAAGTGGAACATTCTGGTGTCCGGCGCAATCTCCGGTTCTAACTTTTTTTATTTTGTCGACCACATCTTGTCCTTCGACTACTTTGCCAAAGACGCAGTAACCATAGCCTTGCGGTGATGAGGATTTATAATTTAAAAATCCATTATTGGTAACATTGATGAAGAATTGTGCCGTAGCGGAATGAACATCAGCCGTTCGTGCCATCGCTATGGTGTAGGCTTCATTTTTTAATCCATTCGCAGCTTCGTTCTGAATAGGTGAGTGAGTTTTCTTTTGTTTCATGCCAGGTTCAAACCCACCACCCTGGATCATAAAATCGTCGATAACGCGATGAAATAGCGTATTGTCATAAAAACCACTCGTTACATAATTGAGAAAATTCTGTACAGTTTCAGGCGCTTTTTCACTATCAAGTTCAAGTGTAATTACACCAAAGTTGGTTTGCAATTTAACCATATAAGTCCTTTTTTAATTTGTTATTTTTCAGCTTCTGAAAGTTTAATGATATCTTCGATTATTATACTGGTTTTAGGCACATCACTAGGAAATGGACCGCTAGAGCCCGTCGGAATTGATGCGATTTTATGTATTACGTCGATGCCGCTGATTACTTTACCAAAGACTGTATAACCATATCCGCTTTGACTGGGGGCTTTATAATTTAAGAAATCATTATTTGCTACATTGATAAAAAATTGCGCTGTAGCAGAATGCGGATCAGAAGTACGTGCCATCGCGATTGTTCCAGTTTCGTTTCTTAAACCATTGGCAGCTTCATTTTGTATGGGTGAGCGAGTCGGTTTTTGCTTTAAAGTAATATCAAATCCACCGCCTTGGATCATAAAATTAGATATAACCCGATGAAATATAGTATTTTTATAAAATCCGTCGTCAACATATTGCAAGAAATTTTCTACAGTTTTCGGTGCCTTGTCTGGATAAAGCTCAAGCACTACATCGCCATGGCTTGTTCTCATTTCTACTTTTATATCTGCGGCATAAGAACTTAAGCTTAAGATAAACAAGAGAATAAAAAAAAAGATTTGATTGGATTGATTGCGCATATTCTATTTTGTCCTATTAGGAAGATCTATAGTAAAGAAAGGGGCGGATTATTGCATTATGTTATACTCGCCCAGCTTTATAATTCCATCGAGTATATCCAAAATTTCATCGAGAAGATAAGCAATTCTATAATTTTTCAATCATCTTCCATATGCTTAAAATTTATAACTCAATCGTCCGAGAAAAACAAGATTTTGTGCCTTTAGTTCCCAGAGAAGTAAAAATATATGTGTGCGGCATGACGGTATACGATTACTGCCATTTAGGACATGCCA
>WBZQ01000582.1_pt1 | contig 28714 bp, 32 predicted proteins | sample 5204251 | NCBI WGS metagenome assembly WBZQ01 (sample SAMN12412402, study PRJNA552823) | activated sludge metagenome | isolation source: activated sludge from nitrification reactor of wastewater treatment plant... | place: USA: Virginia | collected 2017-09
CCATTCACCTCGGCGAAACATCAGCGCGCCGTCGTGGAAACAACAGCTGGGAATTCTCTTGGTCAGGTCGACGGCACAGCCGCGACGTGGCTGAAGGAGGACGGCGCGCGTGGATCACTATCCGATACTCGGGACACCGAACACCGGTGACACCGCCTGGTTGCTGGTCAGCGCCGCGCTGGTGCTGCTGATGACTCCCGGCCTGGCCTTCTTCTACGGGGGCATGGTTCGTGCCCGCGGTGTGCTGAACATGATCATGATGAGCATCAGTGCCATGGGCGTGGTGACCGTGCTGTGGGTGCTCTACGGCTATTCCATGACGTTCGGCAACGACGTGGGCAAGCTGTTCGGCAACCCGGCCCAGTTCTTCGGCCTGGAGGGACTGCTCGGCGGCAACGCAACCGACACCACGCAGATCCCGCTGATGGGCACCGTTCCGGCAACGGTGTTCGTGGCGTTTCAGCTGATGTTCGCGATCATCACCGTCGCACTGATCTCCGGTGCGGTCGCCGACCGGCTCAAGTTCGGCGCCTGGCTGGCGTTCGCGGCGCTGTGGGTCACGGGGGTGTACTTTCCCGTCGCGCACTGGGTCTTCGACGCCGACGTCAGCACCGACGACGGTACCGTCGTGCACCACGGTGGCTGGATCGTCAACCAGCTCAAGGCGATCGACTTCGCCGGCGGTACCGCGGTGCACATCAACGCCGGTACCGCGGGCCTGGTCCTGGCGATCATTCTCGGCAAGCGCCTCGGGTGGCCACGGCTGCCGATGCGCCCGCACAACCTGCCGTTCGTGATGCTCGGCGCCGGACTGCTGTGGTTCGGCTGGTACGGCTTCAATGCCGGCTCGGCCGCCTCGGCGAACGGCACCGCCGGCACCACGTTCATCACCACCACCGTGGCCACCGCCGCGGCCATGCTGTGCTGGTTGCTCACCGAGCGGATCCGCGACGGGCACGCCACCTCGCTGGGCGCCGCCTCGGGCATCGTCGCCGGCCTGGTCGCCATCACCCCGTCGTGCTCCTCGGTGAACGTGCTGGGCGCACTGGCCATCGGTGCGGTCGCCGGGGTGGCCTGCGCATTGGCCGTCGGGCTCAAGTTCCGCTTCGGCTTCGACGATTCGCTCGACGTCGTCGGCGTGCACCTGGTCGGCGGTATCGCCGGCACCCTGATGGTCGGCCTGGTGGCCACCAAGGAGGCACCGGCCGGTGTTGCCGGACTGTTCTACGGCGGCGGATTCGACCAGTTGTGGCGACAGGCCGTCGGCGTCGTGGTGGTCCTGGCGTATTCGGCGATCGCCACCGCTATCTTGGCCTTGATCATCAAGTACACGATCGGACTTCGGCTCGACCGCGAGGAGGAATCGGCGGGCATCGACGAGGCCGCTCACGCGGAGACGGCCTACGACTTCGCCGCAGCCGGCGCGGGGTCGGTCATCGGACGACACAGTGCGCAGGAGTGAGGGAGAACATGAAGCTGATCACCGCAATCGTCAAGCCGTTCACGCTGGAAGACGTGAAGACCGGGCTGGAGGAGGCCGGCATCCTGGGGATGACGGTCAGCGAGGTCCAGGGCTACGGCCGGCAGAAGGGCCACACCGAGGTCTACCGCGGCGCGGAGTACTCGGTGGACTTCGTGCCGAAGGTCCGCGTCGAGGTCATCGTGGATGACGCGGCGGTGGACCGGGTGGTCGACATCATCGTGGCCGCTGCGCGTACCGGCAAGATCGGCGACGGCAAGGTGTGGGTCAGCCCGGTGGAGACGGTGGTGCGGGTGCGTACGGGGGAGCGCGGGTCCGACGCGCTCTGATCAGCACGACGGGCGACGGCGCACAGAGGCCCCGCTATCCGGTTCGAACCAGAAGGGAGACACCGATGGCACATTCGGCCAAACCCGCCACCGAGTTGGTTGCCGCGGTCGACAAGCTGGTCGCCGGGGAACGGTACCTGAGTGCTCCGGAACTGCGGATGGCGCTGCGCGATCTGTACGAACTGTGGTTGACCGGCAAGGCCAACGAACTGGGCATCACCGAAACCAGCGGCATCGCCATTGTGGCCACCGGCGGCCTGGGCCGCGGCGAGATGGTGCCCTACACCGACCTCGACCTGATGCTGCTGCACGATAACCTCGACCCGGAGCAGATCTCGGCGATCGCCGAGGCTCTCTGGTATCCGTTGTGGGACGCCAACATTCGCCTCGACCACAGTGTCCGCACGGTCCCGGGAGCGTTGACGGTGGCCAATGCAGACCTCAGCGCGGGGATGGCGATGCTGGAGGCCCGGCACATCGCCGGTGACAGCGAACTGTCGAAACTGCTGATCGGCGGGGCACGTCGGGCCTGGCGGACCGGCATCGCGTCGCGGTTCGGCGAGCTGGTCGATTCCGCGCGGGCGCGCTGGGAACGCAGCGGTGAGATCGCCCACCGCGCCGAACCCGACCTCAAATTCGGTCGCGGCGGTCTGCGCGACGTGCAGTTGCTCAATGCGCTGGCCATCGCGCAGCTGGCCGATGGGCCGCCGCTGCGCACGGCGGCCGAACCGATCGGATCGCTGGCCGAGGCGCAGTCGGCGCTGCTGGATGTGCGCACCGAACTGCACCGGGTTTCCGGCCGGGGCCGTGACACCGTGCTGGCGCAGAACGCCGACGAGATCGGCGCGGCGCTGCACATCGGCGACCGCTTCGACCTGGCCCGCATGCTCTCGGATGCGGCCCGCACCATCGGCTACCACGTCGACGCGGGGATCCGCACCGCGTCGAACAGCTTGCCCAAGAGGGGTTTTGCCGCTCTGCGCCGCCCGGTGCGCCGGCCACTGGACGAGGGGGTCATCGAATACAGCGGCGAGGTGATGCTGGCCAGGGATGCCCGACCGGAGCGCGACCCGGGGCTGATCTTGCGGGTGGCCGCCGCCTCGGCGGCCACCGGTCTGCCGATCGCCGGTGCGACCCTGGGCCGACTGGTGGAATCCGCACCCGCGCCGCGGTCGCCGTGGCCGTCGTCGGCGCTCAACGACCTGCTGGTGACGCTGTCGGCGGGTCCGGCCACGGTGAGCACCATCGAGGCGCTGGACCGCACCGGGCTGTGGGGCCGGTTGTTCCCCGAATGGGGTGCGGTTCGCGACCTGCCGCCACGTGACGTCGTGCACATCTGGACCGTCGACCGGCATCTGACCGAAACCGTATCTCGCGCAGCGGCATTGACCACGCAGGTGGCGCGGCCCGACCTGCTGGTGCTGGGTGCCCTGCTGCACGACATCGGCAAGGGCCGCGGCGGCGACCACTGCCAGCTCGGCGCCGAACTGGCCGCCGCGGTGGGGCAGCGGATCGGCCTGTGGCCATCGGACATCGACACCTTGACCAAGCTGGTGCGCCATCACCTGCTGTTGCCGAGTACTGCCACCCGCCGCGACCTGGCGGACCCGGCCACCATCGCCTCGGTGGTCGACACGCTCGACGGCGACGGTCAGTTGTTGGAGCTGCTGGCGGCGCTGGCCGAGGCCGACGGGCAGGCCACCGGGCCGGGGGTGTGGGGCGACTGGAAGGCATCGCTGATCGGCGACCTGGTGCGCCACTGCCGAATGGTGCTCGCCGGTGAGTCGCTGCCGCAGCCCGATCCGATCGACCCGGCGCTGGTGGAGCTGGCCGCCGACGGCGAGGTGCACGTCCAGCTGGAGCCCGCCGATGGTGAGGGTTACATGGTCACCGTCGTCGCTCCCGACGTTCGCGGTGTGCTGTCCCGCTCGGCCGGTGTCTTGGCGCTGAATGCGCTACGGGTACAGGCGGCCTCGGTGAACAGCGTGGCCGGATCGGCGATCGACACGTTCCGGGTGGTCCCGCACTTCGGTGCGCCGCCGGCCGCCGAGCTACTGCGCCAGCAGCTCGGTCTGGCACTGTCCGGCGGACTGAATGTGCTCGACGAGCTGGCGCGCAAGGAGCGCGACGCCGCAGAGGGTCGCCGTCAGGACCGGACTCGCGCTGCCGTGCCGATCAACGCGCCGTCGGCGCCGCCCCGGATCCTTTGGCACTCGGGGACCGGGGACCAGCTGGTGGTCGAGGTCCGCAGTGTCGATGCCACCGGGTTGTTGGCGGTGTTGACGTCGGTATTCGAACGCGCCGGTGTGGACGTGGCCTGGGCGAAGGTCACCACCCTGGGATCCACCGTGATCGACGTGTTCGCCGTCACGTTGCCCGCAGATGCCGACGGCGCGGCGCAGCAACGGCTGGAGGCTGAGCTCTATGCCGTGCTGCCCGCGCCGCCGCCGCCCAAAGCGGCCGAGCAGGCCAGCTAATTTGCGGCGAGCGTGCGTGTCCCCGGTCCGACACGCAGACGACGCGTCTGCGTGTCGGACCGGGGACACGCACGCTCGCGCAATAGGGCGGGCTGGCGAGCTGAGCGGGTGCGTCAGGGGATCAGGATGTAGCTCATTCCGGGCACGTCCTTGACAATGCGGTTGTTCTCCTTGTTGAAGCCGTTGGTTCTGTACCCGTTTGCCTCGGTTCCGCCGGCGCCGTAGTTCATCTCGGTGATGTTGATGTACCGGCCATCCGAGCGCTTGTCGACGCTGTTGACCCAGGCCACGTGTCCCACACCGCCCACGACGGACGGCTCGAACACGACGACGGATCGCGGCTCGGCGTCGAGGACGACCTTCCAACCGCGGGCGCGGGCGTCATCGTCCCAGTACATGGCATGGCGCGTCTCGTTGAGGTAGTAACCTGCATTCCTCTTGACGAATTCCTGTGCACCGTAGGTGCAGTAGCCGGTGAAACCCGCTGCATACGGGTTGCTGCCCAAGGTTTGCCCCTTCGGACGGCCGTTCGTTGCGGCCACCGGTGCCGGTGTGTTGGCCGGCGCCGGGTTGTCGACCTTGGAGCAATCCGGCGCGACCGCATTGAACGTGCCGGTATCGATGTCCACGTCGCCGACGTAGTGGCCGTCGGAGGTCCGGTACCAGAGGTTGTCCCAGCCGCCGTTGGGGAGGTTGAAGCTGAAATAGCCCTTGATGGACTGGCCGCGCTTCGAGCAGACCAGGGTCAGCTTCTGGCCCGCCTCGTACCAGCCGTGCTGGGTGGACTTCAGCGTGGCGTCGGTCATCCGCTGCGTCTTGACCTTGGCGGTGCCGGTGGCGGCGTTGGCCGGGGCGGCCAGCGCCAGGGCCGGCACGGCGAGGGTGGCCGCCAGGCCGGCGGCCAGGCCGCGCAGCAGCCGGGTGCGTCGTGCGGTGCTGGTCGAAGACGACGAGCCGTGGAACATGTTATCCCCCTTGCAGTTTGCGGTGAGTGTTGCTTGGGATATCTGCTCCTGTGCGGATGCTGTTAGCCGCAAATGCGCCCTGACGGGGTGATTCATCCGTTCGGATGACAACGCGCGAAGAGTTCGGGCTCAGCCGAAGTGCTTCGCCGGGTCGACCCGGCCGGCGTACCCGTTTTTGAAGTCCGGCTTGAGCGGCAGGACTTCGAAGTGCAGATGCGGGCCGGTCGAATTTCCGGTGCTGCCGGTGTAGCCGATCAACTGCCCCTTCTTTACGGACTGGCCCTTGTCGACCACGGTCCGGCTCAGGTGCGCGTAGCCGGTGTAGTTATCGGGGTGCTTCAGTAGCACACAGATCCCGGCCGCTTCACGCATCCAGCTGTTGTTGACCCCGTAGCCCTCGAAGTCCACTGTCCCGTCGGCGGCGGCATAGACGGGGGTACCGACCCGCGTCGGGTAATCGATGCCGTTGTGACCGCTGCCGCCGAACCCGCGACCTTGGGCCACATTGTCCAGCGGAACCCGCAGGCCGGCGCCCGTCGTCGGAGCCGGGGCGGGGTTGTTGTTGGCCGGTGCGGGCTTGTCAACCTGCGCGCAGTCCGGGGCGACGGCATTGTTTGTTCCCGTCTCGATGTCGACGTCGGCGACGTAGTGCCCGTCGGAGGTTCGGTACCAGAGATTGTTCCAGCCGCCGTTGGGCAGATAGGGGCTGAAGTACCCCTGGACGGACTGGCCGCGCTTGCTGCACACCAGGGTGAGCTTGTCGCCGACGTTGTACCAGCCCTTCTGGGTGGACTTCAGCGTCGAGTCGGTCATCTTCTGCGTCTTGACCTTCACCGTCCCGGTGGCGGCGTTGGCCGGCGCGGCCAGCACCAGGGCCGGAATGGCCAGGGCGGCCGCGAGGCCGGCGGTGACGCTGCGCAGCAGGTGAGGCCGTCGGGCCGTCGTCGCCGTCGAGGTGGATGACCGATCGAACACGTGAACCCCCTGAAGGTGTGAAAAGACTGTCAGAAACATCATCGCCTCCTGTGAAGATACTGTTAGCGGGAGGGTGGAACCCGGGGTCCGATTCATCTGTTCGTACGACCACCGCCGGATCGAACCAACCCCGTGGCGGCGGGTCGGGGCGGTCGCGGCGTGGTGGCCGCCGCCGTCGGCACCGGCGGCCCGGCCGGTCGCGATAGGCTGGCCCTCGTGTTTGAATCCCTCTCCGACCGGTTGACCGGTGCGCTGGCCGGGCTGCGCGGCAAGGGTCGGCTGACCGACGCCGATATTGATGCCACCGCCCGCGAGATCCGGCTGGCGCTGCTGGAAGCCGACGTCTCGTTGCCCGTCGTCCGCGAGTTCATCGCCCGGGTCAAGGAACGGTCCAAGGGCGCGGAGGTCTCCGGCGCGCTCAACCCGGCCCAGCAGGTCGTCAAGATCGTCAACGACGAGTTGATCGGGATCCTCGGCGGCCAGACCCGCCAGCTTGCCTTCGCCAAGACCCCGCCGACGGTCATCATGCTGGCCGGTCTGCAGGGTGCCGGAAAGACCACGCTGGCGGGCAAGCTGGCCAAATGGCTCAAGGGCCAGGGGCACAACCCGCTGGTGGTGGCGTGTGACCTGCAGCGCCCGGGCGCGGTCAACCAGCTGCAGATCGTCGGCGAACGCGCCGGGGTCACGGTGTTCGCGCCGCATCCCGGCACCGCGCCCGAGGCCGTCGAAATCGACGGCGCCGGCCCCGGTGACCCGGTCGCCGTCGCGGCCGCCGGCCTGGCCGAGGCCAAGGCCAAGCACTTCGACGTCGTCATCGTCGACACCGCTGGCCGACTGGGCATCGACGACGTGCTGATGGCCCAGGCCGCGGCCATCCGCGATGCCGTGTCACCCGACGAGACGCTGTTCGTCCTCGACGCCATGATCGGCCAGGACGCGGTGGCCACCGCCGAGGCGTTCGGCGCCGGTGTCGGCTTCACCGGTGTTGTGCTGACCAAGCTCGACGGCGACGCCCGCGGTGGTGCGGCGCTGTCGGTGCGCGAGGTCACCGGCGTGCCGATCCTGTTCGCCTCCACCGGCGAGAAGCTGGAGGATTTCGACGTCTTCCACCCGGACCGGATGGCGTCGCGCATCCTGGGCATGGGCGACGTGCTGACCCTGATCGAGCAGGCCGAGCAGGTCTTCGACGCGCAGCAGGCCGAGGAGGCCGCCGCCAAGATCGGCAGCGGCGAGTTCACCCTGGAAGACTTCCTCGATCAGATGCTGGCCATCCGCAAGATGGGCCCGATCGGCAACCTGCTCGGCATGCTGCCCGGCGCCGGCCAGATGAAGGACGCGCTGGCCGCTGTGGACGACAGCCAGCTCGACCGGGTGCAGGCCATCATCCGCGGCATGACCCCCGCCGAACGTGCGGACCCGAAGATCATCAATGCCTCCCGGCGGCTGCGCATCGCCAACGGCTCCGGGGTGACCGTCACCGAGGTCAACCAGCTCGTCGACCGGTTCTTCGAGGCCCGCAAGATGATGACGCAGATGGTCGGCGGGCTGGGCCTGCCGGGCATCAGCCGCAAGTCGAACAAGAACCGCAAGGGCAAGGGGAAAGGCAAGGGGAAGGGTCGCGGCCCGACGCAGCCGAAGGTACGCAGCCCGTTCGGCCCCGGCATGCCCGCCGGTTTCCCGGACCTGTCCCAGATGCCGCCCGGACTGGACGAATTGCCGCCCGGTCTGGCCGATTTCGACCTGTCGAAGCTGAAATTCCCCGGCCAGAAATAGTTTCCGACGACGGGAGGGCGGCCGTGACCGTTCTGCATGTGCGCGCCACCGCGCTGCCGGATGCCGAGCCCGTCGACTGGTGGATCGCCGACGGCGTGCTGTCCGCCGACCCGATCGACGGTGCCGCAACGGTTTTCGACGGTGGCTGGATCACCCCGGGGCTGGTGGACGCGCACTGCCATATCGGTCTCGGTGCCCACGGCGGGACGACGCTGGACGAGGCCATCGAGCAGGCCGAAACCGAACGCGCCGCCGGGGTGCTGCTGATCCGCGACGCCGGAGTGCCCATCGACACCCGCAGCCTCGACGACCGTGCCGACCTGCCGCGGATCGTCCGCTCCGGGCAGCACCTGGCCCGGCCCAAGCGCTACATTCCCGGATTCCCGATCGACATCGAGGACCAATCCCAGCTGCCCGCCGCGGTCGCCGAACAGGCCCGCGCCGGCGACGGCTGGGTGAAGCTGATCGGCGACTGGATCGACCGCGGCGTCGGTGATCTGGCCCCGCTGTGGTCCGATGAGGTCCTGGTCGACGCCATTGCCGCCGCGCACGACAACGGTGCCCGGGTGACCGCGCACGTGTTCGGCGAGGACGCGCTGCCCGGGTTGATCAATGCCGGTATCGACTGCATCGAACACGGCACCGGCATCACCGACGACATCATCGCCCTGATGCTCGATCGTGGCACCGCGCTGGTCCCCACCCTGATCAATATCGACAACTTCCCGGGCATCGCCGACGGGGCCGGGAAGTATCCGGTGTACGCCAAGCACATGCGCGAGCTGTACGCCACCAGCGCCGCGCGCATCGGAGCCGCGCACGAGGCGGGGATCCCGGTCTACGCCGGAACCGACGCCGGCGGGATGATCGCGCACGGGCGCATCGCCGAGGAGATCGCCGCGTTGCACCGCATCGGGATGAGCCCGCACGATGCTTTGGGTGCGGCGTCCTGGGATGCCCGGAAGTGGTTGGGGCACCCGGGAATCGAGCACGGTGCGCCCGCGGATCTGGTGTGCTACGCCGAGGACCCGCGCCAGGCCGGTGGTCCGGGGCGGCCCGATCTGGTGTTTTTGGGGGGCCGGGCCTACCGCTGACCGCCGTGCGCCGATGCATTGGACGTGCCATGGTTGTGGGGTGGACAGCGCCGCGGAACTCGACGCCGACTATGCCGCCTACGATGACCATCCGCTCGATGAGCCCGACGAGTGGGGTGATCTCGCGTCCTGGCGGCAGGCCGCGGCAGCGGCTCAATGACCTTGGGCAAAACCCCAGTCCAGCAGGCCGGTGGCTTGGTCCCACAGGTCGCCGCTGCTCTTCAGCAGCACCGCCGCCAGGGTCCGGCCGTTGCGCTGGGCGACGGTGACGAACGTGTGGCCGGCCAGATCGGTGTAGCCGGTCTTACCGGCGATGTCACCGGGGTAGCGATCCAGCAGTTTGTTTTGCGCGGTAAGGGTTTTGGCTCCGCCCCGGCCGTCGGGGAACGCGGCGGTGCGCTGCCCGAAGATCTGCGCGATGATCGGGTACTGGATGGCAGCGCGGTAGATGAGTGCCAGATCGTGTGCGGTGGTGATGGTTTCGAAGCCCGGCCCGTCTAGGCCCGACGGTGACATGGCCTGGGTGCTGGTCGCACCCAGGCTCTGCGCCTTGGCCGTCATCCGGGTGATCGCCGACCGGTAACCGCCCAGCATGTCACCGAGCAGGTTCGCCGCATCGTTGCCGGAGACCATCAGCAGGCCGTCGAGCAACTGCCGCGCGGTGTAGACCGCGCCGGGAACCAGCCCGACACAGGAACATTCGACCTTGGTGTGCGCGGCCGTCGCACGCACGGCGACATTGGGATTCAGGTTGTCCAGCACCGTCATCGCCAGCAGCGCCTTGATGGTCGATGCGGGGGCGTAGCGCCCGTTGGTGTCCTTGCCGGCCAGGATGGAGCCGGCGCCCAGGTCGGCTACCAACCACGCCTTCGCCGCGGTATCGGGGGCGGTGAGCGCGGTCGCCGCGTCGGGGGCGGCCGCCGCGGTGGGTGAGCCGACGACGAGCAGCAAAGCGGTCGCCACCAGCGCGAGCCCGCGGCGGACGCGCGCGACGGCAGGCACACCCATCCCGCCGACGTTAGTCAGCGGATATCACTCCTGGACAGCGGTGGCGTTGCGATTCGGACTCGCCCCGGTGGCTCAGATCTCCAGGAAGAGGTACCAGTCCGCAGCCAGCTGGGCATTGGATTCCGGACTGTCCCACTCGTCGTCAGCGGTCAACGATTCGGCGAAGGCGCCGAAGCCGGTCCGGCTGGCGTCACCGATCTCGTGCGGATCCACAGCGATCACCTCACCCAGAGCTGTTCCAGGTTACGCGAGTTTCGCCGAACTGCCCTGGGTTGAATGCGGGAACTCCCGGCTACAGCGTGCCGATGCCCGGGCCCTGGCCCTGGGCGAAGCCCCAGTCCAGCAGGCTGGTGGCCTGGTCCCAGTAGCTGGGGCCGCCGTCGCGAACCAGGCCGTACATCATCGCGATGACCAGCCGGCGGCCGTCGCGCGCGGCGGCGCCGACGAACGTCTTGCGGGCCAGATCGGTGTAGCCGGTCTTGCCGGCCAGGAAGCCGGGATAGCGCGCCAGCATCTCGTCCTGGTTGACCAGAACGCGGTCACCGCCCTTTGCCGGGAACGTCGCGCTGTGCTGGGCCATGATCTCGGTCAGCACCGGATACCCCATCGCGCCGCGGAAGATCACCGCCATATCGCGCGGGGTGGACCACATGTCGATGCCCGGACCGTCGATGCCCGACGGGCTGCCCACCCGCGTCGACGTCGCGCCGAGTGCGGCGGCCTTGGCGTTCATCTTGGCCACGGTGGCATCCATCCCGCCGAGCAGGTGCGCCAGGGTGTTGGCGGCGTCGTTGCCCGACACCAGCAGCAACCCGTCCAGCAGCTGCCGTGCGGTGTAGGTCTGGCCGGGCGCCACCCCGGCGCAGTTGCATTCCACCCGGGTGTCGGCGGCGTCGGCGACGACCGTGGCGTCCAGCGGCACCTCGTCGACGACGACCTGGGCCAGCAGCGTCTTGATGGTGCTGGCCGGGCCGGACCGGTTGTTCTCGTTGCGGCCGGCCAGGATCTCGCCGCTGTCCAGATCGGCGACGATCCACGCGGTCGCCGGCCCGTCCAGCACGCCGACGCTGGCCTGCGGCTGCGGATCAGCCGGATCGGCGAGGGCCGGCGGCGCGGCGGTCAGCACCAGACACAGGGATGCGGTGGCGGCAAGCAGTCGGCGCATGAAGATTCACGGTAGAGCCTGACAGCGGCTCAATACACATCGCGCAGGTAGCGGTGGTTGCGGATCAGGTCGTTGACGAACGCGTGGGCGCCGTCGGCGTCCAGCCCACCGCCCTGGGCGACGACGGTGTGCAGCGTCCGGTCGACGTCGCGGGCCATATGGGTCGCGTCGCCGCAAACATAGAGATGCGCGCCGTCGGTCAGCCACCCGTGCAGCTCGTCGGCGTGTTCCAGCATCCGGTGCCACACGTACTGCTTCTCCACTCCGTCGCGGGAGAACGCCAGGTCCAGCCGGGTCAGCGTGCCGGACTCGGTGAATTCCTCCAGGTCCTCGCGGTAGAGGTAGTCGGTGGCACGGTGCCGGTCACCGAAGAACAGCCACGACGACCCGGTGGCCCCGACGGCCTGACGCTCGGCCAGGAAGGCCCGGAACGGTGCGATGCCGGTGCCGGGCCCGACCATGATGATCGGCACATCGGGGGCGGGCAGCCGGAAGTGGTTGTTGGGGCGCAGGTACACCTCGGCGCCGGTGGTCCGGTCGGCCAGGAAGGTGCTCGCGGTACCGGCGCGGTCGCGGCCGTCGCGGATGTAGCGCACCGCGGCGACGGTCAGATGCACCCGGCCCGGATCGGTCAGCGGTGACGAGGCGATCGAGTAGTCCCGGGGCGCCAGCGGGCGCAGCGTCGCCACCACCTCCTCGGCGCTGAGCTCCGCGACGTCGAGCAGGTCGACCAGGTCGCGGCCGTACAACCACGCCGTCAGCCGGTCACTGTCGGTGCCGGTGAGCACCTCGCGAATCTCGGAGTCGCGAGTGCGGTCGGCGACCAGGATGCGCAACTCCCGCGACGGCGAGCGCAACTCCGCGGCGGCCAGCAACTGTGCCAGCGACTGATCGTGGCCCTCGGGAATCCGGTCGCCGGATTCACCGAGGCGCTCCAGCACCGCATCGACCAAGGCAGGATCGTTGAGCGGTTGCACCGCCAGCGAGTCACCGGCCTGGTACTCGATGCCCGAATCGCCGAGATCGAGCTCGAAGTGCCGGACCTCCTTGTCCGAGCCGGGACCGGTGAGCAGCCGGTTGACCGCCACCTGCGCCCGGTACGGGTGGCCACGGTCCCAGGACGTGCCGCCGGCCGGCGCCGGTTCGGGGTCACCGGTGGCTGCGGCGGCCGATGCCGACTGCGTGAGTTCCTCCCCGCCGCCGGCAGCGGTGATTTCCGCCGTCAGCAGCTTCACCACGTCGCTGATCCATCCGGCCGCCTGGCCGTCGAGGTAGCAGTCGTACTCCGTCCGGGGCACCAGCCGCACCCCGCCGAGCTCCGCCAGCCGCTCGTCGATGATCCGGCTGGCGTTGTTGTACAGCGGATAGGAGCTGTCGCCGAGGCCGGCGACGGCGAAGCGCAGCCCGTCCAGCGCCGGAGCGTCGGCAGCAGACAGGGACTCCCAGAACAGTGCGCCGTTGTCAGGCAGCTCCCCGTCGCCCCAGGTAGAGGCCACCACGATGAGGTGGGTGCACGACGGCAGGTCCGTCGGCGCCACCTCGTTGAGCTCGACCTCTGCGACGTCGATTCCCGCCGCCTGGGCGGCCTGGGCGAGCTGGTACGCGACGTATTCGGCGCTGCCCATATCGCTGGCGTAGCCCAACACGAGCGAGAACCCCGCTGATTCCGACACCGCGCTCTCCTCCCGTCGAATTAGGGAGACCTTACTTTGTCGTTTGGTTCCGGCGGTGCCTCCGTGGCCCGTTGCCGCCCCGCCGAACCGCGCAAGTTGGTTGCGGGCGGTCCCGGCTTCACTCCGGCTACCCCGGCACTCGCTGCGCTCGCACCACCTCCGCCTACGCTCGCCGAACCGCCCGTGTAGTTGAATCGGGGGTGTGCTGAGCCTCCAGGAGATCTCCGACCGGCTGGAAATCCAGCAGCTTCTGGTCGACTATTCGACCGCCATCGACGGTCGCAGCTTCGACGCCCTCGACGCCGTCTTCACCCCCGACGCCTATCTCGACTACCGAGAATCCGGCGGGGTCGACGGACAGTTCCCACAGGTCAAGGCCTGGCTGGCCGAGGTGCTGCCGAACTTCCCGGCCTATTCGCACATGCTGGGCAACGTTGACATCCGGCTGTCCGGCGACACCGCCACCGCCCGCACCATCTGCTTCAACCCGATGGTGCTCAACGCGGAGACCAAGCAGCTGCTGTTCGTCGGGCTCTGGTACGAAGACGCGCTGATCCGCACCCCCGAGGGCTGGCGGATGACGCGTCGCGTCGAGGTGAAGTGCTTCGACAAGCTGCTGTGACCGGGCGGTTCGGCGAGGCTCGGGGAAGCCGGGACCGCCCGCAAAGACCCCGGGCCGCCCGCGATCACCACAGCACCGGGCTCGCGTCACCTAAGTGGTCCGTCGACTGCTTCGATGGGGTTGACGGACCACTTACGAACCGCGGGTGCCGTCGTGCGGGGCTGCGACGTGCGGTTTCGCCGTTGCTCCACAACAGAGGCTGTACGTAACTGGTCGGTCAACCCCGATGGCCGGGTCGAGCGACCAGATAGCTACCGGGTGCCCGCCGGATGACGGCTGCGAACCGCATGCGACGGCGGCCGGTGGCCGGCGTCGGGCGGCGATTTCCGGCCGGGGTGCCCACTCTGGCAGAATGAGCAGCCGTCTGCCCGCGGCCACGGCCGCGCGGTGGTCACACACGTGAGGCAAAACCGGATCCGGGCACTCGGCCCGGCATCGCCGAATTGCAGCGTGGCAATTTTCTAGGAGAAGTTTCGTACATGGCTGTCAAGATCAAGCTCACCCGGCTCGGCAAGATCCGCAATCCCCAGTACCGCATCATCGTCGCCGACTCCCGCACCCGTCGCGATGGCCGCGCCATCGAGGTGATCGGCCGGTACCACCCGAAGGAAGAGCCCAGCCTGATCGAGGTGGACTCCGAGCGCGCCCAGTACTGGCTGGGTGTCGGCGCGCAGCCGACCGAGCCCGTCCTCGCGCTGCTGAAGATCACCGGTGACTGGCAGAAGCACAAGGGCCTCCCGGGCGCCGAGGGCACCCTGAAGGTCAAGCCCGCCAAGCCGTCCAAGCTGGAGCTGTTCCAGGCCGCGCTGGCCGAGGCCGACGGCGCCCCCGCGGGTGCGGCCGTGACGCTGAAGAAGAAGTCCAAGAAGGCCGAAGCCGCCGAGGCTCCCGCCGCCGACGGGGCCCCGGCTGCCGACGAGGCCCCGGCTGAGGAAGCCGCAGAGCAGTGAGCACCGTCGTCGTTGACGCCGTCGAGCATCTGGTTCGCGGCATCGTCGACAACCCCGACGATGTGCGGGTCGACCTGGTGACCAACCGGCGCGGCCGCACCGTCGAGGTGCACGTCCACCCCGATGACCTGGGCAAGGTCATCGGCCGCGGCGGCCGCACCGCGACCGCGCTGCGGACCCTGGTCGCCGGGATCGGCGGCCGGGGCATCCGCGTCGACGTCGTGGACACCGACCGGTAGCAGCGATGGAGCTCGTCGTCGGGCGGGTCGCCAAGGCGCACGGTGTCACCGGCGAACTCGTCGTCGATGTCCGCACCGACGACCCCGACCTGCGGTTCACTGCGGGGAAAACACTGCGGGCCAAAGGGTTCCGCGGTGCCCCTGATCGGGATATGACGGTCGAATCGGTTCGCCCGCACGCCGGCCGGCTGTTGATACGGCTGGCCGGCGTCGCCGACCGGAACGCCGCCGACGCGCTGCGCGGCACCCTGTTCGTGGTCGATTCGGCCGAGCTGCCGCCGATCGCCGACCCCGACGAGTACTACGACCACCAGCTCGAAGGGTTGGCGGTGCGCACCGTCGACGGCACCGAGGTCGGGCGCGTCGCCGAGGTTCTGCACACCGCTGCCGGTGAGCTGTTGAGCGTGAAAACGCCTGACGGAGCCGAGATTTTGATTCCGTTCGTCACCGCCATCGTCCCGACAGTGTCGCTGGCCGACGGCGTGGTGCAGATCGACCCACCCGACGGCCTGCTGACTCTGGCCGACGGCTCCTCCGAGCCGGACTGATCCTCGCCGTGCGGATCGACGTCGTCACCATCTTCCCGGACTACCTCGCACCATTGCGAGAGTCCCTGCCGGGCAAGGCGATTGCCACCGGCATCATTGACCTGCGCGTGCATGATCTACGCGAGTGGACGCACGACGTGCACCGCTCGGTGGACGACTCGCCCTACGGCGGTGGCCCCGGAATGGTGATGAAGGCCCCGGTCTGGGGTGAGGCTCTCGACGAAATCTGCACCGAGGAAACACTTCTGGTGATCCCGACGCCGTCCGGGCGGCTGTTCGACCAGGAGACCGCGCACCGGTGGAGTGCCGAGTCGCATCTGGTTTTCGCCTGCGGCCGCTACGAGGGCATCGACCAACGGGTCGCCGACGACGCCGCCCGACGGATGCGAGTCGAAGAGGTGTCCATCGGCGACTACGTGCTGGCCGGGGGAGAGTCGGCGACGCTGGTCATGGTCGAGGCCGTCGTGAGACTCCTGCCCGAGGTGCTCGGTAACCCCGAATCCCATCGCGACGACTCGCACTCGGCGCACGTCGGTGGTCTGCTGGAGGGCCCCAGCTACACCCGGCCGCCGAGCTGGCGCGACCTCGACGTGCCACCGGTACTGCTGTCCGGGAACCACGCCAAGGTCGCGGACTGGCGCGCCGAGCAGCGACGGGAACGGACCCGGCAGCGCCGTCCGGACCTGCTGGACTGAGCTGGCGCTCGCGTCTCAGCCGATGCTGTGCCTTGTGGCACAGCCGGCCTCGCTCGCTCGTCAGCCGATGCGGCCGCCGGGGAACATGGTCTTCACCACGTCGGTGATGGTCTGGCGGGCGGTGGCGTCGTCGGTGGGCTGCAGCGAATACACCACCATGACGTAGCGACGCTGGGCGCCGATGACACCGGTGGACAGGTGCATCCAGTCCGCGCCGATGCAGCACATCCAGCCCTGCTTGACCGCCACCGGCTCGGCGTAGAGGCCGTCGGGGATGCCGAACCGCTGGGGATAGCCGTCCACACCGACCGGAGTGGACTGGGCCAGCGCGTCGATGATGACGTTGCTGCGCTCCGGCGGCAGGCCGCCCGTCCCGTTCAGCAGCATGTCGTAGTAGCGGACCAGGTCCGGGCCCGAGGTGATGGTGTTCCACCACCGGCCGTTGCCCGGACCGGTCGTCGAGCTCAGCCCGTAGCGGGCGGCCACCCGCGGAATGATCGCGTTGCCGCCTCCGCGGCTCCAGAAGTCCTCGGCGACGTTGTCGTCGGAGGACCGCAGCATCGTCTGCAGTCGGCCGCGGTCCTCGGCGGACAGGTTCGGCTCGCGGTAGAGCAGGTCGTCGGCGATGAACAGCTTGGCCACCGACGCGGTCGCCAGCCCGCGGGCCGGTCCGCCGGAGACCTGCTGGCCGGTGTTGCGGTCCAGAACCAGCACCGAAACGCTGGCACCGGTGTCCGCCGCATCGGCCACCGCCTGGTTGGTGCGGGCGCCCAGCCCGTCGAACGAGGCTGTCGCCGGCGCCTCCGGGACGTCGAACTCCGGCGCCAGGGGGGTCACGATCTCCGCGCCGTGCGACGGCGGCGACCCGTAGACCCGGGCTTCACACCCGGCGGCCAACGCCGAGGCCAGGACCAGCAGTGACGTTCCCGCCACCCGCTTGGTAACCAAGTACGACCGGCGGCGCATCGCTGATGTCCTTCCCATGGAGGCGGAGTCTGTTCGTCGGTGCCGGCCCGATAACGGAATGGCCGCGCCGTTGCAACAGACTAGACGCCCGGGGCCACTGCCGCGAAGTTCCGCGCCCATCGCGGTGTCGTCTCCCGGCGATTTCACTCCACGGTGCGGTATCTGGCACAATTGAGCAGTTGTCTGCGCAAGCCGGCTCAAGCCGTGCGCGTCGAGACGACCCCGAATGCCCATCGGCTCGGTAACCGGTACGCCCACCTCGGCGAACTCGGCTGCCCACGGCCGCGACCGCAAGGATTGAATCACCGATGAACACGCTGGACTTCGTCGACCAGGCGTCGCTGCGCGACGACATCCCGGCCTTCGCGCCCGGCGACACCGTGAACGTGCACGTCAAGGTGATCGAGGGCAGCAAGGAACGTATCCAGGTGTTCAAGGGTGCGGTCATCCGCCGGCAGGGTGGCGGGGTCAGCGAGACCTTCACCGTCCGCAAGGAGAGCTACGGCGTCGGCGTCGAGCGCACCTTCCCGGTGCATTCGCCCAACGTCGACCACATCGAGGTCGTCACCCGCGGTGACGTCCGCCGCGCCAAGCTGTACTACCTGCGCGAACTGCGCGGCAAGAAGGCCAAGATCAAGGAGAAGCGCTGAAAGCGCTCGGTGAGCACCGGCAAATTGCTGACCGCACCACTCGCTGACCGAACCCTGAGCCTGTGACCGACGCGTCCGATCCGGCCGAGGCCGGCGAACACCCGGAGCAGGCCGACGTCGACGAGCCGAAGGCAGACGCAGCCCCGGAGGCCGAACCGGCTGCCGATGAGGCCGCGGAACCGGAGAAGAAGAAGTCGACGGCACGCGAGCTCGCCGTTCTGACAGTGCTCGCCCTGGCGGCCTACTACATCGTGCTGACCTTCGTCGCGCGGCCGTATCTGATCCCGTCGGAATCCATGGAACCGACCCTGCACGGCTGCGAGGGCTGCACCGGGGACCGGATCGTCGTGGACAAGGTGAGCTACCGGTTCACCTCCCCGCACCCCGGCGACGTCGTCGTGTTCAAGGGCCCGCCGTCCTGGAACTACGGCTACCGGTCGATCCGCTCCGAGAACGCCGCCGTGCGGATGCTGCAGAACACGCTGTCGGTCATCGGGTTCGTCCCGCCCGACGAGAACGACCTGGTCAAGCGGGTCATCGCGGTCGCCGGACAAACCGTCCAGTGCCGCACCAACACCGGCCTGACGGTCGACGGCAAACGGCTCAACGAGCCGTACCTGGACCCTGCGACGCTGGGCCGCGACCCGGCGACCGACCCCTGCCTGGGTCCGGAGTTCGGGCCGGTCACCGTGCCCGAGGGCAAAATTTGGGTGATGGGCGACAACCGCACCCACTCTGCCGACTCGCGGGCGCACTGCGAGAACAGCCCCGACTTCCTGCAGACCCGGATCTACTGCACCGGCAACCCCGATCACGGCACCGTTCCGGTGGCCAATGTGATCGGCAAGGCCCGGTTCATCGCCTGGCCGCCCGGCCGCTGGGGTGGTGTCATCACGGTCAACCCGCAGCAGGGTGACTAGGTGCCGGCCTGGCCGCCGCGCACCGTCATCCGCCGCTCGACGGGCCTGCGGACCCTCGAATCGGCGCTGTACCGCAGTGGGCTGGGCCCCGTCGCGGGCGTCGACGAGGTCGGCCGCGGCGCGTGCGCCGGACCGCTGGTGGTGGCCGCCTGTGTGCTCGGCGCCGATCGCCGGGAATCCCTGGCCGCGCTCGATGACTCCAAGAAGCTCACCGAACGGCAGCGGGAGCGGCTGTTCCCGCTGATCCGTCGGCACGCCCTGGCCTACCACGTGGTGTTCATCGAGGCCGACGAGGTGGACCGGCTCGGGGTGCACGTCGCCAACATCGAAGGGATGCGCCGCGCGGTGGCCGGCCTGGCGTTGCGGCCCGGCTACGTGCTGTCCGACGGGTTCCGGGTGCCCGGGTTGGCCGTGCCGTCGCTGCCGGTGATCGGCGGTGACGCCGCCGCTGCGTGCATCGCCGCGGCCAGTGTGCTGGCCAAGGTGAGCCGGGACCGGCTGATGGTCGCCATGGATGCCCAATACCCCGGCTACGGGTTCGCCGAACACAAGGGCTACGCCACCGCCACCCACACCGCGGCGCTGGAGAGCCTCGGGCCGTGCCCCGAGCACCGGTTCTCCTATCGCAACGTGGCCGGTGCCGCGCAGCGTCAGGGGGCTCGTGCGCGCCCTGACGTCGCGCAGGCCGGTGGATGAGGGACAATGATTGGTCACCGGAGGAGAAAAATCGTCGATGAGCACCCGAAAGCCGAGCCATGAGCGCTGAGGATCTCGAAAAGTACGAAACCGAGATGGAGCTCTCGCTGTACCGCGAGTACAAAGACATCGTCGGACAGTTCAGCTACGTCATCGAGACCGAGCGCCGGTTCTACCTGGCAAACAGTGTCGAACTGATCCCGCGCAACTCCGACGGCGAGGTCTACTTCGAGCTGCGCCTGGCCGACGCCTGGGTGTGGGATATGTACCGCCCGGCGCGCTTCGTCAAGCAGGTACGGGTGATCACCTTCAAGGATGTCAACATTGAAGAGGTCGACAAGCCCGAGCTCAGGCTGCCGGAGTAGTCGCCCGCTAGATGCGGGTGACGCGGCGCACCGTGATGCCCTCGGTACCGCAGCGCCGGCAGTCCACCGACCGTACTTTCATGCGCGCGGTCGCGCGGCTCAGGGCGCGCCGGCAGAACGAGTAGTGGCAACCGCACGACAGGGTGACCCAGTAGGCGGCGGCGTGTTCCTGGTGACTGCAGGCGCCCTTGCAGACGCATGGGATCTCGGGGTCGAACTCCAGGGAGGACAAGCAGCTTTCGAGGTCCGCGGTGGCGATCGTCACATGGCTCAGGGTAAAGCTGAGGTTGAGGGTAATACGGGAGGCGCGCCCGGATATTCCGATCAAAAGATCGTGCGTTGTTTGCCCTGCGGGTCCTGGCCCTGGGGGAAGTTGCGCAGCAATGCATCCTGGGCGAAGGAGGCGACCAGTCGACCGTCGGCGGTGAAGATGGTGCCCCGCCCGTGGGTACGCCCGCCGCCGCTGGTGATCGTCTCCAGATCCAGCAGCAGCCACTCGCGGGCGTCCAGGTCGCCGTGGAAGCTCAGCGTCTGGGTCAGCACCGCCGTCGATACCGTCTTGTGCGCCATGGCCTGTCCCAGATTCGGGTGCGGCCGCATGGCGGTCGCGATGGACCAGCCGTCGGTGGTGTGCGCGACGAGCGCGCGGTGCAGCGCGGGGTCATCGGTGGGCGCATCGGGAAAGCGCACCCACAGCTGCAAATTCGCCGGCCCGGTCAGCGCCGGGTCACGGACGTCGACGTCACCGACGATGATCGTCTCCGGGGCGGTCAGTGGATGCGCTTGAGCAACGGCGGGATCGGGCGCGTCGACGGCGGGCATCTCGATCTGGTAGAACACCAGATCCGGCTCCTCGGCGTCTAACAGCACCAGCATGCGGGCACACGTGCGTCCGTCCTGCACGAAACTGACGGTCACACTGCCGATGTTGCGGCCCTCGTGCATGGTCTCGACGCGGATGTCGGCCGGTTCGTCCGCCCGCACGCCGCGCGCGAACAGCGTCTGCACGGTGTGCACGCGCTTGTCCGGCATCTGGTGTGACGCGGCGACGATGCCCTGGCCGAGCAACTGTCCGCCGAAGACCACACCCCGGTCATCACTGAAATAGGGCGCCCGCCAACTGCCGTCGGGCTGCGACCGCAACGTCAGCGCGTTGATCAGGTCGTTGTGCAGTGACGAAGCGGTGGTCATCGTCGCATTGTTGCATTCCGGCGCACTATGTCCGGGCGTACCGAACACCGACGGCCGCCGACCGTGTGCGATTGTCGATGGATTCGGGTGTGTGCATAACCCCGCGGTTCCGGCCGAAAAGCACTGCCGCTGAACTCTGCTTGACGGTCGGTGCGTCCACAGTGGGGCCATGAGCCCACCGCAGCGACTCACCCGGGCCGAGATCGGCGCCTTCGGTGAACAACTGGCCGTCGACTACCTGCTGGAGTGCGGGTTGGACATCCTGGACCGCAACTGGCGATGCCGCTGGGGCGAAATCGACGTCATCGCACGGGAATACGACGGCTGTACCGGCTCTGCCACCGTCGTCTTCGTGGAGGTGAAGACCCGGACCGGCGACGGATTCGGGGGAGTGGAACAGGCCGTCACCGACGCGAAGATGCGCCGGCTGCGCCGGCTGGCCGGCGTCTGGCTGGGCGAGCAACAGGCAGGCTGGTCGGCCATCCGGCTCGATGTCATCGGGATCCGCATGCGTCGTGGTCGGGAGCCGGAGCTGTCCCACATCAGGGCGGTGGGGTGATGGCACTCGGGCGCGCCTACTCGGTGGCCATCAGCGGGCTGCGGGGACACATCGTCGAGATCGAGGCCGACGTGGCGTCCGGGCTGCCGGGCGTGCACATCGTCGGGCTGCCGGATGCGGCCGTGCAGGAATCCCGCGACCGGGTGCGCGCCGCCATCACCAATAGTGAACGGGACTGGCCGATGAAACGGCTGACCTGGTCGCTATCTCCGGCCACCCTGCGCAAGGTCGGCAGCGCCTACGATCTCGCCCTGGCCGCATCGACACTCGCTGCCACCCGCAAACGCCCGTGGACCCGCCTGCAGGACACGGTGCTGCTGGGGGAACTCGCCCTCGACGGGCGGGTGCGCGGAGTCCGCGGGGTGCTGCCGGCGGTGCTGGCTGCCGCACGGGAGGGCCGTCACACCGCGGTCGTGGCCGCCGACAACCTCGCCGAGGCCAGCCTGGTCGACGGGATTGAGGTACTCGGAGTGCACACCCTGTGCCAACTGATCGACTGGCTCAACGGGAAAGCTGTGCTGGAAGAGCGGCGGGAACGGGCCACCGGTACCGCCGAGCCGATTCCCGATCTCGCCGACGTCATCGGCCAGACCCAGGCCCGCTACGCCCTGGAACTGGCTGCCGCCGGCGCCCACCACCTGCTGTTCACCGGCCCGCCCGGAGTGGGGAAAACCATGCTGGCCCAACGACTCCCGGGTCTGCTACCGGTGCTCTCGGACACCGAGGCGCTGGAGGTCACCGCCATCCACTCGGTGGCCGGAATGTTGGCCGAGGACACGCCGCTGATCACCACACCGCCGTTCGTTGCCCCGCACCACACCGCGTCGGTGGCAGCCCTCGTCGGCGGAGGAGCGGGCCTGGCCCGCCCGGGTGCGGTCAGCCGGGCCCATCGCGGGGTGCTGTTCCTCGACGAGTACGCCGAGATCGCCCCGGCCGTCATGGAGGCGCTGCGTACCCCGCTGGAGGAGGGCGAGGTCCGGCTGGCCCGCGTCGACGGGGTGGCGCGTTACCCGGCGCGGTTTCAGCTCATCCTGGCCGCCAATCCCTGCCCGTGTGCGCCGCCGGATCCACAGAAGTGCATCTGCAAGGCCGTCGACAAACGCCGCTATCTGGCCAGACTGTCCGGCCCGCTGATCGACCGGGTCGATCTGCGGGTGCAGCTCAACGCGGTGCGGGCCGGGACCATCGCCGACACCTCCGGTGAGCCGACGGCGGCGGTGCGTGACCGGGTGTGCCGGGCCCGGGCGGCCGCTGCCGAGCGGTGGGCCGCCATCGGTGTGCGCACCAACGCGGAGGTACCGGGACCGGTGCTGCGCCGCGCCTACCGGCTGGACCGGGCGGCGATGAGGCCGCTGCACCGCGCCATGGACGCCGGGCTGCTCAGCGTCCGCGGCGTCGACCGGACCCTGCGGGTCGCGTGGTCGGTGGCCGATCTGGCCGGGCGCGACCGCCCCGGTATCGAGGAGGTCGGCGTCGCTCTGAGCTTTCGCCAGTCCGGGGAACTCCGGTGAGCACCGAGACGACGCGGCGGGCCTGGGCCTACCTGTCCCGGGTGGCCGAGCCGCCGTGCGCGCTGCTGCGGGAGCTGGTGGCAACCGAGGGGCCGGTGGTGGCGGCGCGGATGATCTGGCAGCAGAAGGAACCGGCCGAACTCACCGCGTTGGTGGCAGGCCGGCGCGGCGTCGACCGCTCGGCGGCCGACCTGGAGTTCCTGGCCGGGCGCGGCGGGCGGCTGCTCACCCCGGACGACGACGAGTGGCCGTACCTGGCCTTCCAGTCGTTCGATTCCGCCGTCGCCGAACCCACGCGGGAGGCCGTCGCCCCGCTGGTGCTGTGGGTGCTCGGCCCGGCCCGGCTCGACGAGGTCGCCGAGCGGGCGGTGGCGATCGTCGGCACCCGCGCCTCCACCGCCTACGGCGACACCCTGGCCGCCGATTTCGCCGCGGGACTCGTGGACACCGATATGGCGGTGGTGTCCGGGGCGGCCTACGGGATCGACGGCGCCGCGCACCGCAGTGCGCTGGCCTGCTCCGGGGTGACCGTCGCGGTGCTGGCCGCCGGCCTGGACGTGCCGTACCCGGCCGGGCATTCGGCTCTGCTGCACCGCATTTCACAGACCGGTGCACTGGTGACCGAGTACCCGCCGGGAGTGCGCCCGGCGCGCTACCGATTCCTCACCCGAAACCGGTTGGTGGCGGCCCTGTCCCGGACGACGGTGGTGATCGAGGCGGGCCTGCGCAGCGGCGCGGCCAGTACCGCGGCGTGGGCGCGGCTGCTGGGCCGACCGGTCTGTGCGGTCCCCGGACCGGTGACCTCGGCCGCCTCGGCGGGCTGCCACGAGATGCTGCGCGCCGGTGCGGCGGAACTGGTCACCCGCGCCGAGCACGTCGTCGAACTGGCCGGAAGCTGCGGCGAACTCGCCGAGGACCCCGAGCATCCCAGCACCGAGCTGGACGGACTGGGTGACGTCGAACGCCGGGTCTACGAGGCGCTGCCCGGCCGAGGCGGGGCGAGCATAGAGGACATCGCGCTGGGAGCGGCGCTGCCGCCGGAGCAGGTCATCGGGCCGCTGGCGCTGCTGGAGCTGGCCGGGCTGGTGGAGAACCGGGAGGGTCGCTGGCGGCTTCGGCGGAGCAATAAGTGAGTCCAGCGAGCGGTTGTGCCGGGGCCCGCGGCGTTGGCCGACGGGCTACTCGGCGCCCAGCGCCGAAGCGACCGTCGTATCCGGTTTGTAGACGCAGATACCCTTGGCGATGGTCGCACCCAGCGAATAGTTCTCCGCCGGGATCATGGATTTGCCACCGGACAGGATCTCCTTGGCGACGGCCTCCTGCGTGGCCTCGTCGAGGGTGATGAACTTCGAGCACTTCATGGTCGTCGAATCCGCGGGCGCCGGGGGTAGCGGCGAGGTGCTCGTCGTCTCACCGGTGGTGGCCGTCGGCGATTCGGTGCCCGACGGCGGTGCTGATTCGGTGGGCGACGGCGTCTCCGACACCGGCGTCATCGACACCGACGCCCGCACCGTCGACACGGCGGTGGAGGATGCCGGGGCCTCGTTGCCGCCGGACGAGCACGACGCGGTCAGCACGGCAATTCCCACTCCGGCCAGCAACCCGGCGGCCCGCATCGCGATGTTCATGAATCGACTGTACTGTCGCGCAGCGGTGCGAAACCGCGGCAATTCTCAGAACTGGGCGTGCAGGAAACCGGCGAGCAGCACCGCAAACCCGCCGATCTCCCCGATCGCCAGCAGCACCGTCCCCGCGTGCAGCGCCGGTGTCGCATGCTCGTACTGATTGGTGGTGTCGCGCCGGATGCCGTGCCCGATATAGGCGAGGATCGCCGTCACGAAGAAGAACACCAGCACCGTGGCCGCGGTCAGATTGACCGCCGACGGCCAGTCGCTGAACTCGACGAACACCGCGACCAGCAGGGTGGCAAAGGAATACATCAACGCTGCGCGGTGGGCGATGTCGACATACGGATGCGCAAGATGCTCCGGGGAGGTCGCCATCTGGCGGTACTTCCACACACCCAGGATGAGCGCCAGCAGGAAGATGCCGCCGGCTGCGCCGACCGTCAGTGCGGTTGCGAACTCCAGATGATGCTGCGCCATGACGGCGATCATGCGCGCCCGTCACCGCGACGGTCAATCGGGTGCGCCCACAGATCAGCCGCGCAGCACTGCGAGCGGCCCGGCGAACATGGATTCCTTGATCGCGCCCAGGGTGCCGCGGTCCTTGCCGGCCAGCGGCCGCAACAGGTCCACGGCGTCGGTGGTGACGGCGTCTTCGTCCGCGACGGCGTCGACGATGCCGAACCGCAGGGCATCGGGCCCGCCGAAGCGGCGGCCCGTCGTCATGCTCGCGACGGCGGTCTGCGGGGTGAACTTCGCCTGCAGCAGTGCCGTCATGCCCGGCGTGAACGGAATGCGGATATCGGACTCCGGCAGGCAGAAGAAGCCCCGGTCGGTCCGCATCACCCGGAAATCGTGCGACATGGCCAGCATCGCACCCGCACCGAAGGCATGCCCGACGACGGCTGCGACGGTGGGCACCGGCAGCGCGAGAACCCGGGCGAACAGAGCGTGCACCCGGCCCACGTACCACTCCAGCCGGTCGCTGTGCGCGCCCACCCAATCCAGATCCAGTCCGTTGGAGTAGAACTTGCCGCCGCCGGTGGTCACCAGGCCCTGGGCGCCCTCCGTCAGCGCACGCTCGATGTCGGCCTCGATCTCGTCGAGAAGCGTTGGGGAGAAACGGTTCTCGTCGTCGCCGAGATTGAGGACCGCGATGCCGTCGTGAAACTCCAGGCGCGTCATTACTGTACGGTAACATCGGGGCTGATCGGGGGGCGATGCCCGGACGTATAGTCGGGCGATGGCCCCCCGCCCGCTGCATACCTTCGACGTCGTGCGCACCGAAGACCTCAACCCGCACATGGTCCGCGTCGTGTTCGGCGGGCCCGGATTCGACACCTTCGCACCCAAGGAATTCACTGATTCCTACGTCAAGCTGGTGTTCTTCCCGGCCGGCGTCGACGTCGACGCACTGCCGAAGCCGCTGACCAACGACAGCTTTTCCGGTTTGCCGGCTGAGCATCAGCCGACGATTCGCACCTTCACCGTCCGGGACGCCGACCCGGTGGCCCGGGAACTCACCATCGACTTCGCGATCCACGGCCACGGCGGGGTGGCCGGGCCGTGGGCCCGCGCCGCCCGGCCGGGAGACCGGCTGTACGTCATGGGACCCAACGGCGCGTACGCGCCTAACCCGGAGGCCGACTGGCATCTGTTGGTCGGCGACGAGGCCGCGCTACCGGCCATCACGGTGGCGCTGGCTGCCCTGCCCGCCGGCGCCGTCGGCCGGGTCTTCCTGGAGACCGCCGGTCCCGAGGACGTCATCGACCTGCCCGCGCCCGCGGGGGTGCAGGTCAACTGGGTGTTCCGCGGCGGTGCGGCCGACGAGGTCGGCGACGACCGCTCCGGTGACAACTCCCCGGTGATCGCCGCGGTCCGGGCTGCCGAATGGCTGCCCGGCCAGGTGCACGTCTTCATCCACGGCGAGGCCCAGACCGTCATGCACAACCTGCGCCCCTACATTCGCCGGGAGCGCGGGGTGCCCGCGGCGTGGGCGGCTTCCATCTCCGGCTACTGGCGCCGCGGCCGGACCGAGGAGTCGTTCAAGACCTGGAAACGCGAACTGGCCGCCGCCGAAGGTATCGATCCGGCGTAGGTGGCGCGCGTCGGCTGGCACCCCTGCGCGGGGTTCTGGCACCGTGGAAATCGTGCACCCGTCGCTCACCGTCGTGCTCGACGACTTCGACGACTTCCTGGCGCTGGAGCGGGGCCGGTCGGCGCACACCCGTCGGGCCTACCGGGGGGATCTGCGTTCGCTGCTGGAGTATCTGGACCGGCGCAGTCCCGGCGCCACGCTGAGCGCCCTGTCGCTGCCGGTGCTGCGATCTTGGCTGGCCGAACAGGCCGGCGCCGGTGCGGCGCGCACCACCCTGGCGCGGCGCACGTCGGCGGTGAAGACGTTCACCGACTGGGCGGTGCGACGCGGCCTGCTGGCCAGCGATCCCGGCGCCCGGCTGCAGCTGCCCAAGTCGCACCGCACGCTGCCGTCGGTGCTGCGCGCCGATCAGGCGCTCGACGCCATGAAGGCCGCGAAAACCGGTGCCGAACAGGGGGACCCGATCGCGCTGCGGGACCGGTTGATCGTCGAGCTGCTGTATGCCACCGGCATCCGGGTCAGCGAGCTGTGCGGGCTGGACATCGACGACGTCGACGCGAGTAGGCGGCTGCTGCGGGTGCTGGGCAAGGGCGGCAAGCAACGCACCGTGCCTTACGGCGAGCCCGCCGAGGACGCCATGACGGCCTGGTTGGGTCACGGCCGCCCGGGGTTGGTGGGCCCGTCGTCGGGACCGGCGCTGCTGCTCGGCGCGCGCGGCGGACGGCTCGATCCGCGCCAGGCCCGCACCGTCGTGCACCAGACCGTCGCCGCCGTCGACGGTGCCCCCGACATCGGCCCGCACGGCCTGCGCCACAGCGCCGCCACCCACCTGCTCGAAGGGGGCGCGGACCTGCGCATCGTGCAGGAGCTGCTGGGCCACTCCACGCTGGCCACCACCCAGCTCTACACCCACGTCAGCGTCGCCCGGCTGCGCGCCGTCCACGACCAGGCCCACCCCCGGGCATGACCCCGACGTTCAGGAAAGCAGACGTTCACGAAAGCGGCTTGAGACGGATCGGGGTGCCGGTCAGCAGCCCCAGCGGATCGACGTAGTCCGCGCGCGACGACGGGCCCCACATCGCACCCCAGTGCAGGCAGGCCGGCGCCGGGCAACCGGGGTGGCCGGCCAACAGCACACCCAACTGCGAACCAGAATCCACCCGCTGGCCGGCCCGCACGCTCGTCCGCACCGGTTCGTAGCTGGTGTGCAACCCACCCGGATGCGCCAGCGACACCACTGGCCGGCCGGCCAGCACCCCGGCGAAGACCACGGTGGCCGGTCCCGCCGCGTACACCGGCTGATCGGGGATACCGGCCAAGTCCACGCCGCGATGACCGCGGTGCCAATCGGGTGACGGCGCGTCGAACGCCCGGGTCACCACCGGATCCGGGCGCAACGGCCAGGACAGCCGCGTTCGGTCGGCCCAGGCCGGCGCCGCGGTGAGCAGCAGCACCGCGATCACCACCGATGTGCGCATCTGCCCAGTTCAGCGCCGGGGCCACGGCCGGGCCAGTCAGGCGACCGGGGGTTGTGGATGCGCCGGCCGGTGTGGACGGAGCACCCGCTGCGACGGTGTAAACTCATTCCCGCAGCTCGTCTCGGCGGGCTGACTTCGCGCGTCTGCACCGGACTTGTGGCATTGAGTCCAACCTGCATGCCGGGCGGTCCCACCGCGGTGGGTCCGGCATCGAACGCAGTCGCCAGGGTCCGGGATCACCCGATTCCGGACGACAACCGATAAACAAAGAGGTATGGCCGACTATGGCTGTTGTAACCATGAAGCAGCTGCTGGACAGCGGCGCCCACTTCGGGCACCAGACCCGGCGCTGGAATCCCAAGATGAAGCGGTTCATCTTCACCGACCGCAACGGCATCTACATCATCGATCTGCAGCAGACGCTGACCTACATCGACAAGGCCTACGAGTTCGTCAAGGAGACCGTCGCCCACGGCGGCACCATCCTGTTCGTCGGCACCAAGAAGCAGGCCCAGGAGTCCATCGCCGAAGAGGCCACCCGCGTCGGCATGCCGTATGTCAACCAGCGCTGGCTGGGCGGCATGCTCACCAACTTCTCCACCGTGCACAAGCGCCTTCAGCGGATGAAGGAGCTGGAGGCCATGGAGCAGACCGGCGGCTTC
>WBZQ01000583.1_pt1 | contig 28708 bp, 26 predicted proteins | sample 5204251 | NCBI WGS metagenome assembly WBZQ01 (sample SAMN12412402, study PRJNA552823) | activated sludge metagenome | isolation source: activated sludge from nitrification reactor of wastewater treatment plant... | place: USA: Virginia | collected 2017-09
CGATGCCGCACATGCATCACACGAGCCGAATCCAGTGCCTGCTCCATGAAAACAAGCCGATCAGAAGCCGAGAGGCGACGCTCGTCTCGACCAAAGCCACTCGCTACAATTTCTTCGACTGTCGCGGGGAAATTCTGATCATTTTTAAAGACATGTTGTGGCACATACCCAACCTGATCCCAACCTCGGAATACGCGAGGATTATCACCGAACAACGCAATATCACCCTGTGTTGGTTCCAGCAGACCGACAATCAACTTAATCAATGTGGTCTTACCACTTCCATTGGCCCCAAGCACGCCCACATAATCCCCTGCAAAAATCTGAAAGGATATCTCGGACAGCACAAACTCTTCCCCATGCCGGAAGTGTATATCGCGTGCCGTAATCAGTGGTGTATCAGCTAAAGACATTCGAGTGCAATTCGTAAATGATGTAAATTTTGACGCATTAGACTGAAATAAGTTTCTGGTACTCCATTTTCGTCCATCATTCCTCCCTCAATAGGATTAAAGACCAATGTCTCAACCCCCGTCTCCCGAGCCAGTGTTTGAGAAAGTTTGGGGCTCGAGAGCGTTTCAAAAAAGATATATCGTATATTTCGTTCCCGAACCACACTGGCTATCTCTACCAGACGTTTTGGTGACGGTTCAGTATTTGGAGAAAGTCCAGCAATCGAGATTACTTCTAGTGTGTACCTTTTTGCCAGATAGGTAAAGGCATCATGCGCAGTGACAACGCTTCGTAAACGACACTGGTGTAATCCGGATGTATATTCTTGATTCAAAGAACGGAGTTCCTGAGCGGTCACTGCCCACCGAGCTTCGTACTGTGCTTGATTCACTGGATCAACTTCTATGAATACTTCTTTAATCCGATTCACCTGTATTTCTGCCAAGACCGGATCAAGCCAAAAATGCGGATCGAAAGCTGATTCATCATGTTCATGTCTGTCCCCCTCAAGTGCCCCGAGCGATTCATTCTGGTGTTCGTCGTCTTGACCAGGCAGCAAATCTACTGTATCGGACATACGAACAACACGTACTCCTCGCTTGATGAGTTCCGGTGAAAGTTTTTCCGCCCAAGCATCGATACCGGCTCCATTGATAATGACCACATCGGCTTGATAGAGCTTTTCTATATCCCGAGGGGTTGGCTCAAAGTCATGCGGTTCCACTCCGGAAGGAACAAGTGTCGTAACAGAAACGTCTCCTCCAGCTACCCCTCGCGCAAACTCAGCATACGGAAAAAAAGAGGCCACAACCCGAAGCGGCTCCGGTGTAGTCATTTCTGGCTGAGGTGTACCTGTCTGCCGAAAAGGAAAAAAAGAAACCAAACCGACCAACACTACTCCTAGACCCGTAAATCCCCAAAGAATCCTCTTTGGCATATATTTTTCCCTTATATTTTACACGTACGACAAAGTCCAAAAAATTCTAATGAATGTTCAAGTACCTGAAAACCGTCCTCCCGAGCAAGAGCCTGTTCAATGGGCAGTAAATTCTCTCGAAACACAATATCACGAATTTCTCCACAGTTGAGACATACTGCGTGATGATGATGTTCTCCAACAAGCTCATAATAACGTTTTTTTCCCGATACAATGACCTCTTTTACTATACCCTCATTCATAAGAAACTCGAGTTCTCGATACAACGTTGTCTTATGAAAAACAATCCCCTCCTTCTGAAAAGATGCTTGTATTTCCGGTATCGCTCGTGGAGCATGAGCATCCACCAGAAAACTCATCAGCGCCTTTCGAGAGCGAGTCAGACGAATACCTTTCGTTTTAAGCTCCTGCAAACACACTTCCTTCGTACGCATACTTTTTTATCAGATATCTCTTGAATTTCAATGCACCTACTTCTCTTCTCAGAATTATTTCTTTCATATTAACGCAACCTAGTTGCATTTGTCAAATCTGCTATACTACAAGAAGCTCATAACACTTTCTTCTATGATAACGCCTACTCTCAAGGATATTCTTACCACCGGCAGTACCCCCTTCTCAAGTGAGGATGAAAAATTGATTACGGAAGCCTATACTTTCGCCGAAACAGCTCACAAGAATCAAAAGCGTCGTTCCGGCGAACCATATGTCACCCACTGCCTCTCAGTCGGTCTCACCCTCCGTGAAATCGGTATGGACGCGCGGACCATCGCGGCTGGCCTATTGCATGATGTTCCAGAGGACACGGAAGTAACCCTCACCGAAATCGAAAAAAAATTTGGGAGCGAAATCGCCTATCTCGTCGATGGCATTACCAAGTTAGGAAAGATTAAATTACGCGGGACCAAAGAAGAACTGTACTTAGAAAATCTCCGAAAAATGTTTCTCGCCATGGCTCGTGATATTCGGGTCGTCATTATCAAACTTGCTGATCGTCTCCATAACATGCGTACACTGGAGCATGTCCCTCGAGAAAAACAGGAACGTATCGCACGTGAAACCCTAGAAGTCTACGCCCAAATCGCAAACCGGCTCGGTATCGGGGAACTCAAAGGCGAACTCGAAGATCTCTGTTTTCGCTATCTTGATCCCGAAAACTACGCTCTGACAAAAAAACTTCAGGAAACCTATCTCAAAGAAGGAGACCTCTATATCACCAGAATTGTAGCCCTTTTCAAAACTGAGCTTGATAAAGAGGGTGTTCGTATTCTCAATATTCACGGGCGAACCAAACATCTCTATCGCCTCTTTCATAAACTCAAAAAACACGACATGGATATTGCTCGTGTCTACGACCTGGTGGCGATTCGCATTATTGTTCCAGAAATCGCCGACTGCTATGAATCACTTGGCATCGTCCATAAACTCTATCGCCCCATGGTCGGACGCATCAAAGACTATATCTCGCTCCCCAAACCAAATGGATATCAATCACTCCATACGACGATTTTTGGTCCAGAAGGCCGTATTCTGGAGGTACAAATTCGCACTCAAAAAATGCACGATGAGTCAGAGTATGGTATTGCGGCACACTGGATATACACCGAAAAAGAGCGTCGCGGTTGGAGAAATCTCTTCTTCAAAAATCGAGCTACACCCGGGAAAACTCCTCCGAAAGAACTCGCTTGGGTCAATCAACTCAAAGAATGGCAAAGGGAAATTGGTCGCAATGACGAAGAATTCATGCAAGGATTGAAGATCGAATTTTTTAAAAATCATATTTTTGCTTTCACACCAAAAGGCGATATTATTGAACTTCCTGAGGATGCCACCCCTATTGATTTTGCCTACGCTATCCACAGCGAAATCGGACACCGCGCCGTTGGAGCAAAAGTCGACCGAAAAATGGTCCCTCTTGATTCACGAATCGAAAATGGCCAGGTAGTTGATATTCTAACTGTCAAAGACAAAAAACGCCCTTCAAGAGACTGGCTCAACTTCGTAAAGACTTCCAACGCCAAATCACATATCCGTCGTGAATTCCGCAATGAGTTCCGGACAAAAGAATAGCTTCTTCCCCAAAATCTCCAAGCCTGCCAAAATCAGTGGTCAATCAACTCTCTTTTCGGTCTTTTCGCACAAAATTTTCAGATCGTATTTCGACATAAGAATTTGGAGAGGTATTCAAAACTCCTCTCGTCATTGAGAGGAGTTTTTGAGAAAATTCACTGTTATTCCTTCACTTATTCCTTCGTGACACGCATAATCTCCTCCAGTGTTGTTACCCCTTGCACGGCTTTCAAAAATCCGTCTTCTACCATGGTGTACATACCATTTTCTTTTCGAGCTGTCGTCTCAATCTCTTCGCTTGTAGCAGCATGTGTCACCAACTTTCGAATATTCGTTTCCATCTCCAATACCTCATAGATACCCAAGCGACCACGATAACCTTCTCCACCACACTGATCACATCCTCCAATGGCATAAAAAGTTGCATCCTTCAAGCTCTTTGCGTTGCCGATAATCTTGGCAATTTCGGGATTCTTCTGCATGGTCACAAAAAGCGCATCTATATCATAACTCCTTGCCAATGAAGCCACCTGTTTCTCATCAAGCTGATATGATTTCCGACAATCCACGCACAGTTTCCGAACAAGACGTTGCGCGACGATAACGTTTGCTGTCGAAGCAATTAAGAAAGGTTCGGCACCCATATCCAACATACGAGGCAGAGCAGCTGCCGCAGAGTTCGTATGAAGTGTCGAAAGAACAAGATGACCAGTCATAGCAGCGTTCAAGGCAATCTCAAGCGTCTCAGCATCACGAATCTCACCAACCATAATAATATCCGGATCCTGGCGAAGAAGAGAACGTAAACCTGCCGCAAAGGTCATTCCCACCTTTGGATTAATCTGCGTTTGATTGACCCGTGGCATTCGATACTCAACCGGATCTTCTACGGTACTGATATTCACCTCAGCTGTATTCAAAATATCCATAATAGTATACAGCGTCGTCGTTTTCCCAGAACCAGTTGGTCCGGTAACCAGAATCATGCCGTTTGGTTTCTTGATTTCTCTGTGAACACTCTCAAGTGCCTTTCCTGATAAACCCATCTTCTCCAACGTCAACCCCTTAGCACCTTCATCCAATAAACGCATCACGACTTTCTCTCCATCAAAGACCGGGAGCAAACTGACACGAAAAGAAATCTTGTAATCGTCTTTTTCAATCTTGAAACGACCATCCTGAGGAATACGATGCTCGTCAAGCTTCAAATTAGAGAGTACCTTGATACGCGCCACGATACCGGCTGCGGTATCTTTTGGGAGCGTCATAGTTTCGTGCAGAACGCCGTCAATACGGTATCGAACATGTACCTCCTTATCATCTGGTTCAATATGAATATCCGAGGCAGACTGAAGAATCGCGTGTTTCAACAGTGTATCAACAATACGAATAATCGGCAGTCCGGCAGCCAAAACTTCGGCACTCTCCTCATCATCCTGCTTCGTGTTTCCTGACTGCACCTCTCCGGTCAAAATATCACCAAACTCAGCCTTCAAACTCTTCTCATATTGATGCAATGCGACTTGTATACTCTCTTGAGTCGCTAAACAGGGAATAATTTTAAGACCTGTTTTCTTTTTGATAAAATCAATCGTCTGAAGATCCTCGGGGTTTAGCATGGCAACCTTCAAGTCATTCCCCTCCTTTTGGAAAGAGACGACATTAGCTTTCTTTGCAATCGGTTCAGGAACAATCTGGAGCACTTCAAAAGGTATCGTCTCCTTCGAGAGATCCACAAAAGGAATACCTAGAATATACGCGTATACTTTCTGTAATTCTGCTGGCTGCAAAAGACCTTGCTCAAGCAAGTACGATCCGAGTTCCTGCTTCTTCTCAACAGCCTGTGCAATAGCCTCGTCCACCTTCTCTTTTGAGAGAAGTCCGGAATCAAGCAGGAAATCTTTTAACTGTTGGGTGGCAATACGCATATATTTTGTTGTTCATTTTTCATCCGTATTTTTATTATAGCATTTTTTTGAATTGCTTGATCGATTGAAAAGAAAAAATACTCCAAATCACACCAAGAGCTACTATCGAACCAAAAACATCAATACCCACATCAAGCAAGCGACTTCCTCGACCGAATACAAAGGCTTGATGTAATTCATCGAGTGTTGCCCACGTGAAAGCGAGCATCATTGAAATCGCTAAAATACTCCGCCATGATTCACGAGATGTAAAATAAACACGGAAAAACCGGAAAGCGAGCATTGTCAAAAAAGCAAATTCCACAACATGCGCTCCTTTTCTTTCCAGGACATACCAGAGGGGTGGATCGTAAAAATTCCCTGATCCTGGAAGAGATGAGAACAAAAAGATAATGCTCATCCAGAAGAAAAGCATCGCCCCACGCATAAAAACCATGTGTCTCCTTGATGATTGCTTCCCCATATCTCACATCTCAATGCTTGGATCTCCCACGTATATCCCTTATAAGCACCATCAAAGCGTAAAATGGAAGCCAGAGCCACAATATTCGTTTGAGAAATTTATCAAGATCAGCATTCAGGTTCATACTTAATTCATTATTATTTCAGAAATGAAGTCGTTTCTTGTGTAATTTCATAAATAACATCTTTCTTTTCAACCACAATACGCCAATGCTCCTTCTCCGCTTGTTCCTTGAGATTTTGATTCGGATTAAAAGCGATAGGATATTTGACCAATCGCAAGAAACTTCCATCCGACTCAGTATCACCAATACCATAGGAGTCCTCAAGAGATAGACCATGCTCATACGCGTATTGTTTTACTACCTCTCCCTTATTCTTTGATGGTTCAAAAGCAGCAATTCCTGTGTAGATATTCTGATCATTCAGTTCATAAAGGCTCCCAAATGCGGCATCAAACTTGAGATAATGGGCATTATATTCTTCAACTACCTCACTTGGTGATCCCGACACAGCAATCAGGTGATACCCCTCAGCCCGTAAGTTCTTAATAAGGGTTTCCGCGAATACATATGTACGCTTTGCATGGAACGGAACAACAATCTTACTCGCTCGAAGCACATCGCTCTTCCGGCAACCCGCGATATGCTCAGAATAGAGATTTACAAGAGCCCGACGATATTGTTCATATGTGCCTTCGTGCTCCACCCAATTCGTATAAATCTCAATCAGCTGTCGACGTGCATCCAGTGGAAAGATCTTCATCCATGCAAGCTCATTAATAAGTTCGAAGTGAAGATTCTTTCGAAAAATAGTCCCATCAATATCAAATACTGCCAATTTGGATATTTTTCCTTTCATATAATACCTTGACACAAAATAACTCCTGATGACACCGCCCCCTTACCCGTCAAGAACAAAACGCCTGAGTTCGGTGTTTCTTTTCCTTATCCCATACCCTCAAGGTATCGCTCCCCAAATAAATCACACTTCTCCTCAGTAGCGCTTATACTCGCGCATTCCTTTTTGCCACATGTCGAATAATGATCCCCCCAAGAGAGAGAAGAGTGAGAAGAGATATTGCAGTGATAAGAAACATGTCGACTCGTGACAACTCTTCTCCTGCTGGCAATTGCATTGGCTGTTCTGCTGCGACATTTTTAGGAACGGTTGTAATCGCCTCTGCTGTTTTCACAAATGGAAGAGGATCGCTTTGAATCAGAATACGACCTTCGTTATCTGTCGCTGTCACATAAGCCTCATGCTTACCATTTTCGAGCTCACTTTCAAAACCATACGTCCAATTCCCTGATGCATCCGTTTCTACGACAGCGATGATGGGATCGCTGTACAGATACACAGTAACCAATGAGTTTGGTATTGCTTTCCCTGAAAGTTGCACCGTCTGCTTACCGCCTTCGTAATTTATTCTTTCCACCTTTTCCACCACATAACCTGCAGTTAAAATGGCAGATGATTTCGGCAAAGTCTCCACTTGTCCCCTATCTGCACGAGAAGTTTCTTTTGGCGATTGAAAGACTATTCTATCCTCCTTATCATCAATCGAATATTTCAGTGGATTATAACCGCTTCTCACTTCGTCTCCGTCAGAAAAACCGTCCCCATCCGTATCGCCTTTTTTTACATCTGTGCCACGACGGGCCTCTTCTGTGTCCGACAAACCGTCACTGTCCTGATCTACCACGCTATTGACAAACATAGCCGGTGCTGGCATCTGAGAATCCGGTGTTTGGGTAACACTCTCTTTTACTTTTTCCGTTTTTGGTTCTACCCAAGAACCAGGTGTACCGTTTTTCACCACAACTGATCCCAAGAATGTCGCCGAGACACTCGAAGACCCAGAAGAGACAGCGACCACTCTCTTTTCTCTTGTATCATCACTGTGCATATTCACACTCGTACCTGGTGTCGCCTCTTTGGTTGGAAACAGAACGCCGCCTCCGTCAATTCGTATTCCTGTTCCCTGCGTCTGACCTTCAATTCGATCAGGATTACCTCCAGAAATCGGGGTCGTGGCCACTGATGTTTCACCTGTATTCACACTTGCTCCGCCAGAAGTAGTTACGGATGCCGTGTCTCTGATTCCAGACTGAGTCCCTGGAGTTGTTTTAGTTACTACCGGAAAAGAAAGAGCGGATGCCTTACTTCGCTCAGATACATTCCCAGCTGCGTCTTGAGCAACGATAAAATAAATATACTGACCACCAATAACAACTGATGTATCGAGATATCTCGTCGTTGTTGATTCAGCTAACTTAATACCATTTCGATACACGATATATTTCTGTACCCCAAATGTATCCCTTGAGGCACTCCACCAAAGCAGAACCGCATTCTGTCCGTCCGCCTGCCCAGCAAGGAGATTCGTAGGAACAGTCGGCGGAATCTTATCCACTGCCTGTTGACCGCCAGCTCCGTATGGAGCAACTACATCTGTTTGTGAAGCTTGCCAGGAAGAAGATGTTCCTGTTGTCGCGCTTCCGCTACCGGCACTTCCCGCATATCCCTTTGGGTCATTCAGCGTTGTTGTCCCTATTAACTCCCTACTATCTGTTGTGTATGGATAATTATATTGATCGGCGTTATTCTCCAATGATGGCTGATTCGGGGCAGATCCAGACAATGATCCCGGTTCCTGTGTGAATGCCTGGGCATACGACAAAGATACTAATAAAGAAAAAACACTCATCCCAACAACAAAACCCGTAACAACGCGGGTCTTATTTACAATTTGTATCATATATTTTTTTTACTTTTCTTTATTATACCCCGAAGAACATAGAGTGCAATGCCACACGCCACTGAAACATTCAATGAGTTCTTTTTTCCATACATCGGTAATTCCCCAATGGCATCACACTGCTCCAAGATACGACGGTCGAGACCTCGCACTTCATTCCCAACGATCAGAGCAAACGATACATTCTCATTCTCTTCTGTGATGGATGTAAGGGGTCTTGATTGCTTATCCTGCTCAAGCCCAATAATACAATGGCCTGTCGAACGAAGTCTTGTAATCACGTCACCAATAGACGAATTTTTCCTCCATGCGACAAAATACTCAGCACCAAGAGCCGCTTTCGCGAGGGACTTTTCTGCCTTTGTCAGATATTTCTGACTGGGCTTCGCTGGCGATGGTGTATATCCAGTGAGCCAAATTTCCTGGATCCCAGCACCATCGGCAGTCCGAAACATCGATCCAACATTCGCGGCACTTCGCACGTTATGAATAATCAGTACTTTGTTTGGGATATCACCTTCGATCATGTTCGTGAAATAATTCTTTGGCAGTTTCCCATACCGCTGGATATTCCTTCTTTTCTTTCAGCCAATACCACCATTCCGCTCCCCACAAATATATTTCCGGAAACCCCACTTTTTGAGCATAAGTAACATTCTCTCGTAATTTCCGCTCGTCCATAGTGCGAAATTGCTCTTTCAGTGGAACATCAGCCACCCAGCCACTTGCCCATGGTTCAGCTTGCAACTCAATGACAGAGAAGTGTTCTTGATCAGTCAGAAAACGCACGAGCCATTCCTTTGCAATGAAGAAACTTGGACCAAGCGGGTAGGTGAAGTAACCATAACCGGGTTTATGGATATGACGATACAAAGTTGTCCCAAAACGATCACCCCTGTGAGCCGCCTGATACCAAAGAGACAACTCTCCACTATCCGTAGTCAATATCGGTCGAGATGCGTCAAGAGATCTCACAAGAGCAATTTCTCGATCGAGCATTTCCCGACGAAACGATGGACACTGGCCAAAAAAAACGAGAAATGGTTCATTTTCAACCTGCCATACCTTGATTACTTCTGTATCTTTATAACGATGGATCACTTCTCGGAGGAACTGGTCCAAAGCTTCTTCGCGCTGATTCACATCATCACTGACCCAGTCCGGAATATGACACTCTGGCCAACGAGGCACTCTTTGTCCAACAGCGAGAATAATCTCCCCGTCCCGAGCAGCAGTCTCCTGAATTTGCCAATCAAGATCATCAAAGTTATACTCCCCATCTTGCGGCTCAACAAGGTCCCAATAAACCGGAATGCGTACCTTGCGAACACCAATATCATCAAGAAGAGCGAGATAGGTCTCCCTCCAATCTAGACCAAGATCACTTGCGTAACGCGTGGAAAAGGTAATCCCAAGCGTCACATCTTCACGTGGATGTAGCCCGGGTATATTAAACAACCCGAAAAGAAGCATTACTAAAAATGCGATCCACCATACAATCCAGAAAAATATCTTCAGAAAATAATACGTACCTGCTCGCATAAGAATCCTCTCAATAAATAAGGAGACGTGCTCCGCTCATAACCGAAAGCCACATACCACATACGATTAAGGCAACAGCCACTCCTTTTTGTACCCACTGAAGCATACCGAATCGTTCTTCAAAGATATGTGGATACTGGGTAGATGTTACCCACGCAAGTATCAGGAGGAAAATAAACTGTATTCCTGAAAGCGCCTGAATAAACGTAACTGGTCCGAGATACGTAGCATAATTCATAAGAAACGCGGCCGTACCACCGCTCACTTTGTTCGCAAGAAACAACATACCCGTCTTTGTATTTTTCTTACTCGCCACACCATGATCCTGTAAGCCAAAAAGAATCTCCTTCCGAAAACGAGGTATTAAAAGAAGGCTCACTCCACCAAGAAACATCCCGATACGCGACCAAACGAAACCACTTTCAAAATTGACGTCATACTGATAGTACCCATATTTGAGAAGCAGAAGTGATACCGCCATACAGATACCAGCGGCTACCGCCAAAGGAGAAATATTCTCTTTTTTCCTCAACGGAAAATCAATGGTGATAAGTATTCCTCCTCCAACTAAGAGCGCAAAAGCCAAGAATTGCCCCCAAGTAATGGTCATGACTCGACCCATATCACCCCCCACTGGGAAAAAATATACAAACAAAGCAGTCATTGCCATGATAGTCCCAACAAGAGGTGCTACACGGGAAATTTCACTCTTTTGCACAGCAGCATACAATGCCAACAGTCCGTACAAAAAGAGAATGCCCGAAATAAGAAAGATAAACGTTGGAACATTCCCGTACCACTGAAATCCAAATGGAATGAACAAAAGGGCGAACAAACTAAACAATGAAACAAAAAACGCGTACACAGATGGATGACTGATGCGACCTGAAAGAAGCACTTTATCTAAAAGCGCCGCCACAGCCCCGAAAAAATATGAGATAACCGAAACGATGATCCAGGTCATATTTGATAGTATACCGTGACCTGATAAAAATGTCTCGTAAAAAACTCTCCGAGTAATGCCTGACTCAGGAGACGTATCACGCAAAACCTATTTCTTTCCATAGAAAATCATGGTCATCACACGCAACACATACCGCCGGAGTAACACATCATCAGAAATAAAAACCCACCCTCTTAGCAATAGTCTCAAATTTTCAAATTTCAGCCGACAAGCAATATCTTAAGCCTTATCTGTGTGGCAAAGGATTGAGACAGTTACGTAAATAAGCAGGTTTTTATTCTTTATCACGATAATAATACAGGTACCCCTAGGATGCCTCAGCAAATTTTTGATAGTACAACTTCACATCGCTAATCCATTTATGCACACTCTCGGGACTGTGTGTAGCGCAACTCGAACCGCATTTCCAGACTATCATCCGTTCCGGATCAGTGGTTCCTCGTAATTGAGAAAGTTCGATCAGGCGGGCTCCAATAGCATCTACGGCATCCGCGGGCTTCTCAAAACAACCGTATCCATCTTCTGTCATTCCACGATTTCCATATCCACGATAACCCCAGTAATTAAAACATTCTTCACCACGCAGCTTTGGTGTACGCTTCCCCCAGTTACTCTCTTTTTTAGCGATACCCACAATCAACCCAGCAATGCGAGAATCATATGTGGAAATGCTTCCCGCCATACCTGAAATAGGATATTCATCCGAAGCAAGGAGAAGTACTTTTTCACGTATTTCTCTATTCTCCTCATGGACGCCTACTTGCCGATACTCTTCTTCAGTACAATCCTCAAAAGGAAGCTTAACAACCGCCTTCTGACCAAGAGAAGAAGTAAGAACTCGATCCATCTGCCAACGACACCGCGTGCGTTGAATTTCATCTTCTGAGTCCGCTCGGGTAAATAAAGAGTTATCCTGCTCATGCAGAGAGTTTTTGGCTCTCTCAGTTATGATGACTGAGGGCAAACCAGATAGCTCTGAAAAAGCCGCCCCTCTTTCAAGAGGAAAAACACTACCCGTAGCCACCACAAAAAAAAGAACAAGGGCATAAAAACCCCTCAATAAAATAGTAGTTTGTGTTACTAGCTGCTTCTCTGACCTCCCGAAAACACCCAAATACAAACTCATAAAAAACGCTGCGTTCCCTTATCTAAACCCTCCGAAAACGCAAAAAGGAGTATACCATACTTTTATTTCCCTGTAAATAGTTCGAAAGAAAAAACTCTTTCTGGATGCCCAAAAAGAAAATGCCTTTCGATAAGATTGCCTATTATAACCCAAGAGACTTCTTATAATCACGCAGAGAAACTGCTGATTGAAGGAGGATGGGGTCGACAGGAGAACTAGCACCTCCACCCACCCAAAAAGAGATAACGACGAGACCTGCACGAGAAGCCAATACTGAGTCTTGAATCCGCAGATGCATAGTCACCTCACCGGTTGTTACCCGGGTAAAGGCACCAAAATTAGGCGCCGTCTCACACAGTGCTGCCGTTGCCGCCGTTCCAATGGCTTTTTCAATGTAATCTGGCCCCACATGTTGCCGATATATCAGGCACTTCGATTGCGAGTGATCGAAAAAATGAATACTCACCGGATTGGTATTGACTGCTGGATTTCCTAATGGACTCACCACTGAACTCGTTCGCAACTGCTTCGCAAGATCATTCATAATATACTGGGCATTTTCAAGATACCTTTGAGACCTTGCCGTATTCTTATACGCCGCAAAACCTCCGCTAAAAGTAACCGAAACGACTGCCATGACAATTGAGAATACTCCCATCGCCACAAGAACCTCCACCAGAGAGAACCCTGAGATATTCTTTCTCTGAGAGGAAAAAAGTTGTCTATTGCGCTGATACATAAAAGATCTTCATTTACGGCTTCCAATCTGCTAATACTGCTCGTACGTAGGCGCATTGATTTACGCGAGTGCATTGAGAAACGTCAACACTATCAGCAGTAACTCCCGGGAAGACACCCGCTGGGAGCGTATCGCTCTGTCCCCACCACACGATACTGGTCACTTCAGCACTCGTCGGAGCAGCAACATTATCCAAATTGATCGAAACAATACGGGCAAAATGCGTGATTGTATTTTGAAAACGGTAAGAATCTCCCACTTGATTCAGAGAATATCGATGTTCTGAACTTAAAGCATTGGCAAAACAATTACGACCCACCCCAGAAAGGACAAATGTCGGACTAGCGATATCTGGTCCACAAAAATCCCTCCCAGCTGTACCTGGAAATCGAAATGCTCCCGCTGTTGGAAAAGCAGGTCTTCCGTTCACCAAATTGTTATCGCGAACATTATAAGCGTATTCCAGCCCCTCCTGCGCTAATTCTACCGCCACAATAGCATCCGTATCCTGAAAAGAATTGTTCAACGATGAAGAAAGAAGCTGTAGCACAGCCGTCAGTCCGATAGCTACTATTGCAGTCGCTATTAATACCTCTAGGATAGAAAAAGCGCGCGCACGCAAAACACCTGCCCTCTGTCTTCGCTGCCTTGAAAACAACAGGGAAAATCGACGATACTTTTTATCTTGGCTCATTCTTTTAAGTACGCTCATATGAGGAAAATTTATGGGCAACCCGCTCCAGCTGCTTCTTCAATACGCCCTTCTGGATAGACACATACTGACCAGACCACTCCTGATTTCGCCAAAGTATATTGGACAGGAGCGGCCAATGGTGCTGCCCCCGTTCCGTCCCATACTTCTCCCCAGGGGACAACAAAACGAACACCTCCATTCGCAGCTGAAAGAGACACCCCAGGAGAGAATGAGAACGTCGGAAGAACACCACTTAAAGTAGTAGCACACGTCGCACCGTTCCTATACAAGTAGGTCGGTACAATAGTAATTGCACTGGCAGCGGATGGTGGGAGAGAAAACCCACAAGAAATTCGCCCCGAAACAATCTGCTCTCCCGACAAAGCATTGTTCTGCAGTTCACGCAACATTCCTGAAAGACGTCGGGCATCTCCTTCGACTTGTGCTCGTGTCCGTCCATTACTCACAGTCACAAGAACTATTGAAGATGCGATACCGATAATAGCAATGACTATCACGATTTCAATAAGAGTAAATCCCTTCTTCGCTGTCATACAAATTTTTTGTGTTCAATGACTTGAGAACTCAAGCTCTTTCAATAAAGTATACAACACACCCACATATTCGACAAAAAATATCCTCTTGAAAAATCATGAGCATCCGATAAGGATGCAACTACCCTAAGAAAAGAAATTGGCTACCCACATACTCCCACCATATCGAATCATGTCCAGCCGCGAAAGAAGAAAATACATCAAAGTCCCAATCACCAAAAATGGCCCAAAGGGAACTTGCGTCGTCATACCCGCTTTTTTACGTAATAAAAGAAAACAGGAAAAAAATGCTCCGATACCAAAAGAAAGAGTCAAAGCGAAGAAAACTCCCTGGATACCAACCGCAAGCCCAATAATCGCTGCTAACCACGAATCTCCCCAACCCATCCATGTTTCTTTTGAAAAGAAAGAAAGGGCCGCAAAAAATATCCAAGCCCCCAAAGCGCCGAGGAGACCAGACATTGTGCGCCCATCGAAAGACCATAACATATTCACCGATAAGTTCCAATCAAGAAGAAGAAGAGCTCCGATTGTCCAAAGAGCACTCGCTTGGAGCAGTGACACTGGTATTTCCATTGTTTTCCCATCATAAAGAGCAATAACAATCAGAAAAGAAAAAAGACCAAGTAGCCACACTGTCTCAATCCAAGCACTGGTTTCCACCGGATTAAAGAAAAGCCACAACGTACTCGCGTATACCAAACCGGTTCCCAACTCAATAAATGGATAGCGCCATGAAATAGGGTTCTTACATGTACGACACTTCCCGCGTAGAAACAGAAAGGAAAAAAGAGGAATATTATCATACCAGGCGATAAGTGAGTGGCAATTGGGACAAGCCGATCGTCCATGCACAAAATCAGTTCCCGCTTCCAATCGAAGTGCGACAACATTGAGAAAGCTCCCTACAATTAAACCAAGACAAAAGAAAAGAAAAATACCCATACAATATAATTACACAATAACCATTCTTCTTTTCTAAGATACCATGTCTTACTTTCCTTCCCAAATCAAAATCTCTCTCATCCTCAAAAAGAAGAGGGAAGTTTCTTCTCCTCAGTGATTTTCGTGGAAACTCACAATTCCTTCAATGCCAGTTTTTTCATCCGTGAACGCACTCCTCCAATCTGTCGACCAAGAGTCACCGCAATTTCTTTGACGGGTATTCCCCGATGAAAGAGCTTTTTCAGCTGTGCCTCCTCCTGATCCGTCCAAGGACGATAGGCGTTCGTATGTGTCTTTCTCGTTTTTTCAAGCACTGTTTCTGATATTGGTCTTTTCTCTTGCTTCCTCACTTCTTCACGTCGCTTACCACCAGAAATGAGAATAAAATTCTGTTCCAACTTTTCTTGCTCTTCGAGAGAAAAAGCAGTAAACCATATCAGGGTCTCTTGAGACACCCGACGAAAAACCTGATCCTCTTGGAACACCCTCGGGTGAACCTCGAGCGCTCGCTTATTTACCCCAATGAGATGCACACCCGAAAGACGTCGCACTCGTGAGAGAGCAACGTATCCTTGCCCGAATTCAAAAGCCTGCGAAAGATCCATGACCGCTGCATCAAGACTGACCCCTTGGCTCTTGTGTATCGTCATTGCCCAGGCGAGCCGCAGCGGAAGCTGAGTAATTTTGGCAAGTATGGAATCGCCTTCCATCATCATCCACTCCATTGGTTCAACTACGATACGGTCCCCTGAATGCGTCCGCACAATCGGCCAGTGCTTCATCCCTTCAAAACCAATGACGATGCCCAAAGTTCCATTCACAAATCCTTCCCCTTGATTATTCTTGGTAAACATCACCGAGGCACCCTCCTTCAATTCGAGTTGTTCAGGCGAAAGACATCCACGTTTAAGAGCACCCACAAGCTTATCGGGACCACGCTCTGCCATCACAAAACGATATGTCTTCGCGCTCAATTTCTTGAGCTCCCCTTGATTGATACGATCCACATCGGCATTATGAGAAAACAAGCGAGTCATTTCATCTGGTAATTCATCTCCCGAATCAATAAGTCGCGTCTCTAAACGTCGCTGATGGAGAGCGCTCCAAGTCTGAGAACGTACAGCTGACAAAAGTTCAAGAAACATATCATCTTCTTGTCGATGCTGCTCCGTCAAATAACACACTTTGAAATCAAGCCACTGCCAGGTCTCTGATTCAAAAGCGAAACGAGCAAATTCGCCTTCCTTGGCTACCGGTGGTAACTGAAAAAAATCCCCCACGACTACAACTTGCAACCCACCGAATGGCAATTGTCCCTTTTTTATCTTTCGACAAATTCGCTCCACTACATCAAAGACCACTGCGTCCAGCATAGAAATCTCGTCGATAATGAGAACACGTGCCTTTTTAATCCGTTTTGAAATATACCGATTGAGAGCCAGGGCCGCTACATCATCCTCGCTTAAAGAACGAGCCACACCAATTCCGCTCCAGGCATGAATCGTCATCCCATGAATGTGTGTCGCCGCGATACCCGTCGAAGCCGTCACAGCAAAATCAATCCCTTGTTCACGGAGATAGTCGGTATATGCGTTAATCGTGTGTGTCTTGCCCGATCCTGCCTCACCTGTCAGAAACACATGGGCACCAGAACGAAGGATGGCAAGCGCCTCAGCCTGAGTCATATTTCCCCTTTCAGAATTGCCATCCCAGTATACACGTTTTCTCTAATACGTGTTTCACTGACCGAAAAGCATCCAACTATGTCACCCCTCACGAATACCAATTTCACCTACCACTGGGGCAAAATACTCCGCCAGAGATTCCATCTCTCCCTCCGAAAACGCGCTCATTGTTTCAAATTTTGGATCCAACACGATCTCATTCCGAAATGGCTGAAGAAAGTATCGTGAGACCCCTTTAAGCGACAGTTTCATTTCTTCAAGCACTTCTTCAGTATGAATTTCACGCACCAGTGTCGTACGAAACTCATACGGCAAAGTCCCCTCTTTCAAAAGATGAAAACTCTCTTCAACTGCCGCAGCACTCGCTCCTAATCCGGAAAGTGTCGGGTAACAACCAAAACTCGTCTTAAAATCCATGGCGACATACTGCACCAACCCATTCTCGATAAGTCGTCGCAATACATCTGGTCGATTGCCATTCGTATCTAATTTCACCTCATACCCCATCGCTCGAATTTTCGCAATGAATTCTTCCAAATCAGGATGCAAGGTCGGCTCACCACCGGTAACCACTACCCCTTGAAGCAGACTTTTCCGACGCTCGAGAAAACGAAAAAAAACATCTTCAGGAATGAATCCCTTCTCGATTTCTTTGAGACGCTCGGGTAAAACAAATTCGGGATTATGACAATATCCACAACGGAAATTACACCCCGCAGTAAAGACGATACAGGCTGTCTTTTCGGGAAAATCCAGAAGGGTCAATTTGGTAATACCACTCAAAAGCATAGATCTGATCGCAAACTAGCACGCATTCTCCGCGTATTGCTGGCAGAAAGCGTGATTAGCGGCTACCGTTTCCGTAAAATGCTTGCGCGAATAATGCTCGGATTTCTTCCCAATATTGAAATGTGAAACAGGACGATGATACCCCATCACTCGCGTCCACACCTCACAACGAGTTCGTTCTACCAACTGTGTTTCCTCAGTCATACTCTTTGTTTTTAGACAATTATTTCTCTTTAAAGACCTGAATAAAGATATTATACTCCTTTTTTCTTCTGACTACTTTTCTGAACCGTTTCTGCGCGCTGACTCTCGTACTTTTCCCTTGTTTTTACATCAAATCGCGCACCACTCTCAATACCAAGCTCTCGATCACACTTGGGACAATAGTCCCATTCTCCTTCCAGATAACCATGCCTCGGACAAATGGAAAAAGTCGGCGTGATAGTAATATAGGGCAGACGGTAATTGGAAAGAATCGAGCGAACGAGACTCCGGCAGGCTTCTCCAGAGCTTACTTTCTCGTGCATATAACAGTGCAACACCGTACCACCAGTGTACTTACGCTGCAGCTCATCTTGCAACTCCAATACCTCAAAAATATCATCGCTGTATTCCACCGGCACCTGAGAAGAGTTGGTGTAGTACGGAGCCTCCACCGTCCCAGCCTGAATAATATCCGGAAAGCGCTTCTGATCTTCCTTGGAGAATCGCGCGGTGACTCCTTCAGCTGGTGTTGCTTCAAGATTATAGTAATTATTTGTTTCTTCCTGATAGTCCTTAATACGCTCCCGCATAAAGTCTAAGATTTCCTTCGCAAATATCTGACCACCCGGAGTAGTGATATTTTCCGTATCACCCGTAAAATTACGAATAGCTTCATTAATCCCATTCACCCCGATAGTCGAAAAATGATTCCGGAGATACCCAAGATAGCGCTTCGTGTACGGGAAAAGCCCCCGATCAATCCACTTTTGTATTTCCTCACGCTTAATCTCGAGTGATGTTCGAGCAAGATCCATGAGGTACGCAAGACGCTTATAAAACTTCTCCCGATCCCCCCGATACATATAGCCGAGTCGTGCCGCATTGATGGTTACAACACCAATTGACCCAGTCATTTCCGCTGAACCAAACAGCCCGCCGCCGCGTTTCCGGAGTTCACGAAGATCCAACTGCAACCGACAACACATCGAACGAACATCGCTTGGGTTCAATTCAGAATTCACAAAATTCTGAAAGTACGGTGTCCCATATTTGGCGGTCATCTCAAAAAGAGGAAGATTTTTTGGATTTTCCCATTCAAACTCTTTGGTAACATTATAAGTTGGAATAGGAAAGGTGAAAGTACGACCCTTCGAGTCTCCCCGGGACATCACCTCAATGAAAGCCCGATTAATAACATCCATTTCTGGTTGCAATTCCCCGAAAGTAAAAGCGAATGGCTCGCCACCTAACAACAGCCTCTTCTCACGCATATCTTCCGGAACATCCCAATCAAGCGTGATGTTGGTAAATGGTGTTTGAGTTCCCCAGCGCGAAGGAATATTGAGGTTAAAAACGAAAGACTGAATATTCTGGTGCACGTAGTCATATACCGTATCTGCGACGTATTGTTCTTGTTTGGCTTTGGTAGGAAAAGTCATGTGATACTTTTTGATATCCTCCCGCAATTCAAGCTCATACTTCTTCACAAAAGGTGCCAGATACGTATCAAAACTTGAAAAAGCCTGCGCGCCTGCCCACTCATTCTGCAGTGTCCCAAGGAAATTCACCATTTGAGACACCGCCGAAGAAAGATGTTTTGGCGGTGCCGATTCAGTCTTATCCGGTACTCCATTAAATCCCTCTTCAAGAAGCACCCGCAGACTCCATCCGGCGCAATACCCCGAAAACATACTCAGATCATGAATATGATAGTCTCCATTTCGGTGTGCATCCCCAACCGCTTTGGGATAAATATGAGAGAGCCAATAATTAGCAATCACTTTCCCTGAAGTGTTCAGAATCATCCCACCGAGCGAGTATCCCTGATTCGCATTCTCATTCACTCTCCAGTCAAGCTTGTCGAGGTACTCCTGAATAGTTTTTTCTACCTCAACGACCACATTTCGATCCTCTCTTGCCTCTCGTCGCTTCTCACGATACAAGATATACGCTTTCGCGGTCTCGGCATACCCGTATTGAATGAGCATATCTTCAACAATATCCTGTACCTCCTCAACCGTTGGAATCTTATCGAGAAACTCTTCTTCCAATCGGGCATACACATCTTCCGCCAACACCTGAGCGATAATCTCATCGTGTTTTCCGGTCGCCTTAGATGCTTGATTGAGAGCATCTTCAATTTTCTCCAGTTTAAAATCAACGATAGAACCATTCCGCTTCTGTATCTTGTAGACTGGCATACCTTTATTTTTTACCTATTTACCACACAAACCAACCCCAAGGTGCCTTGTTGCACCCAGTTCCCTCACCCCCCCTGCTAGAACACATCAAAACAAAAAGCGGTTCTCTCCCAACTATACATACTTTATAAACACTCGAAACGCAAAAAGGTGTCACAACCCCACGCAACGATTTTCAAAGTATTTCCCTCAAATGCTTTCTCGCTCGGGAAAGACGTAATTTAGTGGCATTTTCAGATATGCCAAAAAGGGCCGATATTTCATGTATCGAATAACCCTCCTGATATTTCATTGAAAGAATTTTTCGCTCTGACAGACGTAAAGCCGGAGAATGAAACACAAGTTCTACCTCGGAAGAAATTGGAGTAACAAAACTCACTGCATCTTCACTCGCCCGATCATCAAAGAGCGCGACTGTTTGTTTTTTGCGGTAATGATTCACGAGGAGATTATGAGCCACCCGCAGAAGATACGTCCCATACGAAGCATTGGTCGCCGTAAAACCAGGAAGATACACGAGCGCCCGATAAAAGGTCTCCTGAGTGAAGTCCTCGGACATATCCCGATCATAACTCAAGTGCCGGAGAAAATACCGTTTCACAAGAGATTCATACTTAACATACAGACGACGAAACTCCCGGGCATCTGCCTGAGCTGCTTCAACCAATATGCGGTCTTCTTCACGGGCAGCAAAACGCTCACAGAGAGGGTGTATCAACTCACTGGTGATAAAATTTCCCAAAGTTCCCTTCTGCTTCTGAAACTCAGTTCCAGATTCTGTTTCCGCTTGAGTCGTAAACCAACGTTTCACCCACGCAAAAAAACGAGCCTCCGAAACCCGCATCCCTGTCCCAAAAAGTTGCTGGAAATCAGCTCCAAATCGCTCCATCGCCCCATCCCCCTCAAGATGAAAGGGTTGGGCGGCAATAAAAAAGCGTGTTTCTTTATTCTCCTCAACGAGAGGAGCGATGTGAACACGTTCTCGATACTGTTGCCCGTTTTTTCGTTGATTGTCTATGTCCGCAATCACGGAATGTCGACGTCCAAGCTCTTCCCAGAGGGAATCATAAAAAACACGTGGCATATGTCCGCCCCAGAGTCGACCCGGTTTTTTTCCAATCGTTTCAGCAATTGAGTATCCCGTCCGTCGTTCTGCTCCTTCATTTGCGTACACCGCGATACCAGTCGCATCAGTAATCACAAACATCCCGAGCGAATGCTCAAGCGCCTGCGCTACTCCATGTCTTGTGAGAACAGATTGCATACCAATACCAATGAAAGAATTCCTTCTTCATGATAGCGCAGAATCCCAAGGTCGACACGATTGACAAAACACACAAAAAAAGTCATTGACAGACCCAAAGAAAAAGCTGCCGAAACCAATGGTTCCGACAGCTGATCTCGATATGAGACGTTGCTTCAAGACATCCTGAAAACCGCAAGCCCAAGTGCAGCAAGGGCAATCAAGCATGCCCCGGCAGCCACCGCGATATCTTTCCGGTGGAATCGGCGATACCGACGACCATCAGGTCGTGTCACGCGTGCGCGCCAGCAAACGACGGTCACTCCAAGCACCGCCAGGGCAAGCCCGCTAAGAATAGCCGAGGCAATCACAACACCAATCATCTTCACATCCTCCTCTCAAAAAAACTTCTGATAGACCGAACTAGAACTCCTCAACGAAAGTTAAGGCATTCCCCGTTTTTCCTGCCCGTCCCGTACGACCAATACGGTGGATATAATCCTCGTAGGTCTCCGGTACATCATAATTGATGACATGGGTAATATCGTTGATATCCAATCCTCGCGCTGCAACATCGGTTGCTACCAACACTTTCAGCTCGTCTTTTTCAAATTGACGAAGAGCGCGTTCGCGCTGACTCTGCGATTTATCCCCATGCAAAGCGTCCACCTTGAACCCGCGTTCACGCAGAGTTTTCGACAAGCGGTCCGCACCATGCTTAGTCCGACAAAACACCAAAATTTTCTCAAAACCTTCCTTCAAGAACAGTTCGTGTAAGGTTTCTACTTTCTGTTCACGATTCTTGACTACGATAATGTCCTGTTCGACATTTTCCGAGGTCGCTCGAGATTCAATACGAATAGTAATCGGATCCTTCAGAAATTTCTTGGCTAAATCCGCAATTTCTCGCGGAAGTGTCGCGGAGAAAAACAATGTTTGCCGAGGCTCTTTCAGAAGTGAAAGAAGATACTTCATATCATGGATAAATCCCATATCAAGCATCCGATCCACTTCATCCAGCACGACTGTGTTGAATGGGGAAAGATCAAGATTTTTCCGCTCAACCAAGTCCTTCAAACGACCTGGCGTCCCAATGACAAAATTTGGATTCTGCTGCAAGCGTTTGATCTGAGGATAAATATGTGATCCACCGATACAGACCGCTGACTGAATCCCAAGTCCCCGAGAGAAATCACGGAATTCCACATCAATCTGATTCGCCAATTCCCGGGTAGGAACAATGATCAGGGCCTTTGAAGTGCGATTATGCAACACCTTGTGCAAAAGTGGAATTAAAAAAGCAGCTGTTTTCCCGGTACCAGTACTCGCCATACCAATGACATCGCGATTTTCGAGTACCACAGGGATAGCTCCATCTTGAATAGGGGTTGGATGAACGTATCCGCGGCGCTCAATATTGGCTTTCAATTTCGGATCAATACGAAAATCCACAAAGCGATGCTTTGGGTCAAACGATTCCGCTTGAGTGGTCACAATAGCCTTACGAACAAACAGTTCTGGATCAATCGAAGAGGACTTCTTCCGATTACTCCCGGCCCGCACGCCGCTCTGATTCCTCCGACCAACATAATTCCTTCCTGATATCTGGCGCAATTCGCTCGAATGGCGCTTTTCAAAAGTCTTTCGAAACATATTCTTCTTCTTTAGTGCTTGGGCATAGTCCCTTGGTTATGGGAAAAATACCAGAAATTACTCCTACCCAAGCCCTTTTCGCATCCCCACACCACACAGGAAAGAAATCAGATAAGATAACCATTATAGCAGAAAACAAAAAACAAGTCAACTGGACGTCAGTGATCCTTATACCTATTCAAACGCGCTTGACCACCTTTTAAAAAACCTGTACAATTTTTGTTTATGCGCTCTCACGCATATTTTGCTGTCCTTTTACAACCGCAGGTTCCACCAAGAAGGAGAGATCCCCCATGCATCAACTCGGAACTGACAATGGTCACCAACAACATCGGGCATTTCAACGACCAGCAGCCCGTATCACCACCCCCCTCCCCCACCAGAGCATCAATGCTCGACAGTACTGGAAAACACTCGGGCGCCAGCTCACGACTCTCCTGCCGCCGGATGCCAACCATACACAGGCGTGGGATCAGTGGGTATCCAGCAACCCCATCCATGTAGATCTCAATCGGCTCATCGTCAAGGGTGAAGAAAGCATCGATTTTCAGTTGCGAGCGGCTGTACTCCTCTTCGTCCCGAGCATCACCCATTTCCGTCTGTACGAGCGGCCAGCTTGTCAGGACTATCGGAATCTCCTCCACATTGTGCGGGGTTGGTTCCCATCGATCGCTTTTTTCCCCGAGAAACAGCGGGTGTTTCTGTGCAAGCTCCTCCTCCTGAACGCACACACTCAGATCGCCGAAAAGAAGGACTTGCTCCAGTATACCTGGTGCGCCGCTTTGGCACTTGACTGGTCGTTGCCAGTGCCCCTCCGACGGAAATTGATTGCCTTTCTCAGGAGCATGCTCCCGTTGTCAGAGCAGGAAGACGGAATGCTTCGTACGCGAATTCTCACCGCCCTCAGGAAAGCCAAGATGCAGTAACCAGCAACATCAGCGAGAGGCAATGCCTCGTCGTTCTCACAAACCCCCCGGAATCTCGGGGGGTTTAAAATTTCTTTTCAATACGTTCATCAAGTCGTTTCAAATTCCGCAGAATGTTAGGCATGAGACGTTCACGATACATTTCAAAACTGGTGAGTGGTTCCATATTTCCTTTTTCGAGCAAAAACAGCGTATCCAAACGCATATGTTCAATAAATCTCCGATCATGCGTGACGAGAATCACTGTACCAGAGAAATCCTCGAGCGCTTCTTCTAAGGCCTCAATCGTCTCGAGATCAAGGTGATTCGTTGGTTCATCAAAAAAGAGAGTATTAGCTCCAGATGCAACCAAGATAGACAACGCCACCCGTACACGCTCGCCTGGACTCAAATATTTTATCCGTGTTTCCGCGAGATCCATCGAAAAATGAAATTGGTGAAGAAGCACGCGCAATTTTTCTTCTGCCTCTTCGCCAAAACGACGTTCAAAGATCTGTATAGGGGTCTTGGCTCGATTAATATCCTCATGCTCCTGCATCAGATTACCAATGACCATATCTTCATTCCTCTGCACCAATCCAGAAATCGGTTCCAATTCCCCTGATAAAGTCCGAAGCAAAGTCGATTTCCCTGCGCCATTCAAACCAAAAAAGCCGACTCTCTGACCAGTAGACACCGAAAAGGTGACTGGCTTCGAGCGAAAGCCAACCGGATATCCAAAAACAAGATTTGCTACCGACAATGCTGGCGCTGGTACTTCTGTTTCGGGAAAGGAAAAAAGAATCGGATCATGCACGGCGGGTCGATCAAGTTTACTCAAACGTTTTGCTCGACTTGCCAAGGTCTTAGCCTGTGTGCCAAGCTTTCGTTCTGAACGGTCACGATGATACCCTTGCGACATATGATCATTATCCGGCATCACCATCTTGGCCCCAATATCCGCCCACTCACGCTTCTCTTCGGAAGATGCCAGGACACGGGTCTTCTCTCGCTCCTGAGCCCGATAGGCCTCGAGATACTGCCGTATCTGATGGGCTTTCATGGCAGCATAATCCGTCCAGCCACCCGCATACAAAGTGGCTTTTTTGGTTAAGATATCAATTTCGATGACTCGACTCACAACCGTATCGAGAAATTGTCGATCATGCGAAGCCACCAGACATGCGGCCTTTGTCTTGGTGAGATAACGCTCCAGCCACAACAAAGCTGGCAGATCAAGATTATTCGTTGGTTCATCCAGAAGCAAAAGATCAACACCCCGAAGCAGCACCCCCGCCAAAGCTGCCTTACGCCGTTCCCCTCCTGAAAGCTGATCAAGTGGAAAATCCTCTGGAATATGCGATAAAGCCAGCCCTTCAAGAATACCCCGCGCACGCTGACGAAACTGATACCCTCCGAGACGCTCGAATGTTTTTTGATATTCCTCGTACTCTGCTAATTTTTCCGGCTGATCAAGTGACCGCTCGAGCCTCTCCATGTGCCGTCTCGTCTCACCCACACCAGCCATACGCTCGAGATAGACGATAAAGGTTTCATCGCTCGATTCCGAAAGAGCCTCTTGGGGCAGATAACCTACCAAAATTCTGTTCACCTTGATCATTTCTCCTCTGTCATAGGTTTCTTCGCCGGCGATAATCTTGAGGAGTGTTGATTTACCAACTCCATTGGCTCCCACCAGTGCCATTTTTTGACCCTCACCCATGCTAAAAGACACCCCCTCAAGAATATGGCGTGTCTCATATCGTTTTCGAATGTCACGAAGTGTCAGCATACAATATAAAAAAGTGTCAGAGGCAAGTAGCTATCAAAAAAGACCGATACTTTCGGCCTTTCTCTTACTCCTCTATTATACTACAAATTTCAAAAAGAATCAATACTCCTCTACTTCCTCCCCGATTTCTCCAAAACGATGCTCTAAGTCAGCTCGTAATTGAGCCAAATCATCATGCTTGGTGAGCACGCCATCATCCAGCTTCTCTGCAATCACCTCAGTCACCAGATCGAGATACTCATTCAGATCAGTGACGCCCTGTTCATTGGCACGCCGCTTTACTTCAAAGAAAATATTCTGCTCGAATGAACGATTCGGATCAATGTCGTATGACATAGACGGTATCCTTATTTGGATTATTTTATTGGGTAGCCAGAATACTACACATGTTGTTCTCTCTTCATTTTCTTTTTTTGAAGATAGGCTTCACTTCTTTCTAACACTTTTCGGGCATTTGCAAAAGTCACCTTCTCTCTCGCCTCTCCGAACGGAAGCCAGAGCCACTCGCGGTGTTCATGAGAGAGTTGCACGTCTTTTTCGGCTGTCTCCGCCGGATAAAAGAATGCTCGCTTGAAAATCCACGTGCCACGTTTCTCTCGTTCCCGTCGCATCTTCTCACTCCCATGTGCCACGTAAAAAAATCGATTCTCCGTCCGAAAAGGATAGACACTCATCTCCTGTATTCCGGTTTCCTCAGCTACCTCCCGACGCAAAGTCTCTTCTTCTGTCTCTCCTTCTTCGACATGACCACGAGGAAATTCATAGTGACCACTCGGATATCGAAGCAAAAGGTATTCTCTCTCTTCCCCTGTCTCTCGGAAGAGTACCGCTCCCACTGATTTCTCCCAAATGACTGGTGCCCCCAACCAACGGAGAAATACATATAATGGTTTCACTACTGGAAGTTTCATAACAAAGATATTTCTGAAAAAGCATGTTCTGAGACCACCCAAAAACCTCAGGGCTTCACGGCAGCTCTCTCTTAGGGTACACTGAAACACTGTGCCTGACAAAGTCTCTTTTCCTGATTATCCCCCTATGATTGTTCGACCACCCTCATTTTCCATCATTTTTCTGCGAGTTCTCAAAGAATCCAGCTGGTTAGCCTTTCTTTTGATACTCGGGGTCACCTTGGGAGGAGGCGCTATTTTTCTGGTTGGGCTACCTTCCTTGGACCATATCCGGGAGCTCCCTCATGATCGAACATCCATTCTCTATGATCGCACTGGTACACAAGAGCTCTATCGTTTCTACGGAGAAGAAAATCGCATCGTCCTCACGCATGATGCCATCCCCGACATCGTCCGACACGCTACTCTTGCGGCCGAAGACCGGAATTTTTTCACTCACCCCGGCGTAGATGTTCCCTCACTTTTCCGAGCTCTCATCAAAAACCTCGAATCAGGAAGTATTCGCCAAGGAGGTTCTACTCTGACGCAACAAGTCGCTCGAGCTCTCTATCTCACGCGTGAAAAAACTTTTTCCCGAAAACTCAAGGAGATCATTCTTGCAATCAAAATTGAACGGACCCTGAGCAAAGATGAAATACTCGATCTCTACCTTAACACTGTTCCGTATGGAGCCAATGCCTATGGTATCGAAACGGCCGCCAACACCTATTTCAATAAACCGGCACGCGACCTCACGCTCGAAGAAGCAGCTCTGCTCGCTGCGCTACCTTCCGCTCCTTCTGCGCTCTCGCCTTATGGTGATGGCAAGGATACCCTCATTCAACGGAAGCGCCATATTCTCATTGCCATGCATGATCTTGGATTCATCACCACCGATGATTTCAAACACGCCGACACTGTCGACCTCCTCACCAGCGTGAAACCAAGACAAGAACCGATACGCGCGCCTCACTTCGTCTTTTTCGTCAAAGATGAACTCCAAAAGACCCTCGATGAAAACACCCTTCGTACTGCCGGTCTTCGTGTTGTCACCTCTCTTGATCTCCGCCTCCAAACTATAGCGGAACAAGCAGTCATTGAGGGAACCAAACGCAATGCCACTCGTCACGCGAGTAATGCTGCCCTCGTAGCCACTGATCCACGCACCGGAGAAATCCTCGCCATGGTTGGTTCAAAAAACTATTTCGACCAGAGCATTGATGGAAATGTTAATGTGACTCTCCGTGAACGCCAACCGGGTTCTGCCTTCAAACCATTCACCTACGCTACCGCTTTCAGTAAAGGATATGAACCAGAAACCAAAATCTATGACGTCCCGATTAATTTTGGACCTGATGGAAGTGGAACGAGCTATATCCCGCGCAATTATGACGGTAAATTTCATGGTCTTATCACCATGCGCCAAGCACTCGCGATGTCCCTCAATATCCCAGCCGTCGAAACTCTCGCGCTTGCTGGTATCGATGCAACTATCGATACCGCCACGAAGCTCGGTATCACCACACTCACTGAGCCGAAGCGCTACGGTCTCTCTCTTACCCTCGGTGGAGCTGAAGTACGGCCACTCGACATGGCGCGAGCATTTGGCGCCTTCGGACAAGAAGGTATCGTTCATGACATACTCCCTATCCGATCCATCGTCAATACTCAAGGTCAAACTCTCTTTGAAGCCCCAATTTCAGAAGGGAAACGCGCTCTGGATACAGAAGTCGCCCGTAAAATCAATTCGATACTCTCAGACAATATCGCACGCACTCCGATTTTTGGAGCGCGTAGTCCTATCGCCTTCCCGCCAGGCGTAGCAGTTGCAGCGAAAACGGGAACCTCACAGGATTTCAATGATGCCTGGACTGTCGGATATACTCCCTTCATCGCTGCAGCAGTCTGGGTTGGGAATAATGATCATTCCCCAATGACGGCTGGCTCAGATGGTATTTTTGTGGCTGCTCCTCTCTGGCGATCATTCATCGATACCGCTGGTTTTGCTACACCAGATACAGCCTTTATTGCCTACAGGCAATCCTCATCTGTCAGTCCTACACCGGTCCGCCCTCCCGGTCTTGCTCTTGCTGCCATCGAGAATAATACGCGTTATCTCGACAAAAAAACCGGTCGAGAAATTTCAGCAGAACAAGCGAAAAAAATGAAGA
>WBZQ01000585.1_pt1 | contig 28684 bp, 34 predicted proteins | sample 5204251 | NCBI WGS metagenome assembly WBZQ01 (sample SAMN12412402, study PRJNA552823) | activated sludge metagenome | isolation source: activated sludge from nitrification reactor of wastewater treatment plant... | place: USA: Virginia | collected 2017-09
GATTATTTACCGGATACGGTACGAATAAAGGAGCGTTCTTGATATGGCTGAAGTTGCGTGTGTGACATGCGGACAAACGGGTGAAGCCATCACGGCCAATTTGTTTCTGGGTAAACTTGAATCAGAAATCAAAAGCAAAGTCTGCGTCGAGTGTTGGAAAAAGTGGGAAGGCATGCGCGTGATGGTCATCAATGAGTATCAAGTCAATCTGGGCGATGAGAGCGGCCGCGAGCTGGTGCGCAAACAGATGAAGGCGTTCTTGAAGCTCGGCGAGGCGGTTGATTCCTCAAAGGTCGCGGAGAACTATCGGCCTGCCAGCAGCTGACGGTCACGTTCTGTCCTTGGTTGCGTAGGAGCCAGACTCAGCTTTTTCCCTGCGTTGTCGCCGACTTCGTTGACACGGCCATTCTGAAAGTGGTACGGTGCACAGTCACGTGCTTTGATCTGTTTCAGTTAATAAGGGATACAGATGATTACGCAGATGCAGGTCAAGGGGTTGATGTTCGACCCCTACAACAATGCGTATATCGTCATTCTGCGGGACGATGATCAAGTTGAGATGCTCCCTATCTGGGTCGGTAAAGCGGAAGCCAGTTCAATCAGTCTGGCGCTCGAAAAAGTGGCTCCACCCCGCCCGATGACGCACGACTTCATGAAATCTTATTTGGATGCGTTTGATGCCAAAGTGATCAGCGTGGTGATCACTGACCTGAACGAGAATACCTACTTTGCCAAGATCCATCTGATGTATGGTGACTCCGAGTATGCCGTGGATTCGCGCCCGAGTGATGCCATTGCGCTTGCGCTACGCACTGAGGCGCCGATTTTTGCGAGTGAGTCGGTGATTCGCAAACAAAGTTCCGAAGAGCTCGGCCAGTGGTTGGAAAATCTGAAGCCGGAAGATTTTGGGAAGCTCGATTCCTGAGCGAGGTCGATCTGATAATGGACGGTGGCTCACCACAAGGATCTGGACCCTTGATTCAGCTTCTGGTTGATCGTGTGGTCGAGGACCCTGCGACGGATACGAGGATCGTGGTGTTGGCTCGAAAGGACGGCGACCTCGAGCACTTCATGGTGTGGGTCGGAGCATCGGAAGGTGAAGCGATCAAACGGGCCTTGGATACGTCGGTCACTGCACGGCCGATGAGTCATGATCTGATCAAGAGTTGCGGCGAGCATCTTGGGATTACCACCGCACGTGTGGTCCTGACTGACGTGAAGAGTAGTACGTACTATGCGACGGTCTTCCTTGAAAACAAGGGAGTGACTCGTACGCTTGATGCGCGTCCCAGCGATGCCATTGCCTTGGCCCTTCGCTGTCAGGCCCCAATCTATGTTACGCCGGATGTCTGGCAGCGGCGAAGCGGACAACAGTTGGATGCATGGCTATCGAAGTTGGAAACGAAGAATATCGGTGCACAGGAAGTTTAAGTCCTTTAACGTCGGCTGGAAGAGCCGCAGTGGAGAAAGAAGATGATGACGACGTACTTTGAGAATCCGGTTCATGTGAAGGAAACCTGGCATCTGGTGGATGCCGACGGCAAGACTCTTGGGCGTTTGGCTGCGAGAGTCGCCGGTGTACTGCGTGGAAAGCATCGTCCGACGTTCACCCCGAACGTTGACATCGGCGACCATGTCGTCATCATCAATGCAGAGAAGATTCACTTGACCGGCGGAAAGCTTGACAAGAAGCTCTATCATCGTCATACCGGTTATCCGGGTGGCTTGAAAACCGCTTCGGCCAAACATGTCTTCCAAAAGGATCCGGCACAGCTCTTGATCACCGCGATTGAAGGGATGCTCCCGAAGACACCGCTCGGCAACGGTATGGCCAAGAAACTTCGTGTTTACGCGGGGCCGAACCACCCTCATCAGGCGCAACAACCGCAACCGATTTCGCTCTAACGAGCGCATGACCCCAACGAGAAGGAGATCAGTCGCATGGCAGCAGTGACACAGTACGCAACGGGACGAAGGAAGTGTGCGGTGGCGCGAGCCTGGGTCACAGGGACCGCGGGCGAGATTACCGTGAACGAGAAGCCGTTGGAACAAGCGTTTCCGCGGTTAACCCTTCGGCAGATCATTCAGCTCCCGCTCGAAATGGCAGGGCTGATGGGAAAGTATTCGATCAGCGCAACCGTCTACGGCGGTGGCCCGACGGGACAAGCAGGCGCGCTGCGCCATGCTATCGCACGGGCACTCGTGGCGATGACACCGTCAACCCGTACCCCCTTGAAAAAGGAAGGCCTGCTCACCCGTGACTCACGAGTGAAGGAGCGAAAGAAGTACGGACAAAAGGGCGCACGCAAGCGATTCCAGTACTCCAAGCGCTAAACGCAGGAGGCACCGATACACAAAAGGGAAGGCCTCGGCCTTCCCTTTTTTATGTCGTTGAGCTGGGTTCTCCGTCAGAGGGATCAAGACTGATGATCAGCGTAGAGGTTGGATGATGGGAAAGAACGTGCGAGTCGCTATTGCGGGAGCAAGTGGGTATGCCGGTGCGGAATTGGTGCGTCTGGCTTCGGCTCATCCCTATTTCACGATTACCGCGGTGACCTCTGAAAAGTCTGCGGGGCAAGCGGTGGCGTCCGTGTTCCCCAGTCTCACAGGGATCGTGGAGCATCGGTTCGAAGCGCTGGCACCGGAAGCGTTGGCGGACCGCGCAGATGCGATTTTCCTCGCTCTTCCGCATACCAAGTCACAGGATCCGGTCGCCATTTGCATCAAGGCCGGCAAGTTGGTCGTAGACCTCAGTGCCGACTATCGTCTGAAGGATGTGGGCACGTATGAACGATGGTATCAGACCACGCATGCCTACCCACAGCTCCTCAAGGACGCAGTCTACGGGTTACCTGAACTCCACAGGCGTGACATTGCACAGGCAAAACTCGTCGCATCACCGGGATGTTATCCTACGGCTGCGATTCTTCAGCTGGCGCCGCTTTTCGCCAAAGGATTGGTGCAGCCGGAGACGATCGTCATCGACGCCAAGTCCGGGGTGTCTGGAGCAGGACGAAGTCCGGCCCTCCCCTATCATTTCCCTGAGGCGCACGAATCACTCGAACCCTATAAGATTGGCCAACATCGTCATACGCCGGAAATCGAGCAGGAACTCTCAGGCTTGCAGCAAGTCGGCCCGGTGACCGTGACATTCACCCCACACCTTGTCCCGATGAATCGGGGGATTTTGAGCACGGCCTATTGCAGACTGACTCACGCGATGCCCTTAGCGGAGCTCCGAGACTTGTACCGAGAGTTCTACAAAGGCGAACGATTTGTTCGATTGTACGAGGATATTGTGCCAAACCCACGCTACATCAAAGGGACAAACTACTGCGATATCGCGGTGCACGCGGATGCACGGGCAGGATGGGTCGTAACCGTGGCAGCCGTCGACAATCTTGTCAAAGGAGCCGCGGGTCAAGCTATTCAAGCGATGAATCTCATGCTGGGTCTTCCCGAAGAGACCGGCCTGACTGCCCCCGGTAGCTATCCGTAAGCTTCTCATTGCTGACAATCCCAGTCTCGACTGATCACCCTTACGGAACCTCGCTCTATGAAAGCAAAACAGACCGGCATTACCGCTCCGCAAGGATTTCAAGCCGCGGGTATCCATTGTGGAATTAAGAAACCCGGACTCCTCGATCTGGCACTGTGTGTTTCTGATGTGAGCGGGCCGATCGCCGGAGTCTTCACGAAAAATCGTGTGGCTGCCGCTCCGGTGCTGCTCGATCGTCGCCATCTGCGCCAGCATTGTGGGCGCGCGATCGTCGTGAACAGCGGGAACGCCAACGCCTGCACGGGAGCCCAAGGATTGGTCTCAGCCACGACGATGGCTAGGACGGTTGCTCAACAGCTCTCGATCCCTCTTCATCAAGTCTTTGTCGGATCGACAGGCGTGATCGGACGCACACTCCCCATTGACCGTATCACGACCGCGATCCCTACATTGTGTTCGCGTCTCAGTGTAACGGGTGGTGCTCAAGCCGCTCGTGCCATCATGACGACCGACTTACGGCCCAAGACCGTCTCGGTGCAAGCAAGGATCGGTGGTCGCGTGATCACGATCGGCGGGATGGCCAAAGGGTCGGGCATGATCCATCCCGATATGGCCACGATGCTCGCATATTTCACGACCGATGCAGATATCACCCCCCCTGCACTGCAACAGGCCTTGAAGGCCGCAGTCGACCAGTCATTCAACTGCATCACCGTGGATGGGGACACCAGCACGAACGATACCGTCCTGTGTTTGGCAAACGGCCTTACAAGGAATCGGGTCATCGAACCACAGAGCCGTGCCTCTCGCGATTTTGAGCGCCTCCTGACCGAGGCGGCACAGACCTTGGCCTTACTCATCTGCCGTGATGGAGAAGGGGTGACCAAGATCGTTAAGGTACTGGTTGAAGGGGCCAAGACACGCGCTGCCGCGAAACGCGTTGCAGCAACCGTGGCCACGTCCAATCTGGTGAAAACCGCTCTCTTTGGAGAGGATGCCAACTGGGGAAGAGTCATGGCGGCCATCGGACGATCAGGCGTTGCGATCAATCCGGCTAAGGTGGCCGTCAGGTTCAACGACATACAGATGGTCACACAGGGTATCGGAATGGGGCTTGAGGCCGAGCGCGAGATCGCACAGGTCTTCAAGCGGAAAGAGTTTACCATTGCAATCCATCTTGGCCTGGGTACGGCATGTGCCCATATGTGGACCACGGATCTGTCGTACGATTATGTCCGCATCAATGCGAGCTATCGATCCTAGCCTGTGAAGACCGTTTGTCGCTTGAAACCTCGTTGTGACTATGGTAGCGTCGCCGATCGATATCTGACAGGGGTCGCGTTCACAGAAAGAGAACCGGCCGATTATTCAACTCAATAACAGCGCGTTGTTCGCTGTATGGCTTGAGAATAAGGGAAGCGATTCCCTCGCCCGTATAGCGGGCGCTCTGCAAGCCTAGAGGAAGGTGAAGGCATGGGGGTAGTAGCAATCAAGGAGTTGTTGGAAGCCGGTGTGCACTTCGGACATCAAACCAATCGCTGGAATCCCAAGATGAAGAAATTTCTCTTTGGTGAACGCAGCGGTATTTATATCATCGACTTACAACAGACCCTCACGCGAATGGAACAAGCCTATGCCTTCGTACGAGACCTCGTTGCAGGCGGCGATTCCATCCTCTTCGTCGGGACCAAACGGCAAGCTGCAGAAATCCTTGAAGAAGAAGCAAAACGAGCCAACATGTATTTCGTCAACCAACGGTGGTTGGGGGGGATGTTGACCAATTTCCAGACCATTCGCCGTAGTATCGATAAAATGAAGAAAATGGAAACGACCTTGCTCAACCCAAGCGAGCATGGCCTGAAGAAGAAAGAAATCCTTCTCATGCAGAAGGATATCGCCAAACTCCAAAAGTATTTGTCCGGCATTAAGAACATGCGCAGCCTTCCAGGAGCCGTTTTTGTCCTCGATACGAGGATCGAAAAGATCGCGGTTCAAGAAGCGACGCGTCTTGATATTCCCGTCATTGCGATTCTGGACAGTAACTGTGACCCGGATCACATCACCTATCCCATTCCTGGAAATGACGATGCGATCCGTTCCATCAAGCTGATCACGTCAAAAATTGCCGATGCCTGCATCGAAGGCGCCCATGTGAAAGCACAACGCGAAGAGGCTGAGTTCCAAGCAACGCCAGCCTCTTCCGGAGAGAAGAAACCGGTTGTGCGTTCTGAAGGCGTCGCAATATCCTAAGCCTCGTGCAGAGCAGTTCATCAATGCGTTAATTTCCAACTTTCGTGTGAAGGAAGAATGAATCATGGCAGGATCCAGTCAGTTAGTGAAAGAACTTCGTGAAAAAACAGGGGCCGGCATTCTTGATTGTCAGAAAGCTCTTACCGAAAACGATAATGATGTTGAGAAAGCCATTGACTATTTGCGGCAGAAAGGCTTGGCCGCCGCCGCGAAGAAAGCAGGGCGAGAGACGAATCAAGGTCTCATTCATTCGTATATCCATATGGGGGGAAAGATCGGCGTCTTGATCGAAGTGAACTGCGAAACGGATTTTGTGGCGCGCAATGAAGAGTTCAAGGCCTTCGTCAATGACCTGGCCCTGCAGATTGCCGCGGCAAAACCCACCTTCGTGAAGCGCGAGGATGTTCCCGCCGACATGGCTGAGAAAGAAAAAGTGATCTACGAAGGCCAGGCAAAGGAAATGGGCAAGCCACCGGCCGCGTGGCCCAAGATTGTCGAAGGGAAATTAGAAAAGTTCTATCAGGAGAATTGCCTGCTGGAGCAGTCCTTCATCAAGGATCCGGCTGTGACCGTCAAGGATTTACTTGCCCAAAAGATCTCGAAGATCGGTGAAAACATGAACATACGCCGATTCACCCGTTATCAGTTGGGCGAGGTATGAGCTCTGCCAAATACCGCCGCCTCCTTCTGAAAGTCAGTGGGGAGATGTTGGCCGGTGAGCAGGGTTACGGTATCCAACCCTCCATTCTGGAAACTCTTGCCGCAGAGATCGCCTCGGTCGTGGCCCTTGATGTTCAGGTGGCCCTTGTCATAGGAGGCGGCAATATCTTTCGAGGGATCGCCGCGAGCGCAACGGGTATGGAACGGGCGTCCGCTGATTATATGGGGATGCTGGCGACCGTACTCAACGCCTTGGCGCTTCAAAATGCATTGGAACGCATCGGAATTATTACCCGAGTTCAATCTGCTATTGAAATGCGCCAACTGGCGGAAGGTTACATACGGCGGCGGGCCATTCGCCACCTCGAAAAAAACCGAGTGGTTATTTTTGCCGGTGGTACCGGAAATCCTTACTTCTCAACGGATACGGCGGCTGTTCTCCGAGCCATGGAAATCAGTGCGCAGGTCATTATGAAGGGCACAAAGGTTGACGGGATTTATGATGCCGATCCGGTCAGCCACCCCACGGCAAAGAAGTATGACGAGATTTCCTTTCTCTCTATTTTGAATCAGAGTCTCAAAGTGATGGACTCGACGGCCATTAGTTTGTGTATGGATAATAAGCTGCCGCTCGTTGTCTTCAATCTCAAGGTTCCCGGTAACTTCAAACGAGTGGCTTTGGGTGAGCCGATCGGGACCTCTGTCACGATCGGTACTCGCTGATCCCATTACGAGGTGTGTCATGTCCAACGCTGCCCCGGTTCGTCAGGCCTTCGTCTCACATATGGATCAATCACTTGAGCATTTACGGAAGGATCTCTCCGGTCTGCGAACTGGGCGAGCGTCCGTCGCGCTGCTCGATGGGATTCGTGTCGATTACTACGGCACCATGACCCCGCTCAAACAGATTGCCAGTGTCTCGACCCCGGAAGCTCGATTGATTACCATCCAGCCTTGGGAGCCCCAACTGATCAAAGAGATTGAGAAAGGCATCGCGAATGCCGGCCTGGGTGTGACGCCATCCAATGACGGCAAGATCATTCGAGTTCCGCTTCCTCCGTTGACCGAAGAGCGGCGCAAAGAATTGACGAAGATCTGCAAGAAACATGGTGAAGACGCGAAAGTGCAGCTCCGTGGATTCCGAAGAGAAGCGAACGAAGAGTTGAAGAAACTCCAAAAAGATGCGAAGCTCACCGAGGATGAATTACGAAAGGCTGAACAAGAGACCCAGAAACTCATCGAACAGTATGGACAAAAAGTCGATGATATCATCAAGAAAAAGGAACAGGAAATCATGGAAGTGTAGGGTGGCTTCCTCCTGACCATCTTTTCCTTCCATGTCGAGCACCTCGAATTTTCACCCAACCTTCGCGACTGTTGACCTAGCTGCCCTCAGCCATAATCTCTCACAGATACGAAAGTGTCTTCCTCCTGACTGTGCCGTCATGCCTGTGATTAAGGCCAATGCCTATGGGCATGGCGCCATCGAGACCGCACAGGCGCTTATTCGGCAGAACCTGGGTTATCTTGCTGTCTTTTCAATCGATGAGGCGATTGCACTGCGTCAGGCTGGAATCGCGGTGTCGATCGTTGTGCTTGGACCATTCGTTCCTCAGCAGATTGAAGACATCATTGTCCATCGGCTTACTCCGGTTGTGAGCGATCGGTCTCTACTTGAGGCGATGGCTGACGCCACTCATGCGCGACCAACTCCCTACCCCATTCATCTGAAAGTCGAGACCGGTATGAATCGGCTCGGTCTGACGCAGGATGATCTTGAGACTTTATTCAAAAAGCACATGTTTCCTCATTCGTTGCACCTCGAAGGACTCATGTCGCACCTGGCCGATAGTGACGGTGATGCGCAAGAGATTACTGAGGCACAAATCGCCAGATTCAACCAGGCCCTGAACGTTGCCCGTAGCGGAGGATATGAGGTTCCTCTGGTTCACCTGTCGAATAGCGCGAGCATCATCCGATTTCCCTCGGCTCACTATACGATGGTCCGTCCCGGTATCATGCTGTACGGCTACCACACGCTCCCGAGTACGATACCAGTGCCTGATTTGCAGCCGGTGCTCTCACTCACAACCTGTATCGCGCAACTCCGTCTTATTCAACCCGGTGACCGTGTGAGTTATAACGGAACCTTCATTGCACGAAAATCCACACGCATTGCCGTGCTTCCGATCGGTTATGCTGATGGGTTAAGCCGGCGTCTCTCGAATCGAGGGGTTGTCCTCATTCGAGGACAGCGCGTTCCGATTGTTGGACTGGTATGTATGGACATGGTGATGGTCGACATCACCAACGTTCCTGATGCAATGGTTGGTGATGAGGTCGTTGTGATCGGGCAGCAAGGAGGAGAGACGATTACAGCCAAGGACATTGCCGAGTGGACGGAAACGATCCCGTACGAAGTCCTCTGCGCGATCAATCCAAGAGTTCCAAGACGCTATCGGCACTCTTCATGAGCAGGGACCGCTCTCAAGAGAAATGATGGTTCATTGTCAGAAGAAGCGGATCATCGGATCCAACCATGCACCGATGTTTAAAAACTTACCCGGATAGACAGACCTCCAGCGTGCAGAATGGTATCGTAGCGCCCATTGACCGGCGCACGAACTCCTGAAACTCCTGAAATGGTCCGTGGCTCGTAGAGGAAGGCTTGATAGAACAGATCCAAGCCGACAAGTTTTGGCTTGACCGGTCCTACTCCAAGGCCTCCGCATGGTATGAGACCTAGAAATGAGCCGTTCTCTCGACAGATCAATCCAATCCCGCTTGAAATGACATGCAGGTCGGCAGATGGGACCCCAGGATTGAAGGTGAGATCCGGCACTTGCGTTTGCTGATTGGTATACCCACCTCGCACTGAAACTTCCCATCCTGGCAGCCGCTCAAGTTGGAGCCACCTGTACTCCGTTCCAACCAGAATGGTATAGGTGCTTTTCCAATTTTGCGGCTGTGGAATCGTGAATCCATTTGAGAGATGGATATCGAGACTTCTGACGGATTTCCAGCCGACATAGTCCACGTTCAACTCCACTTTCCACTCGCGTTCTGGATTCCGGATCGGCCATAGCGCAATACCACCTGTGATGACCTGGGGTAACACCAAGGTGGTCGTTGCGTCTTGGATCTTGGCGCCATTGGCTGAAAAAGCCCCATCCAAGTGGAGGGTGGCCTGGCTTCTGTAGACCACGGCAAGATTTGCGATCGGCTGTCCTGCGCCATTTCGAAGCGCGGTATACAGTCCCCCGACATTGAATCCAGGTGCTGTCCCCTTGCCGTTGAACTCAAGCTTGCCTCCGGCCGGCACCAACCCACCGGGGGAAATTGACTGCAGTTCAGCATGTCCTTCTCCGAAAAAACCAGCGAAGGTATAGATGTCGGCTCCCGCGCCGATTGAGAAATTCTGAGTGACCTGATAGGCAATCGTGGGCTTGATATCAAACAACGGCAGCGCCGTAAATGTGCTGATCGTTCGCAGCGGGCTGTTGTCCGGCCATCGCATCACCGACCCAAATGGTGTGGTGATTCCGATTCCGACTGTCACGTTCCCAAGCGAGGAAAGCCCCAGGTCTTGGAGATTTGCAGTAAGGTAGCCATGACCAGGACCAGGCCAGGCAATGGTGCCATCATGGTCGCCGGTGGTGGTGACTCCGGTCGGACTGCGAAAGTCGGTGGCCCCTCCCACCAGACTCAGCCCACCCATCAGTTGAATTCCCCGTAATTGTGTCATTCCGGCTGGGTTGTAATGAAGCGCTGAAGGATTGTCCGCTTGTGCGGCAAACGCGTTACCCATCCCGGAAGCAGCAGCCCCCTGCCCATAGACGCGGGGAACCTGGGCCGAAACCGGTGTCGTGATGCCGACGAGGATCGTAAGCGCGAGAAGCATCAGCCCCCATCTCATACTGCTCTGACCATCATGCACAGTCGGTAACCCTCCTTCCCCTAGTCAATACGGTCCGGTACTGCTTCGGCTTCTCCACCTTTGCCTCAGGCATGACCGAACCACCGATCCATCGTTTCTTGGAGTTGATGCGTGTCGAATGGTTTGAGCAGATAGGCTTGAGCCCCTAACCCAATAGCCTTCATAGCGAGTTCTTGAGATCCTGACGCTGTAATCATGAGAACCGGAAGACGTTGGTTCGTCATGCGCACCCGTCGTAAAACTTCCAGGCCATCGATCTGACCGATCCCGATATCGAGAATCATCCCATCGAACTCTTGTGAGTGAAGTAAGGACAAGGCCTGTCGGCCATCGAGGGCAGAGGAAGGAAGGTACCCGCTGGCTTTCAATCGATCATGGAGCAATTGCTGAATATCTGGATCATCATCGACCACAAGGATATGCCGATCGGTCGTTTGCGGATCAGGGTGGTGCGGTGTGGTCGCGGAATGGATTGGAATGGTAAAAGACAATTCCGCTCCACCCTCCGGACGGTTATGCGCCGACACCTCCCCACCTTGGAGTTCGACCAAAGTCTTAACGATAGATAGACCCAGGCCTAACCCTTTTGGACCAGTGCGATGACCTTGTTGAATTCGGAAAAACGGATCAAAAATCTTATCCAGGCATTCCGGAGGAATGCCCGGCCCTGTATCGCGAACCAGCACGGTGGCCGTTCGGTGGTTCGGCATTGCGCAGATCACGGTGATCGTTCCACCTGAAGGCGTGAATTTGATGGAATTTTGGACCAGATTCACGACAGTTTGAATCAGCCGATCTCGATCCGCCCACACGACGACCTTGGTGTCGGCGCTGTAGAACTCCAGTGCCTGTTGCTTCGCGTGTGCCAAGGGCCTGAGTTGTTCCAGCACATCAGCGAGGCAGGGTTCAAGTTCCACGTCGGCGGGATGCACCTCTAACCGTCCGGTCTCAATCCTCGTACGATCAAGGAGATCTTCGATCATGCGGACGAGGCGGTCTGAGTTCTCCGACATCCGCACAAGATAGCGCTGTTGTTTTTCATTCAGTGGCCCAGTCAGTCCATCCAATAAATTTTGAATGAATCCCTTGATCGAAGTCAGAGGAGTTCTCAGTTCATGGGACACGTGTGAGAGGAATTGAGCCCGCAACCGATCGGCTTGCTCAAGCGCTTCGGTACGTTCCTTAACTTTGACCTCTAATCCTTCATTCCACTCTTCAATTTGTTGGTAGGCTGACGCGTTGTCGAGCGCGATGGACACCTGACCGGCGACCGTCGTCATCAATTCCAGGTCGTCTTCCGTGACGGTTTGATTATGAGAGCGATCAACGGTCAACATTCCCCAGATGCGGTCCTTTGTCTTGATGGGAACGACAACTAGCGCTTTGGTCTTGCTCAACTCGGCCAAGCGCTGATTAAGAGGATGGAGCCGATGCCGAATCAGCTCAATGTCTTTCACGAGCAATGGTTGGCCTCGAAGAACCACGGTTCCTTCAGGACTATCCGGATCAGTAATCGGAATTCGGCAGGATTGGGCGAATGTTTCCACCTCCGCCGGCCCACCGATGAGTCGAATATGCTGGACGGTCTGGTCACCCGGATCAAACATAGAAACCATGGCACTATTGTAGTTGAGCTCATGTGTCAGAGCCTCTAAGACCTGATGCAATAAGGTATCTCGCTCGAATGTTGAGCCGAAGGACAGTCCTGCTCGATGAAGTGCCGTCAGCTGAGCCACTTTTCGGCGCAACTCCACGCGCATCTGTTCTTGCTCTAAATAGGCTTCGCGCAATTCTTCATGACGGGACTCGACAAACGTAATTTGCTCCTGAATCAGTGCTTCGCGTCGTTCGCTCTCTCGCAACAGCCTTCGATTGACCAAGATGCCGATGACGAGGCTTGGACATAGTCCGACTAACAAGACTTCGCCAAGGCTGACCATCGGATTGACAATGCCCACCCCTGCCATGAGGACAAGCCCCACCAGGCCTCCCCAGAGAAACCACGTAAAATGTTGCTGAGCAGGCGTTCGGGGTTCAACTTGCAGGGAGGCTGTTGCTAAGAGGCCGGCTTGCGCGTTGTCTGTATTGGAGAACGCCTTCTGGTTCGGCAGGAGCGGTCGCGCTTGTTCTAAGAGGGCTGTCGTACGCCAGAAGCGTTTGCCGTACCCACGTTCTTCCTGCCATCGAATAGTCCACTGGCACCAGGCATCGTCATTTCCGATACAAGAAGTTTCAATCGTCTCTGGTTGAGAGAGACCATGAATTCGACTGGCCATTGCAATCATGATGCCCTGCGCAGACTGGCACACAAGACACGCACAACGTCTCCGATACGGACCAAATTGACGAAGCGTTCGATCCGTAAACCGCATCGCCACCACGGCAGTGGTGCTTGTGACCTCTACCACTCGGAATTCGGCGGAACCAGAGGTGAATTTGTTTCCAAAGTAGGGAAACATGGTGAAGATCTGCGAGATCGAGAAGGGGCGAGTCAGCGCAAGCATGATGGGAGAGATCTTTTCCGCCCCGGCCTTGAAGGCGAAGCGCGGGTCGCCGGAGATACGCTCGCAGAACTCGTAGAGATAGCTGGTAAATTCGTATGAATAACTATTCCAGGGATTTTTCAAGAACTCAGGCGTCACATGATAGACAGGGTCTTTGATACGATCATTCAATAGTTGGCATAACTCCTCCACGGCCTCTTTTCCCGCCAACTCTCCCCGCTGGGATGTGATCAATTTCTCCAAGAAGACCGTGACAGCCCTAATGCTGACTCCGCTAAGATCCCTGATCGTCTGCCCCTGCTCATCCAGACCGAATGGACGAAACACCATGGCGCTCTGTTCAAGAATGGTTCGATCTTTTGGAAACAGGTCAATCGTGGGCAGGGATTTGGATTCGACGTGGTCCAGCGTACTGCTTATCATGGTGTCATCCTCTCCAGGACAGTGACCCCACCCTGCAGCTTGGCGTTCGCTCCGGTTGGAAGCGCATGAACAGGAATCGCCTCGTCAAAAGTGGCACGCTAGTCACAAGACCAATTAACCAGCTGGTTGCACCTGGGCAGTGTTCGGGTTTCTTCATCAACGATGTTGATGAACACACCGACGTCCTTTATCCACAACCTGCTACGACGAGCAGGTCACTGGCGTGACTGACAGGACAATTTTCCTACCGGAATAGCACGTATGGCCTGGCGAGTATATCGACGCCCCCTACGCTTTGCAATACGAAGGGTACTCCCCTCGCGTCAGTAGGACAATACCGGTCAAAAGATGGGACACTCAGGGTGGTAATTAGTTGAGGAAGGGACGGGATCCTCGTGTACCCGCCACCGATCAGGCGAGCGATGGAGAGTAGGATCGTCTACTGTCTAACTGATCGCTTAAGTTTTTTTTCGACACTCGCGACTTTGCTCTTGAGACGGCCGGAATGCCCTTTTCGGTAATCGACCTTGATTGTGCAGGAAATACGGTTGCAATCCTTCTTCATCCGTTTATAGCATTGCTGTACCACCGAAAAGACTTGTTCCCAGTCCCCTTCTAAGACCGTCCCCATGGGGTTTAATCGATAGGCGACTCCGCTCTTATCGATGATGTCCAGGGATCGGGCGACATACTTCCCGACGCTTTCACCCTTGCCTAACGGCGACATACTGAACTCCAGCAATACCATCGTCACTCCTTATTGTGATTCGGCGCTGGTGCCAGAGGGCACACTCGCCACGGTTTCTGCCCGTCGTTCGGTCCACACGGTCGGATAACGCACTTTCCCGAGCAAACGAAACCCGTCCAGGGCTTCCCGAAGTAGTGCCCGTCGTTTTTCGGCATCCGGCTCATTCGCTTTGGCCTGTTCTCGTAGCTGTCCCAGCCACTCGACGAATTCCACAAATTCAGCATCGAGGATCCGTTCCAGATCCTCCTTCATGAATCCAGAAAGGGCCGGGGCGACACCGCTTGAGCTAATCGCCACCCGAACATGTCCTGCCGCCACTACCGCCGGCATCGTGACGCTACTGGCTTCCGGATAATCGACCGACCAGAGCAACACCCTCTTTTCTCTGGCTTTTGCAACGAGCATCTGGGCGAAATCCCGGTCGCCTCGAATGGTATTCAGGATAAGAATCACATGCTCCAGATCCGTCTCACGGAAACCACGTCCCCGATGAATGATCTTCCCGGAGGCCGCCAACTGGCGCAGTGGTTCGTTCAGTGTCGGACTGAGTACCGTGACCCGTGCACCGGATGCCAGCAAACGTTCCGACTTTTCTGAGGCCTCCTCATCTCCGCCAATAACCAGAACCGGCCAACCTTTGACATCCAAGACCAAGGGGAAACCAGGATTGGCAATCATTCTTCAAACTCCCATCAGAATCAAAGAGTCTAGTATCTGAGAAGAGACGGCTCTCATGCAAGTGGAATTCACAGCTCCTAATTCTCCTCTTTTTGAGTGGAACGTGGCTATAATATCAGAAGGTCAGAGTGAGGCACGAATGAGGTGGGAATATTCCTCAAGCCGGCGATGATTGTTCGTGCGTGGACGGGACCGGGGAATTCTTCTGTGATGAATGAGGCGTTACGTCCCGGCTGGATCTGCATCCAACTCCAAGTTCCAATAGAGATAGTCACGCCAACTTTCCGGTGTATTTCTGATGCCAATGGTGATGGTAATAACGGGATTCCAGCGAGGCTTCACCGGTTTCTTTTTCAACTTCATCCCAGCCTCTTCAGGCGTGCGCCCGCTTTTCCGGTTATTGCATCGCCAACAAGCCGTCACGATATTTTCCCAGGTTTTTTTCCCGCCTTTGGCAATGGGAACCACATGATCGAACGTCAGTTCTTCCGTTCGAAACTTATGGTAACAATACTGACAACAGTACCCGTCTCGCGTAAAGATATTGATGCGGGAGAACTTGACGGCCCGATGGCTGTCCTTCAATCGCACCAGTTTCAGTAGCCGCATGACTGAGGGAAGTTTGATCGACAGAGAAATTCCATGAATTTCACGATCGTAGACCTCCAGCACTTCGACCTTCCCTTGCCAGAGGAGTGCGATCGCTTTTTGCCAATGTACAACCCGTAGGGGTTCGAACGTGGAATTGAGCAGGAGGGTCATTTCCATGCAGCAACCTCATCTTCACTCGAGCTCCCGAATTTGGGAAAGGCTCGTCTGATGGGCCCAGCTACATCACAGGTGTTTCTATGCCATAAGGTTGCGATGAAATCAAGTAAGGACGCTCCTATTGCGGCGTCCCGTCGATGAAGGAGAAGTCATTTCCCATGAGTGAATACATAACCGTTGCGTCCGTCTCCGAGATTCCCGCCGGCACGGGACGGACTGTGGAAGTCGGGGGAGTCTGGGTCGCCGTGTTTAATCTGGACGGGACATTCTATGCGATTGATAACGCTTGTCCACACGCTGGTGGTCCACTCGGTGAAGGCAAACTCTGCGACACGAACGTCGAGTGTCCTTGGCACGGGTGGAAATTTAACGTCGTGTCCGGAGAGCGCGTCGGCAATCCGAACTTTCAGGTGGCGCGTTGTGATGTACGTGTCATCGACGATCGGATCGAAATCAGACTGCCAGCAGAGTTGCAGTTTCCTCCATCGAACTGATTCCGTTGATGGGTGCTCCGACTCTCAGTCCTGCACCTACCGTCCCCTACCCTTTGCCGTCTACCATACCGTTTCTTCCAGCGCCTATAAAAGCTCGCAACATCAATGTGTTAACGAAGTCCCAATGTGGAGAAAACTGAGTACATAAACCGGAGGATGAATCAAAAACGAGTAGGCGCACACTCTTGCAGATTCTGACAACTTTCCTTTAGTCTGTACGAAGCCATTCTGCTTGTGCCTTTTGTTCAGCAGACTGTGGCACCAATAATACAGAACAGACCTAAACCGTAAGCACGGCGACGCTCACACGGCTGATCAATAATACCGTTCATCATCTTCAGTAAGATCTTCGTGTAGAGAGACCGTGAATACTTACGGTTCGAGTCCATCAACAATGCGCTCGTGATGCAACCCTTTCGTTTCACTGCATTTCTCTATTGCTTGGCTATCATGCTACTGGTAGCGACTCCCCAAGGCATCGCACGGGCAGAAGTGAGTGACGCCGACAAGGCACAAGCCATCGTCCACGTGCTTGACTATGTCGGCGTCGACTACCCTGAGTCCGTGCAGAACGGTCAGGTGATCAAACAGGAAGAGTATGCAGAGCAACGCGACTTTGCAGCTCAAGCCCTCACACTCCTCGGCCAGTTATCTCCTGTGTCTGAGCAAGAGGTGTTAGTACAGCAGGCACGTGAGCTTTTGGCCCACATCGAGGCGAAGGCGTCAGGAACCGTGATTTCTACTCTTGCGAATCAGCTGCTCGTTCGCGTCATCGAAGCATGGAAGCTGAGCGTGGCGCCGCGTCAAGCTCCAGACCCTCAACGTGGTGAGACCTTGTTTGTGCAACACTGCGCTGCCTGCCACGGTACGCAGGGGAAGGGCGATGGGCCATTGGCCAAGGGAATGGACCCAGCTCCCCGTAACTTTCACGATGAGAGTCGGATGCGTCAGCGTAGCCTCTATGGTTTGTACAATACGATCACACTTGGTGTACGTGGTACGCCGATGCGCGCATTTGGGGAACTGTCCGAAGCAGACCGTTGGGCGTTGGCCTTCTTTGCCGCCACCCTGCGCGCCGATCCCGTTCTGGTAACCAAGGGTGAGGGATTCTGGTTGCAAGGACAGGGGAAAGCAGATTTCCAGACTCTGCGCACGTTCGTCATGACCACACCTGGCCAACAGGCTTCTGCCGGTTCATCGCTTGATGCCGTGCGTGCCTATCTTACACAGCAGCCACATGCGTTGGAGACTGGAGCGCACGAACCATTGACCTTCTCGCGCCTGAAGCTTGAAGAGACTGCGTTCGCCTATGCCAATGGTAACCAGGAGAATGCTCGGCGCCTCGCCATCGCCGCCTATCTCGAAGGGGTTGAACTGGTCGAGTCGGCGCTGAATAATATTGATGCACCGCTGCGTGTGGAAATAGAGCGTGAGATGATGGCTCTTCGTACGGCTATTGCCGAGGGCTCAAGCGTCGAGTCCGTGACCGCGCGGACAACGAAGATCAAGACATTACTCGACCGTGCGTCGGAGAGGCTTTCTGGGAGCAACTTATCTCCGAATACGGCCTTCGTGAGTTCACTGTTGATCTTACTGCGCGAAGGGTTGGAATCGATTTTAATTATTTCGACCATCATCGCCTTCGTCGTCAGAACTGGCCGACGGGACGCACTCCCCTACATCCACGTCGGCTGGTTCGGAGCCGTGGCACTTGGCGTTGTGACCTGGAGCTTCGCCCGCTATCTGCTCGGCATCTCTGGTGCGAATCGTGAGGTAACGGAAGGCCTCACAGCCTTGTTGGCCGCGGCCATGCTGCTCTACGTGGGATGGTGGCTACACAGCCGCTCGAACGCGCAGGCATGGAACCGCTATGTCCGAGAACAACTGAACAGTGCGTTGGCCACACGGACGCTCTGGACGATGGCCGGGCTTTCCTTCCTCGTCGTGTACCGAGAGTTGTTTGAGATGATTCTATTCTATGAAACGTTATGGTCACAGGCCGGGGCGGTCGGGCACAGTGCGGTGGTCTGGGGCATCGCCATAGCAGCGGTGCTGTTGGTGCTGATCGGTGGTATGATTCTTCGCTATAGCGTACGTCTACCGATCGGGCCGTTCTTCACCGTCGCTTCAACTCTCCTGGCGGTGATGGCCATCATCTTTGTTGGGAACGGCATTGCGGCGCTCCAGGCGGCAGGTGTTTTGGACGTGACGAATGTTCGTTTCTTCTCCCTCCCGTTATTGGGTATTCACCCGACCATACAAAGCCTTGTGCCGCAAGCACTGATACTCGCCCTTATCGCTGGTGGGATTTGGTCTAACCGAGAAAAAGCTGATTAGTTCACACAAGTGCGAGATGAATGCTCCTCAGGAGCGTCTCTCTAAAAGGAAAAGGTGCTGTTCCTGATGAATCCCCCCCCACTCTCTCTCCTTGCCTCGAGACACCGATCGAATTCTTTAACTCCATCAGGTCCGGCTCGTGAGGCTCCTTACACTGCATACGGGTTCGAATGTGGGTTACGACGGAGGAGGAAACGGTGGAGCCGACTGTGGGTCGGAGTCTGGCGCTTTGGGAGTGACCCCATCGGCCGGTAAGGAGGCAGCATTCACCTTCTTGAGGTCAAGGTGGGCGTGCCAAATAAATTCCCGTTCAAACCATTGGCCGCGTACGCTCTGATCACGGAGCTGAACCCGTATCTCATAGATATGCCCTTCGACTTGTTTGACGCGCCATTCGCCAAGTCGAACGCCCTGCCCACGCCCTTTCATACTTCGTACGTGCTCGTTCATGGCATCGAAAATCGAGGGAAATCCGATGGCCGGATGGTTCTGTACAAGGGCCAAGGCTTCAGCCTCTTGCGTCGTTCTCGATGGGGACGTCGACGGCAACGACATCCATGCATAGTAGAGTCCGCCGAGCAACAAGACGGCCACAACGGCATAACGGATGACGTGGGGGCCCAACGATCGTAAAGAAGGTACGCTGTGACTCATGTGTGTGAAGATCAGTGATGGAAAATCCTTCGCTGGCTTGCATCTTAGGAAGATCCGGAATGTCCTGTCAATCCGACCAGAGTGCGGATGGCCGGGCAATCTGCTTGTCTGATGAAAAGCCGATGTGTTACAAGTACCTTTGCGTTCCAGCAGAGTGCAGACAGGATGACTAGCGGGTATGAAGTTCTTTTTGTACGGTGATCTCCTCAATCCATCACAGCTCCAGCGGCGAGCTCCGGAACATCAATTTCTATACCGTGCCACGCTATCGGATCATACCGTCAGGTTTTGTCGATGGTCCTCGCAATGGCGCTGTGGACTCGCCAGCATCGTCCCTTCACAGGGTGAGCAAGCATGGGGCGGCGTGTTCGAATTAACCGATGAAGATGTGAACAGCATGGATCAATTTGAGCAGGATGTCCCTCAAGGCGCCTACCGTCATCTCCAGGTCACAGTGTTGACCGAGGGAGGAGAAAAGGAACTGGTCACGACCTATGCCGCCAACCCAATCGGAAAATTCAAGCCAAAGGATCACTACCTTGATTGGGTGCTCAAAGGGCTCAAACAGTGGAAATTTCCAGAGAGTGTCATTCAGCAATGGGAGTCATATAGGCCACGGTAACCTGTGAGTCGACGGCTGAATACAAACAGCCGGTGGCTCAGCTTACATAGAGGAGATTATGCCAAAACCCAAATACCACATTCTGGTCTGCACGAATTCTCGTCCCCCTGGTCACCCCAAGCCCTCATGCGGATCAGCCGGAGCTGCACAACTGCTCATGGCCTTCAATATGGGCTTGATGCAGCGCGCGGTGCCTCCAGGACAGGTCTTGGTGAGTGCGACCGGTTGCCTTGGTCCTTGTGAACAGGGTCCGACTGTGGTCGTCTACCCAGACAATACCTGGTACTCCAAAGTCACGGAAGCAGACGTCGCGACAATCCTCGATGAACACGTGACGAATGGTACACCGCCGGCTAAACTCAACCCCGATGCGGTGTGGAAATAGCTGTCATCAGAAGCAACCACGTGCCTTGTAGCAAGTCGGCAATAATATGACGAACCCTCTATGACGATACCTACGGTTCATGAACACAAAGCCCATGCACCCCGGTCGGTCGGATGCATGATTATTACCTGCAGCGATACGCGTATAGCCGATACGGACAGCAGCGGCCAGCTCATTCAAAAGCTACTCAAAAACCAGGGACATACGGTTGTTGAATATCATCTCGTCAAAGACGATCCCGCGCAGATCCAACTATGGATCGCACGGGCGATGACGAACGAGGCCGTCCACGCCTTGATCATCAACGGAGGGACTGGGGTTTCACGGCGAGACAGCACATTCGAAGCCGTTGATGCGATGCTGGAGAAACGGCTCCCCGGATTCGGTGAAATCTTTCGGCTCTTGACTTACCAAGAAATGGGATCGTCTGCCATTATGAGCCGAGCCATCGCCGGCATTATCAAAGGCCGGTGCGTCTTTTCCATCCCCGGCTCTGAACATGCTGTCAAAATGGCGATGGAAAAACTCATCCTTCCGGAACTTGGCCACCTAGTGCAGCAACTCTCGAAGTAACGGTGTGAGGGTTTGGGGGATCACCGCAAAACTTGGCACACCCCTTCCCGTCACTTATTCTAGCAGGCTTGTGACAATGTCAGCCGGCGGCATTCTCGGCTCGCTCAGAGGCTCACCGTATGGCAGAGAGTATGGTTCGCCTCTTTGCTCGCTCCGGCCTTGCCGAGGGTCTTTCTGAACAGCCCGTGGGACACACTAATGGCATCCGTGATCTCTAGTACGACGCCCTTTCCAGGGTCATCACAGGGTTTGTTAATATACTGTTAGTCCTGCGTGATCTTCGGTTCGTCATACGATATCTCAGTAGAGATCTTTGACTGCGCGTAGCGTTTATAAAACGATAACACGTCACGTACAGAAATCACGCCGGTAATCTCGCCGTTCTTACTGACGCCAAGATGGCGTACGCCTAATTCAGCCATCATCGATTGGGCGTCATCGATGGATGCACTTCCCTCGATGGTGCACACCGGCGCCGTCATAATTTTCTCGACCGTCATTTTTCCTAATGGTTTCCCAGATGCAACAGCCCGTCGTACAATATCGGTATCCGTGACGATCCCCACGAGCTGCTTTCCTTTTTTGATGAACAACGATCCGACTCGCCTCTGACGCATCGCCTTGGCGGCACTCGCGATGGATACCTTGGGCCCGATCGTTTTAGGCCCCTTTGTCATGATTTGTGCGACGGTAGACATGGCTTCCTCCTGATGAATGGATGCAGTTTCGACGGATGAACGCCGGCCACGTTCACGTTGCCTTGGGTAAGAGTAGCACAGAATACGTGGCGAGCTCAAAACAGGTGGCAAGAAGAACCGAACGCTGGAATCGTTGTGCGCACGTCCTCGACGAACCGATGTTGAACAACAAGGTCCTCAAAGTTTCGAGAGCCTGGATGGCATGGGTCGAAGCAGAAGAGCCAAAAGAGAGCTCCCGACTCAACACTCTACTAAAATCGGAGCGTACCTTCCACGACCATCACGCAATGCCCGCCGACCTTGACCCCTTGAATGACATCATTGTCCGACTCCACCTGGACAAGAATCCTCGAAGGTCGGTCAATCTCATAGCCTTGCTCGACGAGAATCTCCGTAGTGGGACCCACCTCAACGATCCCGTGGTGAACCAAGTAGGCCCCCAACGCACCGGCAGCACTCCCTGTCGCAGGATCTTCCAAGATGCCAATTTTGGGCGCAAACATCCGCGCATGGACCGAGGTGAACGATTCGACCGTCACTGTCGTGAACACCATGATCCCATTGGCGCCAAATCGTTCACAGATAGGGGTGATCGCGGATGCGTCAGGAATGATCGATCGTACAGCCGTGAGAGTCCGTACCGGAACGATCAAAACCGGCAAGCCAGTAGAGACGACCTGAAGCTCCCAGTTGGTTTCGACAACGCCGGGTTTCGGCAAGCCGAGCGCTCGACCAACCGAATACACCTCATCAACCGCCTTAATTGGCTCGAGAAACTCCGGCTTTGGCTGAGACATCACGACTCGCACAACTCGTCCCTGCTCACTGTGCACTTCAACGGGAAATACGCCGATGTTGCATTCCTGCATGAGACAGGTAACACCTTCGTTCAGTGCAATCCGTTTAAGGTGGGCCAGTACATAGAAGGTGCCCAGCACCGGATGGCCGGCAAACGGGATCTCCTGTATTGGGGTAAAGATCCGTAATCGTGCAGCTGCGGCAGGGTCAATCGGTGGAAAAACAAATACCGTTTCCGAAAGATTCATCTCACGGGCAATCTGCTGCAGTTCGTCGTCCTTCAGTCCATCCGCCTCTGGGAACACCGCCACTGGATTGCCCCCGAACGGTTGAGTCGTAAACACGTCTGCCTGATAGAAGTTCAGTGTCCGTTGTTCGCCCATCACCCCTCCTGAAATTATCTCAATCACCGCGAAATGCTAGTTTTTAAAACGCAAGATACCCCACTATGATTGACAGAACCAGTCCGCTTTGGCACACTCCGCCGGTGGATTCGATCACTGAGCAGGACATCGCCCATGCCTTAGACGTCTTGGGGCTCACCCACCCCTTCACGGTCGAAGACCTCGAACGGGCGAAGCGCGTGCAGCTCTATACCTGGACCCCCTCGCGCTATGCGGGCCTGACCAATAATCCTAGTCAATATACACAAGAGTTTCGGAAAGCAGAAGAGATGACCAAAACGGTTGAGGCTGCCTACGCTCTGATTTCCACAGTATTCATCCCGGACGATTCCGATCAATAGACTGACGGAATTTACTGAACGTCCCTCGTCTCGCCCGTCCTAGATCTACACAGGTGCCTAGCAGTGTGTTGGCAAACCCAAGAACGAGCTCGGAAATGGAGCCCTGCCTGAGGTCACGAACGTCTGGAGAATACCGCGCAGGCTGTTCAGAAAGACCATCCAGCAAGGCCGCAGCGAGCGAAGAGGCGAATCGTACTCTCTGCCGTACGGTGAGCCTCTGACCGAGGCGAGAACGCCGCTGGTGGGCTTTGTCAACAGCCTGCTAGTTAACTGGCCTCGTGGCTGGTGACCCGCGACATTCCCTCATCACCGGACGATTGTGCAACCGGCCAGGTAATCAAGCCGGAGACCCCGTCAGCTGATCCCACCGGCTGCGTCTGCTGCGCATAGATCTGCGGTAATTGGTTGGTTCCGAATTTTGAAATATACAGGAATACATGTTCGCGTGAATTCACCCGCACCGCCCAGGGGTGAAAATCGCGTTTATAGAATTCTTCGCACAGCTGCATCGCATCGAGGCACGATAAGGTACTCGGGTCGTTCAAGGTGTAATAGTAATCGAGCGGGAGATCGTACTCCTCTTGCTTATGGATCGTAATCCCAAAATTCTCAGGATGCCGCACCATCGGCGTATGGCGATAGGCCACGAAGTAGAATAGTTCTAGCGAGTGAATGACCGGCTGATTCTCCAGCACAAACTGGCGGGTTTCCATCGCCTCTTCGAACGTTTCACCGGGGAAACCGTAGAAGGCCATCACATGGTTCCAAATTCCCGCCTTCGACGCCATCTGGAGGTTGCGCTGGATTACACTCTTCTTGGCATGCTTGTCCATGAGATTTAGAACGCGCTCGTTGGCCGATTCCATCCCATAATAGAGCGTGCAGCAACCAGCCTTGGCAGCAAGGTCCCATGTCGTCTGATCTTGCAAGGTCTCTTCAAACCGAATGAGCGTCGTCCACTTGATCCCTACATGTTGATCGACCAACAGCTGAGAGACTTTTCTGAACAACGCCGGGGGATACGATTCATCACTGAATAAGAAGTGCCGGCACTGGTACTTATCCCGTAGCGCCTTGATCTGGTCAATCACAAGCTGGGCCGGCATGCCTCGGTACTGATCGAAGTAGCCTTGCCCATGGTCACAGAATGTGCACCGCCCCCAATAACAGCCGCGTGTTGCTAAATAAGGAATAATCAGTTCGGGAACGAAGTAGCGATCCAGCGGCATGCCATCAAAATCTGGTAGTGGCAGCGATTGCGTCTTTTCAGTATAGACCTCTGAATTCCGGTGAAGGCCCGATGTATCCCGATAGATCAAATTGGGTACGGACGTGATAGGCCGCTGTCCATTCAACGCCTCGATGAGCCAGAGCAGCGCATGCTCCCCTTCGTAGAGAATCGCAGAGTCAAACACCTCCGTAAAGAATCGCTCATGATGCACCAGGTCTTCTTGAAGGCGTGTGATGATGTTGCCGCCCACTACGACATGGATGCCTGGGAATGATTCCTTGATCAATTTCGCAAAGGTGAGCCCAGCCAGTAACTGCATCTGCGTGCCGATCGAAATACCGATCACATCTGGCTGCCCTTTAGCAACTTCCGGAAGGACTAGCTGCTTGCAGAGATCCCGATAGACATTCACCTGCTCGTCTTCCAAACAGGCAAAGACTTCCTTTGAGACACCAGGGCGATAGCCCAGGTTGCTTTCCATCGGATAGAAGACGAGCGAGGCAGGATAGTAGGCGGCCGAGATATAGGCCATCGTCTCACGAAAGGTATTGAGCGCCCCTTCCAATAGTTCGGCGTTGTAGAACCGTTCGCCACGCACAATCTGCTTGGCGTCTTCAGCCCGATCTGCAAGATCGAACAGGTCACGCTCATAGGCCTGCTCGACCACGGCCAGTTGATTCATTTCTCGTTCAGTCAGTGCGCCGGCCTTTTCTTTCTCTTGCAATCCTTTCAGCTGCATGCCTAACCGAGCTTTCACCCAGATCAAAAACTCCATGCTGAAGAAGTGGTCCCACATCCCGATATTAATATCGCGTTGGATAACCGTGTGACCCGCTTCACGCAGCACGGCGGTCAGTGAAGGCAACGCAAGGTACGGCGCCGTCGGCACCCACTCAGGCGGAAACAGCAACATGACCTTGGACTTCTTCCGATCCTCTTTTTTGATCGGAACCAAGCCATCGATTTGTACAAGTCCGTTACTGCTCATGGTGTGTTCCGAATTCTCACCACTCAGAACTGAGGTTACATTTTCCCTGCCAGAGTCGTTGTGACACCAACAGTTTTCATCGATTTATATTGGAGTTCAGATAGCTTACCTAAACCAAATCTTGAGATATAGAGAAAGATGTATTCGCGTGTATAGAGCCGCAGATCCCATCCAGGATTATGGTTCCGTTCGAATTGTTCGAACACGCGCTCCGCTTCTTCAATACTCATCCCGTTCTTGACGGTGTAATAGTAATCGAGAGCCAAATCCCATTCCGGATTCTTGTAGGCCGTCACGCCCCACTTCTCCGGATGCTTCGCGACTGGGTTGTGCCGCCCGAGGTCGAACGTCCCGAAGCCGAGCGAATGCACATGGTCCTTGTTCTGTTCAAGAAACTGCACCGACTGCCAGGCCTCTTCTTTCGTCTCTCCAGGAAATCCGAAAAATCCCATACAGTGATTCCAGATCCCCGCCTCCGCTGTCAGTTTGAGGTGCTTGGTCATCACCTCGGCCGTCGTGGCCTTATCCATCAGCTGTAAGACGCGCTCGACGCCAGACTCATAACCAAAGTGGAGATACTTGCAGCCCGATTCTTTTGCATCCTGCCACACCGCTTCATCGAGCAAGCTCTTCTCAAATCGCATATGAGTCGTCCAGGTTATGCCCATCTGGCTGTCAATCAGCCCACGGGTAAGCTTGCGGAACAAGGCCGGCGGATAGGACTCGTCGGTGAAATGAAAATGCGTTGTGCCGTATTTGTCGCGGAGATACTTGATGTCCTCGAGGGCATCTTGGATTTTCTTGGACCGATAACCGGCCGTGTACCCTTCGCCATGGTCACAGAACTCGCAGCGGCCCCAATAACAGCCCCGTGTCGCCAAATAGGGAAGAATCCTCGTCGGCACGAAATACTTCTCAAGCGGCAGTCCGTCGAAGTCCGGCGGCGGCAAGGTCGCCAAATCTTCCGCATAGCTCGTCGCTGAAGTATGGATACCGGTCTCGTCCTTGTAGATGGTATTCGGGACCTCGACGAGGCTCCGCTTGGCCCCTACCGCCGAGACCAGCTGCACGAAGGCCGTCTCCCCTTCATAGACCACGGCACTATCGAAGTATTGAAACAAGGGCGACTGCGGTAACACATCGCGCAACCGGGTCACTGTATTGCCACCGATCGTGATGTGGATGTGAGGGAAGTGCTGCTTGATGAGCGCACAGAAGGTCATCGTCGAAAACATCTGCTGCTGCAGGACAATCGAGAAGCCGATCACATCCGGCTGCTCCGCTTCGATTGCAGGCTTCACAAGATGATCGAACACATCGCGGTAGATATTCACCTGCTGGTCGTTCACCGCGTCGATGATCTCTGACGAGACGAAGACCTTGTACGACAGATTCGTCTCCATCGGCGGCATACAGATCCGTGCCGGAAAATAGACCAGCGAAACCACCGACATAACTTCTCGAAAGACTTGAAGTGACCACTCTAACTTATCGATATCATAGAACTGTTCACTTCTTATGATGCGCTTCGCCTCTTCCGCATCCTTGATCAACTTTTCCATCTGTGGGCGAGTCACATCGCAGAGCGCAAGCTGTAGATCCATCTCGTTGGCATCGAGATCCCGCTTCTTCGAGAGCTTGCGTAGTCGATCGAGCTGCTGTGGCACCCGGCGCAGAACCTTCTTCAGAAAGTTCTCGCTGAAGTACCAGTCCCACATCTCGCAGTTGATGTCTTTTTGAATGACGGTATGCCCAGCCTGGCGGAGGACGGCGGTCAGCGAGGGAAGAGACAGATAGGGTTCCGAGGGAAACCAATCAGGCGGGAAAATGAGCATGACCTTCATCTTCCGACCGCTGGAGGCTTCAAACTGCTGGCGATTGAGGAGAATCAGCTCCTTCGAAGCACGATTGCCCTTCGAATACTCTATTTTCATCGAACATTGATCCTTCGTTCACCCGACCGTGAATCGACGGAAATAGTCAAAATGCCGATGGGTTAGGCATCAAAAAAGACATTGTACGGGGGCTGAAGAAGGAGATGCAAGGGCGAGAGAGCAGAAATGGCCCTTGCTACCAGGTAGCTTATAAGCTACACTTCTCTTGTGGAGGCGACCCCGAAAGAGCTTCGGATTTATATCACGACAGAAGGCCGGGAGCCCTTTAATGAATGGCTGAATTCATTGCGGGACCAAACAGCGCGTGCGAAGATTCGAGTCCGGTTAGACCGAGTCAGTTTGGGTAACTTTGGCGATTACCATGCGGTGGGCAGCGGCGTGCAGGAACTCCGTATCGACTATGGTCCTGGTTATCGAGTGTATTTCGGACAAGAAGGGACGACGATTGTCCTGCTTCTCTGCGGAGGCGATAAGCACACACAATCCAAGGATATCGAAGCAGCGCAACGATACTGGAGTGAATACAGGAGTCGGCCATGAAAAAGAGTAAAGCCTATCAACCAGACCTTATCGAAAATTTGCGAAATCCCAGAGAATCTGAAGCATATTTGAATGCTGCGCTGGAGGAGAACGATTCGGAGCTGTTTCTACTGGCATTACGAAACGTGGCCGAGGCACAAGGGGGCGTGGCACAACTCGCCGAAAAAGCGAAGCTCAATCGTGAGAGTCTCTATCGGATGCTCTCAGAGCGCGGCAATCCAGAACTCAGAAGCCTAGAGGCTCTCCTCCATGCGTTGGGATTCCGCCTCGCCGTTGCTGCGAATCAGTGATCCGCTCTTGGTTTCAAGTTGTCAAAGTGGATCTGTACATGCAACTCGGAGAGTCATCTCAATAATCATTCGGATATCAGGATCGCGATAACAGCCAGAGCAGTCGGTGAGGGACCACTGCCACAAATACAAGAAACAAGACTTAACCTCATTTGTTTTTCTGCTGAACACCAGACTTGACAATAACTCGACCGCATGTTGCTATGACTTTAGTTGGAAAGTCTCCGCTCCAAAATATCCATGTAAGAATTGTTGATTGGGAACGCTATAGAGCTGAGATCCCCGACCTACTAAAAGGAAAAGAAAATGCAAGAACAATATCTTCAGCTGAATTTGAAAAGGTTCAAAGGTTAACCAAACACCTTCACCTTCCTATATTAGGTCTAACTGGAACAGTGATGCTTGGGCCTTGGACTCTTCCTGACAGAGATCAAATTACCTACCAAGTAGATATCTCCACTCCGTATCAAGAATTCCATCAGCATCTAAAACTGCGGAAGGCGAACGGCGAATGGATTCAAGCCTTCAGGGTGCTGAAGATAGGCTCGCACGAAGAAGAGATAGTACTACGAGAGTATGTGCCTGATGCTTTTCCAAAAGATCAATTTGGAAAAGTGAACTGGTTATACTTCTGATCGCTCTGAGAGCCCAAGGTTGGTCCATGTAGATCTAGGCCAAATTAAGGTCACCCATTAGAAGGCTCCGGTCAAGTGGGGACATCGCCTCTGCTTCTGAGGGTTCTCCTCTACTCGCACACCGTTCCTCACGATCACCCGCGCCGCCTGTTTGCTGCACCCAAATTTTCTCTGGTTGCGGTGTCGACTTCGTACCCGGATGCATTGTAGTGCTCCCCTGAAATCAAGCCACCTGTGTTAGTTGTTGCGCCCGATATTGGACCGGGCTCCGATAGCCTAACGCTTGATGCGGGCGCTCTTCGTTGTACCACCGCATCCAGTCTCGAATGATG
>WBZQ01000586.1_pt1 | contig 28596 bp, 30 predicted proteins | sample 5204251 | NCBI WGS metagenome assembly WBZQ01 (sample SAMN12412402, study PRJNA552823) | activated sludge metagenome | isolation source: activated sludge from nitrification reactor of wastewater treatment plant... | place: USA: Virginia | collected 2017-09
ATCAACACATCAACACATCAACACATCAACACATCAACACATCAACACATCAACACATCAACACATCAACACATCAACACATCAACACATCAACACATCAACACATCAACACATCAACACATCAACATACTATAATATAGTAATACTTTAACACTTAAATATGCCGATACCGAAATATTAAACGCTCTCTTGCAACTTAATAGGACAACTAAGAGCTCTATTTTTTTGAGGTAATGGAATTGAATTATTTGTATAGAACACACTCAATGTGTAATATTTTAGAAAAAACTACACATTGGGGTTTATATGAGAACAAATATTGTTATTGACGATAAATTGATGGAGGAAGTTATTAAATTAACGGGAGTAAAAACCAAGAAAGAAGCGGTTGAGCTCGGTTTGCTAACTTTATTAAGAATTAAAAAACAAGAAAAGATTAAACAGTATCGAGGAAAACTAAATTGGGAGGGAGATCTCAATGAAATGAGAGCTGATTTATGATCATTGTCGATACTAGCGTCTGGATCGACTTTTTCAATGGTAAGGTTACTGAACAAACAGATAAATTGGATTTTTTCCTGTCAAGTTCAGTGGTTGGGGTAGGGGACTTAATTCTAGCAGAGGTGTTGCAAGGTTTTAGAGAGGACCACGAGTATTTAATTGCACGAAACCTAATGATAGAACTTGAATTAAAATCCCTTTGTTCCGTAGAGCTAGCGGTAAAAACTGCTGAGAATTACCGCGTGCTTAGAAAACGTGGGATTACAGTTCGAAAAACCATCGATTCCTTAATTGCCACTTACTGCGTAGAAAATAAATTTGCTTTGCTTTTTTCTGATCGAGATTTTGATCCTTGGTGCGAGCATTTCGGCTTGATTAACGCTTCTCGGCTTGTGAAAGAAACCTGACGTAAGTTTAGGGAGAAATAAGTAATTATCAGTTTTACTCGATGCTTATTCAAAGAAAAATAGTTAATAGTCAAGTCGATTATTTTAATATTCAAACGTCTAAATATTAGGATGTTACAATATTCGGGAATCTAATAGTTAAAATTTGCTATTTATAAAGTCTCTACTTTTAACTAAAAAAAAAAAATGACTGAGTAGATGAAAGAATTAGGGATTGCGATATTGCGATATTGCGATATTGTAATATTTTAATAACGTAACATTATAAAGTATGCTTATGGGTATGCTTAATGGCAGTATTTTGTATAGATAATTTGTCGTCTAGGTACCCGACACTGACATGAGAGCCTATTTGCGGTAGTTTAATATCTCCGGGGTTCTCATATTTGATAAACCCGTATGGGGTTTTAATAAAAAGCTCCGAGCTAGTGAAGTGAACTAATATGCCTTCCGATTTTTCACTTTTGTCAGCTTCTTTGGCCATAAAGATGTTATAGATGCCACCTTTCAAAGACTCGGCTTTTGTCACTTTAATCGTTTTCCATTTGCCATCGACCTGATTCTCAATAAGTCTTTGGCCATTCATAACTAGTATTCGTAGTTTCATAGTTTCAAATGGAGTTAGATCTTATGCTATAGACGTTGTTCAGAATCTCGTCAAAATTGAATTCTTTTTGATCATGCCCATGTAAATAAGCCATAAATTGATACGCTCCGGCTCCTTTAAAGGGCTCGCTGTGAGATAAAAATCTCGCAAATTGAATCGGATCATTGATTGATTCACATCCATCCTCGTAAATCTTATTAAGATAGTTGCTAATCAATGTGATTTGATGTGAATCAAAAGAAGTTTTTATATGTTCGCTGTTGTAATGACGAGTCCATGATATTTTTAAGATATCAATACTATTAAGTTGTTTTTGTTCTAAAACCTGCTGTGTGCTAGCTTCTTTTTTACTTTTTAGTTCATCGGTGACCTCGGGAATTGGAGTGATTGTGTAATCACTGGCTCTCTCAATATTCTTTGATTTATTGTATTCGATAAAATCTTTTAAAATTTGAGCAGATCGTCTAGAGATAACCTGTTCTTTATTGTTATTAATCCAATCATGAGTTGTGATTGGGTCAGCTTTGTAGCAGACAACAAGAAGGTGAATGATATATAGATCAGTGCATTTGCCCGAGTGAAATAAATCAGCGATAGAATCAGGCAAGTTAAGTAATTTAGCATGTAAAGAAACCCACGAAACTGACTTACTCAATTCTTGCGCTATCGTAGTTTGCGTTTTTCCTTTTGCTAATTGCCGCCCAATATAGTCTGCAATTTCTCGAGCAGTCAGATTTTCACGATGTACATTTTCAATAACTTGATCGTCATCAATATAGTCATTGTCAATATAAGCTGGAATTATTGATTTTCCTGCGATTTTGCTTGCCCGAAATCTTCTATGGCCGTGATTGATTGTGTAGCGTCCGGTTTTTTCATTAAATCGAACAGAAATTGGGGTTTTTACTCCACGTGAGCGAATGGAATTAGCCAATTCCTTCAATGCTTCTGCATCAAAAAATCGCCGTGGCTGATTAGGATCTTCGTCTAAAAGTTCAAGGGGAACAACCTGGACTGCTTCCAATGAGGGAAGGCTAACCTCTTTCTTTTTAGACATTTAAGTTTAGTTATAAAATGGAGGAACTAGAAAAACGTCAAATTTATCTTTGGGGTTAATTATTCTTATTTTTAATGCATTTGTTTAGTTACTTATGATTTCTTTATTGTATCAGATTTGGCTAAAACCATGATTGAGCTAGTGATAAATCAATTATCTTTATTAATTCTTTATTAACCGTTAGAAATTAAATAATTCATGTATATAAAAATTGTTAGCACTAATATCCTTCGAATCATGCAAGAGAAGAGAATAACTCAGGAAATACTCGCTCATAAATCAGGCTTGTCAGTACCTTTCTTATCCGAGATCGGGCGTAACCTGGCCAATCCTTCCATTAAAACCCTTGAATCCATTGCGGATGCTTTAGAAGTCCCACTTCCTTCATTATTCCAAGCAACGGATTTTGATTTGTCAGATCTTGAAGATTCTTCAAATGAAGAGATTAAGACGCATCTTCCCAGAGGATACCAGGCAGTTTATTTGATATTGACAGATATACAAGCTTTTGAGGCGAAACAATGGGATAAAGAAAATAAAGCTAAATTAAAAAAATAATTTAAAGAATACCATTGCAAAGGTTAGTCAAATACTATATTGTTCGATAATCGTCAGTGATATCTTACAGTATAGTCCATGGGATCAAATAATATAGAAAGTCTGCCTGTCTCAACCCAAGATCGTGCTTGTCGCAAGTTGGAGCGTGATTTAGGCAATTTCTTGTTGTTAGCACTACAAGACCCTGAAACAGTTGAAATCATGGTCAACGCTGATGGTCGTATTTGGCAAGAAAAGCTCGGTCAAAAAATTCAACACATCGGACATCTGCAAAGCGCCCAGGCCGAAGCAGTCATCAAAACGGTTGCAGGTTTTCATGGCAAGGAAATCAATCGATTCAATCCGATCATTGAAGGCGAATTTCCGCTGGATAACTCACGCTTTGCCGGTCAATTGCCTCCAGTAGTTGCATCTCCGACCTTTGCGATCCGCAAAAAGGCCATCAAGATTTTCACGTTGGAGCAGTATGTCGACACCGGCGTATTAACGCGTAGGCATGCTGAAGTGATTAAGAACGCTGTCAGAGATCACCGCAACATCCTCGTCATTGGTGGCACCGGATCGGGTAAGACCACATTGATCAACGCGATCATCCACGAGATGGTTCTGAATGATCCGGATGAGCGCATCTTCATCTTGGAAGACACTGGCGAGATTCAGTGTCAGGCTTCAAATTTTGTGCAGTATCACACCACACTCGATGTCAACATGACGCAATTGCTCAAGACTACCTTGCGCATGCGCCCCGACCGGATTCTGGTAGGCGAGGTCAGGGGGCCTGAAGCGCTCGATCTTCTCGATGCCTGGAATACTGGCCATGAAGGCGGGGCAGCTACATTGCACGCCAATGATGCTCTGTCGGGCCTCACCCGTCTTGAATCACTCATTTCTCGCAATCCATCAGCTCCCAAAGAAATCATGCCCTTAATTGCCGAGGCAGTGGATATCGTTGTACATATTTCACGCACTCCGCAGGGCAGGCATATCAAACAAATCATTGAAGTACAGGGCTTTAAAAGAGGAAATTACCAGATCAAGAAGTTGTAAATAATCATAGGAGTGGGTTTCATGAAGTTGAGTATTCAAAATCTTGCGCTATTGGGTTGTTTCAATTTAATTGCTGTTGTCGCTATCTTCGCGTTGTCGGCAGATCAGGCGCATGCGGCAGTCGGTGCCGGGGGTGCGCTTCCCTATGAAACGTGGCTTACCAATTTGAGAAACTCCGTGACTGGCCCGGTCGCTTTCACATTATCGATTGTCGGTATTGTAGTTGCGGGCGGCATATTGATCTTTGGAGGTGAGTTGAACGCTTTTTTCAGAACACTCATTTTTATCGTGCTGGTGATGGCGTTACTCGTGGGTGCCAACAATGTCATGAGCAATCTCTTTCAGGGCGCCGTGATTCCTATGGATACTGACACGGTGGAGGAACCAGCCCAGGTTTTGCCTATTTCTAAAGAAATTACTCCAGTAAACCCATAAATCAATAATTCAATAGGGGAGGGTGACTATGGCGCTCAGGTCTGTGCCCATCCATCAATCTGGCAACCGGCCTAACCTTTTTATGGGCGGGGATCGAGAACTCGTGATGTTTTCCATTCTGATTGCAGCCACATCGATCTTTGTGGCGATGGAACTGAAGGCCACATTTTTTGGGCTGGCGCTGTGGTTTTTTGCGTTGTTCACGCTGCGATTGATGGCCAAGAACGATCCGCAATTACGCCATGTGTATTTGCGCCAGATTCAGTATAAAAAATACTATCCGGCGCGAAGCACACCCTTCTATACCAATACCGGCTTGCAGGAGAAGCAGCATTTATGATTGCCGCGATTTCCATCCTCATTGCGATCTGTGGCGCCATCCTACTACTTATGCTGTTTATCCGCATCCGTGATGCGGATAAAGAACAGAAACTGGATCGGCACCGATCGAGAGAGATGGGCTTTGCTGATCTGTTGGTGTATGCGGCTGTAGTGGAAGAGGGCGTCATCGTCGGCAAGAATGGTTCACTGATGGCTGCCTGGATATTTCGAGGCGAAGATACTGCAAGCAGCACCGATGCTGAGCGCGAGCACGTGTCGCATCGTATCAATCAGGCGCTGTCCCGATTGGGCAATGGCTGGATGATTCATGTCGATGCGATACGCAAGCCTTCGCAGGGTTATTCTGACAAAGCAACTTCAAATTATCCTGATCCGGTGACTGCTGCCATCGATGCCGAACGGCGTGAGGTTTTTGAGAAGATTGGCACGCTCTATGAGAGTTGTTTTATTGTCACACTGACCTATCTGCCGCCAATACTCGCACAGCGCAAATTCGTGGAACTGATGTTCGACGATGACAGCAAAGCACAGGATGAGGACGCCAGAACGCAAGGTCTGCTCGACTATTTTAAGCGTGAGTGCCTCAATTTCGAATCCCGATTATCCAGCGTCTTCACATTATCGCGGCTCCAGGGGAAAAAAGAGGTCAATGAAGACGGCTCGACCGTCATCCATGACGATTTCCTGAGCTGGTTGCAGCTGTGTATCACCGGGCTTGATCATCCGGTTGCTTTGCCAACCAACCCCATGTACTTGGATACGATTTTGGGTGGTCAGGAGATGTGGGGCGGGGTCGTGCCTAAGATTGGTCGCAATTTCATGCAAGTGGTCTCGATTGAAGGCTTTCCGCTTGAATCATCGCCCGGCATGCTGAACCTTTTATCAGAATTGCCAGGCGTCTATCGCTGGTCATCGCGCTTCATCTTCATGGATACCCATGAAGCGGTCTCTCATCTGGATACATACCGTCGCCGCTGGAAACAGAAGGTGCGCGGTTTTTTTGATCAGGTCTTCAATTTGCAGAGCAGCCATATCGATGAAGATGCCCTCAACATGACTGAAGATGCCCAGTCGGCCATTGCTGAAACCAATAGCGGGATGGTAGGGCAGGGGTACTATACCAGTGTCGTGGTACTGATGATGGAAGACCGGGACGCATTGGAAGAAGCAGGGCGTAAAGTTGAAAAAGCGATCAATCATCTGGGCTTTGCCGCGAGGGTTGAAACCATCAATACGATGGATGCGTATCTGGGCAGCCTGCCGGGCCATGGGGTAGAAAATGTACGCCGCCCGCTCATCAACACGTTGAATCTGGCCGATCTGCTGCCGGTCAATACGATTTGGACTGGCAAGGAAATAGCGCCTTGTCCGATGTATCCACCCAATTCCCCGCCACTGATGCACTGTGTCACCCAAGGCGCCACACCCTTCCGGTTAAATCTGCATGTGCGCGACCTGGGGCATACGTTCATGTTTGGCCCAACCGGAGCGGGAAAATCCACGCATCTAGCACTCATTGCTGCGCAATTGCGCCGCTACAGGGATATGTCGATTTATTGCTTCGATAAGGGGCTATCGATGTATCCGCTGACGCGCGCGGTTGGTGGTCAGCATTTTACAGTCGCGGGGGATGATGAATCGTTATCCTTTTGTCCGTTGCAGTTCCTGGATTCTAAAAGTGACCGCGCCTGGGCGATGGAATGGGTTGCGATGATGGTCGAACTCAACGGTATTACGGTGACGCCAATGCAGCGCAATGAAATCAGCCAGGCCATTAGTAACATGCATCACAGCGGCTCCAGAACGTTATCGGATTTTGTTGTGACGATCCAGAGTGAGGCGATACGTGAGTGCCTTCGGCAGTATACGATCGATGGGATGATGGGGCATTTGCTCGATGCGGAAGCCGACGGGTTGAATTTGTCGACGTTTACGACTTTCGAGATCGAGGAACTCATGAATCTCGGTGATAAATATGCGCTGCCAACCTTACTATATTTGTTCCGACGCATCGAGCGCAGCTTACAAGGTCAGCCTGCCGCGATCATACTCGATGAAGCCTGGCTGATGATGGGTCACCCGGTCTTTCGCGCAAAAATTCGCGAATGGCTCAAAGTCATGCGCAAAAACAATTGCCTGGTGTTGATGGCAACGCAAAGCTTATCGGATGCCGCTAACAGCGGCATTCTCGATGTCATTGTTGAATCCACCGCCACCAAAATATTCCTGCCGAACGTTTTTGCGCGTGATGAGGAAGCATCCGCTCTTTACCGGCGTATGGGCTTAAATTCCCGCCAGATCGAGATTCTGGCATCCGCCGTGCCTAAACGAGAGTATTACACGGTGTCGGAGAATGGCAGACGGCTCTACGATTTGGCGCTTGGGCCATTGGCGCTGGCGTTTGTCGGGTCGACCGACAAGGAATCGATTGCGACCATTAAAGCTTTGCATCAGAAGTATGGCGATGGCTGGGTGCATCAATGGCTGGCTTTGAGGGGATTAACATTATCTGACTATGAGGTGGCCGCATGAGCGTGATCAGTGATTTCTTTAAATTCAGAAGCGCATCTGGAAACGAATCAGATCAGCAAATTCGGCAGACCGATGTGTTTTTACAAGGCGGCCGCAGAGCCGGTGAAAACGAAAACCCTTACCTATCGGCGAGGCGTACCTGGAATGACCACATGCGCGGGATACAGTCTTCGCGCACGATGTGGCAGTTATTGGCGCTCTTGTGTTTACTGATTGCACTCGCTGCGGTAGGCGGCGTCATTGCGATCGGCAGTCAATCCAAATTTATTCCCTACGTGGTACAGGTTAACAAGCTCGGTGAAGCGATTGCGGTATCGCGTGCGGATATTGCGGGGGAGACGGATCCGCGGGTGGTGCATGCTTCACTAGCCTCCTTCATCAATGATCTGCGCATGGTCACACCCGATGTAGCGTTGCAACGCAAAGCCATCTTTAGAGCGTATGCCATGCTGTCCAATAATGATCCCGCCACGGCAAAAGCCAACCAGTGGTTCAATGGCAGCGAATTAAGCAGTCCTTTCAAACGCGCAGAAACCCAGACGGTGAATGTCGAGATCATCTCGGTGATCCCACAGAGTCCGGAAACCTGGCAGGTCGATTGGCTGGAAAAAGTCTATGACCGGCAAGGCCACTTGGCAGAGCAACCGTTCAAGATGCGAGCGTTGCTTCGAATCTACAACAAACCGACGACCCCAAGCACGACTGAAGAGCAGATCCGCAACAACCCGCTGGGAATTTATATCCAGGATTTCTCCTGGTCGAAACAAACCTAAAGAGGCTGCTCATCATGAATTCATTACGGTTTTCGCGAGTATTCAGTGCTTTCAATGCTATGGGTGCGCTTATCTTTACGTTTGCATGGGCCGCTCCTATTCACGCCAATGGTTTGTCTGAAGCCTACTTTACCGAAAAAAGCCCCCAGCTCACGCCACAGGAACGTGCAGCCATCGGTCTGGCCAAAAAATGGCAAGCGGCCAATCCGACCGGCGTCAAACCGGTAGCAGGGCCGGATGGCTCGATCCGATTCTTGTTTGGTTCTCAGCAACCGAGCATCGTCTGTGCGGTATTGCAGGTCTGCGATATCGAATTGCAGGCCGGTGAGCAGGTCAATTCGATTCATCTGGGCGACCAGGCCCGTTGGCTGGTTGAACCGGCTGTGACAGGGCAGGGGATATCTGAGGTTCAACACCTCATTGTAAAACCGCTCGATGTGGGGTTAGAGACTTCGCTGGTGGTCACGACCAACCGGCGCACCTATCACCTGCGGCTTCGATCTCATCGGCGCGATTTTATGCCCCGCGTGGGTTTTACCTATCCTGAAGATGCACTCGCTAAATGGGATGCGATGAAATCGCGTGAGAGTCATGCACTCGATATCAAACGCTCACGCACGATGCCAGAAACTGGAGAATATCTCGGCAATCTGGATTTTGCGTATTCGGTAGATGGTAGTGCGGCCTGGAAGCCGGTTCGAGTCTATAACGATGGGCAGAAAACGATCATCCAGATGCCAAGCATCATGGCGCAGACGGAAGCACCGACGCTGTTGTTACTGAACAGGGAAGGGGGGTTGTTTCGTGATGATGAAACGGTCATGGTTAATTATCGTTTGCAAGGAGATCGCTATATTGTGGATGCGGTATTTGATCGTGCCATTTTGATTGCCGGAGTAGGGGGCAATCAAAGCCGTGTGATGATCTCACGGGGGAATTGATGATGGTACAAAAAATTAATCAATCTCACCGTTTATTGGCTCTTTTACTGGTGTCGATGTTACTGAATGGCTGTGCAACGACGCAATATGGCAATTTCATTCAGAATCCCTCCCAAGACGCGAACCAGATCATGGCTACTGATGCCGCAACTCAGATTGTTCGGCTATATCCAGCTGCCACGACACAATTCTCGATAGGCCATGTAGTTAATGACACTTTTGGTCAGACGCTGATTGAAAAGCTCCGCATAGCCGGGTTTGCGGTGCAGGAAGCGGCTGAACCATCTATTGAGCAATCCTTGTTTGCTGTGCCTCAACCGCGAGAAGAACAAAAAGCAGGTATCCGGTTGAGTTATATCGTTGATCAGTCAGATAATTTGTACCATGCCAACCTGTTGATTGACGATACGCGCTTATCGCGAGCTTTCATTGCTCGGGCCGACAGTGTTCGTCCTGCAGGTTTGTGGGTTAAGAGAGAGTAGGGGAGGAGGATGTCAACCCATTCAAAACTCTTCTCGTCGAACTCCTCTCCGCAAAGAGTCGATAAAAATGCCGGCGTGCGGCGCGTCAATAATCTGCCGATCGTGATTTTTGGCGCAATCATGCTCATTTTTATGCTGCTCATGATGATCGTGGCCATGAATCGAGCAGCCGAGCGCAATCAGGCTCACACTGACACATCTCAAGAAGTGCAATCGAGCCAATCGTTTGCCTCACTCATCGCAAAAGATTATGTTGGCGGTATGATCGAGCCTAAGAATCCGCCGAGCGTGCCAGATTCCAAAACACCCTTATCGGGAATGATCATCGAGCGGCCAACCGATTTGGATCGACCACCGTTGCCGGAAGGTGGCGCCCAGTCTCCCCATGCTGGCCAAGACCCGGATCTCGCCCATATCCGCATGCTCAAGCGCCAGCAACTGGAAGAGGCCATCAAGGCCAAAACCCAGGTCAATGTCGTTGCTCCTCGGAGTGCTGCATCTTCACCCCATACCACACCGACACGCGATGAAATGCTCGCTGAAATGGCCTCTGTGCGACAGCAAGCTAATTCGACGCTGCGTGAAGATCCAACGACAGCTTATCAGACGCGTTTGGCGCAATTGCGCAGACCCGCTCAGGGAAGTCATCCAGACGCTGGAAGCCTGGGAGCGGGAAGGGGAGAGGATTATATGGATGATATGGCACCCCGCCTGGTGGATGATGAGCAGAAAGGCCAAGCACAGGATTACTCTCGCATTGATTCATCTGATGGCGAGAAACGCTGGAAGTTAAATAGTGACGTGCAAAAGCCAGCATCGCCCTATGTATTGCAGGCAGGCTTTGTGATTCCGGCCACACTAATCTCGGGTATCAATTCCAGCCTGCCGGGTCAGATCATGGCCCAGGTGAGTCAACACATCTATGACTCACCGGTGGGTAAGTGGCGCTTGATACCACAAGGTTCCCGGCTTGTTGGAACCTACTCCAGTGACGTGGAATATGGTCAAGCAAGGGTTTTGGTTGCTTGGCAGCGCATTATTTTTCCCGATGGCAAAACCATGGATATTGGTGCCATGCCCGGCGCCGATGGACTGGGCTATGCCGGATTCCATGATCAGGTGAACAACCATTATCTTCGAATCTTTGGTTCAGCACTGATCATGTCGGCGATTGTAGCGGGATCAACGTATAGCCAGCGCGATGCAGGCAGTACGTTTGGGCGGCAGAATGCTGGCAGCATCATGAGCCAGGCGCTGGGGCAGCAATTGGGGTTGGTGACATCCAATTTGATCCGCAAAAATCTCAATATCTCCCCGACACTTGAAATCAGACCAGGCTATCGATTCAACATCATTGTGACCAAAGACATGAAGTTCTCCAAACCGTATCAATCATTTGATTATTAAAACAGGAGCCACGCCATGCTAAAACCTGGAAACAAACCTACCCGATTCATCATGATGTTGCTGGTCATCATGAATGCTGGGCTTGTATCAAATGCTCGTGCAACGGGGATTCCTGTCATTGATGCCGCGAACGTCGCTCAAAGCATTGTTACCGCAACAGAAAGTGTGGATCAAACACTCATATTAATAGATCAATACAAAAAGCAACTCGAGCAATATGAAAATATGCTCAGAAATACTTTAGCGCCACCAGCATATCTGTGGGCAAAAGCCCAATATGCGATGAACAAACTCATTCATCTGACTAACACGATACGCTATTACGAGCAGGCTTATGGAGGGATTGATGGGTATATGCAGCGGTTTCGTAATGTCGAGTATTACCGCAGCTCACCGTGCTTTAGTGTCGAGGAAAAATGCAATGAAGCGGCCTGGAAATTACTGCAGGACGGGCAAAACACCAGCACCGATGCGCAAAAGAAGGCCAATGATGGACTCCTAACCGGTTTGAGTGAACATCAGAATCAGATGCCGGTAGATGCAGCTCAACTGCAATTGCTGCAACAAAGAACTGAGACAGCAGAAGGGCAGATGGCCGCACTGCAATATGCCAATCAACTCGCGGCATTCCAGGCTAACCAGTTGCTACAAATGCGGCAGATGTTGATCGCTCAGCATAATGCGCTTAACACGCAAGCCCAGGCTGAAGTGGATCTTAAAGCGATGCAGCAGGCAGCGCGTGGAGTGGCGATTAAGCGATTGAGTCCGGAGATATTGCCTGTAGGTAGAAGTTGGTCGGTTAGAGATGGGTTTTAATACATTAACTCAAGGAGAAAATGATGAAAAAGCATTATTTAAATATTGCAGTGGTGGGGCTATCGGCTTTGTTTCTGTTGTCGGGCTGTGAAAAAGACGGTGACGGTAAGTTGGAAATGAAGGAGCCTAAGAAGGAGTTGAGTGAGATGCCAGAAAGGAAGAATTGGTCTGTTAAAGATGCAGAAGGCTTCGGCGAATAAATAGCAGTGATCAATTTCATGTAACTCAACCTGGCGATTACAAATGCAAAAGTTTAATTTAGGCACTGTTTTAATCCTACTTTTCTTTATGGGCTTATCAACAAGCGCATTTGCTGAGTTGTCTTATATAGATCCAACATCCAATCAAAGCGTGCTGGATCAGGTAGTGCAAAAATTTGGTGGGAAGGTAAGATCCTGGAAAAATATTATTCAAGCTGCAGCAGAACGTTTATTCTGGACGCTAGTTTTGATATCTATGGTGTGGACTTTCGGCATGATGCTTTTACGCAAAGCGGATATAGCTGATTTCTTTGCCGAATTTACGCGCTTTATTATTTTTACAGGATTGTACTTCTGGCTGCTTACCAACGCAGTTTCAGGACACAATATCGCCGGTACAATCATCTTGTCAATGGAAGATCTGGGAAGAACTGCAGCAGGATTACCTCAAGGCGCAAGTCATTCCAGTGTCATAGATACCGGTGTTTTGATCTGGACTCAGGCCACAAATAATCTCACCTTACTACAACCTATAGATAGTTTAATCGCGATGATTATCTCGCTGATCATCCTAGTTGTCTTGGCCGTCATTGCGATCAATATGCTGCTATTGATGATTTCTTCCTGGGTACTGATGTATGCGGGAATTTTCTTTCTGGGATTTGGAGGAGCACGCTGGACAACGGATATTGCCATCAATTACTTCAAGACCGTATTAAGCGTTGGCGTTCAATTATTCGTAATGCTCTTGATTGTTGGGATTGGGAGTGATCTATTGACCAGTTTTTACACCAAGATGGGCAAGAACGTGCTCAATTATGAAGAATTGGCGGTGATGCTGATTTTTTCGATTGCGTTTTTTGTGTTGATATCCAAGTTGCCGCCACTGCTGGCCGGCATCATAACCGGTAGTTCCATAGGATCGAATGCTGGCATTGGTGGTTATAGCGCAGGCAATTTCCTAGCAGGGGCGGGGACTGCGGCAGCGGTTGCGTCTTATGGCGGCTCACTGGTTGCCAGTCGGGTTGCAGCGGCATCAGCCGCCAGGAATGGAACAGAAGCTTTACGCAATGCCATAGAGAAAGGCCAGGCATATGAGGCTGCAAGAGGAGGAAATAATTCGGGTGGAAGAGATCTCTGATGGATTTGCCGCCGGACATGCAGGAGCGCGTGGTTTGTTCAATAGCTGCTGCTATCAAGTATGAAATACCTGCCAATATCCTGCTCGCCATTGCCGAGAAAGAGGGTGGAAAGCCAGGGCAGTGGGTGCGAAACAGTAACGGCACGCACGATGTTGGTGTGATGCAGTTTAATACTTCATACTTAAAAGATTTATCGAGATATGGCATTAAACCAGATCATGTGTCAACCGCAGGTTGTTACGCTTTCGACTTGGCCGCTTGGCGTATACGGCTACATATCAAGAATGATCGAGGGGATATTTGGACGAGAGTGGCAAATTATCATTCACGTACTCCAAAATATAATGCGAAGTATCGGCATGACTTGATGAACAAGGCTCTTAGGTGGGCGGATTGGTTGGAGAAGAGGCATTAATATTTGAATCCAGTGCTCGCACCGTCGACCGGCGCGAGGGACATAAGCTACAAGCCAAAATGCTGTTCCGAACCCTAGCTCGATGATTGTTTATCGTCGCTATTCCTTTTGCTAAACACTTCTTAGAAAATAATTAATTTTGCACCTAAGCCGATTATTCCACAAAAGCATATTACTTCAAGAACATTTCTCTTAAAACGAAATAGCGCAACCGCTGCAATGATTATAATTGATGCTGATATCCAATCAAATTCTCCATTAAATCCTTGCGGCCAAAGAACATGATAGCCAAAGAACATGGCTAAATTTAATATAACCCCGACAATAGCTGCTGTGATTGCAGTTAGCGGTGCAGTGAACTTTAAATTATCGTGTGTAGATTCAACTATGGGTCCTCCCGCAAGAATAAATATAAATGAAGGTAAAAACGTGAACCACGTTACAATGATGGCAGCCATAGATCCTGCTATAAATAGCATATCCGGCCCTAAAAGCTCTTTTACATAACCACCAATAAAAGCTACAAAAGCTACTACCATAATCAATGGCCCAGGGGTTGCTTCTCCAAGTGCTAGCCCATCTATCATTTGCTCAGGTGTTAGCCACCCGTAAAATTCAACTGCTCCCTGGTAAATGTACGGCAAAACTGCATAAGCGCCGCCAAAGGTTAATAACGCAGCTTTTGTAAAGAACCACGCCATTTGGGTGAAATCATGATTCCATGAATAAAGCACCGTCAAAAATAATATAGGGATTAGCCATAACAATAATCCTGTTACGATAATCGAACTTAACCTTACCCAAGAAAATTTTGCATGTTCTGGAGTTGGAGTATGGTCATCAATCAATGCCGCACCGTATGAAATATTCTTTTTTCCATGTGATTTATTTATATGGAAATTTTGAGGTCTATATATTCCTCCGATAAATCCTATTAATGCAGCAGTGGCGACTATAAATGGAAACGGAATTTTTAATATAAATATGGCTATAAACGATGCTACGGCTATAAGGAAAAGAAAGCTGTTCTTGATTGTTCTCGATCCGATCCGATATGCCGCTTGAAACACAATCGCTGTTACTGCGGGCTTTATTCCATAAAATATTCCCGCAACTAGGGGAACATCCCCAAACGCAATATATATCCAGGAAAGGGCGATTAGGATAAAAAGCGAAGGAAGAACGAATAAGACTCCAGCAATAATGCCACCCCATGTGCGATGTAATAACCAGCCGATATATATAGCAAGCTGTTGAGCTTCTGGCCCCGGCAACAACATGCAATAGTTCAGCGCATGGAGAAATCTTCTTTCAGAAATCCAATGCATACGTTCAACCAGATCTTGATGCATAATCGCAATTTGTCCCGCTGGACCACCAAAGCTAATAAATCCGAGCTTTAACCAATACCAGAATGCTTCAGATAAAGTTACATTCTTAGGCGGAGTTACATCGCGATTTGAGGAATTATCTGAAATATCTGTATGTGACTCGTCCATAGCTTCTCCTTGGAATTATCCAAAAAAAGCAGGCCTTGGACGAAATCGTCTTAGAATGGGGAGGCTGCTGAATCCCCGCTCGAATTATAGCATCAAATAGCTGAGGTTAAGCAGAAAGTACGCGAAAACGAGCACTGGTCAGATATTTGCAAGGGATCTTAGCCAGCCGACCATCGAGAATCAGCTGCTTGTAGCCAGAAATTGTATTATCCTTGTTAATAGAAATTTATCATTATTTCTGAAACATATAAAAAGAGTTGACATTCCCATGGTTGGAAGGTTGAGTATTAGAACTCCATAAATGAATGACTAGGAGTTTTAAATGAAAAACCGTCTGCATCACAATTCTAATCAATTTAAAAATCAGTCTTTAAGTAAAACTGCTTTGATGGCGACGTTGCACTGTCTGTCTGGTTGCGCTATCGGCGAAGTCGCTGGCATGGTAATGGGTATAGCCCTCGGTTGGAGCAATGCTGAAACAATTCTGCTGGCAATAACGTTGGCGTTCCTGTCGGGCTACCTTTTTACCATGATCCCTATTCTAAGCGCAGGATATAACTTCAAAGCTGCTATGTATATTGCTTTGGTTTCTGATACGGCCTCGATAACGATCATGGAGACTGTCGATAATCTACTGATGCTGATGATTCCAGGTGCGATGGATTCCCCCCTTAATTCATTGATGTTCTGGGGCAGCCTTGGCAGTGCTCTGCTTATTGCAGGAATTGTTACTTTCCCAGTGAATCTCTGGCTTATCGCTCGTGGAAAAGGACATGCACTTGCTCACGCACATCATTAAGGAAAAATAAGATGAATATTGGAGAAGCGGCACGTGCTTCAGGTATTTCTGCAAAAATGATCCGTCATTACGAGTCAATAGGCCTCATTCCTAATGCTGGTCGTTCGCTTTCAGGATACCGTTATTACGATAAAAAAAACATCCATACCTTACGTTTTATACGCCGCGCTCGCACCGCGGGTTTCAGTGCCGAACAAATTAAGAAACTGCTTTCATTGTGGAGCGACCAACAACGACCAGCACGAGAGGTTAAGCAGCTCGCTGAACAGCACCTGTCACAGTTGAAGGAAAGGATAAATGAATTGAAATCAATGGCCGCTGCCTTATCTGAATTGATAATGCATTGCCAAGGCGATGATCGCCCAGATTGTCCTATTCTAAAATCATTGGCTGATGAAGACACTACTCAAGAGTTTAATAATTCTCTGAATAAGCCTTCGATTCGTCACGGTCAATCATTAAAGAAATAATAGATTTCCTCGGAATATTTAACATTATTTCGAGGAAATATCCCAATATTTGGAAATAATCCATGAAAGCATACATAGCAACCTTTCTTTTCATTAGCATAATCTTATCCGGCCCGCTTCGAGCAGATGGAAATCATCAACACTTCGGAGAAAACAATAAGGAAAAATTAGGACAGGTCAATTTTCCAATTTCCTGCACACAAGTTGCTCAGGAACAATTTAATCTAGCTGTAGCAATGTTACATTCCTTCTGGTATGACGAGGCAGAAGTGACATTTCGCCGAGTTACAGCTATTGATCCAACATGTGCAATGGGTTATTGGGGAATCGCAATGAGTCTATATCATCAGTTATGGGCCACCCCTCCTGCTGCAGCAGAGCTGCTAAAGGGACGGGATGCACTCTATCAGACAAATAACTTAACAATTAAATCAAAAAAGGAAGAAGCCTATCTGAATGCAATTAAAATTTTATATGATGATAAAGCTGACTACGAGGCGAAAAAGCTAGCGTATCAGCATGCAATGGAGAAGCTCTGGGTTCAAAACCCAGATGACCGAGAAGCCGCTGTTTTTTTTGCTTTAGCATTAATTTCTAATGCTTCTCCAAAGGATAAGACTTACGTGAATCAAAAGAAAGCTCTAGAAGTGTTGCAAAAAGTATTGCAGGATGAACCAAATCATCCCGGTGTAGCGCATTACATCATCCATAGCAGTGATTATCCTGAACTTGCAAAGTTTGGTTTGAACGCGGCTCGGGTCTATACTCATATTGCTCCAGGAGTACCACATGCGTTACACATGCCATCCCATATTTTCATTAGACTGGGGCAATGGCAGGATGCAGCACAGTCTAACCTAGCAGCATATCTTGCCGCGAAAGAATATTCGCGTAGAAATGCCATAGTAAGGACTTGGGATCAGCAATTTCACTTCATGGATTACATGATTTATTCCTATTTACAAACTGGAGAAGCCGACAAAGCTAGAGAGATCGTACAAGAACTGCAAACTATAAAAAAAGCACAGCCTGAAAATACCACTTCTGCTTACGCATTCGCAGCAATTCCCGCTCGCTATGCTATAGAACGAAAGGAATGGTTAGAAGCTTCTGAGTTAACAGTTACTCCGCGCGATTTTCCTTGGAGCCAGTTCGGCTGGTGTGAGGCGATTACTCACTTTGCCCGTGGATTGGGTGCAGCCAAAAGCAAAAGAATGGAAACCGCTAAGATAAGTCTTCAGCGGCTCGAAACACTGCGTGATGTTGATATCGCAGCCAAGAAGTTCTATACGGCTGATCAAATTGAGATCCAACGATTGGCCGTAGCGGCCTGGATAGCTTATCAAGAGGGAAAAATAATTGACGCGCTGCAACTCATGCGAATGTCTGCCGAACTGGAGAGTGGTACTGAGAAAGATAATGTTACCCCTGGAGCAATCATACCTGCCAGACAGTTACTTGGTGAATTGTTACTAGAACTACAACAATATGATGAGGCGTTAAAGGAGCTCGAATTATCACTGATTCGCACCCCCAATCGTCGTAATGGATTATATCTTGCTGCGCAAGCGGCAATGCTTGCCGGTGATCAGTCTAAAGCAAATCGATTTGAAATGCAGTATAAACAATTAAAAAATGTAAATAACTAATCCATTGGTAAATGATTCAGGCACAAGCAAATGCATTGCGTGAAGATGAGGCAATAAAAATTACGTGGTAGCCTGCAGTGCGGGTGATGTTTTATCTTACGGAAATAAGGTGGTTATTTTACGGAAACTAAGTAATAAAACACAATCAATGGATGCTGGGAGGTCATATCTTCAGTTAATATGATCGGAAATAATGTACGGCTATAAGTAGGGATAGATAATAGTTAAATGAAATGATTCTTAATTATCTTGAAGAAAACATTATTGATCAAACTCATCTATTTTGGTTTGACTAGATTTCGAACATAGTATTTACTAAAAGGAGTAGAACATGAAAATATTGTTGAGTCTATTTGCATTAATTACTGTTGGACTGGTAACGGGGTGTACGCATATTACTCCAGTTCGAATGGATATGTTTGAAGAAATCAGAAAAGCAAGAACTCCTGCTGACCATATTTCACTTGCTAAACATTATGAAGATACTGCAAAGGAAATGCAGGCAAAGGTTGATGAACATAAAAAAATGCTAGCGGAATATGAAGCCCAGAGAGAAACTTATGGAAGACGAGGATTAGATATGGAATCCATGTGTAAGGCATTACTTCATGTTTATGGAGAAGCTGTAAATGAAAATATGAATTTGGCTGATTCTCATCGGAAAATAGCTGCAGAAATAAAATAATCTCTGCGAAGTGAACTAAGTTAATTTATTTCAAACAAATTCCTCATACTTATCTAAATTGAACAAAAGATGAGATCAAGTGCATACCATTGGTTACTGCTTTTTTTCATGCTATGGCTCCCAGTTCAGGGTGCTGCGGCGGCTGTGCTGTCGGTATGCGCAGAGGAAAAAAAATTAAACAGTCATCATGGTACAAAATTAGCAATAAATATTAACGACGATCATCATCACGCTGACTGCCATAAGCAAGTAACTGAAAATCCAGCCGATCATGTGCTAGCCAGCATTGCATGTGATGACACCTCTTGTGATGCATACAGCAACACACCGATCGTACCGAACTGTGCAGCATCAATGTTGGTTAATAAAACTTCTGCCGTGTTTGTTTTGAATTCCGGTCTCATTTCGTTTATACCGGAACAACTGCAACGACCTCCCTTGTATCTTTCCTTCTAAAAATCCGCCTGTAATTTAGGCAAAAATACCTGTTCGCATACCTTCTGTCGCTCTTTAAAGTAGAGCATAGGGATCGCGCGTATCTATATCTTCATTTTCAACTAAGAAAGACCTTATCAGTCAGGAGATGGGCATGTTCATAGTATTTGTTATCAATATTGTTGTTCAACAAAGAGATTTTCTATGGAGGCTGCAATGATCCGCGTCAGTTTGGGAACATTTGCCCTGATTGCGCTTGTGAGTACAGCTATTGCAAAAGAAGAAGATATTAAAACAAACAAATCTGGCTCAGGTATTTATTCCCACTCAGCCATTTTGCGTAATGAAACTCCACTACCCACTTTAGTTGTGGAAGCCCTCGAAAATAATCCGGAAATTCGCGCAGCGCTAAAAGAACGCGAAGCCGCTCAGCAGCGCATAGCGCCAGCAGAAGCGCTGGATGATCCGATGCTTGAAGCAGGGGTGATCAATGCACCTCTTGCATCGTCCCCGTTTAATCGCGAAGACATGACAATGAAAATGATTGGTTTGTCTCAACGGTTTCCCTTCCCAGGAAAACGCGGCTTGCGTAAAGAGGTTGCAAGTAAGGATGCCGAAGCTATTGAGCAGGGTTACCATGAGACAGTCAATCGTGTCATGCATGATCTTAAGACGGCCTATTTTGATCTCGGACTAACACTGGAAATGATCAAACTGGTTGAGAAAAACAAGCAGACACTCGAACATTTTCTACGCGTTGTTGAAGGACGATACCAAGTAGGGCAAGGAAATCAGGCGGATGTGCTTAAAGCACAGACACAAGTATCGAGAATGCTCGATAGATTGTTGAGCTTGGCTCGGGAGCAACCTATATTTGAAGCTGAAGTAATTCGTGCTTTGGGGCGCAACGTCAAGGGCGAAATCCCAACTCCAGCGCCACTGCATATTCATGAGGTGCCCCTGATTCTGGAATCGCTGCAGCAAGAAGCGTTAGCACAACGCCCGCAACTCCTGGCATTACAAAGTCTGATTACGCGTAATGAGAAATCCATTGATTTAGCACGCAGAGCCTATTATCCGGATTTTGATGTACGTCTTTCATACGGCCAACGCGACAACATGCTCGATGGCACTCGACGCGACGACATGGTCAGTATGACGGTAGCTGTTAATTTACCCGTATGGCGCGGTAACAAGATTGAGCCTCGTATTATGGAATCCCAGGCATTGCGCGATCAGGCAATCAACTTATATCAAGCCCAAAGCAATGAAATTTCGTCAAGGTTGCGCCAACAAGTAGCGATCGCTGAACAAAGCCTCAAATCGGTCAAGCTCTATCAGAGCGCCATCTTGCCACAGGCAAAACTGACAGTTGAGTCCGCATTGGCTGCTTATCAAGTCAATCGCGTCGATTTTCTGACCCTGCTCGATAATCAGATGACCGTATTTGATTATGAAACCAATCTTATATCCGCAATAGCCAATTACAACAAAGCAATTGCTGAAATCGATTTAATGGTAGGCAAAAGGCAACACTAACTGATAACGATTATGGAGCTTCCTATGCATACCCTTGCAAAACTAACCATTGCCGGTATTACACTGGCAGTCGCGATTTTTGCGGGTTTCTGGTGGGGTTATACACAATCCCAGACGAAAACCGCGGCTATTTCTCACCAAACAAACAACTTTGATAAAAAGATTCTTTATTATCGTAATCCGATGGGACTGCCCGATACTTCTCCCATTCCCAAGAAAGATCCAATGGGGATGGATTATTTGCCTGTTTATGAAGGCGAAGAATCCCAAACTGATAAATCCTTAATCAGGATTAGTACAGAAAAAATTCAAAAATTAGGGGTGCGAGCTGAAGCGGCATCAATGCGCCAGCTTATCCGTACCGTCAGGGCTGTTGCAACGATACAAGCAGATGAACAAAAGTTACATACTCAAGTTACTAAATTTGAAGGATGGATTCAACGTCTTTACATCAATACGACTGGCCAAGCGGTTAAGAAAGGCGATATGTTGATGGATGTTTATAGTCCTGAATTAATTACGGCTCAACAGGAGTATCTTATTGCTGAGAAAGGGTTGCAAGCAGTTGCAAACAGCGATACAGATACCAAGGCTGCTATGCAAAGATTGGCTAAAAGTGCTTTACAGCGTTTGCGTAATTGGGATATCTCTGAAATTGAATTACAGCATTTACAGCGCGGTGGTGTTACCAAAGAGTATGTCACATTAAGATCTTTAGCCAATGGCGTAGTTTTGGAAAAACCTTCCATTGAAGGAAAACGCTTTGCACCTGGAGAAGTGCTTTTTCAAATCGCAGATCTTTCTCGAGTATGGGTGCTGGCAGATGTTTTTGAGCAAGATTTAGGTCTGATTCATCCTGGACAAAAGGCAACCATTAGAGTCGACGCCTATCCAGAAAAAATATTTACTGGAAAAGTTGCTTTTATTTACCCTAAAGTAACGCCTGAGACTCGTACGGCAATCGTACGTATTATCCTTCATAACCCAGATGGCTTACTCAAACCCGATATGTATGCAAACGTAGAGTTTGCTTCATTTCATAATGATAATAAAGTATTAACCATTCCCGATTCGGCAGTACTTGATACAGGCGCGCGTCGGATGGTGTTGGTTGATCTAGGGGAAGGCCGATATGAACCGCGTACGGTGAAGTTGGGTATGCATGCGGATGGTTTTACTGAAGTACTAGGTGGGATTCAAGCCGGTGAATTTGTGGTGGTTAAGGCTAATTTTCTAATTGATGCCGAAAGTAATATGAAAGCGGCGATAAGCAATTTTAGTCATGCTTCACATAATTTCAAAACAGACGAGCTAATGCCCGTCAGTTCAAGTAAGCCTACAACAAGTACAACTACTGTTCATCAAGCGGATGGAATCATTAAAGAAATAGCCTCCTCGCGAAGTGTTATCAAGCTTGCGCATGGCCCAGTCCCTAGCCTTAATTGGCCGTCCATGACTATGGATTTCAGCTTAAAGAATCCTTCATTGCTGAGTTCTTTAAAACCTGGACAGAAGGTAATATTTGAATTTATTGAGGAATCTCCTGGAGCATATGTAATTACTCACATATATCCTGCTGCAGGCCACAATCTCGGCCCTCTCCAAGAACATTAACATGGTTAAGCAAATTATCGAATGGTCAGTACGGCATGTTTTTTTGGTATTACTGGCTACTTTCTCAATCATTGCCTGGGGAGTATATGCTGTTTCAAAAACTCCAGTAGATGCAATTCCTGACCTATCCGATGTACAAGTCATCGTCTATACCGAATACCCGGGACAGGCTCCTCAAGTAGTCGAAGATCAAGTGACTTACCCGCTGACTACAGCGATGCTGAGTGTGCCTAAATCCAAGGTGGTGCGCGGGTTGTCTGCATTTGGGGTATCGTTTGTCTATGTCATTTTTGAAGATGGAACGGATATTTACTGGGCTCGCTCACGGGTATTGGAATACCTAAGCTTTGCAGCTAATAAATTACCGGAAAGTGTCAGACCCTCACTCGGCCCGGACGCAAGCGGGTTAGGATGGGTTTATCAGTATATTGTTACCGCTAAAGACCGCACATTGGATGAATTACGCAGTCTCCAGGATTGGTTTTTACGTTTTCAATTGGTCGCAGTAGATGGAGTATCCGAAGTAGCTAGTGTAGGTGGATTTCAGAAAACCTATCAGATCACGGTAGAGCCAAGGCGTTTGCAAACATATGGCATCTCCCTCAGAACAGTAATCAATGTGGTCGCTCAAAGTAATCGCGATGTTGGCGGGCGAGTGATCGAGCTCACCGAAACCGAGTACATGGTGCGCGGTAAAGGCTATTTGCGCGGGATCAGCGACCTGGAAAATCTAGTTGTAAAAGCCCATGAAGGTATGCCAGTGTTGCTACGCGATGTAGCTCGCATAGAACTGGCACCGGATGAGCGGCGAGGTATTACCGAATTTAATGGCGAAGGTGAAGCTGTTTCCGGCATTGCTGTAGCGCGTTATGGAGAAAATGCGTTAGAGGTCATCCACAATGTTGAAGCAAAAATCGACGAACTCAAACCTGGTTTACCGGGGGGAGTCGAAATTCAGTCGGTTTACAATCGCTCTGAATTAATTGAACGAGCCATCGCAACGCTTAATGAAGTATTGATTGAACAGGTCGTTATCGTGGCGTTGATATGCGTGGCATTTCTTATGCATGTCCGCAGTACATTGATTGCGATCATTATGTTGCCAATTGGCGTAATCATCGCATTCATTGTTATGTTTCATTTGGGGATCAATTCCAACATTATGAGCTTGGCAGGCATAGCACTGGCTATTGCTGAAATGACCGACGCAGCCATTGTAATGATCGAAAATGCTCACAAGCATCTTTCGAGGCTCGAGCCCCAGGCTCCTGCTTCTGAGCGCAGGAATGCAATTATCAAAGCATGTCAAGAAGTTGGTCCTACCCTATTTTTCAGTTTGCTGATTATCACTGTGTCATTTTTACCGATATTTGCACTTGAAGCCCAGGAAGGGCGTATGTTTCAACCGCTCGCTTTTACCAAAACCTTTGCTATGGCGGGCGGGGCTCTACTTTCCATTACTTTGGTTCCAGCGCTGATGTTGTTATTGCTCCGAGGTCGTATTCCGCGTGAACAGGATAATCCATTGGGAAAGCTGCTGATCCGCTTGTATGAACCGGTCATCCCCTGGATTATTAAATGGAAGAAAAGCATTCTTGTTATCGCCATTGCAGTATTGGGAGTGACTATTTATCCAGCTCTAAAACTAGGTACTGAGTTCATGCCGCCGCTAAATGAAGGCACATTGCTTTATATGCCCGTGACACTCCCGGGTGTCTCTATTACAAAAGCAGCAGAATTGTTGCAAACGCAGAACAAGATTATCAAAAATTTTCCTGAAGTTGCGTCAGTATTTGGTAAGGCGGGACGTGCAAATACCGCTACCGATCCGGCACCTTTGGAAATGACAGAAACAATTATTAACTTAAAACCTGAAAGTGAATGGCGGCCTAATATATCGCTTGAAAAACTCGTTGCAGAATTAGATCAGGCATTACAAATTCCTGGGGTAGCCAATGCCTGGACTATGCCTATCAAAAATAGAACGGATATGTTGGCGACCGGTATTCGTACGCCGATTGGTATCAAAGTCTTCGGCAATGATCTCGGTGAAATAGAAAAGTTAGGCAGAGAGATTGAGGCGGCTATAAAAACTGTACCCGGCACTACGAGCGCATTTGCAGAGCGGACCACGGGCGGTTATTACCTCGATATAGAACCAGATCGTATGGCGCTTGCACGTTATGGATTAGCAGTAGGTGATCTGCTCGAAGTCATTACAGTAGCGCTTGGGGGTGAAACGATTACCACAACGGTGGAAGGGCGCGAGCGCTATGGCGTGACTGTGCGTTACCCACGTGAACTTAGAAGTGACCCCCAAGCTATTGCTACACAAGTGCTGGTTCCATCCATGAATGGAATCATGATCCCGTTGGGTCAATTGGCTAAAATCAAGTTGATCCAAGGTCCACCCAGTATTCGTACAGAGAACGCATTGCTTGCTGCCTATATCTTTGTTGATATTCGAGGTAGAGATATCGGCAGTTATATTGCTGATGCGCAAAAAGCTGTGCTTGAACAAGTAGAATTTCCATCAGGATATTACGCAACCTGGAGCGGCCAATTTGAATACATGGAACGCGCAACAGAGAAGTTGAAAGTGGTGATTCCTATTACCCTTCTCCTTGTATTCATTCTAATCTATTTAAATTTCAACCGACTGACCGAAACTATGATCGTTATGCTATCAGTTCCCTTTTCTCTGGTCGGCGGTATCTGGCTGATGTTTTGGCTCGACTATAATATAAGTATCGCGGTGGCAGTAGGTTTCATCGGTTTGGTCGGCATTGCGGCTGAGTCCGGTATGGTGATGCTGGAGTTTCTCGATCAGGCTCTGACGGAGATGCGCGAGAAGCGTCAAGCCGCAGGTGAGGAAATCACCATTGAAGACCTTTACTTTGCAGTGACTGAAGGCGCTGTTACTCGGATACGTTCTGTCATGATGACTATTGCCGGAAGTATTCTAGGTCTGCTGCCCGTTATGCTGAGTAGTGGCACGGGTTCCGAGCTGACTCGGCGAATCGCGGCTCCGATGGTTGGTGGCATGGTTTCAGCGACGATATTGACGCTGATTATTTTTCCTGCAATTTATGTACTAGTTAAGGAAATATCGATTAAGCGCTCACTAAAAACATAAAAATTGAGAGGACGGTCGCGATGAAGAGAGACCCCCGTTATATCCCTGTGTTTTATTTTCACTGGCTGACGCGTTGGTATGATCCGGTCATGCGGCACTTATTTCCTGAGGAAGCATTAAAGTCTGCATTGATTGCGCAAGCCAGTATTCAACCAGGTCATGAAATATTAGATATAGGCTGCGGCACAGGCACTCTTACTTTGCAGATCAAACACACTCATTCGGATGCATTAGTGTATGGACTCGACGTAGATCCTGAGATATTGAATATCGCTCAAAGAAAAGCCAAGCAAGCAGATAAAACTATCCTGCTGCAACAAGGAACGGCGATTAATCTACCCTATCCGAACGAAAGTTTTGACCGTGCATTTATCAGTCTGATGCTGCATCACCTGCCATCGCAAGATAAGCGACGAGCGCTTACGGAAGCATTCCGAGTACTCAGGCCCGGCGGCCAATTGCACGTTATAGTATATCCCGTCAGCGGCAGTTGGACAAAACGATGTGATTGCATAAGAGAAAGTTTTGGCTCATCGTTATGAATAGCATCGTCAGTGCATTCTGAAAAACATTTAGATCATAATTCTTTCCACTTCATCAAGCGTCATATCATCGCGGCGCCGGTCATATAGCTGTGTGGTACGTGTACTGGAGTGGTTCGCCATAATTGCCGCTTTTTCTAAAGTTCCGCCATTTTTAAGGTAAGCAGTAATGCCGGTAGCCCTAAAACTATGATTGCCAACTTTTGTTGCGATACCTGATTTATTAATGTGTCTTTGTATCATGGCATGAGCATTGGCTTGTACTAAAGGAGAAGAGGTTAGTTGTCCGGTTCCGCGGCCAATGGTACGAAAAAGAAAACCCTTCGGATCATCACGCAGATTAGTCTCATTAATATAGGCACTTAAATACTCTTCCAGATTATGGTGACAGGGCATTTCATGTCGTTTGCCACCTTTTTCGTGCAAACGTACCCAGAGCCTTCTGTTTTGCGTATAAACATCCTCAACTTTCATCGCTAAAGCCGCACCAATCCGAGCAAATGAGTAAACCATCAATGCAATCAGCGCCCGATCTCTTAAGCCTGAAGGTTTGCTGACATCGATGCTGTTCAATAATTGCCGGGTATCTTCACTATCTAAAATGGGAGTTTTACCGGTTTTAACGCGATGAGCAGGGCCTCTAACGGACGAGGCTGGATTGGTGGCTACAATTTGGCCGATTACGAGCCAATCAAATAAATGCCGTATAGCCGCCAAATGTTGCTTGACACTGGGTGCCGATAGTCGTCTGGTTTGTAATTCAATCCAAGCGGCTACATGTAATGGCTCAATATCAATCAATGCGGCAACCTGAGCCTCGGTCTGACACCAATTCAAAAAATCCAAAACTGCGCGAACATATGCACGACGAGTATGAGGATTTCGAATATTGGATGCAAAGAATTCCAGAAAACGAATTCTGGCTCGTTCACCGGATGCAGTGACTAATGTCGGGCAGGAAAATTTTGTCAGAGAAGTTAGATTCGACATTTTTGGTTAGGACAAAATGCAATCGTGATGAGTGAATTTTACACTTATTCATACATGTGATAAAGGACATTATCACATATTAAAAATCTCATTATGCTAATTAATAGAATGTGAAATTAAGACACCTTATAGTATGATTAGAATGTATTCATTTTATCGATATCATACGATGACACATCGAACGACAATTACATTGGATGATGAGAGCTGACATGGTCAAGCAAAACCGGACAACCCAGTTAAGCAACTTTTTTCATTTTTTCTGTTTCTACCTCTACCTCATATCGATTAGGGCTTTTGTACCCCAAGTATGAATGCAATCGATGGCTGTTATAAAACATGGAAATATACTGCAGCACATCTTGCTGAGCTGCAAAACGGGTTTGATAATGGCGCCAGTGGATTCGCTCTTGTTTGAGGCTGCCGAAAAAGCTTTCTGCCACTGCATTATCGAAACAATCGCCGGTACGGCTCATACTACCCACAAAGCCGTGTATTTCCAGAAGCTTCCGGTACTCCCTGCTGGCATATTGGGCTCCACGATCCGAATGTACTATCAGTCCTGCTTGGGGCTGGCGCAACCATATCGCCATTTTTAATGCATCACAAACCAGTCTCGCTTTCATTCTTGAGCTCATGCTCCAACCAACTACCTTCCTGCGACTTCAATCTAATCAATATTCAAAATTGATAATACTAAGCAATGGACTATTTATATATTCTTTTCCCAACTCTGATGCTGATGCAATACTCTGATAATAGTGATTCCTGACTTTGTGCTGGTGTAAAAAAGAATATGGCTTTGATAAGGGAAACTAAATAAACCATCTTTTAAATCATTGCGGCGCGTTCCAAGAGTAGGGCTTTTTGCCAGATTCTCTGCAAGTTCTTCCATCTCATCTATATAGATGCCAGCCTGAGTTTTACCCCAATTTTTTATAGTGTAATTGATAATATTTATTACATCCCTCTGGGCTTGCGCAGAAAATCTATGTTGTGCCATCCTCGACCTGTTTTCTTAAAGCTGCAAAAACGGCTTTACCATCTATAACATTTCCTGCTTCAATATCATCAATACCTTTTTGAATTTCAACTTTCAACCATTGCTTATGCAAATCTTCTAAATATTGGTAATCTCTGCTTGAAAGCATAACCGCTACAGGTTTTCCATTTTTATTAATTGCCACAGGTTCTTTTTGCACTTTAAGGAGCATTTCCCCAAAATCCCTTTTTACATCAGTTGCGTTAAACGTTTCCATAGCTTTATCTCTCAGTAATGTTCAATTTGAACAAATTAGTCATTTTTTAACTAATTGTCAATAAAATCATCCAATCAGCATACTTAAGCCTTATTTTTAATGGCTTAAAAAATGTGTCATAAATTAAAATTTTTGACACAAAAAAATTACTTTGATATAAAAGGGTTTTTTTGTGACATAAATTAGTGTCAGAAGTTATTATGAAAATCGGCTATATTCGGGTGTCCACAGAGGAACAGAACGACGATTTACAAATTGCCGCCTTAAAAGCCATCGGTTGCGAATCATTCTTTAAAGATACGGCCACCGGCGCTAAT
>WBZQ01000588.1_pt1 | contig 28573 bp, 27 predicted proteins | sample 5204251 | NCBI WGS metagenome assembly WBZQ01 (sample SAMN12412402, study PRJNA552823) | activated sludge metagenome | isolation source: activated sludge from nitrification reactor of wastewater treatment plant... | place: USA: Virginia | collected 2017-09
ACGCAAGGAACCGGTCCATCTCGGACGGGATGCGCTCGGGCCCAGGCGCCTCGAAGTGTACCCGCTCGCGTCCGACGGGCCCGGAGACGACCCGCATGGGACCGCTCCCACCCGGACGCCAGGCGCCAACGGCAATGCGTGTCATTCCGCTGCGCCCTGTCGGGAACAACGCGGCGTGCCAGGCGAAGAGCCGCTCAGCGGTCAGCGGGGATTCGTAGCTACGCGTGGCGTCGAGCATCATCTCGACGACCCCTTCGACGTTACGGCTCGCCTTCGGCAGCCCGGCCGCGTCCAGCCCGAGCCGCCGAGCGATGGACGAGCGGACCTCCTTGGGGTCGAGCACCTCGCCTTCGATCGCAGAGGACTTCACCACCTCGCTCGTGAGCACGGAGAGGCTGGCCTCGGCCTGTAGGTCAAAGCCGAGCGCCGCCATCCGGCCGAGGAGGCGCCCCTGCCGATGACGAACGTCGGCCAGGAGCCCGGCGAGCGCCCCGTCATCCCAGATGAGCTGGGGCCAGCCCTGCCGCTCGTGGATGTACGCCCTTAATCTCCGCATAACTTGCGGTGATTGTATCGTCGATTCGCCGCAGGTCCACTTGGACCCACCAGCAGGAACAGGTCTGGGGTGAAACCTGGGCCCTACGAGGTAGCGCGAAGTGTTCGTCAGGGACTACTCGCCCGCCTGGCCGCAGTCGGGGGAATCGCTTCCATCAGGATGCTGACGGCCTTTCGCAGTGCTCGGTCTCCGGCGGCGGCGCCCTTGTAATGTCCAAGGCGAACGATTGCGAGCTGGTGCGAAGGGATGATCAGCACGCTCTGTCCACCGACGCCGGCCATGTAGAACGCGTCTCTGGGCGCAGGGAACGAACCTCCGCCATTCAGCCAGAACAGCCCACCGCCGTAGATGGGACGCTTGTCCGCCTCCCAGGCGGGCGCGGGTGTGCTGACGAACTTCACGTAGCCCTCCGGGAGAATGCGCTCCCCATTCCAGACGCCATCCTGCAGGTAGAGATTCGCGAGTCGTGCCCAGTCCCGGGCGGATGCTTGCTCGTAACCGTGCGTGAGGAAATTTCCGTACGGGTCGGTGTCGAGCACCATCGTACGAATACCGATCTTGTCGAAGAGCGCACGCTGCGGGAACGCGTGGTAGTCCTCCTTGCGCTTCTCGACGGCGAGGCGGATCAAGTAGTTCGTCAGGACCGGGTCGGTATTGCGGTAGCGGCCGACGGTGTTCGGCGGCCATTGCAGAGGACGGGTTGCGGCAAACTTGAACGAATCGACGCTGCCGGTGTACAGGTAGAGGTGATCGGGGTACGGACCGTTCGGGTCGTAATCCGGATCCTGCGGCGCGCGGATTCGCAGGCCGCTCGACATGCTCAGGAGATCGGCGATGCGGATCTTCGAACGCGGATCGCCCGCAGACTGCCACTCGGGGATCGGTGCCGGCTGCCGCAGTTCATATGCGCCTTGTTGAATGAGGACGCCCATCAAGGTTCCGGTTACGCTCTTCCCCATTGACCAGCTTTCGAGCGGCGTCGCGTGTGTGACGTTCTCGCCGTAGCGCTCGGCGATGATGCGCCCCCTGTGGGTGATCACGAACGCCGCGGTCATGCCAGCGGGATCGAAGGCCGCCTCCACTGCTTGCTGAAGCCTGGATTGCTCGATTCCTGGCGGCGCGTCGCCGCCTGACAGCAGGTCGCCCATGGGCCATGGCTGCGTCTTCGGATCCGGGGGCGCGCTCTTCACGATCGACGGCTTGAAGAACACATCGGTCCTGCCGATCGGCAGCGTCACGCAGCCCTGACTGCCGACCTGCTTCGCCGTGCGCACCGTACCATTCGGCATCGTGACCTCTACAGTGCGCTTCTCCCGATCGATCTTCGGCGTCCCCAGTTTCGCCCGCTCCGCGTACGGCGCGGTGAAGTAGCCGACGTTCTCGGCAGCGAAGGCCGGATCGAGTCCCGTCACGAACACAGACGAACACATGATCTTCGCGTATCCGGATGCGTGGTGCTCCATCGCATCTCCTGGCGGCGGCACGTATTGCGTGTTCAGCTCGAGCGACTTCGCGCGTGCGATCAGCGCTTGCCCCGCCTCCGTCTGGCTCTGCGCGAGAAATGCAATCGCGCACAGTGCGACCCCGAGGAACCCTGCGGGCAACCCTCTTAGGGAAGACCTATTCATATGGAACACTCACCTTGAAGAGATGTCGGATCTCGGGTTCGTTGCCTACGCTCATGGCCGCGTGTGTCATGTGACTCCGCGTCGCCACTCAAGGAGCTTGCCGGCGACATCCTCCCGGACGCGAAGGCTTGTACGCGCATTGGGGAAGTCAAATGTGACAAACGAGGCTATGGCACCGCTCGAAGGAGACACCGTGATGTCGTGCCACGGAATGAGGACCGGACCGGCGAAAATGCGAAACGGCGCAGTCACGTTCAGGTATAGCCCCGCTGGTGTCGCCCCCGCTATGAGGGCGCCGCGGAACCTGCTGCGCCCGACATGGCCCGAGACGATCGAGGTCGGGCCCTCGAATCGGCCGGTTTCATATAGCCGTCGGAGTCGGTTCCAGCCCGAGGCCCGAGCAAGAACGTAGCAGATCGCGAACCAAAGGAAGGCGAACCAGACGACTACGAGCGCAAGAATGCCGAAAGTGATGCCTGTGGTTCCAAGCACAATAGCTCCCAATTGACGAATCGTAACAGTCGCGGCTCGACGTGGGCCTTTGAAGCGGGCACTGGGTGAGCGGCGATCGTGCGGAGCTCGCCGGCTTGCCGAGACGCAGCTTGTCGCGCAGGGCGACAAGCACCCGCTCGACCGTCGTTGCTTTCACCAGCCGCGAATCGACGAGCTCGGCGCCGAACCTCTGCTGCTCCTCGAACCAGCGGCGGCGCTCGGTGGGGCCCCAGAGGTCGCGCGGGCCCACGGTCCTCCCGACCTTGCGCTGGAACTTCTCGGCGATGCACTTGTTGTACTCGCGGTAGAACGGCGAGGTAAGGGCGCGTCAATAAATTACATTTACATTTCAGTGCATTTGGGGACTTATCGTGTAGTTCCATTCGCCATGGAAGGCTGCGCGCGTCAAGTTGACCGTGGCGAGATCCTCATCGGACACTTTCACACCGACCGGATATTGGCGCCTGTCCAGGCGGCATGTGACCTTCAGTCCTTTCACGGTCGTCGTCTTCGCGATCAGCTTCACGATCGTCTCGTAGTCACGCAGAGGCTCGCCTCGCCAGTTCGACGCGATGAACGAAAACAGACGGTGCTCCACTTTGTTCCATTTGCTGGTCCCGGGAGGAAAGTGACTCAACGTGATGGAGAGTCCTGCGCTATTCGCAAACTCCTGCAGGCCCACCTTCCAGAGCCGGAGTCGATATCCGTTGCTTCCTCCTCCGTCCGCCGTAATCAGTAACGTCCGTGCATCGGGATACAACTGTCGTCCCTCCTCTCGCCACCATCCCCGGATCGATCCGACCGCGAACGCTCCGGTATCGTGATCGGTGCCCACGTTCACGAACCCCGTGTTTCGACCCAGATCGTAGATGCCATAGGGGAATGCACGAGGCTCCGACGGATCTGGAAAATCGTGAGTCCTCACCCTCTCAGGAGACTTCGCCTTTCGCCATTGCCGGCCCTGATTCCGATAGTTGCCGACAAGCTCCTTCTTCTTCGTGTCGACGGAGATCACGGGCCGATGCAATCTCAGCGCGTGCTGGACTTGTTCGTTGATGTACCGGAATTGCGCGTCCCGATCCGGATGGTCGCTGCCTTCGACCGTCTTCCGATTTGCCTGAAGGCTATAGTCCATCTTCCGCAGCAATTGGGCGACTTTTTCATGGCTGACCGGATGACCTTGGGCTGTCAGTTCGGCCGCCAAGACGCGGGTGCTCTTGATCGTCCAGCGCAACGGAGACTCTGGGTCGCCACGGGCGAGCGGTTCGACCAGCCCCTCGAGCCTGTCGGGCAGGACCGGATCCAGGACGGAGAGGGAAGGGCGGCCAGCGCCCGCGCGCCGAATCCGACCCGCGGGAAGCGGGAGCTCCTCAAGTTCACGAATTCCCTTTGTGATCGTGACTCGCGAAAGGCCACAGGCCCGACTGACATCCGAAATGCCGCCATGACCAAGATGGAGGGCCTCGTTGGCGGCCAAGAGGCGCCTTCCTCGTTCATCGAGATGTGGCCACATCGCCGCGAGCTTCTGTTCTAGTTGGCTGTGCATCGTCATAGCAACGCATGTGTACCGTAAGACGTGACGAATGTAAAGTTAATTTATTGACGAGCCCTTAGCGGTCGTGCGCCTCGAGGCGGAGCCGAAGCCGAACACCCCGGTGGGGCTTACTGCATCTTCGGCGCGTTTGACGATCTACGGTATCGCGTTACTTTTTTTGTGGGCGGGCGTTCTGCAGGCAGTCTTCAGGCCAACCTTCTTTGCGCACCGTCCATAAGCGCCGGCCTTTCGCGCGGCGAACGCGGCCGGCTTCGGGGCGACCACGAGAGCCTGCCATGGGGCGACCGCGAGGAGCACGGCCTGCGGAGGTCGGGATCATTATCATCGTCCTAATCCCAATGCCACTGGCACACAGATGAGTATCTGGACGCCGCTGGCGAGCCTGTCCCGCGCGAATGATGCTGTTTTCCCCACCCACCCCCTATCGGTCACCGGAACGCGGCGCCCGATCAGATTCACTCAGATCGTGGCGACCGCCAACAACTCGCGATCAAGACCAGGCGCACGGCTCGCCCGAGTGCTCTCATCGAGCTCGCCTATAGACGCCTGCGGTGCAGCCGGTCTTGCATCCTCAAATATGCAGCGTAGGCAGGGATCAGCAGCCGAGGCGGTACTGTTTCCATGACGAGTTCCTTCCATGTGCTCGCCTCCGTTCGTCCCCATTTCGCGACAACATCGTGCAGACGCTGCGCCATACCTGCGGCAGGAGGGCCGTTGCTTGCGATGCCGATCACAGTGTGCGGCAACCGTGCCAGACCAAACATATCGGCCGTGATCAGCTGATGCTCGCGCAGTAACTCGCGGAAGGCGCTTGCGGTGAATCGCCAATAGTCGTCTGGGTAAGCATGTATCGGAAAGTACCATACGGAGGTCATGATGACTATTCCACCCGGCTTTAGACAGCGGCGTACTTCTGAAAGGGCGCGCCATGGGTCTCTAACGTGCTCGATTGTATCAAAGAGAAGCGCTGTGCCGATCGAAGAGTCTGGGATCCTAAGCTGATGAAGATCCTGCACTTCATCCACCCCCGGCCCCGGCTGCTGGTCGCAGCCGACATAGACCTTCTCCGGAAAGTAACTGCGTACCTCGCGTAAGTGACGCTGACCTGGAACACGAAAGGAGCCAAACTCGTAAATTGGACCGGGGAGATCTACATCCCGGGTCACGTGGTCCAGCAGTTTGAGCAGTGTCACTCGCATGCCAAATCCTACCTCTCCTCGCCTAGCTGAGTCGGTTCTTCTGTAACCTGCACGGTAACCGCTGGCGGCAGAATGCCAAACTCTGCGAACCAGGACCACCCTTCCTGGACTAGGTCGAACCGCAGCGTGTAGGTGCCGGCAGGGACATTGGCTATTACCCGCGTGACCGTCGTAATGCGACCATCAGCGGCTTGCGGTGGTAGCTTCGTACGAAGCCCGTCGGCGATGACAACCGCGCCATCGCGCTCCCAGTGATACGACATCATGACGTTGGAGGGAATCATCGGGATTCCGCGATTTCGCACCGTAACGTACCATTCCGCCGTGTGCCCCACGTTCAAAGCACCGGGCCCTCGGGGCTTGGCCCATTCGATGTCTCCCGGGCGCAGCCCTAGGGGAATGGCGCGGTTCGCACGCAGCTTTGCGACAAGACCGGCCGGCAGGCTGGAGAAGAGCCGGAACTTGTCAACGTCAGCGGCATGGTGGGGAATCGATCTGGCGGCCAGATACGACTCGAACAGGGCCCGGTCGGTGCAACACAGCAGGAAGGCCGGCGAGGCCGAGGCATCAACCTTCGCGGCCAGGTCGGGGTGCCGTACATAGCCGTCCGTCGCGCTTCCAAATGGACTTAGGCTCAATCTTCCACCCGTCGCAAAAGTGAGGCGGTATGCCAACCAATACGAGGCGTATATGTCGCGCACTCCAAGGCGTTCGAGTTGATAGTCCAGCTCCGGAACGTCATCTGTGATCTCCCAATACAGCGGCTTCGCCGTCAATTGACTGACGGGGCCAAGCGCGACGAGGACGACGAGCAGCAGCGCGCGGCGGGCACGCTGCGACCACCAACGGTCCAACAGGAGGCCGCACAGAGGTCCAATTCCAAGGTAGCAGAGCAACAGATATCGGGGCTCTTGATAGTCCGTTCTGCGTGCGAGCAGGCTGAGCATCGCAGGGACACCGATGATTGCCAAGAAAAGTGAAATGGCAAAACGACGGCCACATTCCGGTTCTCTAACAAGCCGCCAAGAACCGTGCCCAATCACGATGATCAACAACCCACTGGTCAGAACAACCGCTAGGGGGGAGGGATTCCCTGGGCGCCAGACCGCCCAAGCCCCTAACAGTATGGTCCACCCGTGCTGAAAGAGACTATAGACGTTAATCAGCAGTTCTTTTGCGCCCACAAGGCTCATTTCTCGAGCCTTGAGGCTCACCCACCCTACGCGGGCGTTGTGATAGATCCATGGAGCCGCACCTAACACAAACCCAACGCCGACGCTAAGAAGAGGAGCGACCAGGTTTCGCCATGCGACCGGCCTCGCGACAGTCGCCATGCGCGGCAGCAGCGCAATGGTTGCTGCACACGCGCAGGCGCCGATCAAGCCCGCGGCTAGAGGTAGAGTCCACCATGCCGACCCCAGAAGTAGCCCGAGGATCAGCAGGAGGCTTTTTCTGCCACCCCCCAAACGGAGGCCGGCCTCTACGTTTAAGAGTACAAATAGTGCTAGGCCTCCACTAAGCATTAGAGATACGTAACCGCCATCCGACGTCAGACACTTGTAGAGAAAGTAGGCCGGACCGAGCGCCAGGTACATCCCGGCAAAGAAGCCCGCGCGGGAACCGAACGCAAGACGCGCCGTCGCCCATACTGTAAGCGTGACAAAAACGGTAAGTGCTCCCATCGCTACACGGAAGGTCACCGGCGAGGCCCCGAACAGGCCAAAGAATGCCGCGAGATAGTGCGCTTCGATCGTGCCGCCATATGGAGACCCATAACACAGGACCGGATGCTTTCCCTTCTCCAGGATGTCCAGCGCCATCAGACTTATGATGCCCTGGTCCGAATTGAAGGGGACTTTTCCCGTCAGCTCAAAAAGAACGGCTGACAGGGCAGTCGTCGCTGCGATCAGCACCGTGTGCCACATTGCTTGGTCTGGAGATTCCAGGAAACTACGTCGCTTGGACACCTGGAGCGACTTATCAGCAACCGTCTCAGTCGCTCTCATACCAACCACGCTCAGGACGCCTCTCCAATCTTCCCCAACCGTTCCTTGATCCGTTCCGCCAGGATCGCCCACGTCCACCGTTCCTTCATCTCCTGGGCCGCGACCTCACCCTTCTCCCGGGCCTCTTCACGGTTCTCGAAGACGTGCCGGAAGAGCTCACCCAGGTGCTCCGGGTCGGGGTCGGCCCATTGGAAGCCCTCGTAATACGGGCAGAGGGCGACGGCCGGGATCGTGCCTTTGATTCGGAGCGGGTAGGAGTAGCGGGCGTTCACAAATTCGGTGTGAGCTCCCCAGTCGGTTGCTATGGTTGGGAGGCCGCAGGCCATCGCTTCCATGAGCGGCATGTCCCAGCCCTCGCCGCGACCTGCGGACACATAGCAGTCGGCGGAGCGATAGAGCATCCCGAGCTCGTGGTAGGCGTATTCCCGGTTGAAGAGGAGAGCGATCCGGCCTCCGTCCGGCCGGAGCCTCAGCGATTCGAGCTGTGCTCTAAGGTCGAGCGCCGCGTTCCGATTCATCACCTTGCAGACGAGGACCACCCTCTCATCCCTCCGGAAGGTCTCGTTGAAGACCCGTAGAGTGAGATCCGGCTGCTTGCGCTCGCCCCATTCGAAGTTGGTGAGAAAGACAAAGTCTCCGGATGGGTTCGGGACCGACTTGACCCCGGGATGGAAGTGGTCGATGTCGACGCCGAGCGGCATCACGTGAACCGGCCGTTTCACGCCGCAGTTCAACAGCGCCTGACGGTTGAAGCCCGACGGAACCCAGACCTCGTCCATCTTGTTTGCCTGGCGGACCCACTCCTTCGGGAAGCCGTCGACCTCCAGCATCGTGTAGCCGATCCGATAGGCGGCCTCGTTCTTCTCGAAGACGTCTCCCTGCCCGTAGACGACGCCGATTTGAGCATCGGCCGCGCGGCCGGCGAGGACATTCAAGAGGTAATCGCCGGAATCCTGAGGCTCTTCCAAAGGAAAGGGAGAGCCCTTTCCGTAGGCATACCGGTAGCTCACCCCGACGTGCGCGGTATCGAGAGCCCGGAGGATCTCGCGGCAGCTCATCGCGTAGCCGGTTGGGAAGTTCATGATCGACTTCCAGGTCACACGATGGCTGTAGCTCCGGACGAGAGTCGACTTCCATTTCTTCTCGAAGCGCCGCCGGCTGCCGGCAAAGATCCTCTCAAAAAGGGCGGGATCGTCGCTCGTCGAGCCGTGTTCGCGGTGCATGAGCGTGACCTTGCCGGCGCAGACCGTGCGCAGACCCGCGGCGGAGGCCCTTAGGCAATAGTCCGTGTCTTCGAAATAAGACTCGTAGTCTTCCGAGAGTCCTCCGATCGCGTTGATCGTGTCCCGCTTGAGATAGGCACAGGCGAACACAATGCCCTGCACGTCGCGGCTCCGCGCGTACTGTCCGACATCGTGTTCACCCGCCCCAACCTGCTGCCCCCAGATCGTGTCCGGCAAGATGTAGGTTCCCGCGTGAAGCAGCCGTCCATCGGGCATCACGAGGCGACAACCCACGATGCCAATGTCGGGAGCGGCATGGGCCGTCTTCGATAGCTCCTCGAGCCATCCGTCGTCCAGAATCTCGACGTCGTTGTTCAGCAGCACGACGTCTGTCGCGGGGTCCGTTTGTGCCAGGCCCAGGTTGTTCCCGCGCACAAAGCCCAGGTTCTCGGGGCTTCTCACGACCCGGACCCAATCCAGTGCCGCCAGCTGGTCCGGGGTCTCGTCCGTGCTGCCGTTGTCGACCACAAGGACGGTGGTCGCCTCAAGATTGGTGTGAGCCTTCAGGGTCGCGAGGCAGCGCTCCGTGAGAGCCCAACGATTCCAGCAAAGGACGATGACGGTGATGGGCCGGGTCGTCACACCGGCCGCTCTTGCCGTGGGCCAAGAAGCTCCCACAGGAGATGCAGATCGCTCGGCACCCGGGCCTTCACCATCTGCGTGGAGGCGAGCGAGCCACCGACAACCTCTGCGGGCGCCTCAGACCCCGACGACGCGCCCCCCCGCGGAAGTACAACCAATGTCAGGACCTGCTTTCTCAGCCGTTCGACCTCACCACCGAGCGCTTCGGCTCTGGACTTCCAATAGACGAGATCGGCATCTGCGGCTTTCACCATCGCCGCCCCAGAACGCCCCGAACGAGTTGGGCCAAGCGCCACGGAAGCGACGCCCGCACCGCGCGCACGAACGCCAGCTCGTGCTCCAGGCGCGTGCGCATGGCATCCCGGTCCGACTCGACCGCCGCGACGTGACACTCCAGTCTTCGAACTTCCTTTTCGAGCTGGCTTCTGGAGAGCCGTTCCACCTGGCAGTCGAACCGGGCCGCCTCCAGGAGCACTTCGACCCGCGCCAGGCGTTCCTGACACGCTTCCTCGTACTCGGCTTCTCGTTCGGCTGTTTTCGTCACGCCCAAGACCTGTTTCGTCGGCTTTCGCGAATGCTAACACGTGCCTTTGGCGTCCCGGTCGGGTTGGGTCGGCCGGATGTTCCCGCGCACGACGATTCGTCGCGAACCGATGTCGGTTTCAAATCGAGACATCCCGACCGCTCGGGCACCCACGTACTCATCGGATCGCGTCTCGCACGGCCGCCGATGGTAAGCTCCGCGCTTGGATTCGAAGGATTTGTACGGTATCCGATTTCGTTGGCAGGCATCGTGCCTACATCCCGAGGCCCTCGGCTATCGCACATTGCCTCGCGAAGGTTGTGAGCCGACCGTCCCGCTCCCCTGAAATGAGGTTCGCCATGCCCGACCAGCCCAACAGACCACCCGCCCCGGAAGTTCAACCGACCCGAAGACCGTATGAGCCTCCGCGGATGACCTATCAGGAGGAGTTGGAGAGCCTGGCGGCCGTCTGCTCTCCGAGTCCTCCCGCCAAGGGAAATCCCGGCGCCTGCCCCTCTGGTCCCATCTCCTCTTAGGCCCATCGAACCGGGAGTGGAAAGAAGGGGCTCATGGTGTCTTCGAGGCGCCCCGCCGCCGATCTCGCGAGCGCTCTCAGGCTCTTCATCGAAGGGGAAGGACTGCGTTTCCGAGTTCGCGGCCGATCCATGGAACCTGCGCTAGGAACCGGCGACATGGTGCGGGTCACCGCGGCTCGGCTCCTCCTTCCCGGCGATCTGGTTTTGTACCGGTCGCCTGAGGCCTTCGTCGTCCACCGCCTTCTGGGCTGGTATCGAAGCGGGGGTCGCCCCTGGCTCCTCACGCAGGGCGATGCCGTCAGGACGCCCGACTTCCGCGTCAGCCCCACCGACGTCGTCGGGCGCGTTGGCGGAACCGTGTCTCTCTATGACCGCCTAGCCGCGCTGGCGCGCTTCGTCGCGTTCGCTTGGCGCCGGACACGCCAAAGGCTCCAGGTGGCTCTCCGGTGACCTTCGGCGCGTCGTTCCTTCAAGTCCCCGAGTTCTTTCCGGCTCGACTCGCGGGCGAGCGATGGGGAAGCGGGACCTTGCGTCTCTCATTTCCCGGTGGGCCCTATGAGATCGCCGGCGTTTCCAAAAAGCAAGAGGAGTCGCTTCGGGCCCGCTACCAGGGGCTCGAGGGCGTGGCATCCCAGGCCGCTGTTTCGATGTCGGTCTTCCGCGCGGCGCCGGAGGACTTTCGGGATGTCGATCTGCGCGGCCGGCCCTATCGGTTCGATCTGGACTATCAAGAAGGCGCGCTCCGCGTCGCGGCGCCCCGCTGGATGGCACTCCTTCAGCTCTCCCCGGGCCTTGCCGGCGCTGTCTGGACACTCGACACCGAGGAGTTCCTCGGCATCCTGGAGAACGCCCTGAGAATCGTCGTCGCCTATCGGCTGCTGGCCCTCGGGGGCGCCCTTGTCCATAGCGCCGCAGTCGCCAACCAGCAAAAAGCGCATCTCTTCGTGGGCCGGTCCGGGGCCGGAAAGACCACCCTCTGCGAGTTGACCGCCCGGGAACGCCGGGAAGGCTGCCTAATCCTGAGCGATGAGCTCAACGCCATCTATGGTTCCTCGGGCGTGGCCCGCGTCGCCAAGCTTCCCTTCGCCGGCGACTTCGGTGCCACGGGCCTCGCTCCAAGCGCTCCACCGGACTATCCGCTTCATGGTCTCTACAGGCTGAAGAAGGCCGGCCGGACCGAGCTTTCGGACTTAGGCCTCGGCGAGGCCACGGCGCTCGTTTTCTCGTGCACGCCCTACGTGAATGCGGATCCCTATCGACGCGAATCGCTATTCCCGGTTCTTGAGACGCTTCTTAAGAACGTCCCTCGACATACGCTTTCTTTTCCGGCAGAAGGGCCTTTGTGGGACCGCCTCGAGGCCTCCCCGGACGAGGTGCCCGCCAAGGGGTTCGGCGCGATGGAGCTCGCGTGGTCGCGCTAGACACGGTCTTTCAGCGGCGTTCCGACGTGCGGTTCCGGCGCATCGCCACCGACGGCGTGGTCCTGGTTCAGAACGCCGGGCTCGTGATCGGCCTGAACGAGGTGGGAGCGCGTGTGCTGGAGCTCCTCGGCTCGCGGATCACCGTTCGGGAGATGCTGGAGCGCCTCGAGACCGAGTTCAACGCGACCCGGGAGCAACTCCTGGCCGACCTGAGCGGTTTTCTGGAACAGCTCGTCGAAGTGGGCATCGCGGAAGAGGCCCGCGCGGGAGGACATCCATGAATCTCCCGAGCTTCGCCCGAGACGTCACCAGAACGTGGGAGGAGAACCGGCTCTTTTCCGTCCTTCTGGAGCTGACCTACCGTTGCAATCTCGATTGCTTCTTTTGCTACAACGACCTCGGGCGGGCGGGCGAGCCGCTCAATAAGAGTGACTACGCCCGGCTTCTTGAGGACCTGGCCGGAATGCAGGTCTTTCAGCTTTCCCTTTCCGGCGGCGAGCCGCTCTCCCATCCTGACTTCTTCGCCATCGGATCCCTGGCGCGGGAGCTGGGCTTCGTGGTGAGAATCAAGTCCAACGGCCACGCCCTCCGCGGCAGGTTGGCCGAGAGGATTCGCGACGAGATCGACCCTTTCGTCATTGAGGTGAGTCTTCACGGAGCCAGCGCAGCCGTCCACGACCGCCAGACTCGCGTGCCGGGAAGCTTCGAGCGCCTCGTTGGGAATCTTCGGGAGATCCAGAGGCTCGGGCTTCGCGTCAAGGTCAACAGCACGCTCACGGCCTGGAACGAGTCCGAGATCGAAGGGATGTTTGCGCTCACCGACGGCCTCGGGCTCCCCTTGCAGCTCGATCCCGAGGTCACGCTCCGGGACGACGGGGATGCCACGCCGCTTTCGATCGCCGCTTCAAGGGAAGGTCTCCTTCGCATCTTCCGCATCCAAAGACGCCGCTCGGAGGGGCCGTCCGGCGCGGGACGGGTCGAGGTGGGCCGGCTCGCGGACTCCGAGGAACCTCCGCCGGGGTCTTCCAAGCACTGTGGCGCGGGCTCGTCGACGTTGACCGTCGATCCTTACGGAAACGTGTACCCGTGCGTGCAGTGGCGCGTGCCGGTCGGGAACCTGAAGGACTCGTCGATCGTGGATATCTGGTCCTCATCGACGGGCCTGGCTCGGATTCGCGCGCTGACACCGCGGGTCAAGATGATGTTGTCCGCCTATGGACAAGACGCACAGGCTCTCGCGTTCTGCCCAGGATCGGCCGCCGCCCGAACGGGCGATCCCTTTCACGTCGGCCCGGAGGCGTTGGAACGCCGGGAGCTCGCCCGCAGGGCGCAGGAAGCGCCCTTAACCTTGGGGTCGCCGTGAGGTTCCCCGTGCTGGAGAGGATCATGACCCGAGGACTACAACGACATACCCACGCCCTGCGCGCGATCTCCCTCACCCTCTTCCTGTCGGGTGGCTTTGCGACCGTCCTCTGGACCTTCGCCTGCGCATCGGCAGGGGAGAAGACGAGCCCAAAGGGCGACGAGAAGGGAAAGCGTGACAAGGAGTTCGAAAATCGGATCGCGGACCTCGTCAAGGCCTGCGAGTCGCTCGAAAGCCAGCGGATCACGGCCTTCTACACCAAGGACGCCTACATCCACTTTCTCGCGCTGAAGCCTCTCACGCACGTTGGGATCGAGGAACACAAGGGCACCGTGACGAGAATGGTGGACGAGGCGCGCGAAGTCCGGATCACCCTGGTTGAAGACGAGCTGCAGGTTTGGAAAGGCAAGAAGAAGTCCTGGACGCTTCAACCTTTCACGATCTCCGCCACGTTGAAGGACGGGCGCTGGGAGACGTGGACGGGACGCCACAGCGCAATGTGGGAGAAGGTCGACGACAAATGGCTCGTCGCCTATGAGCATCTTCTGGGTCCGGCGCCCACTCCAACGCCCGTTCCGGGAACGAAGAACGAACCCAAAGCGGGCCCGAAATGAGGCTCACCGAAGAGACCACGTGTCACGGGGTGGTCGGCCCCGACTGAACCCCGCGGGGTCCTTCAGCACATAGTCCCCGGTGCCGGGAGAGGTTTCTCACCGTCCAACGGGGGGCCGCCCAACTCGCTCTTCCACGCAAGACGGTCGGGCGACCGAGCCATCGAAGCGGCGAAATCACGGGTCTCTGCCACCCAAGGGCGCGGAGTGTCTTTGACGAACCCGGCGCAAGGCCAATCGCTCCGTCGGGGCTTCTCCTAAGTCATCCAAAAGCAAGAACTATGTGCGGCATCCTCGGTTACATAGGACCACCGGACGCGGTGCGCGCTGTAGACCTGCGTGCCGCAGTCGAGGCGCTTCGGCATCGCGGGCCCGATTGGCAGGGCACATACGTGGGGCTCGCGAAGTCGGGGTTGACGGGCTGCGCCTTGACCAACACGCGCCTCGCAATTCTCGACCTCTCACCGAGGGGCGCGCTGCCGATGTCGACCGAAGACGGCCGCTACACGATCGTCTACAACGGCGAGGTCTACAACTTCCGCGAGGTTCGCGATCGGCTCGGTTCCACGGGCGTGACCTTTTACTCGGAAAGCGACGCCGAGGTTGCCCTGAAGGCGTACGCAACCTGGGGAGCCTCCTGCATGGAGCGACTCCGCGGCATGTTCGCGTTCGGCATCTGGGATGCTCAGGACGGGACCCTCTTTCTCGCGCGCGACCGGCTGGGCGTCAAGCCGCTCTACATTTCACAGTGTCGAGAGGGTTTCGCGTTCGCGAGCGAGATCCGAGCGCTTCTCGCCACGGGGCTCGCGGACCGGCGCCTCTCGGCGCACGGTGTCCTCGGCTATCTCGCGTCCGGTTCCGTGCCCGAGCCGCACACGATTCTCGAGGGCGTTTTCGCCCTTCCGCCCGGCCACACCCTGGAGCTTGCGACGGACGGGGCCCGTCCTCGTCTCTCGCGATATTGGGCGCTTCCATCGGCTTCGCGAACACGTTCGAGCCTTGAGGAAGCGGCCGAGGAGCTCGCTCCGCTGCTGCGCGAGGCGGTCGCGATGCGCCTCGTCGCGGACGTCCCGGTCGGAATCTTCCTCTCGGGTGGAGTCGACAGCTCCGCGGTCACGGCCTTGGCGGCCGCGGCATCGCAAGGCCCCGTCGAGTGCTTCACCGCGACGTTCGACGAGGAGGGCTTCGATGAAGGCCGCTTCGCGACCGAGGTCGCGAGCCGCTACGGCTGCCGCCTGAATCGCGTTCACCTGTCCCAGGAGAGGGCGGCGGGGGAGCTTTCCCAGGCGCTCTTGTCGTTCGATCAACCGTCGGCCGACGGCGTCAACACCTACTTTGTTTCGAAGGCCGCGCGCGAGGCCGGGCTTCGTGTCGCGCTTTCGGGTCTCGGAGGAGATGAGGTCTTCGCGGGCTACCCCGCGTTTCGGCGCCAGACGCGACTCCTCCAGGCGTCTCGCACCGCCGGCTTTCTCTTAGATCCGCTGCGTCGCCTCACGGGTTCGCCGCTTGTCCCCGGCCGGATTCGCAAGGCGGTCTCTTTGGCCACGGCCGTGGGCGACCCCGCGGCAACGTACGTTGCTCTGCGTTCCGCGTTTCCCGACGCTCTTTGCGAGCGGCTTCTCACGCGGGAGCTCTGGGCCGAGGCGACCCTTCGGACCGGATCGTCGCCGCTTCTTGAGTTGCTCGGAAACGACAAAGCCGAGGCACCTTTTCCAGGGGACTTCGATCCGATCAACGACCTTTCCCGCCGCGAGCTTTCGGGCTATCTCCGCAACACGCTCTTGCGCGACCTGGACTCGACGTCCATGGCGCACTCTCTCGAGGTGCGCGAGCCCCTTCTCGATCACAAGCTCGTGGAGGCCGCCCTCGGCGTTCCCGGATCCCTGAAGCTCGATCCGCGGATCAACAAGCCGCTCCTGGTCGCGAGCGTCCCCGGACTGCCAGAGGCCGCGGTCGCGCGGCGCAAGATGGGCTTCGCGCTTCCGATGGACCGTTGGCTCCGGGGGCCGCTTCGCTCCTGGCTCGAAGAGCAGTTGCTCGGCGAGCCCATCCGGGGTCTTTCGGCTCTGAATCCCGGCGCCGTCGAAAGCGTTCTGCGCGGCTATCGGCGGGGCGAGAGGTTCATTTCGCATTCGCCGATCTTCGGTCTCGCCGCGCTCGTGCACTGGGCACGACTCCACCGGGTGACGGCCTAGCTCGGGGTAACCCGATCCGATGACCAACCCAAAAAGCCATCGCCCAAAAGGCGGAACCCTGCTCCTTCTGCCGGGCGCGTTTGGACCCGGCGGAATCGAGCAATACGGCCGCCTCCTCATCGAGACGTTCGCGAGGCAAGGGGATGCGGCGTGTCTCGCTCTCTTGCGCAACGACGGACCGTCCCTCGGGCAGAACGCGCGGAACCTCGCACCCGTTCGGATTGAGGGACTTGGCGGCTCGAAGCGGCGGTTCATCGGCGCGGCTCTGCGAAACCTGCGGCATTTGCGGCCCAGCCTCGTCATCGTCGGCCACGTCAACTTTGGACCTTTGGCGCTCGGCGTGAACGCCCTTCGTCCGCAGCTCAGGTTCTGGATGCTGGCTTATGGCATTGAGGTCTGGACCCGGCTCGATCCGCTGAGGCGCGCGGCCCTTCGCCGGGCCGAAAGGGTCCTTGCGATCAGCGAGTTCACGAGACGCCATGTCATCGAAACACAGGGTGTCGAGCCTCGCCGGGTGGAGCTTCTCCCGTGCGCTCTCGACCCCTCGTGGGAGAGAGACGCGCACGTCGCTGTGCCCGATCCCAATCCACCGGTTCTTCTCACGGTCGCGAGGCTGTCCGCGGCGGAACGTTACAAGGGCGTCGACGCGGTCCTCCGCGCGCTGCCGAGGCTCCGCGCGACGTTCCCGTCCCTGCGTTACGACGTCATCGGAGACGGGGACGATCGGCCGCGCCTCGAGCATCTCGCGACGACCTTGGGGATGACGTCTCACGTGCGCTTCCATGGCCGCGTCTCGGGCGAGGCGCTCCGGAAGGCCTACGCCGCCTGCACGCTGTTCGTGATGCCGAGCCTTCGGGAAGGCTTTGGGATCGTGTTTCTGGAGGCCGCCCATTTCGGCAAGGCCGTGGTCGCCGGCCGGGGCGGCGGCGCGCCCGAGGTCGTCGAGGACGGCGTTACAGGCTATCTAGTCGGGGACTCTCCCGACGAGCTGGCCCTGCGCCTTGAGAGCCTTCTTTCCGATCCGATTCTCCGCGCCGCGCTCGGCGCCAACGGTCGGCAGCGGGTCCTGGAGCGGTATTCGTTCACAGTCTTCGACAAGCTCTTTCGCTCGTTTCTTGCGGGTTCGCCCAAGCCCTTTCCTGACGTCGCCCTTGCCACCGGGGCGACGCCGAACTCGCCCTCCCGCGCATGATGCGGTCCGCCCCTCTCGTCATCGAGCCCCGCCGGCGCCTCTTCTCCATCGACTTCACAGAGCTTTGGCGATTCCGCGAGCTTCTCTATTTTCTGGTCTGGCGGGATCTCAAGGTCCGTTACAAGCAGACGGTTCTCGGAGCCCTCTGGGCCGTGATCCAGCCGGTCTTCACGATGCTGGTCTTCAGCGTCTTTTTCGGGAGGCTCGCGGGCGTTCCGTCGGACGGCGTGCCGTATCCGCTCTTCGCGTTCGCCGCCCTGGTTCCGTGGACGTTCTTCGCGAACGGTCTGACACAGGCCGCCGAGAGCGCGGTGAGCCATTCGAACCTGATCAAGAAGGTCTACTTCCCAAGAGTCCTCCTGCCTGTTGCCGCGGTCCTCACCGGGTTTGTGGACTTCGCGATCGCGTCCGGGGTGTTGCTCATCCTGATGGCGCGCTTTGGGTACATTCCGACCCGCCATGTCGTGGCGATCCCGCTTCTTGTGCTTCTGTCGCTCGTCACCGCGCTCGGTGTGGGCCTCTTCCTCGCGGCCCTGAACGTGCGTTTCCGGGATGTGCGGTACACGCTCTCGTTCCTGACGCAGTTTTGGATGCTCGCGACCCCGATTGCCTACCCGAGCAGCCTCCTCGGCGAGCCGTGGAGGACCCTCTACGGCCTCAACCCGATGGCGGGCGTCGTCGAGGGGTTCCGTTGGGCACTCCTCGGGACGCGCCCTCCGCCCGGCCCCATGCTGGCGGTCTCCGCCACGATGGCCCTCGCGCTTCTCGCCTTTGGCGCGTTCTTTTTCCGCAGCTCCGAAGACGTGTTCGCGGACCTCGCCTGATGTCCAACCTCGCGTTGCGCGCCGAGGCTCTTGGAAAGCGCTTTCACATCGGTAGGAGCCAAAGACGGTCGTCGACCCTCCGCGAGGCGATCGCAAGCCGGGCCCGTCGACCCTTCCGCAAACGCCACGACCGCGATTCCGAGGTCCTTTGGGCACTTCGCGATGTGTCCTTCGAGGTCTCGCACGGCGAGGTCTTGGGCATCGTGGGCCGGAACGGCGCCGGCAAGAGCACGCTTCTTAAGATCCTCTCGCGCATCACACCCCCCACGTCCGGGCGGGCCGAGATCTGGGGGCGCGTCGGTTCCCTGTTGGAGGTTGGGACGGGCTTCCATGCCGAGCTCACTGGTCGGGAGAACATCTTCCTGAACGGCGCGATCCTCGGCATGCGCCGCGCGGAGACCTCCCGGAAGTTCGACGAGATCGTGGCCTTCGCGGAGATCGACCGGTTCCTCGACACGCCGGTGAAGCACTACTCGAGCGGCATGTACATGCGGCTCGCGTTCGCGGTTGCCGCGCATTTGGAGCCCGAGATCCTGCTGGTCGACGAGGTTCTCGCGGTCGGAGACGCCGCGTTCCAAAAGAAATGCCTTGGCAAGATGGACGAAGTGTCCCGCAACGGACGAACCATCCTCTTCGTTTCGCACAACATGGCCGCGGTCCAACGCCTTTGCACCCGCTGCGTGCTGCTTGAGGCCGGTCGTCTCACGCGGTCGGGAACGGCCGCCGACGTCGTCGGCTACTACCTTTCCGAAGCGATTCCTCCGTCTTATGTCAAGGAAGACGCGGGGCTTCTTCAGCCGGCGTTCGTCGCCGCCCGCCTGGAAGACTCCACGGGAGCACCGCTCGAATACGCGCTCTCCTCCGCTCCCATGGACCTTGCGGTCTCGTGGCGGGTGCCGTCCTTTTCTCCTCAGCTGCGGGTAGGGATCGGGATCAACTCCGCGGGCGGTCAACGGGTCTTCGGTTCCGCCCCCGAAGACAGCGGTCTTCCAACACCTTCGGGACCGGGTCTGTACAGTGCCCGGGTCACGATTCCCGCGAACCTCCTTCTCGCCGGCCACTACGCGGTCGCTCTTTGCCTTTGGGCCCCCGAGGGCATTCAGGACTATCCCGATCCAGCCTTCTCGTTTCGCGTCGAGGCGGGACCCTCGCCCGCGTATCGCGCCGACTCGACGCGTGAGGGCCTCGTTCAGGTCCTCTGCCCGTGGGAAATCGCCTCCGCTTGAGCATCAAGTCCCCCCTCCGCGCCACCCGGGGCGTTCTCAGGAGCACACGCGATCGGCTCGTGGGCCGTCGCCGTCGCACGGTTCTCGAGGAGATCATCGCGAGAAACGGAGAGCGTTTTGCGCAATTTGGCGCGGCGAACGAATACATCCGCTTCGAGGCGATCCCCGGCGACATCCTGGAGTTTGGCGTTTTCACGGGCCTGAGTCTCGCGCTGCTCGCGAAATGCCATAGCTTTAATGAGACACCCGACCTGCCCCGGCGCCTCGTGGGCTTCGATTCCTTCGAGGGGCTCGGCAGGGACCCGGATGGACACTCGCAGTGGGCCGAGGGGGACTGCGCCGTGAACCACGGCTGGCATCCGCTCTTGCCAATCGGCGCGCGCGTCACGCCGGACACCACGCTCCGGCTGTTCGAGGCTTGCCACCTTCCTCCGCCCGAGATCGAGGTCGGCGATTTCTCGACCGTGCTCGAATCCACGATCCCGTCCAAGTACACAAGCGCGGCCCTGGTCCACATCGATTGCGATCTCTACCCCGCCGCCCGCGCCGCGCTCTTCGGCGTCGAGCCGATCCTCCAGGACGGCGCGATGCTGCTCTTCGACGATTGGTTCCACTACAAGGGAGACCCAAACCGGGGCGAGGCGCGTGCGTTTAGGGAGTTCCTCGAGGCGTTTCCGCATTGGGAAGCCATTCACTACCGCGGCTACGCGACGTTCTGCAATTCGTTCCTGCTGCACCGGCGTTGAAGATCGAAGCCCCACGACTCGCTCACATCGGACCGCCCCCCTCGCGCACCGGGGGGCCCGCCGGCTACCTGCAGCAGCTCTCGCTTGCGTTTCAGGGCCGCCCCGGGTCCGACCGGGTGACGTTTCCGGCTCCGGCGCCTCACCCGGCTCCGCGGCCGCAGCGCGGCGTTCTTTCCCGCTTCGAGGCCATCGGCCGGATGGCCGCTCGAAGGCTCAAGCGCGCGGCATTCGGCCCACCGAGCTTTTACCGGCCGTCCCTCGAAGACATGAGGATCGCGCGTGGACCGGTCCACAAGGTCATGGAGGGCGTGGCTTCTGGGGTCGTTGAGGTCGCCGCGGCGAGCCTTTCGGCGGCGGTCCACGATGGCGAGACCTCGGTCCTTTTCACGCACGATTCGTTCGTCGCCGAGGCGGCCCTGACCGCACGCCGACCGACTCAGCAAGTCTGGCTCTTTGTGCACGCGCCGTTTCCGGCCGCGCTTTACCACGCCTGGTGCTTCGGGCTCCCCGAGGCGGACTGGCGGGACGTCCTGGCCTTTCCCGACGTGCGCTGCTTCGGGGATCGCGAGCTCGACGTGCTGAAGCGGGTGGATCGCATCCTGCTGCCCTGCCCGGAGGCCGCGGACGAACTCGCGCGGGTCGACGCGCGCTTCGGCGAGGTTCTCAAGCGAGCGAGTTTCACCCTCACCGGTGGCGCGAGCCCACGGCGCGAGCGCAACCTCGATCCAGATCGCGCGGCCTCACGTCGACGGTTGGGACTTCCTGGCAACGAGCGCAATGAGCGCATCGGGCTCTTCCTCGGGAACACCCAGCCGTATCGCGGTTTCGACCTGCTTTCCGTGGCTCTCGCGCGGTTGCCCAAGAGGCAGACCCTCCCCGGCCTCGTCGCGGTCGCGGGACCCGACCCGGACTCGCTTCCGCGACATCCTCGCCTGCTCCCTCTGGGCCGTGTGTCCGACGTCGCGGGGCTCCTTGACGCGGTCGATTTCGTCGTGAACGTCAACCGCTTCAGCCTGTTCGACCTTTCGCTCATTGAGGCGGCCGAGGCCGGCAAGCCGCTGCTGCTTTCGGCGGTGGGCGGAAACCGGGCCTTTCAGAGGCTGGGCGCCGGTTGCGTGCTCTTGGGCGAGTTGTCGGAGGCTTCGGTTGCCAAAGGCCTGGAGGCGCTCTTTCGCATGCCTGCCTCCGAGCTTGCCGAGCTTGGTCGCTCCTCGCGGACCGCGTGGGAGAGCGCGCTGACGCCGCGGCACCTGTACGAACGGCACATGGCCTTGATGGACGTGGCAACCTGGGGGGTCGATCTCGTTGCCTGACGACGTCAAGGTCGGGACGCTGATCGTCGGCGCGGGCCCGACCGGCCTCGGGGCCGCCTGGCGCCTCGCAAGCCAAGGCGACGGCGATTGGCTGTTGTGCGACGCCGCTTCGGAAGCCGGCGGGCTCGCTTCCTCGGTCACAGACGAGCACGGGTTCACATGGGACCTCGGCGGTCACGTCCAGTTCAGCCACTACGAGCACTTCGACGAGCTGATGGACGAGCTCCTCGGAGAGAGCGGCTGGCTCCACCATGAGCGGGAATCGTGGGTCTACGCGCGGAAGACCTTCGTCCCCTACCCGTTTCAGCTCAATCTGCATCGGCTGCCGCTCCCTGAGCGCTGGGAATGCGTGCGCGGCCTCTTGCGCTTGCCAAAGGCCGGGACGGAGCCGCCCCCCGCGAGCTTCGGACACTGGATAGACGCCAACTTCGGGGAAGGCATCGCCAGGGTCTTCATGCGCCCCTACAACCTCAAGGTTTGGGCGTTTCCGCTGGAGGAGCTGTCGTGGGGCTGGATTGGAGATCGCGTGGCGACCGTCGATCTGGAGCGGGTGCTTTCGAACCTCGTCTTCGCAAGAGACGAGGTGTCGTGGGGACCCAACAACACGTTTCGATTTCCGAAGCGTGGCGGAACCGGCGCGATCTGGCGCGCGCTCGCGGCCCGGCTTGCGATGCCGGACCCTTCCCGCGTCCGGCTGTCGACCGCGATGACGAGTCTCGATACAAGCTGGAAGCGGGCGAGGTTTCGGTCGGGACTCACGGTTTCCTACGACAGGCTTCTCTCGTCGATTCCGCTCGACCGGCTGGTTGGCCTGAGCGATCTCGCTTCGGACTTGGGTGCCACCGCCGCGACGCTGCGCCATTCGAGCACCCACGTCGTGGGACTCGGGCTCCACGGCGCGCCCGCTCCCGAGATCGCGAAGAAATGCTGGATGTATTTTCCGGAGGACGACTGCCCGTTCTATCGCGTGACCGTGTTTTCGAACTACTCGCCGCACAACGTGCCCGACATCTCCCGCTATTGGTCCCTGATGGCCGAGGTCTCGGAATCGGCGGCCAAGCCCGTTCCCAGGAGTTCCGCGGCCGTGGTCGCGCAAGTCGTCGAGGGGGCCCTCGCCACGAAGCTGGTGCGCGATCGGGACCAGATTCACCACACTTGGCACCGACGCCTGCCCTACGGCTACCCGACCCCCTCGCTCTCGCGTGACGCCGCGCTCGCCCGGCTTCATCCGGCGTTGGAGGCGCGTGGCATCAAGAGCCGCGGGCGCTTTGGCGCCTGGAAATACGAAGTGTCAAACCAGGACCACAGCTTCGCTCAGGGGGTCGAGGCGATCGACAGCTGGCGGAGCTCCGTGCTTGAAGAGACGTTTCTGTTCCCCGACCTCGTCAACCGCAGGCGCCCGAAGCCGCGCCGCCGAGAGAATGCGACGGCGTCGGAAGGCCCTCTCGTGATCTCGGCGACGACATGACCCCGCGCGTGCTGCTGCGCTCCCTGCGCCGTGGTCTTGGACAGGTACGCCGCTCGGCGTTTCCGCGTGCCGAGATCGCCGCTTGGCGACTGGCCTGCCGGCAAGCGGAGACCCAACCTCGCCGTGTCCCAGGCGATATCCAGCTCCTCGACTACCGCATTCGCTATGTCGACCTGCTGTCGCTCTGCCCGCAGTGGCACGACATCTTCGTCCGGAACGTGCTGCATTTCGCGTGCGAGGCCGGATCTCCCCGGATCCTGGACTGCGGCGCGAACGTCGGTCTCTCGTCTCTGTATTTCAAACGCATGTACCCAAACGCGCGCATCACCGCCTTCGAGGCCGACCCCGCAATCGCGGCTGTGCTGTCCGGGAACCTCACCCGGAACGGCTTCGGCGATGTTGAGGTCGTATCCGCGGCGGTCTGGACCCGGGGCGGAAGCCTGGCGTTTCGCAGTGAGGGCAGCGATTCGGGTGGCGTCGAGGAGGTCTCGCCGGGATTGGTCGGCCGCAGCGTGAAGGTCCCTGCCGTGCGCCTGCGCGACCTGCTCGAGCGCGAGAGCGTGGACCTTCTGAAGCTCGACATTGAGGGCGCCGAGGAAGCCGTGCTGTCCGATTGCGAACCCGTCCTCGGGAATGTGTCGGCGCTCGTCATGGAGCTTCATGAGTTCCGAAGGGCCCACCGTTCGACGCCGGCCGTGCTGGAGCTTCTCTCACGAGCGGGCTTCACCTACGCGCTGGACGACCTGGCGCCGAACCCGGACCGCGCCCCAAAGCGCGCGGGTTTCCTGCCATTCCCACAGGCCGTTTCCGCGTGGTCGACCCTCGTGCGCGCATGGCGCGAGACGCCGCTATGACCTCTCCCGATGTCTCGTTTGTGTTTCCGGGAAAGTTGGGCGGCGTCACCACCATCGTTGCCAACCTTCTGGCTCATCGCACCCCGGACGCGTTCACGTACAGCGCGATCCTCACGCACAACCGGCTTGACCAGGACGCGCGCTTCTACGGAACCCTCGCCGCCGACCGCGAGCAGCGCTTCTCCTATCATCTTCCGGTCGAAAACCTCTATCGCGCGCTGTCCCGCCTGGCGCGCCGCTTGCCCAACGGACCCGGCGTTCTGGTCTCGAACGACTGGATCGAGCTGGCGACCGAGACACGCCATCCCTCCGGCCGCACGGTCATCCAGCTCCTCCACGGCGACCACGATTACTACTACGACATGGCCGTCCGGCACGAGCCGGTGATCGACGCCTACGTGGCCTACAGCCGGGCGATGTTCGAGAACCTATGCCAACGGCTTCCCGAGCGGCGCGACTCGATCTTTCACCTGCCCTATGGCGTTCCCCTCGCGAACCGGGTGCGCCGCGCGGCCGCGGGCCCGCTGCGCCTGGTCTTCGCGGGCCGCCTCGAGAACGGTCAGAAGGGCATCTTCGACCTCCCGGAAATCGACCGGCATCTCACCGACTTGGGAATTCCCGTGGTGTGGACAATCGCCGGAGATGGTCCGCATTCGGGAGAGCTGGCACGGCGTTGGGGCCTCGGCGGGAAGGCGCAGACCACCGATCGCGTGCGCTGGCTGGGCCGGCTCGACCCTCTGGAGTTGGCAAACGTGTATGCCGAGGCAGACGTCTTCGTGTTGCCAACGCGCGCGGAGGGCTTTCCCGTCGCCCTCCTCGAGGCCATGAGCGCGGGCCTCGTCCCCGTGGTCAGCGACATCGCGAGCGGCGTCCCGGAGGTGGTCGAGGATGGCGTCACGGGCCTCCGGCCCGCGGTTGGCGACATCGCGGGCTTCGCGAGCGCGATCGCCACCCTCTCGCAGGAGCGCGATCGGCTGGAGGCCATGAGCCGGGCCGCCCGCCAAACCGTCGCGCTACGTTTCGACATCCGGGACCGCGTGAGCTCTTATCAAGCGCTCTTTGCCCGCTTTCGCGAGCTGCGACGCCCGCGCACCCGGAGCGTCCCCATGCCCTATGGAAGCCGGCTCGACAAGCCGTGGTTGCCCAACGCGGTCGTGATTCCGGCGCGCGCGGCACAACGCATGCTGCGCGGAAAGAGGGCCTTTTGAGGGGGCTGCGACTCGGAAAGGCCCTCGCGCTGCGCGCCTTGGGCGCTCTGAGCCGCCGGCATCCCGTGCTCCTTCCGCGCGAGGCCGGCCATCCCGACGCGATCCTCGATCTCACGTCCGCCTACCGGATCGACGGCGACGAGATCGAGGTGAAGATTCTCGAGGCAAGGCCCGGCGTTCTCGAAGCGCGGTTGTATGGCCAGGACGGCTCCTTCCCAACAAGGCTCCTGTGGCACGGTCCCGAACGCCCGTACGCGGGGCCCGATTCACTCATGCTCACGCTCTCGGAGCGCGTCGTCCGCTTGGGCAAAGACCGTTGGGCGGGTGCGGTCGCGAAGGACGCCGGACGTCGGCTGACATGGCGCCTTTCTTACCGCTCGGGGGGCGTCACGAAGGCCCGCACGACAAGCCACTACATCGCCGCGCCGCCGTCCCGGCCCGCGGACGAGCGCTACTTCGGAGGCGACGACTACTCGGACTATGAGGATCAGGGCGCCACCGAGGCCTTGGTCGTTTCCGAGCTTGCCAAGCGCTTTCACCTGCGCTCCCCGCTGCTTGAGATCGGCGGCGCGACCGGCATCGTGCTTTCGAGGCTTCTTCGGGAGGGTTTCGACGCGATCGGGCTCGACAACTCGCCCTGGGCCGTCGAGCAGGCCGCGCGGCGGCTCGGGCCGGGCCGGGTCTTCCTGGGCGACCCCGAGGAAGGGCATATCCCGGACGAGATCGGCAAGAGAGCCCCCTACGCGACCCTTCTCCTCTGGAACGTGCTGGAGCATTTCGCCGAGCCCTTCGCCGTGCTGGAGCGCCTCTCTAGGCTGATGGCACCCGGCGCCCAGCTCTTGCTGTCGACGACCAACGTGGACAGCCTCGCCCATTTCATCTTCGGGCGGGACTGGGAGGGCTACTTTGACTGGACCCACCGGGGGGTTCGCGGCGTGGGCGTTCGCAGCCTTGCCGAGACCTTGCCGAAGCTGGGCTGGAAGATTACGCATTGCCAAACGGAGCGATTCTGGCAAGGCGGCGAGGACCCCACGCAGGCGACCCTCCGGGATCTTTGGGAAGGCGACGCGCGTTTTCGCAAGCTCCTTGAGGAACGGAAGCTCGGCGATCTGATCCGCCTGGTGGCGGTGCGCGCATGACCCTCAAGGAGGTGCCCTCCCGATGAAGGTGGTGATCCTCTGCGGGGGCTACGGAACCCGCCTCGCGGGCCTGGGCGGCGAACTTCCCAAGCCTCTGACACCGATCGGGGGCCGGCCGATTCTCTGGCACGTCATGAAGGGCCTCGCCCATCGCGGCTTCGACGAGTTTGTGCTTTGCCTTGGCTATCGCTCCGATCTCTTCAAGCACTACTTTCTCGACCTTTCGGCGATGTTGGGCGACGTGACCGTGGACCTCGCGTCGGGGCGGCGTCACGTCCACACGGCCGGGTCTGAGAGCGGCTGGCGGGTCACGCTCGCCGAAACCGGACACGACAGCATGACAGGCCACCGCCTGAAGCGAATCGAACGCTATCTCGGAGACGACGAGCTCTTCGGTCTGACGTATGGCGACGGGTTGACCGACTTGGATTTCCGTAAGGTCGTGGAGTTTCACCGCAGCCACGGCCGGCTCGGAACGGTCACCGCGGTGCGCCCCCCGGCGCGGTTTGGAGAGCTTCAGATCGGTGGGCAGGGACGCGTCTTCGAGTTCAACGAGAAGCCGCAGGCCGAGAGCGGTTGGATCAGCGGCGGCTTCTTTGTGTTCTCACGCGAGTTCCTGTCCAGGCTCTCGAACGAGCCCTCGCTGATACTCGAGCGAGAGCCCCTGCAACGCCTCGCCCAGGACGGCGAGCTCATGGCCTACCAGCACCCCGGCTTTTGGCTTTGCCTCGACACCCCCCGCGATTACCAAATGCTGGAGGAGATGTCGGGCCGGGGCCGGCGGGCGCCCTGGGCGGTTTGGGAGGACGCGGGTTCTTGATCGAAGATCCAAGGCACGTCTACCGGGGACGTCGGGTCCTCGTCACCGGCCACACGGGCTTCAAGGGAAGCTGGCTTTCTCTGTGGCTTTCCGAGCTCGGTGCGCGCGTTACGGGCCTTGCGCTTCCGCCGCCGACCTCGCCGAGTCATTTCGAGCTGGCTCGCGTGGGTCCCTTGATTCAGCACCGCGAGGGGGACATTCGGGACCGCGATCTCGTCGCCTCGGTGTTGCGCGAGGCGCGGCCCGAGATCGTCTTCCACCTCGCGGCTCAGTCCCGGGTTCGGGAGAGCTACCGGGATCCACTCACGACCCTGACCACCAACTTCCTCGGAACCGCGAACCTCCTGGATGCGGTGAGGGCCGCGGACGGCGAGCCTCCCGCGATCGTGGTCGTCACCAGCGACAAGTGCTACGAGAACCGCGAATGGCCGTTTGGATACCGCGAGAACGACGCCCTGGGCGGACACGACCCTTACAGCATGAGCAAGGCCGCGACCGAGCTCCTCGTGTCGAGCTTTCGCCGGAGCTTCTTCCCGGAATCCCCCCTCGCGACCGCGCGGGCCGGAAACGTCATCGGCGGCGGGGACTTCACCCCGGATCGGATCGTGCCCGACTGTGTGCGCGCGTGGTCCCGCGGCGAGGCCCTGAGGGTCCGCAACCCCGACGCGATACGCCCGTGGCAGCACGTGCTGGAGCCCTTGTCCGGATATCTCACCCTCGGCTCGCGGCTGCTCTTGGAACCCAAAGAGGGGCGTCGCACCCTCTCCGACGCTTGGAACTTCGGTCCCGCGGAGGACACGGCCAGGACCGTCCGCGATGTGATCGACGGCCTCGCCGCGTTTTGGAAGCCGGACCGCGCGTGCGATTGGGAGACGTTGCCCGCCGACCGCGCCCTTCACGAGGCGGGCCTCCTGCGCCTCTCGATCGACAAGGCCCGCTTCGGGCTCTCGTGGAGTCCGCGTTGGAGCTTCGAGGAGACGCTCGGAAGGACGGCCGCCTGGTACACGGCGTTCTTCGCCAACCAGGACCTGCGGAAGGCGAGCATTGTCCAGATTGAGGAATACCAAGCCGGATGACGGTTGCACCCCAAATCGCCGGCGTGCGCGTGTCACCGCTCCGAAAGATCCCCGACGAGCGCGGAATGGTCCTCCACATGTTGCGGGAGGACCAACCTCATTTCGAGAGGTTTGGCGAGATCTACTTCAGCATGGTCTATCCCGGAGCCGTCAAGGCCTGGCATCTGCACCGGGAGATGACGCTCAACTACGCGGTCCCGGTTGGAATGATCAAGCTCGTTCTGTTCGACGAACGCGCCGCCTCGGAGACGCGAGGGCGGCTGATGGAGCTTTTCATCGGGGATTCCAACTACGTGCTCGTGACCATTCCGCCCGGCGTCTGGAACGGTTTCAAGGGCATCGGCGAGCGCGCGGCGCTCGTGGCCAACTGCGCCACGATTCCCCACCGCCCCGACGAGATCGAGAGGCTCGATCCTTCGACCGATCGCATTCCCTACGATTGGAAGCTCCGGCATGGTTGAGCGCGCGCTCGCGGGAGCCGCGGTTCTCGTCACCGGGGCCTCTGGTTTCCTGGGATCCCACCTGTGCCGCGAGCTCGTTCGGCTTGGAGCTACCGTTCATGGATTGCGCCGCGAGGCCTCCCAGACGAAGGGAAATCCGGAGGTCTCCTGGCATCGCGGAGACCTCACCGATGCCGAGAGCCTTCGGCGCGTCGTCGAGACCGTTCGGCCCACGCTTGTCTATCACCTCGCGGCCTACGGAACCACCTATGACCAGGGCGGCCACGAGTTGGCCTTCCGGACCAACGTCGAGGGGG
>WBZQ01000589.1_pt1 | contig 28511 bp, 16 predicted proteins | sample 5204251 | NCBI WGS metagenome assembly WBZQ01 (sample SAMN12412402, study PRJNA552823) | activated sludge metagenome | isolation source: activated sludge from nitrification reactor of wastewater treatment plant... | place: USA: Virginia | collected 2017-09
CGACGACGAGACGCTGCGAGGTGAGCGGGAGCCGCGCGGCCACCCCCGGCTCATATCCGCGCCCTGACGGGAGTGCAATTTCGTCGACGCTCGCACCCGGCACCTCGAGTGGCCCAGCGCCGGACGGTGCAATGGTCCTTTCGGTCGGCGGCCCCGAGGCGATACACGGGGGGCCAATCCCAGGAGGAGTGGCTCCCATGGCGCGAACCGTCTTCCGTACCTGTACCCTCTGCGAGGCGAGCTGCGGGCTCGCCTTCGACGTCGAAGGCAACCACATCGTCGACGTCCGGCCCGACCCGGACGACGTCCTGTCGCACGGCTACGTCTGCCCGAAGGGGGTCGCGATCGCGGCGCTCCACGACGATCCCGACCGCCTGCGACAGCCCGTGCGGCGGCGGCCCGACGGCAGCTTCGTGCCGATGACGATTCCCTAGGCCAGGAGAAGGGGGCCTCGCGAGAGGCCCCCGAGGTCTCGCGCGGAAACGAATACTGATGAGGTTCGGCGGCGCCCGTCCTTATCGACTCGCCGAACACCGTTCCCATTCCGCCTTCGCCCAACCAGCGCCGAAGGAGATAGCGGCCACGAGGCCGGAGGCTCGAGCCAAGACCCCACCGTCGCTCAGCGCGCCGTTCCACTCCCTCCAATCTGGAGCCGGCAGGGTTTTGGGTCCAGACGTCGATGACGTACTGGGCATTGGCCCGGGTGGGGTCGAGGGCGAGGGCCGGGGCGGCGGAGAGGACCGCGAGAAGGCCGGCGACGAGGGGGGCGGGCCGGGGCCGGAGACGCCCCGAAAGGGGACCGGAGCGGCCGCAGCGCGCTCTGAGGATCGCCTTTGGCGCCATGGAAGGAGGATGATAGGGGCGTCGGCTATGCCCGCAGGCTCGGTCGCCGAAATCATCTAGGCTCGCCAGGGGTCTGAATCCGTATGCCGCGACCGTCTTAGAGAGCAGAACGCAACCGCGAACGAAAAACCGCAAGGAGGATCCCTCATGAAACCAGCAAAGACCACAAGAAAGCGCCCGAAGCGGAAGGTCGCGACCCGTAGCACCGCGCGCCGCCGAGTGACGGCGACCGCTGCCGTCGCCGACATCCAGGCCGCCGGCACGTCGGCTCCGCCGACGCACGACGCCTTCCTCGCCGACCTCCTCGGAGCCTTCCCAAACGAGGTATACCTGGCCGGCCGGCTTGTCAATGGCGAGTTGGGCCTTTCCGCAGATGCCAAGCTCCGGGTTTTCCTGCCCGACTTTCACTGGATGAGCTCGAAATGCCTGAAGCTGTTCGACGGGAACTATCGTTTCAACAATGGGACCCTGGGCACGGCCCGCGATTCGCCGTTTGAGAGGCTCCTTTCGGTTCTGGAGCGTCTTCCCGAAGGTTCACGCGAGGTCTACCAGCTTGGGGACCGTTTCGATCTCTGGCGGGAATGGGTTTCGCTTCGCAAGGACACAAAGCGCGATAAGGTTCCCATCGCCGACGTCTATCGGCGCGTTCGCGAAGATAAGGACGTTGGGCCGCTCGCCGACCGGCTCGACGCGGTCATCACCAAATACGTGCGGGGCAACCACGACGCCTGGCTGTCGGAGGTCGAGAAGCCTGGCGCGGCCATTCCGCCGTCGGAAGACGCGATCTCAGTTGGTGGAACACCTCTCCGCCTGGAGCACGGCAAGCGATTCGACCTCGTCGAGCTACTGCCCGACGCGTTCAAGGCATCCGCGGTCGCCTTCGCCCCGCACTTGAAGGCCGGCGAGAAAGACATCGGCCTGTTTTCCAAGGACAACATGGAACGCATCAAGAGCGTGTTTCAGATCCGCAAGGAAAAGAGAAAACTGGATATCCACGTTCCGGTCTGGCCGGACGGTGCGTGCCTTGTCCAAGGCGCCGCCGATGTCGACACGCTGAGCGCCAGCCACACATGCGCGCTCGACGCGGACCTCTTCGCGGGCGGGCCGGGTGGCACACGGGAGCTGGACGACTATCCGTACGCCGGCTATTTCCGGCCCTATGCCGAGCTGGCCGACCGGAAGGCCGCCACGCCAGTCATCTATGTCGTCGGGCACACGCACCATGCCCGGCTCGTGAGCGGCCATACGCGAAATCAAGACCGGCTCGTCGTGCTTATGGACTGCGGGGGCTGGGTCGAGCGGTGCAGCATTCGGAAGGACGTCGCCGGGGGTATGACCTACACCGAGTCGCGGCAAATTGGCGTGCAATTTGGAAACGACATCCGGATCTACCAATTGGGAGGCACGGTGCCGGAATAGATGGAGCGAAGAGACGAGAAGGACAAGAGCGCGCCGATCAACCCGGCCCTTCGACCGCCAAAGCCGGAAGCCGCGAGTAGACGTCCTCGAAGGCGAGCGTCACGCCGATCGATTCGAGCGGGACGGGGCCTCCGTCCTCCTCGTGCAGCGTGTGTCGCCAACCGCCGTCCGGAAGCCGGAAATAGCGGTCGATCTGCCTCACGTCCTGTGAGACCAGGGCGTGCTCGGCGAGCGACTCGATTGTCCGGTAGCGCACGAGCTTGCGGCCCCGGTCGTTCCGCTCGGTTGTGGGTGACAGGACCTCGACGAGGAGAGTTGGGTTGACAAGCGCATTCGGTTCGACCGGATCGAACCGTTGGATAGCGGAGAATCCGTGTGGCCATGCGGGCGCCCGTTCGGCTTGACACCTTGCTCACGGGCGTCTAGCGTCTCACCGGTTCTCAGCCTAATGCCGCCACTCCCGGAGGTGTCATGAACCACTCCGACCGCTCCCCCGGCGCCTTGGTGGGTGCGGTGATGCTCGCGGCTCTTGCTTTGCCGGCATTGACAGCCTCCGCCGCCGAGGGGCTGACCCAGGGCGATGTCGAGACGCTGGTCGCGCGGTCCTATGCGGCCGCGGGCCTTCTTGGGCGAAAGGCCACGATCGTGGTGACCGATCGCGAGGCCAACGTGCTTGCGGCCTACGCGATGCCGGGCGCGAACGCGAGGGCCGTGCTTTCCGGGGGCGGACGAGCGGGTCAGGGGCTGGAGGGCGCCAGCGTGCCCGCCCTTTTCGCCGCGATCTCCAAGGCCGGAACCGGCGCGTTCTTCGCCACCCGCGGCAACGCGTTTACGACCCGGACGGCCGGCTACATCGTCCAGGAGCATTTCCCGCCGACGGTCGAGCGCCAGCCGGGCGGGCCCCTCTTTGGGGTTCAGCTTTCCAGCCTGCCCTGCGGCGACGTGTCGATCGCGCCCGGTGCGACGGGGGGCTTCTTGCCTTTGGGTCTCTCGGCCGATCCCGGCGGCTTGCCGCTCTACAAGAACGGCGAGCCCGTCGGGGGGCTTGGAATCGAGGAGGACGGGCTCTACTCGCTGGACCGGGCGCCGCTCGCCGAAGGCAAGCCCGAGTCGATCGAGGAGCGAATCGCGATCCTGGGGAGCCTTGGCTACTCGGCTCCCGAAGACATCCGCGCAACCGAGATCCTGGTCAACGGGCTCAGGCTTCCGTACGTCGACGCGTCGGAGGTTCCGCCGGTCCTGATCACCGCGCTGCCTCCGCCTCCGCCCCCGTCCGGGTACGTCGTCGGACCGCGGCCCGCGCAGCCGTCGCGCCTAGGAGCGCTAACGCTTGGTGGTGTCACCGGAACCGTGCTGGTCGACCCCGGGACCAGTACCGTGCGCTTTCCCACCCGCACCAGCGCGTCGGGAGGGCTGTCCGCGGCGGACGTGAACCGGATCCTGACGCAGGCGGCCCAGACCGCGGCCGGGACACGGGCGGCGATACGGCAACCCTTGGGAAGTTCCGCCGAGGTCTCGATCGCGGTCGTGGACGAGAAGGGCGCCCTGCTTGGCTTCTTTCGCACCGCGGACGCGCCGCTCTTTGGGATGGATGTCTCCGCCCAAAAGGCCCGCGCCGCGGCATTCTTCTCGGCTCCCGGCGCGGGCGCCACGTTGGCCGCCGCGGGGTTTGCCTCGTACGGCTCGGCGGCCGCGGCCGACGGGGTCCCTCTCGACGGCACCGTGGCGTTCTCCGACCGCGGACTTGGGTTCCTCTCGCGCCCGTTCTTCCCCGATGGCATCGACGGAAACCCGCCGGGCCCGTTTTCGCGGAGGATGGAAGATTGGTCGGTCTTCAACACCGGGCTCCAGGCCGACCTCGTCGCGCCCGAGCTGCTGCGGCTGGTGAGTGCGTTCGACGCGTCCGGCGTGGTCGACAACTCGCGGCCTTGTACGTCTGTTCCGGGCTTGGCAAACGGGCTCCAGATCTTCGCGGGAAGCGTTCCGCTCTACGCGAACGGCGTTCTCGTGGGCGCGGTGGGGGTCTCGGGGGACGGGATCGACCAGGACGATTTCATCGCGGCCGGCGCGAGCGCCGGGTTTGAATCGCCCAAGGCAAGGCGCACGGACCGCCTTCTGGTGCGGGGCGTGAGGCTCCCGTTTGTCAAGTTTCCAAGGCACCCGAAGCTCTAGCCCCTTGCCGCGATGAGGTGGACCCCACGGCGCGCGCACAAGCTCCGATGGTCGCTTGGAACGCCGGTTCTTCTCATGCTCTTGTCCGCCAGGCCGTCCAGCGCCCAATACCAGCTGGTCGGCCCCAACAAATGCACCAACTGCCACGATCACGAGCCGCAGAAGGACTGGTGGTACAAGAAGGAGGGTCCCACGGGACACTACAACTCCGTCGGCCAGCTTGAGGACAAGAAGTCCAAGGCGTTCGCCGGCGCCGAGGGCGTGACCGACGTCTATGACCTCAAGAGCTCCTGCGTCAAGTGCCACGCGACCGTGCTGAGGGGCGATCCCGGGTTCGGGGTCAGCTGCGAGACGTGCCATGGACCCGGAAGCGCGTATGTGGAGCCGCATCAGGAGAAGGGCTCGTATCAGAAGGCCGTGTCTTTGGGAATGTATGACACGCGCGGCAACTACCGCGTTTGGGCGAAGGTGTGCCTCGATTGTCACGTGCTGCCGCCGGGCCGGTACGCGAAGCTGATCGCCGCGGGACACCCGCCCGGCACTGGCTTCGACCTCTCGGTCAAGTCGTTTGGGCAGGTTCGGCATTGGAAGCCGGAGTACGACAAGGCCGCGCTGGGAGCCGCGGGCCGGGCGTATCTGAGCGGTGCCCCGGCGCCTGCTCCGGCAAAAGAATCTGCCAAGGAGCAACCCAGTGCGGCCGTCGCCGCGAAGGAAACGCCCAAGGAACCCACCAAGGCGCCTGAAAGGGCCATCCCGCCTCAGGCCACTAAACGGCCGGAGCCCTCGGCGGCCCGTCCCGAAGCCACCTTGCGCCCCGTGACGCCCGCCATTGCGACGCCGGCCATCGCGCCGGCCGCGCCGCAGCCGACCCCAAGCCTGGTCTCGCCGCCCCCCGAGCCCCCGCCGGAGCTCCAACCGCGGCCGCGTACTCCAACAACGCCGCGGTCCCCCGCGGCCGTCGCGGCGGCGGAGCGTGGGAAGGCCATCGCGGATCTCACGCGCGCGCTTGCCGAGGGCCGCGTGGTGGACAAGAAGACCCAAACTCCGTCGCCGACGGCCTCGCCCGCGACCGTTCGCGGGCCGGTCCCCAACGGCCCCGAGGGCGAGCTGATGCTGCTTCAGGAGGACGTCCTCGATCTCTGTCGGGACGCGCTCCGCGTGATACCCAAGCCTTCGCCGACTACGACCCCGGGAGCCCGCTGATGGCAACGCCCGATCTCGAAACCGCGGAACGCAAGCTGCGGCTTCGCGAGGAGCTGACCCCAGTTCCGATCGAGCGCATGAAGGCCCTCGCGATCTTCGCCGGAATTCCCGACTCCACGCTGAAGAAGATCCAGCAGAACGTGTTCGCCGCGACCTATGAAAAGGGCGAGACCATCCTCCGCGAGGGCGACTACAGCGACACGGCCTACTACATCGCCTCCGGGGTCGTACAGGTCCATCTCAAGAGGTTTGAGGAGCCCTCCGGCGCGCTGCCCGCGCACCCGTCCAAACAGCAGCCCGCGAAGAACGCGAAGAAGAAGCCAGCCGGGCCAGCCGGGACCGCGTCGCTTCCCGACAAGGCCAAGGAGCTCCTGGCCAGAAGGTCGGCCGAGCGGGCACTCGGCAGGGGCGAGCCGACCTCGGGCACGCTGGTCCTGACCGACATCCCGGCCGAGCTCCTGATGGGACAGCGCGTGGTTCTGGAATCCGGCGAGCTCTTCGGCGAGATCAGCGCGCTGTCGCGCTATCCGGTCTCGGCGACGGTCGTGGCCGAGCGCCGCACGGAGTGCCTCCTGATTCGCACGCCGGCGCTGCGCCTGCTCGAGCGCGGCAGCAAGTCGTTCAAGAAGTTCCTCGACACGCGCTACCGCGAGCGCTCGCTTAAGAACCACCTCAAGGGCGTATCCCTGTTCGCCGATTGCGACCCCGACTTCATCGACGGTCTGATGAGCAAGGTGGAGCTCGTCTCCTACGAGCCGGGACAGGTCATTGTGGAGGAGGGAGCCTCTGGCGACGCGTTCTTCCTGGTGCGCGGCGGGTATGTGAAGGTGGGTCTCCACGTCGGGGGAAGCGACGTGGCGGTTACGTACCTCCGGAAAGGCGACTATGCGGGCGAGGTCGCGCTGCTCCTGTCCGAGCCGTGGCCGTTCACGCTGTCGGCGCTGGAGCATGTGGAGCTTGTCAAGCTCACCCGGGACGATTTCAAGGAACTGTTGCGCGCCTCGCCCGCGGTCGAGAGGGCCCTGTGGGAGGAGGCGGTATCGCGGCTGAAGGCCCGGGGTCGTGCCGCACGGGATCCCATCTCCGCCGAGTACCTGCAGATGGCCATGGAGACGGGCCTCATCCATGGAGAGTCTGTCCTCCTGATCGACCTCGACACGTGCACGCGCTGTGACGACTGTGTGCGCGCCTGCGCCGACACGCACGAGGGCACGCCGCGCTTCATTCGCGAGGGCCTGAAGTACCGCAACTGGCTCGTGCCCACCTCGTGCTACGAATGCACGGACCCGGTCTGCATGATCGGCTGTCCGACCGGCGCGATCACGAGGCCGGTCGGCACCGCCGAGGTCGTCATCGATCCTCTGACGTGCATTGGCTGCGGAAACTGTGTCAGGCGCTGCCCCTGGGACAACATTGTGGAGGTGCCGTTCGCCCATCCGGTGCTGAAGAAGGACATCAAGCTCGCGACCAAGTGCGACCAGTGCATTGGGCGGCACGAGGGGCCCGCGTGTGTGCAGATGTGCCCGCACGGCTCGGCGGTCCGCATCTCGTTCAAGGACTTCGCCGCGGTGGCGGAGACCCTCAACCGGTAGGACGCGATGGAGCTGAAGTCCCTAAGGCCCAAGGAGCCGCGTTGGGCGCTCGTGTCCCTGGCCCTCGCGGCCGCGCTTTCGATCCTGTACCGGATTGTCACGTGGCGCCGGCCTCTCGACCCGGGGCGCGGCGCGGGCCTCGTCTTCGGAGTCCTCGCGGCGGTTCTGTTCGCGGTGCTCGCGGCCTATCCGCTCAGGCGCCGCGCGCTTGCCAAGCCGCTCGGAACCGCTCGACAGTGGATTCAAATTCACATCTGGGGCGGCGCGCTCGCGGCTTTCCTGGTGCTTCTTCACGCGGGCCTTCGCACACCCTCGGGCCTCTTCGGCTGGTCGCTCTTCCTTCTGACGCTTTGGGTCACCGCGAGCGGCCTTCTGGGCGTCCTATTCCAGAAGTTCTATCCATACGTCCTCTCGCGCAATCTCGCGGTCGAGGCGCTTTTCGAGAGGATCCCCGAGCTTGTCGAAAGGCTGGTTGGCGAGGCCGACAAGCTCGTTCAGGGGGCCTCCGAGGTCTTGGAGGCATTCTACCAGGCCGAGATACGGCCGGCCCTTCTCACAGTCGCGCCGTCGTGGCGCTACCTTGCGGATGTGCGCGCGAGCCGGGACCGGCGGCTCTCGCCGTTTACGCGCATTGCCCAATTCGTCCCGAAGGAGGATCACGAGAGGCTAGCGGATCTCAAGACCATCTTCGTCGAGAAGCTGGAGCTCGACGCGCACTATTCGGTGCAGCGCGTGCTGAAGAGGTGGAGCCTCTTTCACGCGCCTCCCTCCGCGCTTCTGGTGTGGCTGTCGATCCTCCACATCGCCGCGTTCTTTCTCTATTGAAGCCGGGAAGCCGAGCCGACTCGCATGCGACCCGCGATCCACGGAACGCCCAACCGGACAAAGAAGTACGTGTTCCCGCCGGGAACCGGCAAGCGCGTCTATCAGATGGGCCTCGCCGCGGGTGGCGGCATGGCCCTTCTGCTTGCGATTTTCCATGGAGTTGGCCTTCGGCGCGTGGCCTCGCCGGGCCCGGTCGCGAGCCCGCACGCCGCCTTCGAGAAGCACTGTGAGGCGTGCCATACGAGCTCCGCCGCGACGGACCTCCGCTGCGAGACCTGCCACGACCCGGCCTCCACGGAAGCCATGCGCCTCGCGTCTCACCGCGGCTTCGGCCGGCGCGTGTCGCCCTTCGCACCCTCCGGCCAGGAGATCCATTCGCGAACGAAAGACGACCAGGGCCTCGCCTGCGCCGAGTGCCACCCGGACCATCGCGGGCGCGCGTTTCGCCCGGTCGAGGTCGACGAACGAAACTGTCGGGCCTGTCACAATGACGTCGCGCCGTCTCTCTCTCGCCACGTCGAGTTCGCTCTGATAAGAGCCAAGGCCACGCCGCCCCGCGGCCTCAAGATCTCGCATGAGAAACACATCCTGGAGATCTTCGCGCGTTCTCTTGGGCGGTCGGGCGCCAAGGACCTGACCGACGCTGAGACCCAGCGCGCGCTCAAGGGTGAGCCGCTGTCCCAAACCTGCGCCACCTGCCACGTCGCCACAGCCGATCTCACGGGCTTTCTTCCAATCTCGTTCGACAGGCACTGTGCGGCCTGCCATCTCAAGGACGGCTCGCTTGGGGCGACCGATCCCGTGCCCGTCGGCGATGTGGTCTCCGCGGACCTCCTCAGGGGGCCCTGGGTCACCGCCGCGGCGTCGCGCTTGACCGTCAGCCGCACGGGACGGATCGCCAAGACCGCTCTCTCCCACCGCGACCCATGGCTCCTCTTCAACCTTCGCAAGCTGCGGGAGGAGGTGGATCCCCTGGGCTCGGCGGCCGAACGCGCCCACGCGATGTCGCGCCTTGCCGAGCTGGAGGCGCGGAACGAAGGACTTTGGCAATCGGGTCCGCTCGCGAGGCTTGCCAAGGCCGACCTGGAGAGCCGCGTGAACGGGCTGACAGGCGAGCTTCAGGCCCTGCGCCAGCGGGCTGCCGGCGCGCCCACACAGACTTCCGCCGGCAACCCGCCGGGAGCCCTGACCGAGGACGCCTCCTTCGAAGAGCGTCGGGCCGAGCTGCTGTCGGCCCTCGAGGCCGCGAGGAGACGCGCGCAAGCCGAACCCCTCCTCCTCAGGCGCGTCGAGTCGCTTCGCCGGCGCGTCGCGAGTTGGCAAGCCTCCGGGCCGGCCTCGCCGGACGGTTCCTCGGCAATCTCCGAGGCGATCGCCCTGCGCGAGAGCGAGAGGGCGCGCCTCCTCGACGAGCTGGCGCGGCGCTCCAAGACCGGCTCGCGAAGGGATTGGACGGCGCCGATCCCCGTCTTCGCAAGCCTCCAAGCCGGACCTGCGCAGATGAACGGCGCGCCGAGCGCCTTGGCAACCGAGATACGAAGGCTGCTTGTGGATCTCAAGGAGCCCGCCTCGTTCGCGACAGTTGGCCTCGACGACAGTGCGCGCGCGAGGCGCGCGGAAGCGGCTGAGGCGATTCTTGTGGCGTGCGCCAAGTGCCACCAGACCGGGCCCGCCAGGTTGGCAACCCTCTCCATTGAGGCAAGGCTGTTCCCGCGGGCCCTGTTCGACCATCGAGCCCACATCAAGACGGCAACCTGCGGCCACTGTCATGGCCAGGGCGGACAGGGCGTGTCGGGAGCCAAGACCGAGCGCGCGGTGATGGTTCCGGGCGTCGCCATTTGCAACGGCTGTCACCGGCCCTCGCAGACGCGTTCCGGTTGCATGACCTGCCATCGCTTCCATCCTCCCGAGGCACGCTTATGAGGGCCGAGCTTCTCGCCCGCACCGGCCCCGTCACTGGCCTGACACACGTGGTGCGGGACCTGTCGCGGATTGGCCGGGGCAAGGCCAACGATGTGGACTTGCCTCTCCCGGACGTGGCCCGCCTTCACGCCACCGTGTCGTTCTCGGGGGGAACCTATTGGGTTGAGGACGCGGGCTCTCCCCAGGGGACCTTCGTCAACGGGCGCCGCGTTGCCAAAGAGCGCCTGAGGCATCTGGACGTTCTGACAGTCGGCAGCGCGGACCTCGTCTTCGTGCTTCGCGAAGGCTCCTCCGCGGACGATCGCCCGGTGACAACAATCCGGACGGCGCGGCTCGTCGCGGTGGACGGCCCGGAAGGGGGTCAGACGCGGGAGATCCCGCGTGGCGCCATGACCGTGGGGCGCGTCACCGCGTGCAACCTCGTCCTCGACAGTGCCGCGGTCTCGAAGATGCACGCCCGGCTCGAGAACACCGGGCAACAGATCCTGCTCTTTGACCTGGGCTCCTCGAACGGCACCTTCGTCAATGGCGTGAGATTGGGATCGGCGACTCTCGCGGATGGCGATCGCGTGGTCTTTGGAGCCGTGCGCGAGTTTCGTTTGGAGATCGTCTATGGAGAGGGCTCGGCCGCGATCGCATCCTCAGGCTCCGCCTCGGGCTTCCTCCGCACGATGGGAAGCGACGCGTCGAAGCAGATCGCTGGCGATCCGGCCTCCAATTGGCGGATCCGGTACGACTTCACGCCCGGCGAAGTGGCGGAGGACGCGATGGCCGAGACGTCCCACCGGCCCCGCACGCTCAAGGTTCCCGCGGCTCCATCCCAGGAGGTTCCCTCGGTCCCGCGCGCACCGGCAACGCGTCCGGCCGCGGCCTCCACAGTCGACGAGACCGTGAAGGCAAAGAGCGCAGAGATCAGGCAACCCGAGCCCGCGCCGGCGGTGCCCAAGAAGACCGTACCGGCAGCGCTCGCGGCGTCCCGAACGCTCTCAGCCGTCGCCTTGACCGGCGAAACAAAGACGTTCCGCTTGGGACGCGGCTCGCACATTGTGGGACGGCTTCCAACATGCCCGATCGCGATCGACGCGCCGAGGGTCTCGCGCCACCACGCGACCCTCGTGGTGAGCCCGGAGGGCGCGACGGTTGTCGACAATGCCAGCGTCAACGGCACATTCCTGAACGGCGAGCGCCTCACGGGACCGGCGGGACCGCGCCCGCTCGCGGATGGGGACACCGTGACCTTCGCCGAGGCCGCTTTCCGCGTAGGCCTGACCTTCGAGTAAGGGACAAGTCCGAAACCCCCTCTTTACAAAAGAGGGGGCTTCGGATTGAGGACATAGCCCTGCCAAACTCGCTCCTCCTCATCGCGGCCTACCTCACAAGCACGGCCCTCCTCCTGCGGTTGGCAAGGCAATTCACGAGACCTCTCTCGACACGCCTCGCCATCGCGCTTGTCCTTTTGCCTCTCCTTCCAACCGGCCGAAGCCTCATGACCGGCGGCTTCCACGGCGGCCTGAACCACGCCTACGACCTGCCGCCCCTCAAAGCGCGCGCTTCCGAGCTTTCCGGATCGGATTACCAAAACGGCATCCTCAGCGACACCATCACTCATATGCTCCCGTGGAAGAAGGTGGTGAGCGAGCATCTTCTGTCCGGTCGCGCGCCGCTTCTCAACATGGACAACGGCGCGGGGGAGCTCCTCTTAGGCGCCGCCCAGGCCGCGCCGTTCGATCCCCTCACGCTCCCGTTTCTGATCCTTCCGCTGCCGCTCGCCTGGACGCTCTCGATCTCCCTCAAATTCTTCCTCGCGGCTCTCCTCACATGCCTTTTCCTTCGGGATTTGGGCACTTCGGAGCCGCTTGCGTTTTTCGGCGCGGCCGCCTACACGCTTTCGACATTCCTGCTCTTCTGGAGCGGCTGGCCGCACGGGACGGTCTTCGCGATCTTCCCGCTGATGCTCATTGGGCTTCGGCGCCTCGCGCGCTCGGAACGCCACGGCTTTGGGCCGACGCTTGGCGGCTTCACATGGGCGCTTCTGGCGGGCCATCCGGAGTCGCTCCTTCACACGGTCGCGGCCGCGGGCGTCTTCTTCGCCTTCGAGCTCGTCGCCTCGCCCAAGCGTACGCGGGCCATTGCGCAGGCGACCGGCGCGGGACTCCTGGCACTGGGCCTTTCGGCGCCGGCTCTTCTGCCGCTTCTGGACGCGCTTCCCCAGACCTGGGACCACGGCCATCGGCAACGCACCTACGTGAACCTGAAGAAGTCCCTGCCACTCGACGGCGTGGCGCACGCGGCCTTGGGCGCCTTCTTCCCCAACACCTACGGCAAGCTGTGGGCCGGCGAAAGGCCAACGCCGCTGCTCTTCGACGAGGCCACCTTCGCGTGTGTGGGCGGAACCGTGTTCGCATTCGCAATGCTCGGAGCGTTCTCCAAAAGGCGCGAGGCGCGTTGTCTGTGCGTCCTCGCGGTCCTGAGCTTCGGGGTCGCGGTCGGGGTCCCGGGCTTCGCGGACACAGTCCCCAAGCTCCCGCTCTTTGACATGGCGATCAACGGTCGCCTGACCGGCGTCACCGCGTTCTGCCTGGCGCTCCTCGCCGCGCTTGGGCTCGAGATCCTGACGGAGCGTCGCGGTCGCCGCGAGGTCGTCGCGCTCGCGGGAGCGATTGTCTTTCTGTTGGGCATCGGCATCGCCTCGCGAAAGGTGCTCTTGGGCCAAGGTCTTTCGAGCCAACGCTTCGACCTCATCCTGCTCTTCACAATCGGGAGCCCAACGGCGCTTGTCGTGATGGCGACCTTCCGGCGAATTCAACCCAGGATCCTCGGCGGCGCCGCGACGGCTCTCACCCTGGCCTCACCGTTCGCAGTCCTCCCAAACCTCTATCACACGTTTCCAGCGCGCCTCTTCTATCCCGAATTCGAGGAGCTGCGCGCCTTGCCAAAGGGCGGCGAGCCCTATCGAACTGTGGGCCTTTCGTACGCGCTGATTCCCGATCAGTCGGTTTACTACGGCCTCGAGGACCCGCGCCGTTGCGCCGTGATGACCAACCAGCGGTATCACGACACACTCGTCCTCTGGAGCGATCCAAGCTCGTGGTTTGGGAAGGTCGACGACGCAACGAACGCCACAAGGCCGTTCCTCTCGCTCCTGAACGTGCGCTATGGCATCGCGGACCCCAATGCCAAGCCGCCCAAAGGCTGGACCGAAGTGACGCGGGGCCGAAACTGCGCGATCTTCCAAAACCCGTCCGCCCTCCCGCGAGCCTTCGCCCCCAAACGCGTGCGCCTGAGGCCGGACGCGACCCGAAACATCGGCGAGATCAAGTCCTGCGTTGACTTCGCGGAGATCGCGTGGATCGAAAGGCCGGGCCAGCCGGAAATCGAAGTCGGGAACGGCAAGGCCAGTGTCACGTCGAAGGCCGACGGACAAGACCTGATCCTCACCATCGATGCGGAAAGACCGGCCTGGATCGTCGTCTCACAGACGGCGTGGCGAGGCTGGAAAGCGATCGAAGGCGCGCGAGAATACCCAATTCACTTCGCCAACCACGCGTTTCTAGGGTTCGAGGTGCCCGCCGGAAGGCATGTCGTGAAGGTCATGTTTCGGCCAGCCTCATGGACGATCGGACTCGCGGTGGGCGCGATAGCGGGGCTCGTAGTGGTAGCTGTCTGGCTGAGCGCTCCGAAAACCCCCTCTTTTGTAAAGAGGGGGCAGGGGGAGTTAGAGTCTGCCGGATGATCAAGGTTCTTATCAACACACCGCCCTTGGAAAGGCGCCTTCCAACTGCAAACGCGCGTGGTTTGTGGCCTGATCCACGTCGCCGCCTGACCGCAGGCTCTAACTCCCCCAACCCCCTCTTTACAAAAGAGGGGGCTTCCGAACCGGGCTGCGCGGCCAATCCCTCCTTGGAGTATCACGATGCTTGACTTTGATTTCGAGTGGGAAGCGGCGCCCGGTGTTGTGTGCAAGCACCTGGCCGAGACTTGGGCGAGACTGAAGATTCGCGCGGGCGACCATTGCATAACGCACTTCTACAGCCAGCGTAGCCGATCGGTCCGACCTGATGTTTATGGTTCGCTGTTTCCGCTGGCGCGTTGGGCTGTTGATCATTGGTGGAGCATCCTGTCTGAGGGTCTGATTGACGCGGATGTCCTGCGAGGGCGACGCCAGGCGAATACCCGATTTCACAGTTGGCTCGATCGCCACAACCCGCTTGCCGCGAGGGAGGGTATGCCCTACCCAGACCTGAGCATCTTTCGCGTGGACGAGCAATTGTTGCTTCGTTGGCGGAGCGACACTGAGGAGGTCTCGACATCTGGACGTTTCATTGACAGCGGCGAATGCCGCCTTGAGGTCGCCTCCGTCGAGGAGGCGCTCGCGCGCATGGTGGACGCTGTGATCGAAAGACTGAGCGGTGTCGATGGTGATGAAGCCGCCTCGCTTCGGGAGGACTGGGCTGCCGTGAGGGCGTCCCACGCCACAGAAAGGAGCCTCTGCGAGAGGCTCGCCGCGGTCGGAGTCGATCCTTACAGCGAGGCGGCCGAGGAGCTGGAAGCACCGTTAATGGACCTCGAGTTCGAACCGGCGCTGCTGCGGGATGTTCTGGCCACAACGCGCCCCGCGGACGTTCAGGGCGACGCCCAAGTGGCGCGCACCCTGCTGAGCAGCTTGTCGAAGGAGACCAGGCCGACACGCGGCGCGATCGCGCCGCTAAGTCTTGAGGCTGAAGATGCCCGTCCTTTCGTGGCTGGCTATCGACGGGCTTCGCTCTTTCGCCGGAGGCTCGGACTCTCTGACGCGGAACCTGCGCCAGACCTTCGGGAGCTGATGTCTCAAGGGCTCGGCATTTCGAACGTCCGGTGGATGGATCCTCCGGCTCCTCGCAATCTCGAAGGTGCCGTTCAGGGAGGCCAGAATGGCGTCTTCGCGGCCATGCGCCGAAACCCGATGGACGACCGATTCCTGCTGGCCCGTGGTCTCCACCACTGGGCCTTCGCGACCAGTGAGTCGGCACCCCGAAAGTTCTTGACGCGGGCTCACGACTGGCAGCAGGCCTCCTCACGCGCCTTCGCGGCGGAGCTTCTGGCACCCGCGAAAGCACTCGAGGCCCACCTCGCCGAGGGCAGCGAATGGGGAGACGAGGAGCGGCTCGCCGAGCGGTTCCACGTCAGACCCATGGTGATCGCCCACCAGTTGGTGAATCACCAATTGGGCTAACGGACAAGGTGGGATATCGCTCCTTGCGTCGAACATCCGCCCCGCTTCGTCGCTACCTCGACCGCTGCCCTTCCAAGCTGCTCCGGCGTTGCGTTGAACGCGTCGATCATTGCCTGCCGAGCTTCTGGAGTCTGCATTCCATTGAGGAGGGAATCGTCCTCGGCCTGCACGAGCCCGTGGTCGAGGACCGCGGCCGCTCTCTCAGGCGGCCTAACCTGACCGGGCATGTCATGCCGGTCGTGAGCACTCTGGCGCAGTTTCACGAGAGGGACGGTAGGTAATCCGCAGCCGGAAAGCAAGGGGGACTCGCGGTGGGTCACCGATGCCCGCGCGGGTCATCGGCTCCGCGATAGACCGCGACCACGCCTTCGGTCAGGCCGTGGCCTACCAGGCGCGGCCCATGCCCACGAATTGGCCGGGCGAGACGCTTTCACACGCATTCGTCGCCCAAGCTCAGGCGCCTTTCAGGGTTGGAGTTTCAATCGTCGCAGAGCGCTTTGGGCGTATTCATTGCCTTGCTTCGCGGCTTCCTGATAGAGTCGCACGGCTTCAGGCAGGTTCTTGGCGACACCCTTCCCGTTTTCATACATGTCAGCGAGATTCGCTTGGGCCCACGCGTAGCCCTGGTCGGCAGCCATGCGATACCACTTGACGGCTTCGTCGTCGTTCTTGGGAACTCCTCGCCCGTTTGCGTACATGCTGCCCAGACCCGCATAGCCCGTTGCGTGCCCCTGATCGGCGGCCATGCGATACCACTTGACGGCTTCCTCGTCGTTCTTGGGAACTCCTCGCCCGTTTGCGTACATCACGCCCAGATTCGCCTGGCCCGTCGCGTTGCCCTGGTCGGCGGCCTTGCGATACCACTTGACGGCTTCCTCGTCGTTTTTGGGAACTCCGCGCCGGAACCGATTGATGCCGACGCGCCCCCGTGCCCATGTGCAGCCGCTTCCACGTACCACTTTAGTGCTTCAGCGTAGTCCGGCGAGACGCCCTGACCGTGGTACGACCGCTCTCCCCTCTGGAAAAGCTGCTCAGCCGCCTCAGGCGGCGCGCCGACAGCCGCAGCTATCTGACCGTTTGGCAACAAAAGCCCAAGCAGCGTGTCAAAGAGTGCCTTTGAAAGGCCCTTGCCTGGAGGGGCCTCCGGTTGTAGATCCGGAACCGCTCCTGGCTTCTTCCGCGGTGCCAACAGCTTCCGCTCAACAAGCTCGGCGACACGGACGAAGACCTCTTCTTGGTCGCCACGCGGCTCTTTCAGAAGTGGTCTCCGAAGATCGTTCACGGCTTGGTAATTCCCCAGCTCTCCCAGCCTCGCCGGGCTCACGAGAACCGTCAGGATCAGAGCGTCATCCTCCTTCGCCGCTCGCAGTAGCCGGGGTAACTCCTTCGTCGCAATGAAGTCCGATGCAATGAAGTCGGCACTGACCAAGAGGATCGCCACTTTCGCTGTGCTCAGGGCGGTCTCGATTTCCTCACGCCACAGCGCGCCCTTTTCGATCTTGGTGTCGTCCCAAATGTCGAAGCCGTGCTCTCGCTCGAGCGGCTTGAGATGGACGCGCAGGCGCTCCAGCCACTCATTATCGCGATGACAGTAACTGATGAAGACCGTCTTCCGATCCGAGCCGAACACGGTCTGCGGCCTTGGTCAAGACCACGGCACAGGCGATTGTTGGCGGTGCGGTCTGCCAGGCGCTGTGCCTCCCTCGGACTTCGGCGGATCCGCCCTTACCCTCACCCCAACCCTCTCCCGCGACCCCGCGCGGGAGAGGGGGTGTCGGCTCTTGGACCGCTGCGGCTCAGCGCTTGGTCAGTGGCTGTGGGGGGCGAGCCTGGGCAAGTTAGGTTCGCGCCCGCGCCGCCTCTACTTCCCCTTCCGCTTCGCCTTCGGCTCGACCTCTCCCGCCTCAAACCTCCCGCTCACCACCACCGGGCCGATCGCCGCCAGGCGCTTTTGCGCCAGGTACCCAATGCTCCCGGCCTTGCGCGATTTGTCATCGGCTCTTCGATAGGCCGCGACCGCGTCTTCCGTGAGGCCGTAGCCTTCCAGGACGCGGCCCACGACCCACCAATCGGCCGGCGAGGGCTCGTCGGCTTGGGTCAGTTCCAGGCCTTCGTTGACGAGCGCCCGAGCCTCGTCCGCCTTGCCTATTTCGGCGTACACCGCGGCCAGCGTGTTGAGCACCGCGTGGCTTTGACGGCCGGTCGCGTTGACTCCTTTTTGGGCGCGGCTGACAGCCTTTTCGTCGGCTTTGTCCGCGACCAGGGCAAACCAGGCGGCTTGGTTGAAGTCCTCGGGGTCGGGGTCCGGGGCTTGGGCAAGCTCTTCGCTGGTCGTCGCGGCCTCGAGCACCGCGCCCCGCTCCAGGTAGAGGTCGCACAGAATCCGCTTGACACGCGCGTGCTGGGGCTTCCTGGCGAGGTGAGAAAGGGCAAGGGCTTCGGCCTCCGCGTCCTTCTTTTGGGAATGCAGGCTGAAGAGCGTGGCCAGCATCCAATCCTCGACCTCGGGCTCCTTTTCGCGCATCGGCGCGAGCCATTCCAGGGCGTCCTTCCATTCCTCCCGGGCCAGATGAGCGCTGATGAGCGCCGCCGCGCGATCCCGGTCGTTGGGACGCTCCTTCGCGGCGGCTTTGAGCACCGCGAGGGCCGTGTCGTCGAGCTTGGGCTCTGGGGCTCCTATGGCTCCCGCGGCTGCCGCCAGGAGGATCGCGGCCTTTGGGTCCTGATCGGGTTTGCCCGGCCAGAAGCGCGGCAGGAGCGGGCTGAAGATCGGACGGTCGTCCTTGAACGAGACCGCGAGCTCCTTCAGTGCCCGGTCCAGCCAACGCTTGGCGGCCTCGAGATCTCCTTCGCGCACTTTCGCTTGGGCCTCGCGACACAGCGAGATCCGGTCGCTGGCGAGTCCCAGGATGCGGAGCGAGCCGCCCTCCTCGACCAGCCAATAGGCCTCCTCGGCCTTTTGGCCCGCCTTCACGCTGGTGTTGTCAACTGTGACCTTGATTCCCTCCTGGGCCGTTCCCTCGACCGAGAGCTCCAGGGCCGATGCCAACGTGTCGCGAGCCATGTCCATGTTTCCGCCCGAGGCGCGGACCTTGCGCAGGACCTCGGACCTCTGCGCGGCGAAGGCGCCTTCGGCTGCGCCGTCCGAGAGCACCGCGGATTTTGCAAAGAACGGCTTCATCCCCGCTAGCTTGGGCTCCGCGTCGGCGAAGAGCTTGAGCAGAAAGGCCCGCACCAGAGACGCCGGGTCGCCCGGCTTGGCCAGCGCGTCCTCGGGGGTCTCGCGGCGCAGCCGTTTGCACAGCTCGGCGCGCTCGGTGAGGACCGCGGCCTGCGGCGAGCCGCGCGCGGCCTCGGTGAAGAACGCGGCGGCCTCGGCATAGCGCCTCAGTGAGAACAGGGTCGCGGCCGCGCCCTCCATCGCCGCGCGGCGTTGGGCGCTGTCGGGGAGGAGGCGCCGCGCCTCCTGCTTGGCCCTCTCGACGCCCTCCTGAATGGCCCAGGCGGTCAGCGTGGGGTTCGCAAGCTTCGGGTTGGTCTTGTCCTTGTCTTTGACAAGGGCGAGGAGCTCCTGGGTCTTGCCAAGCTGCAACAGCGCGACCGCGGTGTTCATCAGCACGAACTCGTTCTTTGCATGCTTGGGAAAGAGCGCCTGGTAGCGCTCGACCGCGCGGGAAAGCCGTTGGGTGTCCTTGTAGCGCCGGCCCTCGGCGTCGAACTCCAGGGCGATGGCCTCGTCCACCCGGTACTCCAGGTTGTCGGGCGCGAGGGAGGCGGCCTTCGCAAGCGCGGCGTCGGCGCCGGCGACGTCCCAGCCCTTTCGCCGGATGCGGCCGAAGAGGTCGTGCTGGCGGGCCATTCCGAGCCGGTGCCAGGCGGGCGCGGAGTCGGGCTCCAGGCGGGTCGCGATCTCGGCCTCCCTTCGCCCCGCCTCGCCGAGGCCCAAGCCCAACAGCAGCTTGGCCATTCGGCGATGCGGGTCCGCCTTGCCGGGCTGGTCCTTGGCAAGCTTGCGCAAGACCTCCAACGCCTCGCGGATCTTGCCGGCCTCGGCGGCGGCCTCGGCCGCGTGGTCGAAGGCCAGGGACACCGCGGGCCGCTTCTCGATCTCGGCCCGGGTTCGCTTCACGTCCTCGAGCTCGGCCGGGGTCAGGCGATCGTGGGGAAGCGCGACCTTTAGCCTTGCGAGGACGGCGCCGTCGGGCGCGAGCTCGTAGCGCGTCGAGAAGGTTCCGGGGCCGAGCGAGAGCGTCTCCGCGGGCGGAAGCTCGCGGGACACAAACCCCGGCGGGGGCACGACCCGGTACGTCACCTCGTGGTGGAACGGGGTCGCCGCGAAGTCCAGCCGGCGCTTGGGCGGGGCCGGCTTCCCGTCGCCCTCCTCGGGGTCTCTCCGCGGGTTTGGGAAGTTCGCGAGCACGTTGCCAAGCCGGAACGCGAAGGCCGCCTCCGCGTCTCCCGTCAGGCCGACCCCGGTCTTGCCAACATCGAGGCGCAGCTGAAACGCGCGGCTGAGGTCCCGGGAGTCGGTCATGTCGCAGCGTTCGAGGATCGCCTTGCCATAGGCGTTCGAGACGAATTCCTCGAGCCCCTTGCGGCGCGCCGCGGCCTCGCCGCCGTCGTAGCCCCCGCGAAAGGACGCCTCGAAGACGCCCGTCACCTCGGTGGTTTCGGTCAGCCGCGCGGGGCCTTCCGGGGCCAGCCAGACCTCGATCGCGGCGTGCTCGATGTTCTCGTCGGCCGCAAGTGCCGGCGTGCGCACGAGCTGCCGGGTGCCCTTGCGGCAGATCAGAGCGAGGCGCCCGCGATCGGCGTGGGGCAGATCGCCCGCGCGGTGAAACGGAGAGGTCGGGTCGATCCAGAGGTCCTGATCCTCCACATACACAATCGCGTGGTTGAACGCCGCCAGCGCCGGCAGCGCGGCCGAGGTGTCGCGGTTCTGGCCGGCGCGAAGGAGCGCGACGTGGGACGGGATTCCACGCCTTCGAAGGAGTCCCACCAAGAGCGTCGCCTGGTCCTTGCAGTCGCCGTACTTGCGCGAGCACACCTTGGCCGGGACCTCGGGGATGATGGCGCCCTCGCCAAACGCGATGCCGGTGTAGCGCACCTCGCGGTGCACGAAGGCCAGGGCCTCGGCGACGGCCGCGTCCCTCAGCGGGCGGGAGGGCGGGACCGGGCTGGACGGCGCCTTCGACGCGTTCGCTTTCACGGCGGGCTTGGGCGTCGCGCGAGCGCCGCCCGGCCTTGTCGACGCGGGCTTGACCGCCTCCGCGACCGCGGCCTCGTCGGGAAGCTCCGAGGCGGCGAGCTTCTCCTCGACCACGTTGGTGTAGTAGGTGGCAATGTCGGCCCACGAGGTTCCGGTTGAGAACTCGATGAAGGGCAGCTGGACTACGTCCGCGGGGGCGCCGTATTCGAGCTGGATGGGCGGCTTGGCGACCGACTCCCACGTCCTGACGAGCCCGCGCTCTCCACGCGAAACGGCGGGCATCGCGTCGCCCATGCCGTAGGTCTTGAACGCGAACGGGAGCTCGGGGGGCGTCTCGATGGAGAGCCGGAAGCGGTGGACCGGAACCGAATAGCCCATGGTGAAGGCGCCCAACGTCCCACCCGGAAACGGCGCCTTCTCGCGCTCCGTGGTCTCCCACTCGACCAGCGCGCCGACCGAAAGGCCCGGCAAAGGGGCGCTCCTGATGCGGCGATCGTCGAAGATGTCGGGGTCGGAGGAGGCCGGAAGATCCCCAATCGTGGCGGGATCGAGCGTCCTCACGGTCCCGTCCTCGTGGATCACGCGGGCGCGCAGCGAGGGAGGCTCGTCGCGCCACGGCTTCCAGCTGGAGTTGACGGTTCCGTATTCCTCCAGCCCATCCACGCTGTTGACGAGGAACACGCGCCGTGAGGTGGAGGTCTTGCGGCCCTCGGCGTCGAACGAGTGCCGTTCTTCTTCGAGCAGCACCCGGATCGCGCCGTCGCCGTTTCCGGCCAGGGCCGCGGCCGAAGCCAGCGCGGCCTTGGGGTCGGAGGCGAGGGGCGAGGCCAGCCACGGCTCGGCGGCGGAGGAGGAGGACGCGTGGGGCCCGGCCTTGGCCCGCGGCGGCTTCTCAGCCGCGAGAGCTGGACGGGAGACCTGGAGAACGAGAAGCGAAACCGAAAGCGAAAGAGAGAGCGCCCGGGTCATGGACGCGTGCAGCGCACGCGAATCGAGGAAGCCGTGTCGTTGCCCACCTGTGTGTTCTTGAGGTTGTTGTCGGTGTCCCGGAATGTCGTGGAACGCCCTTCGTAGTAGGGCCGCTCGTAGAGGGTCGCGAGGCAGCCGGGGGGCACGCGGATCGAGCTTGCCGTGCCCGCCCCGATCGGGTGCCGGGAGAGGTCCGGGACATCGGTTGTGAAGGTCTCGCTGGCGCCCTCCAGGTCCTTGTCCCGAAACAGCGTCACCCCGAGCTCGTCGGGTCGCCCGCGGTAGGGGTCGTCATAGGGCGTGTCCCCGTCGCAGCGGATTCGCAGCGAGGAGGCCACGTCGTTGCCCAGGGTCGTGTTCTTGAGGTTGTTGTCGGTGTCGCGGAACTCGGTCGAGCGGCCGCGGAAGAAGGGCAGCTCGTAGAGCGTCGCCACGCAGCCGCGCGGGACCGTCAGCGAGCTGACCGTGCGGGCCCCGATCGACGTCTTCGAGAGGTCCCGCTCGTCGCGGGTGAAGGTCTCGCTGGGGCCCTCCAGGTTGATGTCGCGATAGAGCGTGACGCCGGGACCCGCGGGCCTTCGATATCGGTCGTCGTATCGGTCGTCGTCGCGATCGTCGCCGCACGTGACCCGCAGCGACGAGGCCTCGTCCTCGCCGACCGCCGTGTTGCGGAGGTTGTTGTCGTCGTCGCGAAAGTCGGTCTTGCGCCCCCGGAAGTTGGGGAGCTCGTAGAGGGTCGCGACGCAGCCGCGCGGGACCGCGATCGAGCTCGCCGTGCGGGCGCCGATCCTCGTCCGGGAGAGGTCGCGCACGTCGCGGTCGAAGGTCTCGCTGGGGCCGCTGAGGTTGCGGTCCCGAAACAGCGTGACGCCGGGTCCGTACGAGGTCGAGCCCCGGTAGCGGCCGTCGCGATCGTCGTAGGGCCGGTCCCCGGGGCAGACGATTCGCAGCGAGGAGACCGCGTTGGCGCCGACCCGGGTGTTCGCGAGGTTGTTGTCCGCCTCCCGGATCTCGACGCTCGGCCCCCGAAAGCCGGGCAGCGCGTAGAGCGTCGCGACGCAGCCCCTCGACACGTCGGCCGAGCGCGCCCGCCGGGCCCCGAAGCGGGTGTCCGCGAGGTCGTACTCGTCCCGGGTGAAGGTCTCGCGCTCGCCGTTTAGGGAGCGCTCGGAAAAGAGCGTCACCCCGAGGCGGTCCTGGGCGTTGAGGGGAAGGGCGAAAAGGCCCGCCACGAAGGTCAGGGCGAGGACGAAGGGCGGGATGGCGCGGCTGCTTTGTTGCCGAAATCGCATGAAACACCTCTCGGGCCGGGATTGTACGAAGCCGGCAGGTGCCCCGTCTCTTGCGCTCTTAGAGGTTGCGGCCCGGCGTGTGGCTTCGCTAGACTTCGCGGGCAATCCCACATGACATGACGAGGCTGCCTCCGTGAGATCCCAAGCCCGAAGGGAACGAAAGGAAGTCGCATGAACGAACAGCCGGTCGACCACAAGCGCGAGCGGATCGAGGCGATCCGCGCCCGTGCCCTGGCGGGCCTCTCACCCGAGGACGCGGCGCTTGTCGGGCCCTTTGTCGAGCACTACTACGCCGGGGTCGACTTCGAGGACGTGGCCGGCGCGGCCATCGAGAACCTGTCCGGCGCGGCGCTCTCGATCCTGACGTTCGCGCGCGCGCGGCGGCCCGGGCAGGCCGCGATCCGGCTCTTCAACCCGGCCCAGGGAAGCCACGGCTTCGAATCGCCCCACACCGTGGTCGAGATCGTCAACGACGACATGCCGTTCCTGGTGGACTCGATCGCCGGCGCCTTCAGCCTGAAAGGAACCGGCGTGCACCTGGTCGTGCATCCGACGTACACGGCCCGCCGCGATCCCGACGGGCGCCTCCTCGCGATCGCACCCGCCGGGGCGCCGGTCGAAGGCGGAACCCGCGAGTCGCTGATGCACCTGGAGATCGACCAGCAAGAAGCCTCCGAGCTGCCGCGCATCGAGGCCCGGCTCGCCGAGGTGCTCACGGACGTGCGCGCCGCGGTTGGGGACTGGCGCATGATGTTGGGCAAGCTGGACGAGGCGGTCTCGCGCCTGAACGCCCGCATCTGGTCCGACCCGAACGGCGAGGTGCGCGAGGCCATAGACTTTCTGAGCTGGGCAAGGACGCACCACTTCACGTTCCTGGGCTATCGCGAGTACTCGCTCACCGAGGACGGGGACACCTTGCTCACGCGGCCCATTCCCGAGACCGGGCTCGGCGTTCTCGCGCCCAACGCCTTGCGCACCAAGGATCACGAAAGAGCCCTGCCCAAGGCCGCGCGGGAGTTCTTCCACGGCCCCGCGGTCGTCGCGATTTCCAAGTCCAGCCGCCGGGCGAACGTGCACCGCCATGTGCCGATGGACCTGATCTCGGTCAAGAACTTCGACGACGCGGGACGCCTCGTGGGCGAACGGCGCTTCGTCGGGCTCTTCACCTCGATGGTGTACAACATCGCCGCGACCGAAACCCCGCTGATCCGGCGCAAGGTCGATTGGGCGATTCGCAAGGCGGGCTTCACCCCCGCGAGCTACGACGCCAAGGCGTTTCAGGACGTCTTGGAGCTCTTCCCAAGGGACGAGCTCTTCCAGATCTCCCGCGAGGCGCTCCTGACCTCGTCGCTTCGCATTTTGAAGCTCCAGCTAAGGCCGCGGCTGGCCCTGATCGTGCGCCCCGACGGCACCGGGCGCTTCGTCTCGTGCCTTCTATTGGTCCCGCGCGACAGCCTCACGGCCTCCCTGCGCGACACCGTGCAGGAGATCCTCAAGCGTCGGTTCGACAGCGAGGACATCGCGTTCGAGATCCCGATGTCCGACCGCCCGCTTGTGCAAGTGCACTTCATTGTGCGGCTGAAGAACGGGCATCTTCCGGAATACAGCGAAAGGGAGATCGAGGCCGAGCTTGCCGACGCGGCGCGGTCCTGGACGGATCGCTTCCGGGACGCGGCGGTCTCGGCCCGCGGCGAGCAGGCGGGCCTGGCGGTCTATCGCCGCTTCGCGCACGCGTTCCCGGCCGCCTATCAGGAGACGACGCCGGTCGAGGCCGCGCTCGCGGACGCCCGCGAGGTCGAAGAGGCCCTCGCCTCGTCGAAGCTGGGCATGCGGCTCTACCGCCTTTCGGGGGAACCCGCGACCCACTTCCACATCAAGACCTTCGAGCCCGGCCCCGCGCGCACGCTTGCCAAGTACCTGCGCATCCTGGAGCGCATGGGCCTGAGGGTCCTGGGCGAGATCCCGGTCGAGGTCACGCTGGCCGAGACCGGAACCGTTTCGATTCGCGACTTCGACGTGACAAACCGGAGCGAGGTCGACCTCGACGCGGTCGGGCCCATCTTCCGCGAGGCGTTTTCGCTGGTCTGGAACGAGGCGATCGAGAACGACGACTTCAACCGGCTGGTGTTGGGCGCGGGCCTCACCGGGCGCCAGGTCGTGATCCTGCGCGCGATCTTCAAGTACCTCCGGCAGACCGGCTTTGCCTACAGCCAGAAATCGGTCGAGCTGACGCTTGGGCAAAACCCGGCCGTCGTGCGCCGCCTGATCGACCTCTTCCAGGCCCAGTTCGACCCCGCCTACCCGGGCGACCGCGAGGCGCGGGTCTCAGAGCTTGCCAAGGAGATCTCGGGCCTCCTTGAGAAGGTCACGGGCGACGAGGACTTCGGCGTTCTCAACTCCTACTTTCAGATCCTTCAGGCGACCCTTCGCACCAACTTCTTCCGCAAGAACGACGCGGGAGAGGACCGGCCCTACGTCTCGTTCAAGCTGGAATCGGCCAAGGTTCCCAAGCTGCCCGAGCCCCGCCCGCTCTTCGAGGTCTTTGTGTATTCCCCGCGCGTCGAGGGCATCCACCTCCGGGGTGGAAAGGTCGCCCGCGGCGGCATCCGCTGGTCCGATCGCCCAGACGACTTCCGCACCGAGATCCTGGGTCTCTTCAAGGCCCAAATGGTCAAGAACGCGGTGATTGTGCCCGTGGGGGCCAAGGGCGGCTTCGTCCTGAAACGCGCCGCGACCGTGACGGATCGCCAGCAGGAAGGCATCGACTGTTACCACACCTTCATCCGCGGGCTTCTCGACATCACCGACAACCTGGAGGGCACGCGCGTGGTCCCACCCAAGGACGTGGTGCGTCGCGATCCCGACGATCCCTACCTGGTGGTCGCGGCGGACAAGGGCACGGCAACCTTCTCGGACTTTGCCAACGCGCTGTCTCGCGAATACAGCTTCTGGCTTGGGGACGCCTTCGCGTCGGGCGGCTCGGCCGGCTATGACCACAAGAAGATGGCCATTACCGCGCGGGGCGCGTGGGAGTCGGTCAAGCGGCACTTTCGCCTCCTCTCGCGCGATCCGGACCGCGAGGAGTTCACGGCAACCGGGGTTGGGGACATGTCGGGCGACGTCTTTGGCAACGGCATGCTGCGCTCCGACAAGCTGCGCCTCTTCGGTGCGTTCGACCACCGGCACATCTTCGTGGACCCAAATCCGGACCCCTCGCGCTCGTTCGCGGAGCGCCTGCGCCTCTTCAACCTCCCAAGGTCGAGCTGGAACGACTATGACCGCGCGGCGCTTTCACAAGGCGGCGCGATCTATGAACGCCAGGCCCGCACCATCGCGGTCAGCCCCGAGGTTCAGGCCCGCTTTGGGCTTGCCGACGCGGTCGTGGAGCCGCCCGCGCTCATGCAGGCGATCCTCTTGGCCGACGTGGACCTCCTCTACTTCGGCGGAATTGGGACCTTTGTCAAGGCCAGCCACGAGACCCACGCGGACGCCTCGGACCGCACCAACGACAACGTGCGCGTCGACGCGAACCGGTTGCGGTGCAAGGTGATCGGCGAGGGCGCGAACCTGGGCCTCACGCAAGCCTCCCGCGTCGAGTATGCGCTCAAGGGCGGCGCGCTGAACACCGAGTTCATCGACAACTCAGGCGGCGTCGACTGTTCCGACCACGAAGTCAACATCAAGATCGCGATGACCGGCGCGATCGCCGCGAACATGATCACCATGCAAGAGAGGGACGCGCTGCTCGTTCAGATGACGGACGACGTCGCCGAGCGCGTGCTCGCGGACAACTACGCCCAGGCTTGGGCGATCACCCAACTCGCGGCGCAGGGCCCGGCCCTCGTCGACGAGCAGATCCGGCTGATGAACGTCCTGGAGAAGGAGATCAAGCTCGATCGGACCATCCAAGGCCTCCCGTCAAACGCCACGCTTCGAAAGCGCGGCACGGGCCTGACGCGGCCCGAGCTCTCGGTCCTCCTCTCCAACACCAAGATCCACGTCTTCAACCAGATCCTGGCGTCCGACCTGCCGGACGAGCCGGAGCTGGTGGAGGACCTGATCGGCTACTTCCCAACCGCCATGCAGCAGCGCTTCCGGCCGGTCCTGGAGACGCATCGCCTGCGCCGCGAAATCATCGCGACCGAAATCACCAACGGACTTGTCAACCGCGTGGGTCCGTCGTTTGTGTCGCGCCTTTCCGACGAGACGGGCCGCACGGTGAGCGAGATCGCCCGCGCCACGCTGGTGGCACGCCAGGTCTTCGACGCCCCGTCACTGTGGACGGCCATCGAGAGGCTGGACGGCCGGATCGACGCCAACCTCCAGATCTCGCTGGCACGCGAAGTGACCCAACTCGTCGGTCAGGCCACGCGCTGGTTCCTCGCGCACGGCGGGCGCGAGCGCGGCGTTCAGGCCCGCGCCGCTCTCTATCGGAGCGAAATCGCTATCCTGTCCGAGAACCTGGACGCGCTGTTGCCCGAAGCCGCAAGCGCGGCGAGGAAACAGGAGGCCGAACGCCTGGCCAGCCTGGGTGTCCCCGTCGAGCTTGCCAACCGTGTCCCTTCGCTGCCGCACCTGACGGCGGGGTGCGACATTGTGGACTCCGCCCGCGAGGCGCAGAAACCCGTCGACCAGATAGGGAGGCTCTATTTCGCGTTGGGCGACGTGGGAGGCTTCTCGCGCCTAAGGCGCGCCGCCTCGGCGGTGAGGGCCACGAGCCCCGCGCAGCAGGTGGCCGTGGACGGCATCTTGGAAGACCTCTCGCACGATCAAGCGGCCCTGACAAGAGCCATCCTGACAAGCCCGTCGCCGGACCTCGAAGCCTGGGTTGCGAACAACCGCGAGGGCGTCGCGAGGGTGGACCGGAGACTCCGGGAGTTTGAATCCGCGCCCGAGGCCGAGAAGGACCTGGCCAGGTTGGTCATCGCGGCCCGCGAGCTTCGCCAGCTGGTGGACGCTTAGGTCAATGCTGACAACCGCATGACAAGCCCCATCTCCAAGAAATCCGTCTCAGACCCGGCCGCGCTGGCGCAGCTCATCAAGAGGCTCGACGCGCTGCGTCCCGAGAGCGAGCGCCGCTGGGGCAGCCTGACGCCAGGAGAGATGGTCTGCCACCTGGGAGACGCCGCGACAAGCGTCCTGGGCCGTCCCGGCCAAGGCGAAGGCCCGTCCCGTCCCCTGATGCGTTGGGTAGCGCTCTATTCGCCGCTCCCATGGCCCAGAGGAGCCAAGACCCTACCCAGGATCGACCCACGGCGCGAGGGCACCAAGCCAGGAGACTTCGAGGAAGACCGCCGGCGCGCCGCGGAGGGCCTGAGAGCTGTGGCGAAGGCCACGGAGGGGGCCCTGCCCGCGGCGCACGCGGTGTTTGGAAGGATGCGCGCCGAGGATTGGTATCGATGGGCGTACCGGCACGCGGATCATCATTTGAGGCAGTTTGGGTTGTAGGGGGGAAATAAAGACACTGACCCTTGTAATAGTGTGCAACTCGATGGCTGGGCACCCGTTGGCATACCCGATGGGCGCAGGCCGCTGCAGCGCTCGAAACTCACTGCGCCGGTGTCTGTGGCATGACGTCTGGCGGAGAGCTAACCGAACCCACGCTCTCAGGCGCTTCGCGATAGGCATCCTTTGGCAAGATTAAACGGACCTGGCGTTGCCGGTCTGAATTCCAGGTAACCCCCACTGCCGACGGGAATGACGTAGCGTTTTAAGCAAGCCGACAAAGATGTTCTCGGGGAACGGTTCACGGTTGGATTTGACCTCCTCAAAGCCGACCACACGGCCCCCAAGCAATTAGAGATAAACGCGACGACATAAGTAATTGCGGATGTTCGCATTTTCTGATTCAA
>WBZQ01000591.1_pt1 | contig 28399 bp, 27 predicted proteins | sample 5204251 | NCBI WGS metagenome assembly WBZQ01 (sample SAMN12412402, study PRJNA552823) | activated sludge metagenome | isolation source: activated sludge from nitrification reactor of wastewater treatment plant... | place: USA: Virginia | collected 2017-09
AATTGCTTGCAGTCAGTGTCGCTATACTTGGATTTTTTGATCAGCCGAATTACTTCTTATTAGTATTCAGCAGGTTGTTATTGAAGTGTTGCACAAGCAATTATTTTTTTATCGCATGGGGGTTAACCTCCATGCCTATAATTTCATTCTAAAGTAAATTACCTTAATCTTGAAGAAAAATTATGTGTTTTTGTTACCTTGTAATTCTATTAAGAACCGAATGGGGTGGACCCGGATTCTCACTCAATAATAACGATAGAATTTTGTTTCGGACGCTCACTAGGAGGTGGTTTGAGCGAGTACTTAGCTATCTTATAAGTTAATGAAAATCCGGTTTTAATCTGAATTGACCACAAATCCGCATATCCATACTTGCGGCATTTTCATTCATTACTGATAAGGCTATCACCGAATGGTCTAATTCTATGTGAGATTAATCACATGCCCTGCAATTTTATGGCATCATCATTAACCAATTGAAATATGAACTATTAGAAAATCTATTATCAGTCAATGTATTGTGGTGATCTGAAGTGGCTGTTGTCATATTTCATTTGATTCTTCTCATATTTGCATTGACCTGATATGGCTTATTGCGTTATTTTTACCCATTTTTATAAAAGAGCCTTTGATGAGTTTCAGTTTTTTATTGGTTGGCGATTTTAATGGCCAAATCTTCTAAACAAGTTGTTTCAACTCAGCCGGAGAGCTTTGAAGCGGCGTCGGATGAGCTGGAAAAGATAGTGTTGGCGATGGAAACAGGGCAAATGTCACTGGAGGCTTCGCTGTCAGCCTATCAACGTGGGGTCGAGTTGTTGCAATATTGCCAGAGTAAATTGCAGGATGCGCAGCAACAGGTCAAGATACTTGAAGCCGATATGTTAAAAAATTTTACCAAAGCTGATCCTGATGATCGTTGATTTTCAGAACTGGGCGACTAGCTGCCAGGCACGCATCGAAACATTCTTGCAAGCAAGACTGCCTGCAATTGATTGTGTTCCTGAGCGATTACACAAAGCCATGCGTTATTCCGTGCTGGGAGGGGGTAAACGGGTACGCCCGTTGTTATCCTTTGCGGCTGGAGAGCTTGCGGGTGCTGATGTTGAACGTGTTACTACCGTAGCTGCTGCGGTAGAACTTATTCATGCCTATTCGCTTGTGCATGATGATTTGCCGTGTATGGATGATGATATTTTGCGGCGTGGTAAGCCTACTTGTCACGTAGAATTTGATGAAGCTACTGCGCTATTGACTGGCGATAGTTTGCAAACGTTGGCTTTTGAGATATTGGCGGAAAAGCGTTTGACTGATGTGCCAGAGTCGCAATTAGAAATGATTGCACATTTAGCGCTGGCAGCGGGTTCGCGGGGAATGGCGGGGGGACAAGCATTTGATCTTGATAGTGTCGGTAAACCACTAAGCTTGCCGGAGTTGGAATATATGCATATTCACAAAACCGGCGCATTGATCCGTGCCGCAGTCATGCTTGGTGCTCGTTGTAGCAGCCGTTTAAACGCTGAGCAACTGGGTAAATTGGATCATTTTGCCAAATGTGTCGGTTTGGCATTTCAAGTAGTCGATGACGTGCTGGATACAGAAGCAACAACGGCGACACTGGGTAAAACTGCCGGTAAAGATGCGGAGAACAATAAGCCCACTTATGTCAGTATCCTAGGTATCAGCGAAGCGCGAGAGTTGGCGAAAAAATTGCAATGTGACGCTGATAAGGTTTTGAATAGTTTTGGTGAAGGTGCATTACGGTTGCGTCAAGTTACTGATTTCATTATTAAACGTAAATTCTAAATTTCTTCTTCTTGATCTATTTATTTCCAGGACTTGAATGTATCCACTACTAGATACCATTAACTCACCATTCCAGTTACGTGAACTGGAGCAAAAAAAATTACCTCAATTTGCCAAAGAGTTACGCAACTTTCTAGTTGAATCAGTTGCTAAAACCGGTGGACATTTATCTTCCAATCTGGGTACGGTGGAATTGACCATTGCCTTGCACTATGTTTTCAATACACCTTACGATCAGCTTGTTTGGGATGTGGGGCACCAGACTTACGCGCATAAAATTTTGACAGGCCGGCGAGAAGGTATGAGCAAGCTTCGCATGCACGGCGGCATAGCAGGATTTCCCCGTCGTGATGAAAGTGAATATGATGCATTCGGTACTGCACATTCAAGTACCTCAATTAGTGCTGCATTAGGTATGGCAGTGGCCGCGCGACTAAACAAATCGGATCGGCGTGCAATTGCCATTATTGGTGATGGCGCTATGAGTGCTGGTATGGCGTTCGAGGCGCTAAATAATGCGGGAGTGATGGATGCCAATTTGCTGGTGATCCTCAATGACAACGATATGTCGATATCACCGCCGGTGGGAGCATTGAATAATTATCTAGCCAAGTTGATGTCTGGGCGGTTTTATGCCACGGCGCGGCGCGCTGGCGAGAAGGTGCTAGGTGTGGTGCCTTCCGTATTGGAGCTGGCAAAACGTGCTGAAGAGCATGTTAAAGGCATGGTAACGCCTGGCACATTATTTGAAGAATTTGGATTTAATTATATCGGTCCGATTGATGGGCATGATTTGGATGTTCTGATTACGACTCTGAAAAATATCAAACTTCTTGATGGACCGCAATTTCTTCACGTGGTTACCCGAAAAGGAGCAGGCTATAAAGTCGCCGAAGAGGATCCTATCTTATATCACGGTGTTGGTAAGTTTGATCCGAAAAAAGGAATTGTCGCTAAAGCTAACGGTAAGCCGACCTACACACAGGTTTTTGGTGATTGGTTGTGCGACATGGCCACGCAAGATTCACGTCTGATCGGTATTACACCGGCAATGCGTGAAGGCTCGGGATTGGTTCGTTTTTCACAAGAATTTCCAGAGCGTTATTTTGATGTCGGTATTGCGGAGCAGCATGCGGTTACTTTTGCTGCAGGTGCAGCATGTGATGGCTTGAAACCGGTGGTTGCGATTTATTCGACTTTCTTGCAGCGTGCGTATGATCAATTGATTCATGATGTTGCTATCCAAAATCTTGCAGTTGTCTTTGCCATTGATCGCGCCGGTCTAGTAGGTGCCGATGGACCCACACATGCAGGAAGTTTTGATTTATCTTATCTGAGATGCATTCCGAACATGACGGTTATGGCGCCAGCTGATGAAAATGAATGCAGGCAGATGTTGTTTACTGCTTTTAAACTGGATACGCCATCAGCGGTACGTTATCCGCGAGGATCCGGAGTGGGGGTGCAAGTGCAGAAGAAGATGCAAGCACTGCCGATCGGTCGTGGTGAGATACGGCGTCAAGGTGAGAAAATTGCATTGTTGGCATTTGGCAGCATGTTGGCGCCGTGCCTGGAAGCTGCAGATGAGCTCAATGCGACGGTAGTTAATATGCGTTTTGTCAAACCGTTGGATGATGAATTAGTAGCTGCTTTGGCGAATAACCATGAGCTGCTGATTACCGTGGAGGAGAATACTGTAATAGGCGGTGCAGGCAGTGCTGTAACAGAATCGCTCAATAGCCAACAAATTGATGCCCAAGTATTGCAATTGGGATTACCGGATATTTTTATCGATCAAGGGGATCATGCGCAAATGCTTGCAGATTGTGGATTAGATAAGAATGGTATTATTAAGTCAGCACGATTAATATTAGGCGAATAACTTTTGCCTTTAGTGAGTGTCTATTTTTCTGTAACAGCATTAATTTTGACCTGGAATTGATCAGCATATGATTCAATTATTGCCAGGTATTCCTCGTTGCTTAGGAGAAAAATATGAATAAACAAATAGACTTACCGATTGCTGATGTACAGAATACACTTGATACTCGGCGTATTGCGATCGATAGGGTGGGAATTAAGGCTATACGTCACCCTGTAGTTGTCGCTGACAAAGATGATGGCGTGCAACATACCGTGGCAATTTTCAACATGTATGTGAATTTGCCGCATAATTTCAAAGGCACCCATATGTCTCGCTTTGTTGAGATTTTGAATAGCCATGAACGGGAGATTTCTGTCGAATCCTTCCAACTTATGTTGCGGGAAATGATCGAAAAATTGGGAGCGGATTCGGGCCATATCGAGATGACTTTTCCTTATTTCATTAATAAATCCGCGCCTGTTTCTCAAGTAAAAAGCTTATTGGATTATGACGTGACGTTTACGGGCGAGATTAAAAATCACGAGTATTTCTTTACGATGAAAGTGGTCGTTCCGGTTACCAGTTTATGCCCATGTTCTAAAAAAATATCCAATTATGGTGCTCATAATCAACGGTCGCATGTCACTATTTCAGTGCGTACCAACAGTTTTGTATGGATTGAAGACATTATTAGGATTGCCGAGGATAAGGCATCGTGTGAATTATATGGCCTTTTAAAAAGACCTGATGAAAAGTACGTAACCGAGCGAGCCTATGATAATCCTAAGTTTGTGGAAGATATCGTAAGAGATATTGCAGAAGTACTTAATCGTGATGAACGTATCGATGCGTATGTAGTTGAATCAGAAAATTTTGAATCTATTCATAATCATTCGGCCTATGCATTGATAGAAAGTGATAAGAAGAAACACTAAAAGATTTCCAAGGCGAAATTCTTAATACGCTGTTTTGTTTAAAAAAATATGAATTGAAAGTAAATATAGCCTGCAATTCCTGGCGTAATCTTGTTGAACGGAGAATGGATCATATGTCACATTTGATTATCCAAGAACGTGCCAGGGGGGCGATTATGGGAGCTTTCATTGGCGATGCTTTAGCAGTTGGTCCGCATTGGTATTACGATCTTATGGAAATGCGGCGCGATTATGGAGAGTGGATCACTACGTACACAGATCCAAAACCGGGTCGCTATCATAGTGGGCGCAAAGCAGGTCAGCTCTCGCAATCCGGCATCATTCTTAAGCTCATGCTTAAATCCCTTGTTGCGCACGGTGGTTATGATGAGAGGGATTTCTGCCATCGCATGGATGAAGAGCTTTTTCCATTCCTTGATGGTAAACCAATGAGCGGGCCGGGTGGTTACACCAGCCAATCCATTCGGACAGTATGGCGGCGACGCGTTGAGCAGCAGTTGCCATGGGGACAAGTTGGCAGTCATGCTGATGATACCGAAGCGATTGAACGTACACTGGCATTGGGTGTGCGTTATGCATTTCAGCCTGTAGAGCTCGCTCATACCGTTGCAAGCAATACAGCCCTAACCCAAATTGATGAAGCCGTGATCTCCATGACAGTTGCTTATGCGGCGGTGTTAGGTATGCTGATGCAGGGACATGCGTTGGATAAAACACTATCCGCAAAGTTGATGAAATTGGTAAAAAGTGGGAAGTTACCCTTTCATGCAGTAACCTTTGACGATTTGCAGCCACCACGAGCAGGTGATCTTGATCCACCGCGTGCTGGAAAATTTGCTTCGCCCGATGCTTTGCTGACGCCATCCTATATGGCTCAAGCAGCGGCAGATCCGGATATACGCATTGAGCCGGCGTGGAAGGTATCCATTGTCTATGGTATGCCTTGTGCCATATATCACCAGCTTCCTGCGGTTTATTATCTTGCCGCACGTTTCTGTGATGATTTTGAGTCCGCCGTATTGCATGCTGTCAATGGTGGTGGGCAAAATCAGGCGCGTGCTATTCTCACAGGTGCATTGGTAGGTGCTCAAGTGGGCCTTTCCGCCATCCCGCAACGATTTCTTGATGGACTTGAAGATTTGAGTGTACTCAAGAGCCTTGCTACAGATCTTGCTTCACAACTAATCAACGCCATTCCTAATTCTACTGAACAATTAAATTTCAATTGAAAACGGATAAAGTGAAATCTCTTAATATATCAGACGCTCAATTTCAGCTTTTATATTGACTGTTGTTTAGTGAAGTCTTTTATGCGAAACCCTAATAACCACAGGGCAATAAAATAACTGGATGCGCCAGCAACGACAATCCAGCTTAACCGGGCAGCACGGGCTAGTGTCGAATCAGTTAGCCATGAGACATCATCTCCAGCAGCAAACCATAGAACACTCCCCATGATCGTTAGTGCCGCCAGTATTTTTAGAAAGAAAACAAACCAACCGGGTTGCGGTTGATAAATATTGTGATTTCGTAGCTTGTAATACAGCAATCCTGCATTAAGGCAAGCGCCTAAACCGATAGCAAGCGCCAATCCAGCATGTTTTAAGGGAATAATAAAGGCGAGATTCATGAGTTGGGTTGCAATGAGAGTAATGACAGCGATCTTCACCGGTGTTTTAATATTTTGACGCGCATAGAATCCTGGCGCGAGTACTTTAACGAGGATTATTCCAAGCAATCCAGCGCTATAGGCAATGAGTGCTTCACGTGTCATCCACACATCATGCGCTGTGAAGGCGCCGTGATGAAAAAGCGTGGTAATGAGCGGTGTTGCCAGCAATGCTAATGCCAATGCCGCAGGTAAAGTGAGTAATATGGTCATGCGTAAGCCCCAGTCAAGGAGGCGGGAATATTCTTCGCGGCTATTGCTGTTGTAATGACGAGCCAGTGATGGGAGTAAAATAGTGCCTAAGGCAACGCCCAGAAGACCAGCTGGAAATTCCATCAGGCGATCAGCATAATAAAGCCAGGATACGCTGCCAGTAATGAGTAGTGAAGCAAAAATGGTATTAATCAATAAGCTAATTTGACTAACTGAAACACCAAAAATTGCCGGCCCCATTAGTTTGATTACACGCCAGGCACCGGTATCAGGATTTTTAAAATGAATCCGCGGTAATAGCTTAAGTCGTAGCAGGAAAGGTATCTGGAAGGCGAGTTGCAATGCTCCGCCAATAAAAACTGCCCAAGCTAAAGCAAATACCGGTGAATCGAACAGGGGCGTTAACCACAATATACAGCCAATAAATGATAAATTTAATAGTGCGGGTGTAATTGCGGGAACGTTAAATTTTCCATAAGTATTGAGTATGCCACCCGCTAACGCTACTAGAGAAATAAAAAAGATATATGGGAATGTAATTTGTAGAAGTGCAACTGTCAGGTCAAATTTTTCTATGTCAGCTGAAAATCCTGGTGCGCTAATGTAGATAATCAGTGGTGCAGCTAAAATTCCAATGAGCGTAACAATAAAAAGTGTGATACCTAAAAGCGAAGTAATGTGATCAATTAGATCTCGAGTTTCTTCGGGAGTGCGAGTGATTTTATATTCAGCAAGTATGGGAACAAATGCCTGTGAAAATGCGCCTTCAGCAAATAACCGTCGTAGTAAATTGGGAATGCGGAAAGCAACAAAAAAAGCATCAGTTACCATTCCTGCACCAAAAAATCGAGCAATCATAATATCACGCAGAAAACCGAGGATTCGCGATATAAACGTCATACTGCTGACTGCAGCGAGAGCTTTAAGTAAGTTCAACGGTATTTAAGTTTGTACTAGTGATTAGCAGAATTATTTAGTTTTAAAAGATTCTTTTTCATTTTGCTGTCACTAAAATTGAATCCGCCAATGTTATATTCTGGTTTATTAGAGAATTTTAAAATTCTTTCAGAAAAAATGTTTAAATTTCTGTAATAGACCTTCTTCAGACCAATTCCATTGTAAGCAGTACTCTGTACCCAATTTTGGATCTTTAATCTCTGCCTCAATATTTGTTTGTCCACTAACAGTCGGTGGCAGCAGTGCCTTTTCTTCTCCATTGTACTTGCAGAAAAATCTAGCGGATGAGATTGCGCGTCCAGGAGGCAATTGAACCATCAGATGTAATCGCCGAGTGTCATTATCAACAACATGAGAAAGGATTCCATCGTTTTGGGTGAAGGAATCTTCGTACTCATACGATAAGGTTAAATCAGAACCGTGAATGATCTTTAATTCTGGTGGAATCTTCATGCAAATTTCGTAATTTCCATTTGTTTTTCTTTGCTCGACTGGTTCAAAATTGTTGACTTTGAAGTTACTAATACTTCCGATGGCGCGAATATTTTTAAACCAATATTCTGAATTATCAACATGACAAGCAGTAGTCATTTGTGTTTGTGTCAAAGTTGCTTTACTTCCACTGGTATCGTGAATAGTAAGAATTTTTCTTAAATTTGCAACAGTAAATGCGAACTTGTTCTGTCTAATTTGATCATAAATCAGTATCAGTGCACTGACAGCAAATATTATTCCAATCACAACATATTCTGTCAGCAGCGCTACCAGTATGCCAAAGACGACAAGCATTATATTGATATAAAAAATTAGTTGGTTGGGTTTGTCAAACATTCAGAACTCCTCAATTAGCTAATATATTCCTATTATTTATCGAAGCGCTGAGTTTATCAGAGAGAGGCATGCAAAAGAAACAAGATAAATGGCGGATGAAATCTGATTTTATGTCTATTACAAGGGTAAAAATCAGATTAGATTGGTTTCCTAGCGCATAGGCAAAGGTAATTTAGGGTGTCTAATTTGTAGATAAGGAATTGCAAATACGTGGTGTTAAGAAGTTAATCGTAAATTGATTCGTTTTACCCTCAATTTTTAATCTTTCATAAATTGGATGGTGGAGTTATGTACGGATATGCGCTAAAGTTTAAGCTATTAAAGTCGTTAAAATCAAAATAATAACGCCGCTATCAAAGTAGCGGTAATTTTGGTTGAATCAAATTTATCTGGAATCGTGTGATGAAAATTCTTGTTAATTTCAAATCTGGATTTAAACAAATATTTATTGTTCCAAAATCTATGCTAGCAGTCGAATTTAGAAATATGGCCAAAGAGATTGGCGGTAAAATCGATAGTATCGAATTTTCTTTACCCACTCGTCGCCAATCAAATTTTACTAGATCAGAACTTTCTGAAGGAATAATTCGTTTACCTGATAAACGTTAATATTCAGTCTAATTTTGGCTTATCTAATTATTAGAATGGAATATCGTCATCCATATCATCAAAGCCGTTGGATTTTTTTACTGGCGAAGAGCGCGGAGAAATAGAATTGTCTTCTTCATGCTCAGATGATTCAAAACTGCCACTCCCTGATCGAGTACCCAACATTTTCATGTCATTAGCAATAATATCTGTTGTATAGCGTTCTACACCATTTTTGTCAGTCCATTTTCTGGTTTCCAATCTTCCTTCAATATAAACGGATCGCCCTTTCTTTAAATATTCACCAGCAATTTCTGCAAGCTTGCGATAGAAAGTAACACGATGCCATTCAGTTTTTTCTTGTTTTTCACCATTTTTGTCTTTCCATGTGTCTGTTGTGGCCACTGTTATATTTGTCACTGCTTCACCATTTGACATATAGCGAGTCTCTGGATCTTTTCCGAGATTTCCGATAAGTATAACTTTGTTAACTGATGCCATTATGTTTCCTCCGCAAGCAATTTAATTACTTTTTCTTCATCAAAACCTTTCATGTCAACTTTCAAATAGGCTACTCCTTCGTTAACCAGTATTAAAGCTTCATATACACCAGGAATTGCAGCCAGCCGACGTGATAATTCTTTTGATTTGTTTACATCCATTTCTTGCACATGATACATCTTGGAGCGTACAGGGGCCGGTGTTTCCATCGTGATCGCAAGTATTAACCACACTATTAATAGCAAGCTGCAGAACGCAAATAGTGCATGACTTCCGTATGCACCAAATAGATAACCACCGCTTGCGGCGCCTATGAATGCTCCCAGGAATTGGGTACTACTATAAATGCCAATCGCAGTTCCTTTCGCACCCACTGGAGCAATTTTTGAAATCAGCGATGGCAAGCTGGCTTCCAGCAAATTAAAAGCGCTAAAGAAAACCAATAAAGCTATTACTGTTCCCCAAATGGAATCAGAAGTGATTGCCAGCAATATTTGTCCTACCAGTAATATAGCAATTGCTGCTATAAAAACAGGTTTTAGTTTCGCTTTTTTCTCGGCGTAGATGATTGCCGGGATAATAAAGATAATAGATAAGACGAGCACCGGAAAATAAATTTGCCAATGATTATTGGCTGCCATTCCTGCTTGGCGCAAAGTGAGCGGTACTACCAGCCATAACGCCATCAATGTCGCATGTAAAGCAAAAATGCCGTAATTTAGGCGCAACAGTTGCGTGTTGTGTAATACATTCGAAAAACTGGCAGCCGATGTTTCCGTATCTGAATGGAAGCGGCTAATTTGTGGGTCAGGAATAATTTTTTTGACCACAATGATTGCTAGAATAGCCAGAATGCCCGTCATAGCAAATATCCCCGGCACACCAATCCATTGATTCAGAATTGGGGCAACAATAAGGGAAATGGCAAAAACAGTTCCAATAGTCATGCCTATGGCAGCCATTGCTTTGGTACGATGTTCTTCACGAGTTAAATCTGCGGCAAGTGCCATTACGGCGGCTGAAATTGCACCAGAACCTTGAATGATCCGACCAACTATTACCCAGTAAATATCGGTTGCTAACGCTGCAATGAGACTACCTGCAGCAAATAAAATCAATCCTAGGTATATGACAGTTTTGCGACCGATTCGATCAGACAGCCATCCAAATGGTATTTGCAGAATAGCTTGGGTAAGTCCGTATGCTCCGAGTGCAATTCCGACCAGCGTATAGTTGTTTCCACCGGGTAACTCTTCGGCATAAAATGCAAACACTGGCAAAATGATAAATAATCCCAGCATTCGTAAGCCATAAACACTAGCCAGACCGATAGTTGCCCGTAGCTCCGCTGGCGACATTTTTTCAGATGAAGATGAAGCAGACATGAATCAGGTTGTGATATTTACAAAAAGTTGGGTATATTAACAGGTTGACTCATACATAGATAGTTCATGGAATCGATAAAAATACGTGGTGCGCGCACCCATAATCTGAAAAATATCCAACTTGATTTGCCACGCAACAAGCTTGTTGTTATTACCGGGCTATCAGGATCGGGCAAATCCTCACTGGCATTTGATACACTCTATGCTGAAGGACAACGCCGTTATGTGGAATCGCTCTCCGCTTATGCGAGGCAATTTTTGCAATTAATGGAGAAACCCGATGTCGATCTAATCGAAGGGCTTTCCCCGGCAATTGCCATTGAGCAAAAAGCAACTTCGCACAATCCGCGCTCAACCGTGGGTACAGTCACTGAAATCCACGATTATCTGCGCTTGTTATTTGCGCGCGTTGGCGATCCTTTTTGCCCGCAGCATAACATCGTATTGACCGCGCAAAGTGTTTCTCAAATGGTCGACCATGTGCTTCAGCTTCCGCAGGATACACGCCTGATGATTCTTGCACCACTGATCGTAGAGCGTAAAGGTGAACAAGTCGAATTGTTTGATGAGCTTCGCGCGCAAGGTTTTATTCGTTTGCGGATTGATGGTGAAGTATGCGAAATCGATGCATTACCGAAGCTTCAAAAAAACAAAAAACATACGATTGATATCGTAATTGATCGCTTGAAAGTTTCTCTTGAAGCAAAACAGCGGCTTGCTGAATCATTTGAAGTGGCACTACGGCATTCGGATGGGCGGGCTTTGGCGATCGAAATGGATAGTGGCTGCGAACATCTCTTTTCTGCAAAATTTAGCTGTCCTGTGTGCAGTTACTCTCTGTCCGAACTGGAACCTCGATTATTCTCATTTAATAATCCACTGGGTGCTTGTACTAGATGCGATGGTCTGGGACAGATTACTTTTTTTGACCCAGGACGTGTAGTAGCTTTTCCGCATTTATCGCTGGCTGCCGGTGCGGTACGGAATTGGGATAGGCGCAATCAATTCTATTTTCAGCTATTAACAAGCTTGGCAGAACACTATCAATTTGATTTGGAAGCTCCATTTGAAAGTTTGGACGAATCTATTCGTAACATTATTTTGTATGGATCGGGTAAAGAAAAAATACCATTTTGCTATTTGATGGAAAGTGGCCGCAAGCGGCAGGATACGCATGCTTTTGAAGGAATTATTCCTAATTTAACGCGGCGTTATAAGGAAACTGAATCACAAACGGTTCGTGAAGAGCTGGCAAAGTATCTCAATGCACAAACATGCCCTGAGTGCCAAGGCACGCGCCTGTGTCAAGCGGCACGTCATGTACATGTGGCCGGACAAGCCATTTATCAGATCAGTTCTTTCCCATTAAAAAAAGCCAAGCTATTTTTTGATCAAATCGAATTATCTGGCCACAAGCAATCCATTGCAGAGCGTATTGTCAAGGAAATTTCCAATCGTTTGCAATTTCTCAACGATGTCGGACTGGATTATTTATCTTTGGATCGTTCCGCTGATACACTTTCTGGCGGGGAATCTCAGCGTATCAGACTTGCCAGTCAAATCGGTTCCGGGTTGACAGGCGTCATGTATGTTCTGGATGAACCTTCCATTGGTTTGCATCAACGCGATAATGGGCGCTTATTGCAAACACTTCAGAACCTGCGGGATTTAGGAAACAGCGTCATTGTGGTCGAACATGATCAAGATGCCATACAGATCGCCGATCATGTCGTTGATATGGGACCCGGCGCTGGTGAGCATGGCGGCTTCGTAATTGCACAAGGCACGCCGCAAGCTATTTGTGAAAATGGTGATTCTCTTACCGGTCTATTTTTATCTGGAAAAAGATCGATTGATATTCCATTCAAGCGACACCAGCCTAACGAAGACCGGCTATTGCGAATAGAAGGCGCTTGTGGTAACAATCTTAAGAATATAACGTTGAATTTGCCAGTTGGGTTGTTTGTTTGTATCACAGGTGTTTCAGGATCCGGAAAATCCACGCTTATCAATGAAACATTGTATCGCGCGGTAGCGCGGCACTTATACGCCAGCAATACCGAACCAGCGTCCTATCAACATATTGAAGGTCTGGCTTTTTTCGATAAAGTTATCAACATGGATCAAAGCCCGATTGGACGTACTCCGCGTTCAAACCCAGCTACTTACACCGGACTATTTACACCAATTCGCGACTTGTTTGCCGGTGTGCCACAAGCGCGCGAACGTGGCTATGCACCTGGACGGTTTTCTTTTAATGTCAAAGGGGGAAGGTGCGAAGCATGTCAGGGCGATGGTGTAATTAAAGTTGAAATGCATTTTCTTCCTGATATCTATGTGACGTGTGATGTATGTCATGGTCACCGATATAACCGGGAAACCTTGGAAATTCAGTATAAGGGTAAAAATATCAATGAAATATTGCAGATGACTGTGGAAAATGCCCTTGAATTTTTTGCACCAGTTCCAGCCGTTGCGCGTAAGTTACAAACACTAATGGAGGTTGGGCTTGGTTATATTACTTTAGGCCAATCCGCCACGACGCTTTCTGGTGGTGAAGCGCAACGGGTAAAACTTTCATTGGAGCTTTCTAAACGTGATACAGGGCGAACCTTGTATATTCTGGACGAACCGACTACTGGTTTGCATTTTCAAGATATCGATCTGCTTTTAAAAGTTCTCCACAGATTGCGAGATCATGGTAATACCGTTGTAGTTATTGAACATAATCTGGATGTTATAAAAACTGCTGACTGGATTATCGATTTAGGCCCGGAGGGCGGTGATGGCGGTGGCTGCATAGTTGCAGAAGGTACACCGGAAGCAATTGCAGCCAATGAAAACAGTTATACCGGTCATTATTTGAAAGCTATGCTCGCAAAATGAATCCGTGCGACTATTTGCTGGAAAGTTTTTCAGTTGCTGTCAAAGCCGCCGATCCACTTCATGTCTTACCGCAGCATCTTCCAGAGCCTCCGAAAGGCCGCACACTTGTCGTTGGTGCAGGCAAAGCTGCCGCCGCCATGGCGCTGGCTGTGGAAAATTGCTGGCCTGTTACTGCTCCACTGGAGGGTTTGGTTATTACCCGCTATGGGCATAAACTGCCAACTCGAAGAATTAGCGTAATTGAAGCCGGACATCCGACTCCTGATGTAAATGGAGAGCACGCATCGCGGCAGATTCTATCCGCAGTAGGGGCGCTGAGACCAGAAGATTTACTGCTATGTCTATGGAGTGGCGGGGGGTCAAGCTTACTTGCATTGCCTATTGCCGGTGTTTCATTACAGGAACTTAAAGATTTAACGCAGCAGTTGTTGAGGTGTGGCGCAAGTATTCAGGAAATCAACACTGTTCGTAAACATTTATCAGCGATTCAAGGCGGTAAGCTTGCCGCGGCTTGCAAGGCGCCTATATTGGCTTTAATTATTTCCGATGTGACTGGAGATGAAGTAACGCATATTGCATCTGGTCCGTGTTCGCCCGATCCAACAACTTTGTCAGACGCCCTTACTGTGTTGGATCGCTATGGTTTGAATGTTTCGGATGCGGTGGCACGGATTCTTTTAACGAGCGGTTCGCTAGCTGAAACACCGAAACCTGGTTCTTCCGTTTTTAATAACGTAGAAAATAGAATCATTGCAAATGCGCACCAATCTTTGATTGCATCGCAGAATTACTGCCAAAGTATCAATCTTAATACCTTAATATTGGGCGATACGGTTACTGGCGAATCTCGTGAAATCGCCAAAAGCTATGCGGCGTTGGTGAGAGAAATATGCTTTCATCCACAATCGATAAAAGCGCCCATAATACTATTATCGGGCGGTGAAACGAGTGTTACTGTCAAAGGCGATGGACGTGGAGGCCGTAATTCCGAGTTTTTATTATCATTGCTAATCGAATTAGCTGGCTTAGAAAATGTTTATGCGCTGGCATGCGATACCGATGGGATTGATGGTACAGAGAATAATGCAGGAGCGTTCATCACGCCGGATTCATTAATTCGAGCTGGTAAGTTAGGATTGAATGCTGCCTCATTTCTTCAGAATAACGATGCTTATACATTTTTTGAGCACTTAAACGCTCTCGTTATTACTGGTCCGACCTACACTAATGTCAACGATTACCGCGCCATTGTCGTCACCTAATCGGATAGTTGTGATTCTTGTCAATTTGTATCGAAGATAGTATCAATCCTTCTTGAAACCATTTGTTTATCACATATTCATAGAATTGCTGATTTCTTATTGACTTAAAAGTTGATGCCAATTTTTTTCCATCATGCGTCAAAAGGACGTGTCCTAAATCCAGGTGATTATTTTCATTATTCTTAAAACCTATTTTAGTAGGCTTGCCAAAATAAAATAATCGCGTATGTTTGCCAAATCCCTTTTTAATATAACCATCAGGTTCAAATGTAATTAAACCGAGTGCTTCTAGACGTTTTAGATTAACAAGAGTAATGCCTTGTTTTGTATAGATTTCGTCTTCTAAATCAAAGACAAGTGGTAGAGGATCTCCTTGAATCCATATGAATTGACATAATGATTCAAAAAGTCGCCTGTCTGTATCACTTAGGCTCGATTCGCGCTTGTTGGGAAGTAAAGCTTGTTTTATTTGAAGTGTCAGTTTGGAAGTAATAAATTGTACCAATACAGTAAATAAATTACCGTTTTTCATACCTTAGCTAGTCTCCTGATTTTGCATCCTTTTTCTCAGAAACCACTTCGATAGCCTGGGATTCTGGAGAAGAAATACCGGTTTGGGAATTTTCATCTGCTTGAGCATTAGTTTTACTTCTAGATTTTGAGGGTTCTTTGATCTTACGAGATTTGATTTCTCGATTAATTTCGGAAAGAAATGCAATATTATCTTTTCGTTGCTTATCGCTTTTGTACCAGGCAGCGCACGTTATCGTTCCCATGATTATCAATACAATATTCATAACATCAACACCGTCAAAAAAGATAAACACGATCCCGGTAGAAATTGCAAATGCCCCTAAGAAAGCTGTTAATAGCCATAATTTCGAACCAGATCCAGATTCATTGAGCCGATTATTCCATGCTTCGAGATTATCACGCGTAGTAACCAATTCCTCATCAGTCCATTTTTTCATGCTCATATTTAAGAATCTCCATTTATTGAGTATTTATTATATTTTTTGAAGTATAAATTGATAACAGGGAAAAAACTAACAAGATTTATTGATTAGCGTAATAAAAAAGGCACCAATTGGTGCCTTTTTTACGAGATCAACTTTGATTAGAAGTTGTGACGCATACCTACAGAATAGGTGTTGCTATCTTTAAATGCATCTTTTGAATCAACCATTGCGCGCTGATAGCCGCCGAAAAGGCTCGAACGCTTACTCAGATTATGTATCGCACCCACTGTAAAGGTACTTACTTCACGACTTACTTGAGCAGCGGTTGCATTAGCATCTGACATACCACCTTGAGCAATGATACTGGTGTTACCCCAGTCATATTGAGCGCCAGCAAACCAGAGATGGCCATCACCACCTAGATTCATAGCAGAATTACATTGTCCGCGCGAATCTGGATTGCCTGTTCCTGGGTTACCCAATGCAGCAGCATTGGAACAGGTTGCCGCGCCTACTGCATTGCTGACTCTTTCGTATTGGCCGCTGAGTTTAAAGTTTTGGAAACCCCACATTAAACCACCGCGCCAGACGTGTTCATTGTTGTTTAAACCAAAATTAGTTCTTTGGCGGGTACTGATGTTATCGCGGGAATATCCACCAAATGCACCTAAATTATGTCCTGCTACTTGTGCTTCGTATTTACCTGCGACTTGGAAATCCCATTCGCCATCTTCACCACCCGAATTTGACTGGCTTCCTTGGAAACTACTTGATGGAGAAATTAAATTTGCGGGATCGAGTCTGTTAGAATCTCCAGGCATCAATATACCGGCAAAACTGAAGCCTTCAACTTTTGGTGAATCATAGCGTACAGCACTATTTACGAAAGTCTGAGCGCCAGAACCCAAACCATTTGCAGATGCGGTCATGGTACCGCCACTGCCGGAAGCTTGCAGAGTAGTGTATGCAAATGGATCAATTGTCATACCACCTGCAAAATCTTTAAATGGAGATTGAATGCGGCCAAATTTCAGTTCACCCCAGTTGTCGTTAGCTAATCCAACCCAACGCTCACGAGCAACGCCTAAAGCACCGCTACCAGTATTGAAACCGTATTCAACACGAGCTTTAGCTTTTAACCCACCACCCAATTGTTCGGTAATATGAGCACCAAATCTTGAGCGCCCTGTGTCATCACCGATAAGAGCTTGACTGCTTTGACCATCTTTGTTAACAGTAGCATATTCAGCCTGCACACTACCAAAAATTGTGACATTGGTTCCTTGTGCTGACGCAACCATTGGTACTGCGAGAGTACTAGCTACTGCCAGCGATATAAGTTTCTTCTTCATGCGGAAGTTCTCCTTTAAAATTAAAGTGACTGGGGTTGTCTATGCTGCCGTGCTACACTCTGATGGAATGCACCCCTGTTATTCGGACCCTCAATATAAGAGAGTTTGATTAGATTTTGCCTAACACCGGATTAGACTGCAACAAAAACAGATGTTTTTTTAAATAAAATAACAACTATGTTGTAAATAAGCAACAACTTGGCTTTTGAAAACTGCAAACCTCTTAATATTAGGTTTAAGAAATTTTTAGAAATATAAAATAAAGTTTGTTCAAATGAGGATGAATTGACTTGATATCGAGAAATAATATTACTACTTATTTTGTCATTTGAATTGAAAAAGCTTTGTGTAATAGTATTGCTGAAAGATATGTAAAGCGATATTTAATTTATTGTACGGCGTTAGAAAAACTCTAATTTCAAAGAAAAGCAGAAAGAAGTCTTAAATTGAATTGACTTGGCAATAAGTTATAATAGCATTTAATTCCATGAAGTTACTTACTTATAATCAATAAAGCAAATTACGCGTTTTGTCATATAAGTAAGCACTTTTATCTTATTTAGATTTTTCGCACACTAATTATTTATTATCAATACTCTTTTCAGGTGAGCTTTTTTCTTCATTATTGTTATCGAAGGTAGGCTCAGAATCTCGTGGTGCGTAAGCAGATGGAGGCGGTTTATCCATTGGGTAGCCATCTAAGCTTTTCTTTCCTTCGCAACCAGTTAAAACTAAAGACATTGTAAGTGCTACGGACAAAAGTGAAAATTTAATCATTTAACCTCCCATTCTTATTTACAAGTGTGTCATAGCATAATCGAAGTGCCTTGATTATACAAATTTGAGTTAAATAATTAAAAAAACAACTCCATTTGTGAAAATGATAAGAGAACTAACGGTAAGTGTTGGTATTTAAATAAGCTTTTAAGCAACAACCATCAATTAAAATTAAAAGACGGTTGTTGCAGACAGCTTTATATTTCGCTACCTATTTAGGTGCACTTTCACGATCATCCATGAAGCTAGGTGGATATTGACCGGGTTTAGGTTCACCGCAGCCAATCAAAAAAGTTGCTAAAAGGGTAGCAATCAATATAGAGTATTTCATAACATTTATCTCCTATATCGTTAAAAATTATAAAAATTTTGACGAAAAATAAATTATGCAAAAAAACTCTTTGGCCATTCACATATAAGAAAGACCATCTTCTTAATACCAGAATAAAGTATTGCTGTCCAGAAGAATTCGGAAAAATTAAAGTTGCAATTAAAGCAATAACTTGAGATTAGTTGTCGAGATAACCATTAACATACCATTGATAAAGGATTTTTTCCGCTGAACTACCAAGATTGGTAGAGGGTGCGATTTTTCGTTTATCAGCGAGTTGAATAAGCGCTTTGTATGTTTCAGTACTCACTGCATAAATCTCACCATTAATAAAAAACTTATTCTTACCACTGAGTATTCTGCTTTTTAAATTAAGTTGTACACCGTTTTTCTTAATCTTTTGGTGAAATATTCGAGGTGCCAAGAGCTTGATGGGTTTCTCAAAGAAAACGTGCGACTTAGGTTCGGAAAGATAAATACCGAGAAAATTTTCGATGTCATAACGATTCCATTTGATTTTTTTCAGGATCGAATTTACTTGCAATTGCATAGCTGTGCTGATTTTTGATGGATGTGCTTGCAGCTGAAGATCAGGGTCCGAATACCAGCCTTTAGTAACTAGACTATCTTCTAGGTAAACGAGAAACTGCACAATTAATTCTTGGTGGCTAGGCGCGCGAAAGCCGATCGAATATGTCATGCATTCACTTAGCGCAGTGCCATGATGCGCATAGTTGGGTGGCAGATAGAGCATATCGCCTGTTTGAAGCTCCCATTCGTACTCTGGTAGAAAATTTTTTAATATTTTAAGAGGAGTATCAGGCATAAGTTGATGGTCTTGTTGCGCGGAAATTTGCCAAAGTTTGCTTCCGATTCCTTGTAATAAAAACACATCATAGGAATCGACGTGCGGCCCAATTCCACCACCTTTAGGTGCGTAACTAATCATCAGATCGTCAAGGCGAGTTTGCGGAATAAAATTGAATTCTGATAACAAGTCATAAGCTGATGGCAGGAAATAATTGATGTCTTGTACAAGAAGCGTCCAATGTTTCTTAGGCAGCTTTGCCAGGTCATTGCTATTGAATGGACCATGCATAAGATGCCATTTACCATTTTTCTGAATAACAAGACGAGATTGAGCGTCCTCATTACATGCAAGCTTCATCAGTTCAGCGCATGTTAATAAGCCATTGAAACCGGGGAACGCATTTCTAATTAATAATGGTTGCTTTTGCCAATAGTTGTGTAAGAAATCTTTGGCGGTCATTCCTCCTAGTGCGACAGTATTAATTTTATTAATGTTTAACTCCCCATAATTCTTCAAGACGTTTGTCACGTCCACAGCTTTTCCGATAATACATATATCGGAGCGGATTTTTGATGTAATAATCCTGATGATATTCTTCGGCCGGATAAAATTCGGATTCAGGTAAAATTTCCGCCACAATAGGATAAGTAAATCGACCCGATGCTTCCAGCGTCTTTTTTGAAGTCTCTGCCAATTTTTTCTGGTCTGAATTGCGATAAAAAATAGCACTTCGGTATTGGGAACCGATATCGCAAAACTGTTGATTTGGTGTGAGTGGATCAATTGTTAACCAATAAGCTTCGGTCAAATCGGAAAAATTGGCTTTTGTTGAATCAAAATAAACTTTTACCCCTTCAATATGGCCTGTTGCTCCGGTAGTAACTTGTTCATATGTTGGATTTGCTACTGTACCTCCAATATAACCGGATATGGTTGATACCACTCCTGGTATTTTGTCGAAATCTGATTCAGTACACCAGAAGCAACCACCGGCAAAAATTGCATAATCTGTATTCTCATTTGTTATTTGTGCAACTTTGTTTTCTGATTTATCCTTCACAGAGCTAATTGGCTGACAAGCACTCAATAGTATTATTATGGTTAATAATAAGATACTTTGAGGTTGCCAGCGGAATTGAATGTTCATTGATTATCCCCTGAGTTCCGGTAGCTGATCTGTTTTTAAAACAAATTTTAGTGCTAAGCCATTATTACACCAGCGTTCACCTCGTGGTGGTGGCCCGTCATTAAAAACATGCCCTTGATGCCCGCCGCACCGTGCACAGTGATATTCCGTGCGCAGAAAAATCAGTTTAAAATCTCGTTTTGTGCCGATATGCCCCGGAATTGGTTGAGTAAAACTAGGCCATCCAGTTCCACTTTCATACTTATGTTGACTTTCGAATAGTGGCAAATAGCAAGCAGCACAGATAAAAGTTCCTTCTCGTTGTTCATGATTTAATTCGCTACTGCCTGGCTTTTCGGTGCGTTCTTCAAATAGAATTTGATAAGCTTCTGGCGATATTACTCCGCGCCATTCTTCATGAGGCCTGTTGATCGGCTCAACTGCATTACGTTTTTCGTGACCACTCTCATTGGACTGCGCCCATAACAATGCTGGAAAAAAAGGCAATGCAATGATTGCAATAATTTTTTCGAAAAAAATACGCCGTTTCATAGGAAATTCCTTGCTAAATTAATGAAGAGTTATAGCCTTATTGCATAAAGCAAGCGGTAAAAACGAGTTTACTCGGAATTTGCGATGAATATTCAGAATTAACACTAGGTTGATAAACTCCGTCATGCAGATTTCTCTACAAATCCTGTATCATGGCAATTTTAGAAATATAGCTTGGTCTACATGAAAATTACTTTTCTGGAATTTGAACAAAATATTGCAGAATTTGAATCGAAAATAGATGAATTGCGCTTTGCTCAAGGCGATTCTGCATTAGATATTTCAGCTGAAATTGCACGCTTACAGGCTAAAAGTCAATCGCTCACAAAGAATGTTTACGCAAAATTGACTCCTTGGCAAATTTCGCAAGTTGCTCGTCATCCGCAACGTCCCTATACATTGGATTATATAGAGCGCCTATTTACCGATTTTGAAGAATTACATGGTGACCGGAGTTTTGCTGATGATCATGCAATTGTTGGCGGGTTAGCACGCTTCAATGGCCAAACAGTAATGGTGATTGGTCACCAAAAAGGGCGAGACACACGCGAAAAAATTTATCGTAATTTTGGTATGCCTAAGCCGGAAGGTTATCGTAAAGCTTTGCGCTTAATGCGTTTGGCTGAAAAATTTTCTATTCCACTCATTACTTTTATTGATACGCCAGGCGCATACCCAGGTATTGATGCAGAGGAACGAGGACAATCCGAAGCCATTGGCAAGAATCTCTATGTTTTAGCGGAGTTAAGAGTTCCGATCGTTTGCATTATTATTGGAGAAGGTGGATCAGGGGGGGCTTTGGCAGTCGCTGTCGGAGATGTGGTGCATATGTTGCAATATGCCACTTATTCTGTAATTTCCCCTGAAGGTTGCGCATCGATTCTATGGAAAAGTGCCGATAAGGCGCCAGAAGCTGCTGAAATTATGGGTATTACTGCTGACCGTCTAAAAGCGATGAACTTGATAGATAGTATTATTAGTGAGCCTATAGGTGGAGCCCATCGTGATTATAGTGCAGTTATGCAATCGGTAAGAACTGTGCTAAAAGAATCCCTTCGCAAGCTTCAAGAACATTCTATTGATGTACTTCTGGAAAAACGCCTTGAGCGGCTGATGACACATGGCTCATATAAGGAAGTCAAAGTCGAATAGCTTAGTGTGCGATATTGAAAAAGTATTACTTGCATACATTACAAAAGGTAATCACTTAATAATTGCTCTAAGTGGCGGCATAGATTCGGTTGTACTGCTGCACATACTGGCTAATTTAGCCAAGAAAATCCCATTTCAATTGTCTGCTGTTCATGTAAATCATGGTATTAGTCGCAATGCTCAATTATGGAGCAGGTTTTGCTGTGATCTTTGTTACGTATTGGGCATTCCTATACATGTGGCGTATATACAAGTCAAAAAAGAATCTGGCAAAAGTCTTGAAGCGATTGCGCGTGATGGGCGTTACCGCATTTATAGCTGTTTACACGCAGACTATGTCGTATTAGCACAGCATTCGGATGATCAAGCTGAGACGCTATTATTGCAATTACTTCGTGGAGCCGGAATTAGAGGACTCAGTGCAATGCCAGTTATACGAAAACAAACTTTCGTTCATGCGCCGAGAATACTGCGGCCATTACTGGAAGTTTCCCGTAGTACAATTGAGTACTATGCGCGGCAGAATGACTTAAAATGGGTGAGCGACGAGAGTAATGACAGTATTAGTTTCGATAGAAATTTTTTACGTCATGAGATTCTGCCGTTAATTAAAAATCGCTATCCCAATTATGTCCAAACACTTTCCCGTAGCAGCCGTCATCTGGCGGAGGCATCGCTACTGTTGGATGAATTAGCTGAAATGGATAGTATCAGCTGTCTGCTTTTCGGTGAATTGCAAATTGAAAGTTTACGTAAGCTTAGCTTTGCACGGGCAAAGAATTTGTTTCGTTATGTTTTGACACGGCAAGGTGCCGATTTACCTAGTGCAGTGAAACTAGAAGAAATGTTGAAACAGCTTTTGTCATTGTCATCGGACAATCAATTTCACATTAGCTTTGGTAAAACTGAAATTCGTTCCTTTAGAGGTGCTGTCAATATCTTGCCTCGGAGAAATTTTTTGGAATGTTCAGGACAGTGTCGGTACGTTTGGCGTGAGGAGGCATTTTCAACACTGCGTTACTTAAATGGCACGATCTGTTTTAAGCAAGTAGAGAGTCAAGGTATAAATCAACAAAAATTAATGAATCAAATAATTACTGTGCGTTCACGCCAAGGCGGAGAACGTTTTATGCCTGACTGCAATCGTCCACGAAGGAGTTTAAAAAAATTTTTACAAGAAGCTTCAATACCGTCCTGGGAGCGTGATGTAATGCCATTATTATTTTGTGGTGAGAAATTGGTTTGGGTGCCTGGAATCGGCATTGATTGTGAATTTAAAGTAAAATCAGGCGAATTGGGTGTGCTGCCAATGTGGAGTCCTGCTTGCCAGTAGTGTGACGAATTACTAAAAGCTATAGAAATTATGAAGATTTTTAATAGAGTCAGAGTCATAAACAATTTATTCTCTGAGGAAATTCAATGATTTTGGTTACAGGCGGTGCAGGGTTTATCGGAAGCAATTTCATTTTAGACTGGTTAGCGCAATCTGATGAAAAAATTATAAACCTCGATAAATTAACCTATGCCGGTAACTTACAGAATTTGTCTTCATTAACTGATGATCGGAGATATATTTTTGTGCAAGGAGATATTGGGGATATTAATTTAGTTGAGAAATTATTAATTGAATACCAGCCTCGAGCAATTATAAATCTAGCTGCTGAAAGTCATGTTGATCGGTCAATTCACGGTCCAGAGGATTTTATTCAAACTAATATCTTAGCAACTTTTCGTTTATTAGAAACAGTACGTAATTATTGGCATGATCTGCAAGATGCAGCAAAACGGAGGTTTCGTTTTCTTCATGTGTCAACTGATGAAGTTTATGGCTCTCTGGTTCAAAACGAACCTGCATTTACTGAAGAACATCGCTATGCGCCCAATAGTCCATATTCGGCCAGTAAAGCTGCAAGTGATCACCTGGTACGCGCTTATTTCCATACTTATGGTTTGCCTGTATTAACTACGAATTGTTCGAATAATTATGGTCCTTTCCAATTTCCGGAAAAGTTGATTCCTTTGATGATTGCTAATGCTTTGGCAGGCAAATCTTTGCCCATATACGGCGATGGTTTGCAGATTCGGGATTGGTTGTATGTAGCTGATCATTGTAGTGCGCTTCGCCGTGTATTAGAAGCAGGTGCCTTAGGTGAAACTTATAATGTAGGTGGTTGGAATGAGAAAACAAATATGGAGATTGTGCACACAATCTGTAATTTACTGAAAGAACTCAATCCGGATTCTAATTTTCACGATTTGATCACTTATGTCAAAGATCGACCCGGGCATGATCGCCGTTACGCAATTAACGCGATGAAAATTGAACGTGAGTTAAATTGGAAACCAATGGAAACGTTTGAAACAGGTATTCGTAAAACCATTCATTGGTATTTAAATAATCAACAATGGATAGCTGATGTTCAAACGGGCGCTTACCGCGAATGGATGGATAAAAACTACGCAGGGCTATAGCGATGAAAATTTTATTATTCGGTAAAAATGGTCAAGTCGGATGGGAATTGCAACGAAGTTTAGCGCCGCTTGGTGAATTGATCGCTGTGAGTTCGGCGAATAGTGAATTATGCGGTGATCTTACAAATCTGATGGGGATAAAGCAAACGATACGGAAAATTGCACCTGATATTATAGTTAATGCAGCAGCGTATACGTCTGTAGATAATGCGGAAAGTGAACCAGAGCTAGCCCATATTCTGAATGCACAAGCTCCTTGTGTGCTCGCACAAGAAGCACTGCAACTAAATGCCTGTCTGATACATTATTCAACGGATTATGTGTTTAACGGTAATGGTAGTCATCCCTATCTTGAGACGGATGCTACGGATCCTCTAAATGTTTATGGGAAGACTAAACTGGAAGGTGAGAATAATATAGTTGTATCGGGCTGTTCATATTTAATCTTTCGTACCAGTTGGGTATACGCTGTTCATGGAAATAATTTCATTAAATCCATACTTCGCTTGGCACAACAGCGTGAGAAGTTAACGGTAGTTAACGATCAAGTGGGTTCGCCTACGGGTGCGGAATTAATCGCTGACACTACTGCTGAAATTTTACATTCTTTAAAATATCAATCTGACGTTTCAGGTGTGTACCATTTGGCGGCCAAAGGACATATCTCTCGTTACGAGTTTGCCAAATTTATCCTGGAACATGCATGGCGACGTACAGATTTTTCATTAAAGCTTCTCCCCAATGCCTTGTTACCGATCGCTAGCGATGATTTTCCTTTGCCTGCAAAACGCCCATTTAATTCGCGCTTAAATACGTGTAAGCTAGAAAATCAATTTGATTTGAGTTTACCCATCTGGCAAACAGGCGTATCTCGTACAATAATTGAGTTGTTAAGCAGAGAGTTATAGCGATTTAGTCATTTAAATTTTTTCTGCTTAATTGTTTCTGAAATGCATGTGAGTATTTGATAGTAATTAATGGTGCTGTACTATGCAATGATCCAATCGGACACAGATATTAGAGAATAGCCACTTATTATTGGTCGAACTGGTGATGAAAAATGCTAACAGCTAACAGCCAAAGCGCTTTTCATCAAATGGGTCATATTGGGAATAGATTTTCAACAGCAGCGCGACACTATAAATTGTGCTGGCGATAGGTAGTCCAATTGAAGTGGCACTCTTGAATTGGACAACCTGAGAGAAAGTTAAGCTTCGTCATGTGATGTTATCAAGCTCAGGCGGCTTGTTGACGCGGCAGTTTCAGATAATAAACTTCATCAGGTGTCTGGTTGCTGAGTCCCTGATGAAAGCGTTCTTGATTGTACCAGTCAAACCAGTAAGTTAAACTGCTTCACTTCCCTTAAGTTGTTGAATGCCTGGATATAGAGATGTTCATGCTTGACAGTGCGCCATAGTCGTTCGATAAAGATGTTGTCATAGTAGCAACCTTTACCGCCCATGCTGATTTGGATTTGATGTCGCTGCAACACTTCAATAAATGCAGTGCTGGTAAATTGAGCGCCTTGGTCGGTATTCATGATTTCCGGGCAACCGTACATTTGAATTGCCGCATTCGGTGCTTGAACACAGAAACCCACATCCATGGTGCTGGATGGACGCCAGCTCAGCACCTTACGGGAATGCCAATCGATGGATGGCCACGAGATAACCAAAACCTTTCTCCATCGGCAGTAGAGTAAGAAGCAGGGCGTAGTCGAACTATCTCCCTGCTTCTCCTCACCGAACCGTACGTGCACCTTTCAGCGCATACGGCTCTCCATTTAAGTATGGCTCATAGCCATAGCAATATCATGGTAGCGTGAAGTGATGGTATTCCTTTCTTCTTCCCGTATTATATAAGGGTTGGTTTCAGGATTCCGCCACCGGAATCGAGCTTTGCGACTGGTGACCAGTCGGCGCAACGTTATTCCACATAGACTGCCATTACCACTGCGGCCAAAGAGTTGCCATATCTTGGCTTTTCCATCAGCCGGACGCCGAATCCATTGTCGCATTAACGACTTAATAGAGACCCGGTACTTGCGTGCCAGCCAGTGCGCAAGTTTCCAGAAGATTATTCTATCTAACTTGCCGTACATGACCGCAGTATAGTCTGTAAATCGGTAGAAGTTGGCCCACCCCGCCAATTTGCGGTTTAGTTTTTCCACCATGTCAATCTTGTTCATGCTGTAATTGCCAGACAGTTCTTTGACCAGCTTATACGCAAAGTTTCGGAACTTGTCCTTGGGTATTGTTGTAACCGGGCGTATCGTACCTCGAGGCCCTCGTTTTCATATGATGCGATGTCCAAGGAAAACAAATCCATCGTTGACGTGTGTAATATGGGTCTTTTCCATATTCAGCGTCAATTTCAGTTTGTCCTCCAGAAACGCGCGGCATTTTTCACGAATGCTCTCTGCATGTACTTTGTTTCCTTTTACGACGATTACAAAATCATCAGCATATCGGCAATAAGCCACTGCTGGTAACCATTGTCGTTTTTCAGCAAGTGCAATAGGTCGTTGGCGCTTGATGCTATCATTCCAGTACCAACGATCCTTTCGAGCTTTGTTGCTCAGGTATTCGTTTTCCAATCGCTGATCAAACTCATCGAGCATGATGTTGGACAGAAGCGGTGAGATTACACCGCCTTGCGGCACACCGTTACTAGCCGCCTGAAACAAATCCTGATCCGTATGGCCTGCTTTGATAAATCGCCATAACAGCGAAAGGAAACGCGCATCACAAATACGTCTTCGTACACATTTCATCAGTAACTTATGATGTACTGTATCAAAGTAGCTGGCCAGATCGCCTTCGATCACCCAGCGACCCGATGTGTCAGTACTATTTTGCAACTGAAATTTCACTGTACGAATCGCATGATGTACGCTGCGCTCAGGCCGAAAACCGTAGGACAAGCGATGAAAATCGCTTTCCCAGATTGGCTCCATGGCCATAAGCATTGCACGCTGCACGATCCGATCCCGCAGAGTTGGAATACCCAGTGGTCTTTGTTTGCCATTGGCTTTCGGAATATAGACTCGCCTTGCTGGTTGCGGCTGATAATTGCCAACCAATAATTCGCAACGTATCATTTCCAGCTGATGCTGGAGATTGCGTTCCATTGCTCGCTTGTCTATGTTATCCACACCCGGTGTCTTTGCTCCACTTGACGCAAGTGTTACGCGGGCTGCTTCCTGCAACCAAGACCGATTGGCAATTATTCTCAGAAGACGATCAAACTTACGTTCTTTATCTTCTGAAGACCATCTTGCCAGCTTGTTCTGCATTTCACTGATTATCAAAGGTCTTCACCTCTTTACGGGCAGTTATTCTGCCAAACAAGCTACTTAAACTGTTCCCCTTCGCCAGGTAGCAGGCTCTCCCTGCCTCAGACTACTGTGGGAACTCCGCCAGTCTATCGTTCATCGGGGTCACATTCCCTTGTCATGACGATAAACCTTCCCCATTCCACATGCCGGACTCAAACGTATTGGTGAGGCTGCCGATCGCAGTCTTTATCCTTGCTTGCTGCAAGGCGATACAAATGTAACGGTCTGGCTATATTCTCCCCGTTACTCCCTGCGTACTGCCATTTGTGTGCAGTCTGCATTTGGGAACGAGTCCCTACATATGATTCGTTCCAATTTGTATACCACCTGTTAAGCCGTGTAGGTGGTGGTGACATTTCAACCCACAGACGCGGTTTAATCGGTTCGTGTTCCTCAACCTTCCAATACTCAGCCTGGAGACGCATCTTGGCTTAACGACTTCGCCTCACGTCCCATTTCCCACGGGCTCCATCACCCTGCCAATGTACAGCAGGTTACCGCCGCTTCGGCTCACGTCTTCTCATAGCAGAAGACGGACATTCCGTTCATTACAAAATAATGGTCAGAATGTATTCCAAACATGCTCAAGTTTCGTCAGCGTCATCAATGACGCCTTCGAAAGATGGGCGCACTATA
>WBZQ01000592.1_pt1 | contig 28350 bp, 17 predicted proteins | sample 5204251 | NCBI WGS metagenome assembly WBZQ01 (sample SAMN12412402, study PRJNA552823) | activated sludge metagenome | isolation source: activated sludge from nitrification reactor of wastewater treatment plant... | place: USA: Virginia | collected 2017-09
AGCCCTCTTCATAGACTTCTGAGACCATGAGGCCATAGCGTCCAGCAATCTGCGCGGCAGTCAGGATCTCGCCGCTGTCCAGCAAGTAGCGCCAGCCTTGGCGGTTCTGACTCATGCCCGCACCCCCGAGAATGCGTATGGGTCTCTTCGGTACCGCCGGAGTCGCTGCGGCTGAGGGAGACATTCCCAATGGGCTAAGCAGAGATCCTGAACCAGGGAGGACTGGTCCCGACGTGAGATTCGATGCTGGACTGACGGGAGCGGGCTTGGTTGAGCTCAGCGAGGACCAGGGCCGCCAGACCATGAGACCAATGGCAAACAGTCCAGCGACAATGCCAATTGCAACCCGCGCCGACTTGAAGACCGTATGGCTGCGCTTTTCTTCCCGGATCGCCGCCGACGCGTAACTCGAATAGTAGGCATAGACCGCCGGTGAGTAGGTCCCGACAAAAGCACGAATGACTTCGTTGTCTTCCGGGTTCCCACGCACCTTGCCCTGATACTTTTTCGCGAGCCCAACAAAGGCCAACTTCCGGAACTTCACCGTGGCTTCAATGAGTCGAGTCACGCCTTGAGACATCTGCCTGAAATCCTGGCTCATCAGCAGAATGTCCACGCCGTAATGGCGGTGGGTTTCGAGCCAGCGGAGCAGACCCGGTTCGACCTTTTGCATCGACCGAAAGACGGTCTGGGCTTCATCGATAATCACGGCTGAGCCGGGCTCGACATGGGGAAAGGCTTGGAGGACCTCAACCGAATCTTTCCATATCGTGATCTGTTGTTCGAGGGTTTCGAGGTCGATCCCAGTGAACAGGGACAATCGATCCAGATAGATCCCATCAACGGCGATATAGAGTCGCCGGCCTTGTTTGACCCACGGCAGAAACTTCTCGCAGATCGCGTGATACGACTTCCCCGAGCCTGGCACCCCTTCATACAGTTCAATCATCGAAGACTCCTGAGATAGACCCAGATCCACAGCGCCAGGATCACCGTCCAGGCATAGGCCCACCCGATCACCAGTTGGTTCATGAGCCCCACCGCACAAATGGAATGGTTTGCAAAATAAAACGCGTGCCCATGGCGCTCGCCACGATGGCCAGCGCCTGACTCATGCCCGTCGCGCCCAGCACCCACGCATATTGATCGGGAATCACCGGCAGGGCGAGCCCTGCCGTCGCGATGGTGGCGAGCGTGCTGTCCGCCACGGAGAGCAGCGAATCCCAGATGCTTAATCCCCAATCTGTGAGCGAGAAGAAGAACTCCTGCAGCCAGCAATAGATGAGCGTCAGAATCGCGGTCATGTCGTCTGGCCTCCTCCCACGAAGATGATGCGGTAGGCGGCAATGGACGCCGTCGCAATGACGAGGGTTCGGAGCACCGTGAAGAACCAGGCCCATTGATTGAAGTCCACTTGCTGGCTGCCAAAGAAGGCTGAGGGCAAGGCAATCACGGGCAAGGTCGAGGGCCAGGTCAGCGACTTCAAGAGATTCAACGTGCCCAATAACCCACTTGTGGCCCAGATGGTTTGATGCGCTTGTAGGACTGTCCCAAAGGTTTGGCTCTGGTGAGATCCCACAGCACAGGAGGTCGTCGCTTGGGTCTCCTCGTGTTGGGTGGTCGAGCCGTCGGGATTTTGCGTCGTCGTGGTGGTTGTGGTGGTCGTTTGTTGCTGCGTGTTCTGCTGCGGCGTACTCGCCGGAGGCGGAACCGTATCGACCACGACGATGTCCCCGGCTGGCACCGGCTTCGGTTTCACTGTTGTCGGCATTTCAGTGGGAGTCACCGCTTGCGAGATGGTGGTATCCGCCGGCTGCGTCGTGCCGGTGGTGCCGACGGGATTGGTATGGGCTTCGACAGACTTTGGATCGCTGGCCGGAAGACCTCCGACAAAGTTCGCCACCTGCTGCTGCGTCGGTGGAATCAAGGCATCTTGAATCGGTGAGGTGGAACCGGGAATGCCCTTGCGATGGCAGACATACAAGCTGTAGCCGCCGACGGCAGGACCATTCACAAAGAAGTTGCCGGGAAAGAAGACGGCGGTGCTGAGGCTCTGAAAAGGCCCCACGACCCAATCATGTTGATACTCGGTGTCCACTGCACACAGCGGAACATTGGTCGCGCTGAACTGAATCGTCGCATTGGGGTACGCCGGATTGCCTGGCGTGTTTGTTCCGAACCCTGGGAACGTCTGTGTTCCCGCATTCGTGCTGGCCACTTGCCAGCCGCCCGGCGTGGAGGCGGCGGTTTTGACGGCGGAGAGATCTGACTGGGAGTAATACATCTGGGCCAGCACCAGGCCTGCACTCACCCCCAGCGCCGCCCATCCCACAGGACCCGCCACCATGCGCACCGCCATCGAAGCGGCTGAAGGTGCCAGGGCTGCAGTCGCGACTTGAGAAGCTAACGCCGACCGCTGTGCGGCCAGATAGGCAATGCGCTCGGCCTGGGCGACCACCCTCGAATAGTGCGTCGCGGTTTGAGCCAAGGATTCACCCGGCGCCAGACAGAAGGAGACCAAGAGGCCCCAAATGAGCGACAGATAACTGGTGAGAGAAAGCAGTTTCACAATCGTCCGACTCCAAGACCGGTGAGGAAGGCCAGCAATAAGACCGCCACGAGTAGAATGGTGAGATCCACCGGCCTTCCTCCCTCTGCCGTTACTTCAGCACTTCCAAGGCCGACAGATCGAAGAACACGCGGCCCGTCTGTTCGAACTTCCGCACTTCGATCGATGCACGGGCCTGTTTGCCTTCCGCTTGCTTACAGACCTCAATCAAGGTCATCTGGTCTTCCGGAATACCCAAACGCAGAATCCCCGGATCTTTGCCCTTCACATAGAAGTCCACCGATCTGAAGACCTTCCCTTCCCGGCTCCTCCGTTCCACATACCCCTGCACCGCTCCCTCCGCTTTGACTTGCATCGTTCAGCCCTCCTTGTTGTGAAAAGAACCTCGGATCAGCTCTGCGCCTGACCCACACGCCCCGGCCCGCGAGCCGGACTTTTGGCAGTAGTTCAAATTCGAAGTCACAAGCCCTGCACATCACAAACAACTTCCCCTTTCGAAACTCCCCACAAGCTCCGGCGGCGTGGCAATCTCGGTCTGGACAGGCACGGATGTACACGACGTTAGGTCCGAGGTTTGAGATGAAGCACATAGGGCGTTCCTTTCCTTCGTTGCTTCAACAGGGCATAGTGTTTCTGTGTCCATCGCTTAGTGCCCGCATAGATCATTTCCATCAAAAACTGATCGCCGCGACAGGCGACCACCACCGCCAACATGGGACTGATGGCGTTCGCCAGCCATGCGGCCACATCATCCAACCGTTGCTGAAGCCGTTCGACAACGAGCCGACAGCGCATGAAGCCTTCGGTGAGAGTTTTCCACCAGCTCACCAACGGCGCGCGATACTTTTCATAGGATTCGGCCTCTCGCGTCGTCTCGCGAAAGTCGACATAGGAGCGAAGCACCCCCACGAGGAAGGCACGCCAATCTTCGGAGTCAAGCGTCAACAGGGCTTTGGCACAGGCTTGGGCCCGATCCTGTTTGAATTCCAGCTCCCAGCGGACGCCATACAATGCCGCGTCTTCTCGGCCTCTGGCCTGGAGTTCCAGGCGTTTGTCATAGACACGGAGCATCGTTTGACTCTCTCGACTCCCGAAGTAGAGCGTCTCTCCGGTCCGGACGCCCTCACGATGATTCGAGGCTTGGATTACTTTGAACTGTTTCGAACGACTCACCGCCTGTCCCGCCTCCACAGCGAGGCGGACAGTCTCCACTGCGACAGATGCCTCCCGGTCGTCCAGTGCTACATCGATGCGGGTGACATGGCCTTTCTGGGCAAAGATCCAGGCCAGCACCGTCTTCAACTTGGACTCGTCCCACTGAGAGACAATCCCGGCCGAGAGATCGACATGAATCTCTTTCGGATTGCGAGGCGCACCCGTCCCAAGCTTGCCGACGCCCGTTTTGCCTTCCGTCATGAATTGCGCCACGGGATAGCCGCGAAAGCCCGTCTCGCTCTGAAACCAGTCTCCTCCAATCAGCGTAATCACTTCTGCGACTTCCGCTTTCGGCAGCGTGAAGGCGAGCCAATCGATGGTCTGGGTGAATCCTCCAACACCGGTCATTTCTTCCTCCTTGGCGTCTGAGCGATAGACGCCCCCGTCTTACCCAGTCGGGGGCGGGTCCGCTGCGCGCGCCGCCGGCTTACGCCGCCGGTCGCGCTGCGCTGTCCCTGGTCCCGTGAGGAGAAAGAAGGCTGTCCTTGCCCGTTGCCCTGCATGGCGGCTTTCACTCGGTCCAGGTCGAAGCGCACAAACCGACAGATGCGCTCCACCGGAATCTGGCCCTTGCGGTAGGCACGGCGGATGGACTTGACGCTGACTTGGAGTTCAAGGGCAAGTTCATCGATCGTTAACCACGTTTTCTTCATCGCGTCTCCTTTTCTGTTCAGCGCACAGCGTATGAGCGGACCATACGCAACAGCGCGTGAATGGTGAAAGAGCCTGTTCGGGGACACTAGGGGACAGTAGGGGACACTGAGGGACAGGAGTTCATGGCAGATGATCCTTGAGGACTCAAGCAATTCAGGGGGGGGCGCGGGTGTAAATGGAGCCCCGCATCCTCCAAAGCCATAAAACTACAAACGACAAACGCCCGCTCCAGTAGTGATAAAACGAAGGGCATCCTAGGTTGCGTTGATAAAAGTCAGCAGAGAAAGACAGATGGACCCTTAGCATCACGGATCCCGTATCGGAGTCATTGGTGAGCATGTGCGAACAGAAAAAAGTCACTAGGGCCAAAAAACTCATATCAGGGCAATATGGCCCTACTTCTCTACTTACAGTACTGCATAAAGAATGTTTGCAAGAAATCACAATTCCCACTAACCGGCTTATTGCAAAGATGGTGCGACCGATAATGCATATAAAACATTACCTAATTGGTAACAATGGGGCTGGTATGAGGCGCATAGAGGGCGAAAAAGCAAAAAACGTCTGCGGTGAGCCAAAAATAGTTATGCCAGACTGCTGAGTAGCTTTCAGAATATTTGCAAGGAGTGGCTAAAGAAAAGGTCAGAATGCTCTGACCCGCGAAGCTAGGCAAATCGCCCTCAACCCCTTCCGGGCCAATTAAATATATTCGTCAGATAGATTCAGCCAGACCTTCCATGGGATTCCCTTTTCTCCCCGAGGTGGGTGATTTCTCTAGAGAAAAAGGGTATTGTCGCCAGCAGGTTACACTTGATTGCTGAACCGCAGGGCCAACTCTACCGCAGGCCCGAGAATAAAGGGCAAATGAACATATGACCAAACGCAATTCATCAAAGCGGCTAAACCGCATAATCTAGACTTTTACGACTGCCCATTTAGCCGCATGTCGTCTCTAATACCTGAACCTGGCCAAGTCGTCATCGTCAGGCAACGCCCATTCACGGTCGTTGATGTCAAAGCCTCACAGCTTCCCCTCCCTGCACACCTTCAGGATTCACAGCCCAGACAACACTTGGTGCGCTTGTCATCCGTTGAAGATGAGGGGCTAGGCGAGGAGATGGAGGTTGTCTGGGAGCTAGAGCCTGGTGCCATCTGTCGCGAGAAAGCGGCTCTTCCTGCCTTGCACAACTTCGATCCACCCAAGGTGTTCGATGCCTTTCTCGATGCAATGCGATGGGGGGCGGTCTCCTCAGCGGATGACAAAGCTTTGCAGGCTCCGTTTCGCAGCGGCGTGGACGTTGATGACTATCAACTCGACCCCGTGGTGCGGGCTCTTTCAATGCCGCGAGTGAATCTCCTTGTGGCGGACGACGTGGGGCTAGGCAAGACGATCGAAGCCGGTTTGGTCGCGCAGGAACTTATTTTGCGTCATCGGGCCCGGACCATCTTAATCGTGTGTCCTTCCTCCATTCAGGTGCAGTGGAAGGAGGAAATGCGCGACAAGTTCGGCTTGGAGTTTCGAATCGCAGACAGTGATCTCTTCGCCGATCTCCGCCGCCGCCGCGGCATCCATGTCAATCCCTGGGCGCATTTCCCGCGGCTCATCACCTCGATTGACTTTCTCAAGCGTGAGCGGCCCATGCGGTTATTTCGGGAAACATTGCCTGCGGGAGATCAGCCAGCCTATCCCAGGCCATATGACCTGTTGATCCTCGACGAAGCGCACAACGTTGCACCATCCGGCCGAGGTAAATACGCAACGGATTCTCTCCGTACCGCGACTGTTCGAACCCTTGCTCCGTCCTTCGAGCACAAGCTTTTCCTCTCCGCCACACCGCATAATGGATATGGTGAGAGCTTCGCCGCACTCTTAGAATTGCTCGATAACCAACGCTTTGCACGGGCCGTGCGGCCAAATCGAACACAGTTGCAGGCTGTGATGGTACGCCGCATGAAAAGCGAGTTGGAGCTTCGCTGGGATGGTACACGACGATTTGCGAAGCGCATGGTGAAACATCTTGAGGTGTCCTATTCCGACGCTGAACGGAATGCTCACCACAATCTGCAACGCTATGCAGAGCTGCGTGCTCAATCAACCCATACCGCGGGCGAACGCTTTGCTTCCGAGTTTGTTCTGAAGTTGCTTAAAAAGCGTCTTTTCTCTTCACCAGCCGCCTTTGCAATCACTTTGGAGAAACACGCACGCGCCGCCACAACAGCCAAAGGCGGCGCCGCCAGTGGTGCCTGGCAGCGCCAGCTAGAAGAAGTCGACCACGACTTCGCAAACGATGAAGACTATGAAAGCACCTCTCTTGAGGCGGTGGAGATAGCCTCCCGCCATGGCACGACCCTGTTAATTGAGGAACAAGGCCTTCTTAACCAACTACGCGAGTTTGCCACACACGCAGCGGCGCATGCCGACAGCAAGGCCCGCACACTCATCAAGTGGTTGAAGCAGACCCTCAAGCCGGGCGGCAACTGGTCCAACCGGCGAGTCATTATCTTCACCGAATACCGGGCAACCCAAAAGTGGCTGCACGATCTGCTGGCTGCCGAAGGATTGGCCGGACAAGACCGTTTGCTCACCATTTACGGGGGGATGCCCTCGGACGACCGCGAGAAAATCAAAGCGGCGTTCCAAGCGGACCCCATGGTCGCTCCCGTCCGCATTCTGCTTACAACAGATGCAGCTTCCGAAGGCGTCAACCTCCAGAACCATTGCTGGCAACTCATCCACTACGAGATTCCGTGGAATCCCAATCGCATGGAGCAGCGCAATGGTCGAGTAGACCGCCATGGCCAAAAGAACTCGGAAGTAGAGGTCTTTCACTTTGTGGGAGCTGGATTTGACGACACCAAGCCTGGACAGGCACCAGGGGATCTCCAAGGGGATCTGGAGTTTTTGCTCCGGGCCGTTCTTAAGGTAGAAACCATTCGAGAAGATCTCGGCAAGGTAGGGCCGGTCATCGCCGATCAGGTGGAGGAGGCGATGCTCGGACGCCGCCAACGTCTCGACACGGCCCGTGCCGAACGCGAGTCCGAGCCGGTACGAGCCATGCTGAAGTTCGAGCGCACGTTGCGCGAACAACTGCAGAAGCTGGTGGAGCAACTACATGAGACAGAACGTGAGCTGCACCTCAGCCCAGACAACATTCGAAACGTGGTGGAGACCGGCCTTGCATTGGCCGGACAGCCTGCGCTGAGACCTGCCGAAGTGCCAGGGTTCTGGCCAGATCCAAGCGGTGCGCATCGGGATTGCCCTGTCTTCCATCTTCCTGCGTTGACAGGCAGTTGGGCTCTCTGTGCCGATGGACTGGCACACCCGCATACCAAGGTCACTCGACCCATCATTTTTGATCATGCATTGGCTGAGGGGCGTGACGATGTGGTGCTCTGTCACCTCAACCACCGGCTGGTACAGATGTGTGTCCGCCTCTTGCGCGCCGAAGTATGGTCGCAAGGGCTGACACGAAAACTCAATCGCTTCACCAGCCGCCTGGTTCCTGATACCGCACTTCAAACGCCGGCCATTGTCGTCCATGGCCGCCTGCTAGTGCTCGGTGGTGACAGCCACCGGGTGCATGAAGAGATCCTTCTCGCTGGTGGGTTCATTCGCGAAGGACGATTCGCCCGCATGAATGTCGGCGAAACCCAGGCGGCATATGAAGCGATCGAAGGACAAAGTGCACCGGGATTCGTCGAGGATCGGCTCAAAGGGCTATGGCCAAAGATGGAAATGCCGTTGCTTCAGGCGCTTGAAGTCCGGATGACAGAGCGGACCAAGAATCTTCAGAAATTCCTCGACGAGCGTTCGGAGCAGGAAGTAGCCAAACTGGCGGCGATCATGCGCGAACTCGAAAAGTCCATCCGCGAAACTCTGGATGAAAAGGACGAGCCTCAGCAACGATTCGAGTGGAGCGAGGGCGAGCGTCAGCAACGAGAACGCGACCTCAACGGCCTACGCACCCGCCTCAAAGAAATCCCCGACGAACTAGCTCGGGAGACAGAGCATCTCCGCAGCCGGTATCGAGCCCCTCTGCCGCGGCTCTTTCCAATTGCCGTCACATTCCTCGTGCCGCATCGTGCCATTGCACAGCTTCAACAGGGAGGAAGCCGGTGAGCATCGCCCGTCACCATGCCGAGTGGCTCTCCCTGGTTGAGACATCCGGTCCATTTCTCTCAATGCCTGTGCTCCTACGGGCATTCCCACAAGGGCTCGATGCGAGGGAGAGCGACCGTGCTAGCAGGTTGCGTGAAGTCTACGAGGAGTGGCTTGACCGGAAGGACGAGCCGGCTGTTCACCGAACCTGGGTGCACCATGTGCTCAGTGCCTTCCTGGAATACCCATCTGATCTATTGGCCGAAGGGCAAGCAATCCCGCCGGGACTGGAATCGATGCAGCCGCAGTTTGGAGAGACGCTCCGTCCAGATTGGGTCCTCAAGCATCGAGAAGCGAATGGCCGTCCACAATTATTGATCTCTCTGTATCCGCCGTCGCAAAAGCTCGATGCTCCAGTGACCGGCAAGGTGTGGAAGGCGACTCCTGGGACTCGCATGATGGAGTTGCTCCACTCCTCGGATGTACCACTCGGCCTCCTCACCAATGGCGAGCAGTGGATGATCGTTTATGCCCCACGCGGTGAAACAACGGGGTTCGCCTCTTGGTATGCCGACTTGTGGATGCAAGAGCCGATCACTCTAAGGGCTTTCCAATCACTCCTTCACCTTCGGCGATTCCTTGGCGTAGCTGCAGACGAAAGCCTTCCTGCTCTCTTTACCGCAAGCAGCAAGGATCAACAGGAAGTCACCGATCAGCTTGGTTATCAAGTTCGGCGGGCAGTCGAGATGCTGGTCCAAGCATTTGACCGGATCGACGTGGAATCGGGTCGCCAGCTACTCGCTGGTATGCCGGAGAAGGAACTGTATAACAGTGCACTCACTGTCATGATGCGGTTGGTATTTCTCTTCTCAGCGGAGGAGCGCAAACTCCTCCTGTTGGGCGATCCGCTCTATGATCAGCACTACGCCGTGTCCACGTTGAGCGAGTTACTTCGTGAACGAGCTGACCAGCACGGAGAGGAAGTGTTGGAGCGACGACACGATGCCTGGTGCCGTTTGCTGGCCACCTTCCGAGCCGTCTATGCGGGCGTACAACACGAAGCCATGCGCCTGCCGGCCTATGGCGGTACGCTCTTCGATCCAGACCGGTATCCCTTTCTTGAAGGACGGGCAAAGGATACGAAGTGGAAGAACACTGTGGCGAAGCCTCTGCCCATTAACAATCGAGTGGTTCTCCACTTGCTGGAGGCACTTCAGATTTTACGTGTCAAAGTCCCGGGCGGAGGACCTGCCGAAGCCCGTCGGTTGTCTTTCCGTGCACTCGACATCGAACAAATCGGTCATGTGTACGAAGGCTTACTTGATCATACTGCCAAGCGTGCTTCCGAGCTGATTCTTGGTCTGGCGGGTGCTAAGGATAAAGAACCTGAGATCCCACTGTCGAAATTGGAGGAACTTGCACGGAAAGGCACTGAAGACTTGGTGGAATATCTCCACGAAGAAACCGGTAAGAGCGAGAGTGGTCTGAGGCGCCTGCTAGGAAAACCCTCGGAAATCGATGACCACACGATCCTGATTGCCTGTGGGCAAGACCCTCGCCTCCTCCAGCGAGTGAAACCCTTTGTTGCACTTCTTCGTGAGGATAGCTTCGGCCAACTTGTCGTCATCCCAGAGGGCAGCGTGTATCTCACCCGCGGGTCGGACCGCCGCAGTACGGGCACCCATTATACACCACGCAGCCTTACCGAACCGATTGTCCAGTATACGCTTGAGCCGCTGGTCTATGTCGGCCCAGCGGAGGGTAAAACGAAGGAGGAATGGCAACTTAGGTCACCCAAAGAACTCCTGGATCTTAAAGTCTGTGACATGGCCATGGGGTCCGGTGCGTTTCTCGTGCAGGCCTGCCGCTACCTCGCCGACCGACTTGTCGAAGCATGGGAGAAAGTCGAAAAGAGTCAGGCTGGCACGTTTGTTACGACACCTGAGGGCGAACTCTCGACAGGATCAGTAGGAGAGCGGCTAATTCCTGCCGATGCCGCCGAACGGATAGCCATCGCACGGCGCACAGTGGCTGATCGCTGTCTCTACGGAGTGGATATCAACCAGATGGCCGTGGAGATGGCCAAACTCAGCTTCTGGCTCATTACACTGCAACGCGACCGGCCGTTCACCTTTTTGGACCATGCGCTGAAGTGCGGTGATTCACTGCTAGGCGTTTCTTCTTTGCAGCAAATTGAGAACTTCAGCCTACGCTCTGGCCCAGTGCAGACAACCATTTCGACCGTCAATCTTTTCCGCTACATCGAACATGCCGCTGCCAAACGGCGCGATCTTGAAAACTTGCCATCAAATGACCGCGGTCAGATCGAGGCCAAGACGCGTCTGCATGTGGAAGCGGAATCCGCGACAGCCAAGGTGAAGGCGCTGGCCGACTGTCTTATAGCTCTCGAACTCAGAGGCCTCGATGGCGAAGCCTATGAAGAAGAACGCACTATTGACGCTGACCAGGTTGCGCTAGCAATGCAGAAACCACTGCTTGAATTTCAGGCCTACGCTCGCGAACAAATGGACAAACGTCGATCGTTTCACTGGCCGGTGGAATTTCCTGAAGTCTTTGAACGTGGAGGTTTCAATGCCTTCGTAGGAAATCCCCCATTTATGGGCGGGTCAAAGATCACCGGTGTTTTTGGGACCAAGTACAGGGACTTCTTAGTAGAGCATGTCTCTAGAGGACGAAGGGGGAATGCAGACCTTGTAGCGTATTTCTTTATCCGCGCCCATTCACTCCTCAAGTCTGGTGAAGGCATTTTAGGTTTGCTGGCCACCAACACAATCGCACAAGGCGATACTCGTGAGGTTGGACTCGAACAACTCTTAGCAGAGGACGCACTGCTCCTTCGGGCCGTTCAAAGTGCGCCTTGGCCTGGTGCAGCCGCGATTGAGGTCGCTATTGTCTGGCTAAGACGCGGATATTGGAATGGCGAGTTCATTTTGAACGGAGAACCTGTCCAAGGGATCACCAGTTATCTTACACAAGTATCGAGTATCACCGGGAAACCCTTCCGTTTGGCGGACAATGCTGGGAAATCATTCGTAGGCACTTACGTGCATGGCGAAGGGTTCGTCCTCTTGCCCGAAGAGGTAGAGAGTCTAGTCAAGAAATCCATTCGCAACAGGGACGTGTTGTTCCCGTACCTAAATGGGGAAGATATCAATTCGCGACCTGATCAGTCCCCGAGCCGTTGGGCAATCAATTTCTTTGATTGGCCAATCGAAAAGGCGCAAAACTATCCCGATTGCTTCAAAATCGTGAGGGAGAGAGTTCTGCCCGAGCGCTTACAGAACCCGAATAAGCAGAGAAGAGAGCTTTGGTGGAGATTCACGCGCCCAACACTTGAGCTATATTCAACAGTTCGCAAACTTCAGCGATTTCTAGTTCACCCCCTTACAAGCAAATACAATACATTCATTTTCGTTGGTCATGGTGTCATCTTGAGCCACATGACCATTGTAATTGCCTTTGATGATTGGGCCAATTACGCAGTTCTCCAGAGCGAACTGCATTGGAATTGGGTACTAGCTTATGGAAACAAGCTTGAAACACGACCGCAGTATACCCCCTCGGATGTATTTGAGACGTTCCGTTTCCCACCCTCAGAAAGACCCGATTTCATGAAAGCTCTCTCTGGTTCTGGAGAACGCTTCTACGAGTTTCGTCGCCATATCACTTTGACCCGTCAAGAGGGTTTGACGAAGATTTACAATCGGTTCCACAATTCTGGCGAGAAGTCTGAGGACATCGCCCGGCTGCGGGCGTTACACGTGGAGATGGATCAGGCCGTTGTCGCCGCCTACAATTGGAGCGACCTGGAATTAGGCCACGGTTTCCATGAAACCAAACAAGGCGTCCGGTACACGATCAGCGAGGCTGCTCGCCGCACCGTCCTCGACCGCCTGCTGGCCCTGAACCACCAACGCTACGAAGAAGAAGTCCGCGCCGGCTTGCATGAGAAGAAGAATGCGGGCAGTGCCAAGCGGAAGGTAAAGAGCGCGGTACGGGAAGATGTGGCGAAATACGGGAACCTGGAACTGGATCTTTAGAGAACGAGGAACGACATGGCGGACACGACGATTGTCAAAAGTCTCATCACTCCACAAGATCAAACATTGCGGACTGTGTTCAACGCCCAGAGATCGTACTTCATTGACATTTACCAGCGTGAATACAAATGGAAAGCGACCGAAGTCCGGACGTTATTGAATGACATTGAGATTCGGTTTTCCCAGCATGAGCGACGCAAAACACATCCTAAAGAAATCCAAGAAGATGTCCTTCAGCGGTTTGAGCCGTATTTCTTGAACACATATCTCACACATACGACTGCGGCAAACACTTCAATAGTCGACGGACAGCAGCGTCTTACCACCTTTCTCCTAATCCTGATCAGGCTCTACCAAATCCTGAAGACTGTGGAGATGGACCCAGGAAGCAAGGGGAAGACGTTCAGTAGCAAGGTCATCGAGCAACTCATCTTTGAGACCAACGACTTCGGGGAGGCAGAGCGATTCAAGATTTTCAACGAGAATCGTGAAGAGGCCTTCCGAGCTTTAGTTGAGGGGAAGCAGGTCCTGCAATCTGATCAGACGCGAACACGCATTGCTGAAAACTTCGTTCTTATACGCCAGTACCTTGATGATTTCCTGAAAGGGACGGAACCAGGAACCTATGACTTGGTCAAGACCACCTATTTCTTGACTTACCTCCTGGACCGCATCTCCATTGTAGAAATTCGGATTGAACGTCAAGACAACGTGGCCATGATTTTTGAAGTCGTGAATGATCGCGGGTTAGGCCTCCGGCCTTACGAAATTCTGAAAGGCAAGCTCATCGGTAGCTTGCCTCAGCATCAGAAGGAGAAGGCCAACACCGTCTGGACAGATCTACAGGAAAAGTACTTCAAAGCGAGGCTTAAAAACACTACGGAAGCCAGTCTCGATTTGGACATGTTCTTTCAGGCCTATTTCCGAGCCAAGTTCGCTGATACTGAGACTGATTATGAACGGTTTGAAGGCGACTACCACTATGAGATCTACCGAGATCAGAAGATCAAGGAGTTCTTTGGCAACTTTCAGAACCGTGATCTGCTCTTTAAGCTGATCGTTGAGGATATTAGATACTACGCCGAACTGTATCTCGAACTTCGCACAAGCTATGAGTGTGAGCACCTGATCTTCAATAAGCTCCTCGACCAGAATCAGCAGTATCTGTTGATCATGTCAGCCGTGACGCTAGAAGACCAAGAGCGCTCTGCAAAAATCAAAGGCATTGCTGCAAAGTTTGATCAGTTTCATGTGATCCTGAGATTGCTCGACTCGTATGAGAGCAATGCGTTTCAGCGCCTGATCTATCCCATCAATAAGGATGTTCGAGCGAAGGACATGAAGGAGATCGGGTCGATATTTGACAAGGTACTCATCAAAACCTTGGTTGAGGAAGGCATTCTGCAAGAAGGTCAATGCGCACAGGCTACAGATGTTTTTAACTTTGAGAGATTCAAAGGCGTGCGTAATCAATGGACGAACTTTAGCAAATATGTCCTCCTGCGTATTGATAGGTATTTAGCCGAGCAACTCGATAAACCGTCCTATGCGTGGGAAGGGCTTGAAGAGCTTGAGTCGCGATTCAATAAGAACAATCGGCAGCGTTATGGCATGCACCTAGAACACATTTATACCCAGCACCCTGCCAATCGGGCGTTATTCACGGACCCAAAGGGAATATTTAATGAAGCCGTCTTCAATCAAACCCGCAACATGCTGGGCATGGTCCTTCTCCTTAAGGATAAGCAGAATCTGAGCAGCAATAATGAGATCTATCGGGACAAACAAAAAACGTACTCGCAAAGCAATCTCATTTGGAACGAACTCCTGGTTGGCCACCTTCCCAGCGTCGACACAAACAACCTGCCCACCGATCTTCCTGTAACCAAGATTAGTCCGACGGCGGAGGGGGTGTTTCCTCGTGATCAGGTCGAGGCGCGCCAGAAAGCTGCATACGCTGCGATCAAATGTATTTGGGGGATCGCATAAGCGGATACGTGCATAAGAGGATACGATGGAGCCTACGCAAGAGTCAGAGACCCGATCAACCATAAATACGATTGTGCCATCGCCTCATGCAATCCGTGACGAGCTCACGGAGATGGTCGTGAAGGACCTCCTGGGGCCAGCGGGTGGACTGGATGAAGAACTCGATCAACGTGAGGATCGAGCAAATGGGCGTTACCTCATCGGTATGCTGGCCCCCAAATCCACTCGGGTGGAGCCAGAGGAACAGGATGCACTGGGGACGGCAGAACAAGATGACAGCGAAGTTGGTTCCACGGATGTCTCAACCCCTCCCACCGACACCTTCTTTCCCAATTCGATGGGCCTGAGCTTTCTCGTTGATTCTGCGGCAAAAGCTATTCTTGTTAAAACGGAATGGGGCCGTTACCGCCGGGTAAAGAGCAAGACTCAGATCAACAAGAAGACTGGTGCTGAAGCCACCGTCTGGAAGCGTGAACCTTTCGTGGGCGATCCCCTCACGCTGCCGCTGAAGGCGGGATTCTTTGGCCCTTTAAGCCCACGGCCTGATACCGACCCCACTGTGGTCATTCAGGGGAAGATGCAACAAACATCTCGGGGCTGGGTTGTGACGGTGTTCTTCGTGAACACCTCTCCTGAACAAGATCGAAAGAAGGATGAAGCGTGGGTCTTCCAGCCGAAACTCTGGGTGCTGGACGCAGCGCAGCCGCCTCAGCCAATCTTTGTGCAGCGGCGAGATTGGCGCCATGACCTCACCAAAATGGACCCGACCACGCGTGAAGAAACTGAGACCTTGGAAATGCTGTATCGCCATCGTCTCGAATTTTCCGTTGGGCATGGGGTTTCCGTTCACGTCACCTCGCCGGAGCAGGACTCCACGCGAGCGACTCTTTTAGAGACTGAGTTTGTCCCTCGCTCAGAGGTTGAACAGCAGACTCCTCCAACCGCGACAGATAACCAGGACCTCACCGCTGTGGTCTTGGACATGAAAGTCCTCTGCAGCATGTCCAAGGCGGACCTGCTGAGCAGTCTTCGTCGGCTACAGATCGCCTATGCAACATGGATTGAGCATGAGAGTGCCAAGCCTGGTGATCCGGCACAGCGTTTGGAAGAGCATCAGTCAGCAGCTCAACGAACCATCGCTCGATGCCAGCGGACCTCTATGCGTCTGCAAGAGGGGATTGATCTGATAGAGCACAACCAGCAGGCAGAGGATGCATTTCGGTTTGCCAATCATGCGATGTGGCAACAACGTTTGCGCTCGACCTACGCTCGGAAGGTGCGCAAGAGTGAGATGTCAGCAGGTGCCCCGGTGGAGCCACTGGATATGCCAGAGATCCGAAGCTGGCGACTCTTCCAGCTTGCGTTTGTCCTCATCAACCTGCCGAGTCTGACCCGACTCGATCATCCGGATCGGAGTCACCCAACCGACGCCGTGGCCGATCTCCTTTGGTTCGCGACTGGTGGCGGCAAGACCGAAGCGTATCTCGGCCTCACTGCCTATACGCTTGCGCTCCGCCGCCTCCAGGGAGAGATTGAAGGCCGTCCAGGAGACCATGGCGTCGCCGTGCTAATGCGTTACACGCTCAGGCTCCTTACTCTCCAGCAATTTCAACGCGCCGCGGCCCTGCTCTGCGCCTGCGAGGTGATCCGCAAGGCGAACTCTGCCAAGTGGGGGACTGTGCCGTTTCGCCTTGGGTTATGGGTCGGAAGTAAAGCTACCCCGAATACGCTTAAACAAGCTGCGGAAGCACTCCGCCAAGGAAATATTGGAGGCCGTCCCACCGCAGGAGGCACGCCCCATCAACTTGTGTCTTGCCCTTGGTGCGGTCGTGAGATCAAGCCTCATCACGTGAAGGTCTACGAATCTCCCAACGACATCGGTCGGTGCGTGACGTATTGTGGGGATGCCACCGGAAGCTGTGAGTTTTCTGAGGCACAGGCACCAAAAGAAGGTCTGCCCGTCATGGTGGTCGACGAGGACATCTACCGGAGGCCTCCATCCCTTCTCATTGCCACGGTTGATAAGTTTGCCCAGATGCCATGGAAGGGAGAAACACAGCATCTTTTTGGCCAGGTGAATGGCCTCTGTCTTCGACATGGGTTCTTATCCCCTGAGATTGAAGAAGATGATACCGGCAACCATCCCGCACGTGGTCCGTTGCCACGGATACAACGTCAGACCCACGGTCCGCTTCGCCCACCCGACCTCATCATCCAGGATGAGTTGCACTTGATCAGCGGGCCACTAGGCTCCATGGTTGCGCTGTATGAAACAGCAGTCGATGAGCTCTGCACCTGGACGGTTAACGGAAAGCAGGTGCGGCCGAAAGTCATCGCTTCAACGGCTACGATCCGGAGGGCATCGGATCAGGTGCAGAAAATCTTCCTCCGCAAGCTTGACGTCTTTCCACCACAGGGCACCTCGATTACAGACAGCTTCTTTGCGCTCCAGCGTCCTGCAGGACCTGAATACCCTGGCCGACGATATGTAGGCATCTGTGCCTTTGGCCGGCGATATCCCGTGACCATGATCCGCGTCTATGTCGCCCTGATGGCCGCTGCACAGAAGTTGTTTGAGAAATACGATAACCTGGCTGATCCCTGGATGACGTTGACGGGCTACTTCAACTCCATTCGTGAGCTGGCTGGCACTCGCCGTCTGGTAGAGGATGACATTCGCACTCGCTTGCGTGATGCCGATCAGCGGGGATTAGCCAAACGCCAAATCCGATATGGGGCGGTTGAAGAGTTGACCTCCAGAAAATCTGGCGCGGATATTCCCAAGATCCTTGAACGTCTGGAAATCATCTTTGACAACGCCCAGGAGGCTCAACGGGAGGCCGATCGAAAAGCTGGCCGGCAGCCAGCAACCCGACCATACGATGCAATCCTCGCCACTAACATGATTTCAGTAGGGGTAGATATTGATCGGCTCGGATTGATGGTGATGGCTGGTCAGCCCAAGACTACGTCTGAATACATTCAGGCGACGAGTCGCGTAGGGCGTTCCCGGTTAGGGCCCGGCCTAGTCATCACGGTGTTCAATTGGGCCAGACCACGCGACCTTTCACATTATGAAACGTTCGAGCATTATCACGAAACGTTCTACAAGCATGTCGAAGCCTTATCTGTCACGCCGTTTTCTCCCCGGGCACTCGACCGAGGCCTCGCGGGTGTGCTCGTGGCACTGATGCGCTTACGTGAAGAGCGGATGAATGGCAACGAACAAGCTGGTAGCCTCCAGGATACGGATCCTGCCATGCGTGACATGATCGAACGTCTAGTGGCTCGGGCAGAGAATGCCCTCCATGACCCGACAGTGGGAGCGTTGGTTCGGCAAATGGTGATGGAGCGCCGCGATCATTGGCTGGCTCGGGTGCGCAGCCAGCGCGATTTCCGTCTCGGCTATCGTGACGATTCCAATGGTGTTGTCGGACTGCTCAAGCAAGCTGGGGTCACAGGCTGGGAACTCTTCACCTGTCTCAACAGCCTGCGAGACGTAGAAGGAACTGCGGACCTCATTCTCGATCCTAATCCATCAGGCCTTCGGGTCGACTCGTAGGAGGATAATGCCCTTGAACGAACTTGGCGAGCTCAGACCCAGCCAACTCATCTATACCTTCGGGATTGGTGCACTTCTCGATCTGCCCAACACATCAGGGCTGATACTCGGTCTCGATGACTGGGATACACGCTACTGTACTGAAATTACGGAGGATCGCCTGCTGGGAGCGATTCAACGTAAGCTTGGGGCTCAGGTGAAGCAGTTATACCTCCCGCCAATTAGCTTCGATGACGACCATCGAGATCCGGCCGCTCCAGCCGTTGGTATTCCGGTTGCGCTGTTTCCTCGGTGGCTCCGCTGTCCCCTGTGTGACACGCTTGCCACCATCGAGTCCGGAATTTTCAGGCTAGTACAAGATCAATGGCGTCCGGATCGGACTCGATATGTTCATCAGACTTGCGGAAGATCAGGAGGAACCAACCCGCCCACAGGCTTGCCAGTTCGTTTTCTCTTGGCATGTCGGGAGGGACACCTCACGGATTTCCCATGGGTTGAGTACGTCCATAACGGCCGAGTTCCGTGTAAGCCTGCGCGATTGACACTGCGGGAATATGGCGCATCGGGGGATGCATCGGACATCATTGTGAAGTGTTTGGAATGCAATGAGGATCGCCGCATGGGCGACGCGTTTGATCGTGACCGATTCCAAATTGGCTGTAGCGGTCACCATCCTCATCTCCGAACGGTGGACACGGCCGGTTGCCCAGAAGAGGCGCGCACTATCCTCCTCGGTTCGTCCAATAGCTGGTTTCCGCTGGTGATGTCCGCCCTGTCCCTTCCTCCAAATGCAGAAGACAAGTTGACTCTCTTAATTGAGGAGAATTGGAAAGATCTCAAGGATATTCCCTCATTCGATGTAGCGCGCTACGCGACTGCGCCCTCTCGCATGCCCGCATTCGCTGCTTTTTCAGCCGAGCAAATATGGGCAGCCATAGAGGTGCGACAACGAGGCGGTGATCAAGCGGGACAGGAGGGAAGTGACCTTAAGATCCCTGAGTGGAATCTCCTTACGAAGCATCAGCTGCCAGCTGGGACCAAGGACTTTCGGATTACGCGAGCGCCTGCACCAACCGGCTTTGAGGCTCTGTTTGAGCCAACAATCCTCCTAGAGCGTCTCAGAGAGGTACGGGCGTTGCTCGCGTTTACTCGAATTGAGTCGAAGGGTGACTTTGCTGATGCGGACTACGTTGATGATGATCGTCAGACCCCACTCAGCCGGCAACCCCCGACTTGGTTGCCCGCCTCAGAAGTACGCGGGGAAGGCATCTTTCTTCGTCTGAAGGAGGATGCGTTGCAGGCCTGGGAACAGCGGCCCGAAGTGCGGCAACTTGAGCAAGAGTTCTTGCAGGCCCACAAGAGCTGGCGACGCTTGCGGAAGCAGCAACCACCTGAAGGTGGGTTTCCTGCAATCCGATATGCCCTGCTCCATTCACTCTCACACGTGTTGATGAGACAGATTGTATTGGAATGTGGCTACACCGCGGCCAGTGTGAGTGAGCGTCTCTATGTGCGGACTCCGGGACAAGAAAATGGTCCTATGGCTGGGATTCTGATTTATACCGCCGCCTCTGACAGCGAGGGAACGCTGGGGGGACTTGTGCATTTGGGGCAACCAGGCACCCTTGGTCGCCAGTTATCTCAAGCGCTCGAAGCGATCCGGATCTGTGCATCGGATCCCCTTTGTGCCGACCATGCTCCTCAGGGAGAAGGACGCACTGTGCACGGAGCCTGTTGTCATGCCTGCCTCTTCGCCCCGGAAACCTCGTGTGAGAAAGGTAATCGCTTTCTTGATCGGAGTGTACTGGTCGCGACTTTTGCAGGTAAGGGCGTTGAGTTTTTCAATGGAGTATAAGGATGCTCTCCCCAAAGACAGTCTCAGCGCTCGCTGAAGCTCGACGACACTGTACCCCTGATCTTTGGAGGCGACTGATAGAGCGTTTCACCGCCTCTGATGTCTATCCCACTCGTGAAACGATTGCGCAGGCTACCGCGGGGTTAGCCAATCCTCATACAGCGTGGTTAATATCAGAAGCTTTATTGTCGGCTGTGGATTCGAAATGGGGTCAGATTGCCGGGGCCATGCTCGCAATCGATCATTTCGTTATGCAAACCAGTCTGGTCGCAGAGTTCATCTGGACTGGCCCGGCCAATGGCAGATTTCCGATGCGGCGAATTGACCAGGTGCTCTATGATCTCATTGCGGTAGCACAACGGCGGATTTTTCTTGTGACATTCGCGGCGCATCGTATTGCTCATCTATGCCAGCACCTCTCCGCTGCAGTTGCCCGTGGGGCGGAGCTCACTCTGATTGTCGAAAGAGAAAACGAGTCTGAAGGCCAATTGTCAGTGGACGCGCTTCGTGCATTTCAAATGTTGTCGTTGGAAAGAACCAGAGTTCTGTACTGGCCCATCGAAAAGCGAGAACGCAATGAGGCTGGTCGGCCAGGGAAACTTCACGCAAAGTGCGCGATTGTGGATGACACCGCTCTTGTCAGTAGCGCCAACTTTACTGACGATGCCTTCAACCGAAACATTGAATTAGGGATAATGTTGCGGGAGTCAGCCTTAGTTGAAGCCCTATTTTCTCATTTTGAGGAGCTTCAGCGAAAGGGAGTTTTTCAAAGAATCAACTAGAGGTAAAAGTGCCGGTAGGTTTCGGATCCGGAGCCACATGCAGATAACGCTAAGGTTAGGCGATTGTACGATCTTTCAGGCCACAAGCACTTTTCCGGGCAGTGTCCTGTTAACAGGGGAACTTACAGCGGCTTGTGCGATCGAAGTCTGTCCCATCAATTTCTAATGTTTGGGCGAATGGCAAATGAAAATATGATGACCGAAATATATTCCTGCGTCGGCGATATTATGCGAGTCGGTGGAGTTCTCATTGCCAGAGGTGAGCAGCCACATTGCGCTCCCTTTAACACGTGAGTATGTCATTTCTGAATCTTCAGCGCATGAGAACGCAACGTGATGGACACTTAGCTCAAGTAGATAAATTAATTGGCCAATTCATAGGTATGACGAATTGTAGTCATCCTATGTCTCAAGATGAGGATAGGCGTGCAAACCAAACGACGGACAGCAAAAAAGAAGAACAAAACAAAGACAGCACAGATTGACTTACGACAGAAAGGATTGGTCACTGCAGCTGAACCTCCGAAAGATCGGGATCTTACTAATCTTAGTCCAGATTTCAGAGGAAAACTTCTGAACGTGTTAGCCGCACTGCAAAGTTCTGGGAAGCCTTTTCAGTTTAATGAAGGATACAGAACGGTGGATCGCCAGCAATGGTTATATGGTTCTGGAAGGCCTCAAGCAAAGCCATATGGAAGAGGAGGTCACATCCTAACTAATGTGGATGGAGTGATAAAGAAGTCTGCTCACCAGGGAGATGGGTCGGCCGGCAGCGGCTGTGCAGCGGATTGTTATCCAATAGATGCTAACGGAAAAGTCTACATACCGGACATTACGGATCCGATTTGGAAAATTTATGCGGATGCGGTAGTCAAGGAAGGATTGGAAGCGGGGTATTATTGGGAAAAGTTAAAAGATGCTCCTCACTGCGAATTTATTTCCAAACCCAAAGCAGACAAAACACGCTCTCAGAAAGTAAAGATGATCAAAAGCAGGCCGCGAAAGCGTATTCGTGCAAATAGATAGCTACAAAACCTGTTGCATTTCGATGTCCCGAGAGAAACTATTGACTTGTTTCCGCACCAAAATCCACGGCGCTGCAGCGTCTCTCTCGTCATCATCCTCAATGGTTTCATTGAAAATATCGGAGGAATACCACCATTACTATTCGCGCCAGAGCCATCTGGCCCTATTGTGAATGCGTAGTATTTCGTCTACAAGAGCTGAACTGGGGTATGAGCTCTGAATGCTAATACCTATACACCTGACATGGGAAAGATAGAGTTCTATGGGAATGCGCCACTTTCCTGGTTCTAGCTCTAAGGCACAGGCCAATAGAAAATCAGTACAGCACCGCCCCCAAATGCGCCCACCGACTCCGAAGGCGATGCGTGAGATGAGCGTGATCGCTCAGGATCCAAGCGTTCGCACGGCGGACCGTAAACGCATCGTTATGTCGAAGGTAACCTTGCCCGCAGAGATCCTTTCCAACGGGCCACGCGGCTACCGCGTTCATGTTATCGACTACGACTCCACGACCGAGTTATATCACGGTGCGTATGAACTTCCTCTGGAATACGGCTCAGAACCGGAAGCTTGGCATTTGGGCGATTTATCCATAACAGACGACTACCGTTTTCATGCACAAAACGTGTATGCGCTTGTGATGAAGACGCTCTCACGCTTCGAGTTCGCTCTCGGGCGTCGCATTGGCTGGTCCTTTGAGTCACATCAACTAAACGTGGCGCCACATGCGATGGTGGATGCGAATGCCTTCTATTCCCCAGCCGATCAGGGGCTCGTGTTCGGCTACTTCTTCGACGTCAATGGTAAGCCAGTTTACAGCTGTCTTTCTCACGATGTGGTTGTGCATGAGACAACTCACGCACTTGTCGACGCACTTCGTGAAAAATACATGATGCCTTCATCGCCGGACCAGGCCGCATTCCATGAAGGATATTCGGATGTCATAGCGATCCTCTCGGTACTTAGCCAGCCTGAACTTATTGAGGAGTTACTTTGTGCTGAAGACAAAATTGCTCAGAAGAAACGGACGCTCGCACCTGAAAAGGTCGAAATTGTTAAGCTTCAGGAATCGGCGCTTCTAAAACTCGCGGAGCAAATGGGGGAAGAGATGCGAGGCGTTCGAGGAGAAGCATTACGCCACAGCGTTAGAATCGCACCTAACCCTGATATTCTTAAATCACCGGAATTCGCTGAGCCTCACCGGCGAGGTGAGGTGTTTTCTGCTGCGGTGCTCAGTGCGTTTGTTCACGTCTGGCATGAGCGCATTGTTGGGGTGGAGCAGGGAGATGGCCTTGGCACTTTGGGCGACGGTCGTTATAGCCTACGTCGTGTTGCTGAGGAGGGAGCCGCTGTCGCGGATTACCTCATCACGATGCTGATCCGTGGGTTGGACTATATGCCTCCAATTCATGTCATTTTTGGCGATGTACTTTCGGCCATATTGACAGCAGACATTGAAATACGCCCTGACGACTCGCGGTACCATCTTCGCGAACGACTAATCGAGCGATTCGCAGAGTATGGAATTCAGCCAACATCTGACAGAAAGGATCATCCTGGCATCTGGAGGAGCGTAGAAAGCGGAGAGCTATCTTATGCCCGTGTGCGCTTTGACTCGATGAGGAGTGATCCAGATGAAGTGTTTCGTTTTCTCTGGGAAAACCGCGTGGCTCTCAAGCTAAGTGAAGAGGCCTACACTCGTGTTCTGTCCGTGCGTCCTTGTGTGCGCATCGGCAATGACGGCTTTACGCTTCGTGAGACGGTGGCAGAGTACTATCAAGTGGCTCGATTGACGCTCGATGAATTAAGTGGGCACAAGATCAAGGTCCCATCAGGACTCACGGAACTGCTCAAGGGTATAGATCCTGATCGATCAAACAGTGACCCCGGAGATGATACTGCGCAAGACGATCATCCTGCGCCGGTGGGATCAGACGAAGCAGACCTGAAGACCATTGAGCTTTACGGAGGCGGGACACTTATTTTCGATGAATATGGACGTCTCAAATATCACATTTCGAACGACGTCCTTAACCGAAAACGCCAATCCCGCCGTCTTGTCGACCTCTTTCACTTCGGTTTCTTCCGAGCACAGAAGGGGAAAGCGGGAATTTCCATGAGCAAACAAAGTATCTCAGCAATACACAGGCTTCGAAGTCTGGGTGGAACACGTAAGGCGGGAGAAGGGTGGTAGGTGTGTGAAAAATGCTCCAAAGTCTGTAACGATTCGCAGTTATCAAGTCGGATTCGGTGACTGCTTCCTGTTGCAGTTCCACTATGCTAGCAGTGTTCGCAACGTACTGATTGATTTTGGGACGACCGGAATCCCAGACTCGCTTCAGACGACGCCGAGTGTGCATATGCCGCGTGTAGCTGAGAAGATAGCAGAACATTGCGGAAAAGATGTGGCCAAGGGAACTAAAGGGAAACTGCATGCGATTGTTGCAACCCACCGCCACAAAGACCATATCAGCGGGTTTGCGACAGATGGGTCGAACGGAGGTTCCGGAAAGACGATCAAGGATCTGAATCCTGATGTTATTGTTCAGCCCTGGACTGAGGATCCAAGCGCAGCCGAAGAGGCAACTCATGCGAGAGAAACCGTTCGGGAGACAGCGAAGCGCGTGGTAAAAGTCCAGACTGATCTTTTGGCAATGCATGCTGTTGCTGCCGCCGCTGTTAAGTATGCCAAAAGAGAGCTACAGAAAAAAGGGTCGACGGCCATGTCCGTAAGGACGCTCAAGAAACTCCAATTTATTGGCGAAGATAATGTAAGTAACTTGTCCGCGGTCAAGAATCTTATTGATATGGGAGGACGACCTGGTGCGACCGCCATTTATGCAAACTACGGATCTGTTTCTGGTCTTGAAGCGGTGCTCCCTGGAGTCAAAATCACGGTGCTCGGTCCACCCACTCTGGAGCAGACGGATCGTATCTCAACAATGAGATCGCGTGATGCGATTGAATTTTGGCACCTTCTTTCGGGTCCCTTGCAATCACCGCAATTGCTGCCTCTCGCTCATGGAATGTTAAGGGAGAAAGCGATGGGTAGGGTGAAGCTCGGCATAAACCTTCTGACTTTGCCATCTCAGGTGCGGTGGTTTGCTAGGCGGTTAGCATCTCTCCGTAGTGCCCAAATTCTAGAAATTGTTACATCGCTCGACGAGCAAATGAACAACACTAGCTTAATCCTGCTCTTCGAATTCGGTGGCAGGAAGTTACTCTTCCCAGGAGACGCGCAGCTTGAGAATTGGCGTTACGCTCTACAAGAAGTGGGGAAAGAATCAAAGAAGAATGTGGCTCTAGTATCCGATATAGACCTGTACAAAGTCGGACATCATGGCAGTCTCAACGCTACACCCAAAAAAATGTTGTGGGAAAAACTTACCCGCCGGAATGCGCCAGGTGGAGCAAGGCTTCGCACGATTCTTTCTACAATGCCTGGTAAGCATATGGGAAAAGTAGGGGGAGGCGGAGAGGTTCCAAGGAAGCCGCTCCTCAAGGCGCTGAAGGATGAAACGGTCTTATTTAGTACGGATAATTTGAGAAAAAGTGCGAAGCCGGAAGATACGCAGCTGTTTCAGGAAGTTATCCTCGACGCATAAATACAGCAGACACATTGTTCTGGTTTGTCGTTCGAGGTAAATAATTCCTTAATATCTATAGGTCGACAGGTTGGGGGACACCGAAACTCCGAGTCTACATACTCTCTCCTTCGCTAAATCGTGAAGGACGCGTGCCTTAGCCTGAAAGGAAATCTCGGATATGATGGTTATAGGTAGAATGCTTGTAGGTATTGCTCTAGTTGTAGGATTGGTTATTGCCTTCGGATATCCACAAACAGAGGTGGCCGCAGAAGTGGGTAAGCCGGGGGAGTCAGGTAAGCCGGGGGAGTCAGGTAAGCCGGGGGAGTCAGGTAAGCCGGGGGAGTCAGGTAAGCCAGCCAACCGTCTAAATTTTGATAAGCCAGAGCAGTTAGAAAAAGTCGCCTCGGCTCTCACTTTATTTTTTGTGGTCGCAGTGCTTCTAGAAAATGCCTTTTCGGCCTTATTTCGTTGGCAAATATTCTTGGCTTATTTTAGCGGTGGCGCCAAACTAATCATTATGTTCATGGCGTCACTGTTCGTGGTGCTTGCCTTTAAATTGGATATCCTCGTTAGTCTGATATCAGTTTTTAAAGACTATGATGAACCGTCTGGGACGATGTCGAAATTTATCACGGCGCTGATTCTTGCTGGCGGGAGTTCGGCAGTGTTCAGCATCATGCGAAGCCTTGGTATTCGCCCGATGATTCAAGAATCAGATATTAATCCAAAACCACCACAGCTTAAAGCCTGGGTAGCAGTATCTGTTACTAGGGAACGCGCGGTAGGTGATATTTACGTCTCGATCAAAAAAATAGATGCGCCTCCCGCTCCCTTACCGGAAACAATCGCTGGCACTATAAGATCTGAGGGCCCCTCACTCCAGAGCTTCATCTTTCGCGGTCGGGATCGTTTCCCGCCAAATGGTGGCTATCTTGTCGATTCGAATACTTACTATCACATTGCGGTTTTAGCGGTGGATGAGGCTGGCACCGCTATTACCTCCCTTAGCAAGAACTACATTTTTGCGCCAGGGGCCATTGTGGATATTACTGTCAAAGCATAGCTAGAAGAGCGATCTGAGCCTGGAAAAGATATCTTGCGGTACCTGTGAAGCCCCTTCAATTTTTAGCGTTGACGCCACGACTAAAATTCGGTGCGAGGCAATGAGTGCTAGCTGATTCTGGAGGAATGCGGGTTCAAGCTTGGCGCAACCGACTCATGTTCCCGGGCAAGCATATGTATAGGCAAATGCTGTAGTGGTTTCTTGGCGTCAACCGGCCAGGTTAAATCGTGAGCACGCTGTTGCACCGGCTCGTCTGACCTGACTGCTCTTACTTATAGGGCAGCTGGCCTGCAACCAGTGTTGGGACAAACTTCGTCAAACGACTGAATTGTATGTTGCGAACAGACGTATTCTTGCTTGAGATTTCGCATTCAGGCCCTTGTATTCCTAAGGGTGTTCACCGTCCTATCTGAATCAGAACGCTAGAAGGTGAACTCAAGATGTAAGGCGTTGGAAGAAACTTTCCTGCTGTTTACCAAGCGAGATGAAGCGTTCCGATATATCTTTAAAAAAAACATCTCTCTTAGTGGTTAGCTCGGTTAAGCTGGCTCGCATGGAGCGTAGACTCTCATTCTCCTCGGGGACTTTATTAGCAACCATAGAGGTTATGGTGCCCTGGAGCAGGTTAATTCCATTATCGAATTGTTGAGTGGCGTGATTTTTCTGTGTCATTATCTCTTTTTGATAGCAATCAAATAGAGCTGTCACATCATGACCGAGCTCCAATTTGGCATTTTCTTGAAAGCCAGCGCGCAGTTTTTCGGCCTTCATCTTTGTTTCGGCGGACAGGGCGCGCCCTTTTTCTCCAGCCTCTGCTGCCTCCGCCTTGATGTCCTTGACTGTGAACTGTGGAAGGTGCATCGCGAAACTATGACGCTTCATCGTAAATTCTGGAATTCCCAGAACCATATCCACCCTTTCCATTTTGAATTGCGGAATTCCAATCACAATTCGTTGCTCCTGAAGGAATGGTTCAGGAAGGTCTATGTAAATAGGACTCCATCGAACTGTAGTTTCAGGTACGTCTATTTTCACACCTAGACCGATATCTTTTGTCACCATGGTAACAATAGTCTCGGGATATTCACCAGTTTTCACCGTTTTCATCCTGACGGAGGGCGTATGAAATATGATGTCTTCGTTCTTTATGGTTACTTGCGGGAGATCTAGCGACCATTTTTGATCTTTAATAGTTACTTCCGGTAAATCTAAACTGAAATCTACTCTTTCCCAATCCACTTTAAAATCAATTGACACCCAAGCGTCGGGGCCAGTGGTATCTATTTGAGGGTCAATTGATTTCGCCTTCTCTCTAGTTTCGTTGGCTAACGCAGTTGTTTTTTCTGTTAAGCGAGCAACCAGTGTTTTGGATTTTTCTGTGACGTTGGCTTGAAGATCGTCGCATGCCATATGTCTCGCTCCTTAAAGGGTGTATGCTCCGCATAGTATTTACCCAGCGCGCACTCTACCTAAGAGTAGCTGTTTCGTCAATGCGAATACTACGTGGAATAGAGGTTTAAGTGGGAATATTCTGCGGGTCAGGAAAGTATTTTGGCCCGCCCCAATCACTTACCCCTCATGCATGCCGTGCATGAAGCAAGGCAATCAACCCAAAGTGTGCTCATGCCAAACTGTCTCAGCGAAGGGGTTCACCCCCAAAACGTGTGCTAAATTTGTGCTAAAAAGTTTCAAAAAGGACTCGATTCACTGGAAGCCATGGAATTCATGAAAGTAAGCTAACCATTTGATTCGACAATAAAACGGGGAAACCTTCGCAGAATCAAGCCGCTATAGAAATACTACTTAACGAACTTTTAAGGCGAGGGTCCTGGGTTCGAATACCAGCCGACTCACCATATTTCAATCACTTACGATTTTCACTTTGTCC